>Ga0154020_10000597_pt1 | contig 43844 bp, 41 predicted proteins | sample Klosneuvirus_201_FD_109709 | JGI IMG/M metagenome (GOLD analysis project Ga0154020, IMG submission 109709) | Active sludge microbial communities from wastewater, Klosterneuburg, Austria - Klosneuvirus_20160825_MG | ecosystem: Engineered > WWTP > Aerobic digester > Activated sludge | place... | reverse complement strand
TTTCTCCAAACTGACTTTCAATTATCGTTTTTTAAAGTCTAATGATTCTTTGGAAAGTAAGAAAGACAAATCCTTCACGGAAAGTCTTCCTTTCAACCGCAATACTACCTCTGATCAGTTTTTCCACTATTGGGATCTTTCTACCATCAACGTGAGTGCCGGCGATGAAGTAGAATATTATTTTGAAATCTTTGATAATGACGGGCTCACCGGACCAAAATAAACACGCTCCCAGACTTTGGTGTTCAAAGCGCCTAGTCTTAAAGAAATTTCTGATGATACCGAGAAGAGTAATGCATCTATCAAGGATGAATTAAAAAAGAGCGTGGCCGATTCAAAAAAACTTCAAAAAGATCTGGATGATCTCACCAAAAAACTCCTTGATAAAAATGACATCAGCTGGGAAGACAAGAAGAAAGCAGAGGAATTATTGAAGAAACAGGAAGAGCTTGCTAAAAAGATTGAAGAACTCAGCAAGAAGAATGAACAGAAAAATAAGCAGGAGCAAGAGTACAAACAGGTGAATGAAGATATTCTTCAGAAGCAGGAACAACTGCAATCCATGATGGATAAACTGATGTCACCTGAATTAAAGAAGCTTATGGATGAGTTGCAAAAACTCATGGAGAATGTTGACAAGACCAAGCTTCAGGAACAACTCAGCCAGATGAAAATGGACAGCAAGGATCTTCAGAAAGAACTTGAACGAAGTATTGAATTATTCAAGCAAATGGAAGTAGATCAAAAGCTGCAAGAGAATATCGACAAGCTTGATGAACTGGCAAAAAAACAAGACGACCTTTCGAAAAAGTCAGATGACAAAAACAGTGACAGCAAAGACCTGAAAGAAAAGCAGGATGAACTGAACAAGGAATTTGATGAATTCAGAAAAGACATGGATGATCTTGCTGAGAAAAACGAAGCCCTTGAAGAGAAGAAAGAAATTCCAAATACCGATGAGCAGGAAAAAAGTATCGAAGAGGAAATGAAGAACAGTTCTGATGAACTTGGTCAGCAGAAAAAAGGCAAGGCTTCTAAGTCACAAAAGAATTCCTCTGAGAAAATGGAAAAGCTGGCTCAGCAAATGAAGCAGCAACAACAACAAATGCAACAGGAGCAAAATGAGGAAGACATGCAGGCTTTGCGTGCTCTTCTGGAAAATCTCCTGAGACTATCCTTTGACCAGGAAAATCTGATGCAGGAGTTGCGAACCATGGACATTAACAATCCACAATATCTTCAGATGGCGAAGCAACAACATAAGCTGAAAGATAATGCAAAGATGGTGGAAGATTCTTTATTCGCATTGAGCAAGCGGGTTATTCAAATTCAGTCCAAGGTGAATCAGGAAATTGCAGCGATCAACATGAACATGGAGGAAGCATTGAACAATCTCCAAGATCGTTTTGTGCCTCAGGCTCGAAGTCGCCAACAATTTGTGATGACTTCGATCAACAATCTCACGCTCATGTTGAGTGAGGCTCTTCAACAAATGCAACAACAACAAGCAAGTGCCATGTCCAGCGGTTCTTGCAGTAAACCGGGTAAGAAAAAGAGTCCTTCAATGTCAGAAATGGCCAAAATGCAGGAAGAGCTGAACAAGAATATGCAGAAGATGAAGGAGAAGATGCAGAAAGAAGGAAACAAACCAGGAAAAACAGGAAAAAAGGGCGAAAAGGGCGAAGGATCAGGGATGAGTGAAGAGCTGGCGAAAATGGCTGCCCAGCAGGAATACCTCCGCAACGAATTGCAAAAGCTTAACCAGCAGGAAAATAAGGACGGGAAAAACAGTCTTGGAAATCTTGAAGATCTTGCCAAACGAATGGAAGAAACTGAAAAAGATATAGTTAACAGGATGATTTCCGATCAGACCATCAAGCGACAGCAAGACATCCTTACCAAACTCCTTGAAAGCGATAAAGCGCAGCGTGAAAGAGACCAGGATGAACAAAGAAAATCAGAGGAGGCAAAAAGTCTGTATCACCGTAACCCTGCGGAGTTTGAGGAGTATAAAAGATTAAAGTTAAAAGAAATGGAATTGTTGCGTACGGTACCTCCTTCGCTTAATTCCTATTACAAACAGAAAGTAAACGATTATTTCCAATCACTTGAAAAATAGTTCACTTATGCTCGTGGACGGAGAAAGCCAAACGGTGGAATTACACTCAAACCCTGATAGCATCTCCGTCGTTGAACGGATGATCGAAGAAGTCCGTGATAAGTACAATGTCAGCGAAGACATGTACGGCAATATGCTTGTCGCCATCACAGAAGCTGTGACGAACGCAATTTATCACGGCAACAAATCTGACCCCTCAAAAAAAGTAAGTGTAGCTATTTTGCACAATCCGCACAGCATCACATTTACGATCACTGATCAGGGAAAAGGATTTGATTTTTACAATCTGGATGACCCAACATCCCCTGAAAATCTTGAGAAAGAATGCGGCAGAGGAATTTTCCTGATGAAGCATCTTGCAGATCAGTTGATCTTTTCAGAAAACGGTCGTGTAGTTGAAATGAACTTTAGAATATCCTCTACATAAAAGAAAAATCTTATTTGGTTAGACTCTATTGGAGCTTCGGGAGAAGCTCCTTTTTTTTGCTCTTCTTAATATGGTTTAAAAAAAATTCACCACCATAGGCACAATGGATGCACGATTTCACAAAGAGCCTTATGTTAAGGAGTAATGTTTCAATTAAAAAATTCGCTGTAATGAATTTTCACAGAAATAATTTAAGTGATAAATATTAACTAGAAGGATTTTAGAATAATCGGGAATTAGTTTTAACGAATGAGAATGAGTAAATGATTTTATGTATTCAAATACTATTATAATTTAGGAGCTCTCAGTAAGACTCACAAGATCCTAAAGGATGACAGTGTATCCTGTCATCCCAAAGGGATCTTGTGAGCCATACCGAGATCCTTCGTTATAAACTCACATTGAAATACGGCCAATTATCAAATAAAATATAATTGATTAAACAGGAATCAGAAATAAAATCTATAATTAATATCAGAACAGCCTTCTCAGTACCCATTGTGCCTCCTTTGTGTTCTTTGTGGTTAAAAAATAGGAGGCACTAATTCACATCGCAAGATGATAAACCACGCCCACTCTCACGCTCTGAAACGGAAAATCATTTACCCCCCACTGATACCAAATTTTCCCATCAAGCTTTCTTCTCTTCCATTGGAAACTTGATTTGTAAACCAAAGGCCTGTCACCTATATCGAGATAGCCGCGGTAGCCGGAAATACTTTGCGAGAATGAGAATTTTTTATTTGCCAGTTCAGCACCAAATCCACCAAGAAAAGCATCGTTCTGCAGATGTTGCAGATCATAAGTCTGGTATGAATAAAAGCCACCGGAGGCAAACAATCTTAATTCAATATCATTCTCTTCTGCCAGCGCAAAAGATTTTCCGAATGATAAATCCATATAATATCCGGAGCCATCTGTATAACGCGCATCACGCAACCTTGTACCTGAAGATGTCCGAAAAGCGAGTTCCAATGCTATGTCAGGCCAGGCTTCTTTGTCTTGCAAAAGCTGAACCTGTGTAGAAAAATAAATATCTCCACCGGCATGTCCTTGTGCACTTTTAGTTCTTGCAGCTCGCACATCTCGTGTCAGTGTGTCCGTGGAGAAAAATTCCAAAGGAACCACGAAGGCCTCTAGGGCAACTTTGCCATTACACAAGGGAACATACAATCGTGAAAATAAATCCTGTGTTTTATCCCCTTTGCTAAAATGCGCACCGCCCGCCAACTCAATTTCCAACTCCTCAGACAATTTTCCATCTTTAAGCTCAGGCACAGGCAATGCATTCGGTCCCAAAAAGGAGGTTGACATGGTCATATACTGATTCCAGGCTGTGTGACCATCCCATTGGTGGATGGTTGTCCACCAGGAAAAATCTTCCTGTGCATAGGAAGGCGACCAAAACAAAAGGAAAGAAATAAAAAAACGTACCCGAAATATCATCTGAATTTTTTCAATAACAATGCAATGATTTTGGCAGAAATCTTTAGCCAAAGAAATTATTCTCAAATGTACAAAGGGATTTACAAATCATTGTTTATTTTTATGCAAATATGGCAAAAGAGGAGAGTATATTTTTTTTCAAAGAAGCTGTGAGCTTTAGACTTAAGGATCAGGAAAAAATTAAATCCTGGCTTAGGAAGGCTGCAAGGAAAGAAGCATATCGAATCAAGGCATTGAATTTTATTTTCTGTGATGACAAATACCTGCTTCAAATGAACAAAGACTATTTACATCACAATTACTTCACAGACATCATTACCTTTGACAATAGCACTGAAAAGAAAATAATTGAAGGAGATGTTTTTATTTCTGTGGACACTGTCCGAAGCAATTCAAAAAGATTTGACACAAATTTTTACGATGAATTACATCGCGTGATGATTCATGGTCTACTTCATCTTTTAGGCTACAAAGACAAAACAGAAGCAAATAAAAATAAGATGAGGAAAATGGAAGACCTATGGCTCAAAAGACTTAACCCTGATGCTTCCAAAAATTAAATTCCTCCGGGAAACTTTTTAAAATGAAAAAATCAATTTATTATATTTTACCTTTTGTTCTAATCATCCTTGCAAGCTCATGCACTAAAAACAAGCTGATTGATGATACGATGGAGCCGGACAATATCGTAAAATACCTACACCTTTCACATACGCGAACTGACTCTAATCCTCGAATAGACAGCATTGTAGAGTTGATGGACTTTTCAAAATACAAAATGCTTTGGCTCGGCGGCGATCTGGCTGAAGCTACATCATTTGACGACACAACAATGAATCATATTGATTCCATATTTAACTTAGGAAACAATAACACCTTATGGTCGCTAGGAAACCATGATTACGCTGACCTGACAAGGGTTCAAAAGTATACACACCGAAACCCTTATTATGCCTATCACAAAAACGGAATTACAATAGTTGTATTGGATACACAGGATAGCCTGAGCAATATAACCAGTGCTCAAAAACAATTTTTATATTCAGTAGCAGACACTATAAATAACTCAAGTTATCTTATTATTTTGATGCACAAATTAATATGGATGTACGGGGATTCGATATTTGAACCTCAAATCCCGGTCATTAGCAATGGTGGATTTGGCAGCTGTTTCTACTGTATAAATCCGAATAATTTCTGGACAGAAATTTATCCTAAACTCCTCTCCATTAAACAGCGAGGTGTGAACGTAATCTGTTTAGGAGGAGATATTGGTTTTTATGTAAAAGAATTTAGCTATGTCAACTCCCAGGGAATTGTCTTTTTAGCTTCCGGAATTAATGCTGGAACTGCAAATAATTTAGGATTGGTATTCACGCACAATTTAACTCAAAAAAACCTGACCTGGGAATTTGTTCCTCTTACAGAACTTTAAATTCATTTGTTTATTCTAATAGTTTAGCTCCCTACGATATGATTCCAAAGAATGGAGCCAATAAAAATCCAAAGCAAACCTTCTACTAGCCACATTCTCCTTTTCTGGCTTACGAAGTAATAGGCAAACCACAAAGAAAGAGGAATCACCAGAATCAAAAAATGTATCCAGTGCAGATCTTTTGAAAAAAAGATGGAGGCTATTCCCAGTGCAAAACTGAAAAACAGAATTTGCTGATAAGTTCGTACACGGATGATGTTTTTATAATAATTGGCTCTCAAACGCAGCCAGGAGAGCAAGACCATAAGCAATAAGACTCCGGACAAAAATCGAAGCTCCAAAGAAGCCGGATATACCATTTTATCTATTGGTTCCACCATGTGAGCAAAAAAACCATTCCAGAATTCAATCAATTCATGGTTCCAAAATTTCAATACGCTTAAAAACATAAATGGCAATGCATAACCAATAAGCAGAACCAACCATTCCTTTATGTTAAACGGCCTCATGATGGAAACCGAAAACATCAATAACAACAATATTGGTATTGCCGGAAAATATAAAAGTGCGGCGGTGGCGGCAAGAAATCCGCAATCAAAAATGCTTACTATCATTCTTCCATGCTTGTGAAAAGAAAATATTTTATCAAAAATCCGAAGTAGAATCAAACTGACAAAATGAATGGGATGGATAACTAAAAATGAAGGGATTGCAGAGACAAAAAGCACAAAGAAAAGAGCAGGCAAGTAGGAGTTACGGTAAAGCACCTCATGCTTATTGACCAGTAAATTGAAGTATATCGCCTCAACCGAAATAAGAGCTACAAATATGAAAAAGTTAATCCATGACGGCATCGACTTAAATGCCAGGCTAAGCAAAGACCACAATGGCATGGAATAGGATTCGCTCGCTACAGGGAAGACAAAAAACCTCTCTGCCCACAACAATATGACAATGAGCGGGATAGAAAATAATGCTGCCGGTTGGGGCGATTTGAAAAAACGAATCATTGGCCTTAAAAGTATAGAATTTTCGTTGTCGTGTATCAGGATTTCATACTATATTTGTCCCGCAACAATAATATACACATGGACGCAATCTGGCATTTTATCGCAAGCTTTTTTGAAGGAATATTTAAAGCAGTTCCCTTTATTGGCCTTTGGTTTAACAAAATGATGATCGCAATCGGATTTATCGCCTTTATTCTATGGCTCACTTATATGAGCAAGCAGAAAGAAGAACAGAAGTTCGACTAAAATATATACGCTTTCGGTATAAAAACCTGTGTGAATCCTCACACGGGTTTTTTTGTGGGAGAAATGGAACGCAGATGACGCAGATCACTTAAGATTTTCGCAGACAATATTTATGTGTCAGGGCTTAACAATTCTACATCGATTTTGATCATAACAGATCTGCGCCTTCTGCGTTCCATCAATATTACAAAAGATCAAGACCTATATCCCTACGGAAATTCATTTTGTCAAAAGACATTTTGCTAATATCATTGTAAGCAAGTTTTCTTGCTTCCTCAATGCTGTTGGCCTGTGCTGTTACTGCGATCACACGGCCACCATTAGTAATGACTTTATCATTCTCATCAAATTTTGTTCCCGCATGAAAAACTTTCGATTGACTGACATGATCAGCTCCTTCAATAATCTTCCCATTGACATATTCTCCGGGATAACCACCGCTCACCAACATTACTGTCAGGGCATAGCGTGAATCAATATCAAGAGCTTGCATTTTTAAATTTCCTGAGGCGGCACTTATAAGAAGCTCTAGTAAATCAGATTGAATGCGGGGAATCACTACCTCTGTTTCCGGGTCACCCATGCGGACATTGTACTCGATTACATAGGGCTCACCTTTTACATTCATCAGTCCGACAAATATGAATCCTCTATAATCAATTCCTTCTTTTTGAAAACCATCGATAGTGGGCTTGATAATTCGGTCTTCGACTTTTTTCATGAAACCAGAATCAGCGAAGGGGACAGGCGATACTGCTCCCATTCCACCGGTATTCGGACCTGTGTCTCCATCGCCAATTCGTTTATAATCTTTTGCCTCGGGAAGTATTATATACTTCTTCCCATCTGTGAGAACAAAGACTGATAACTCGATGCCATCTAAAAATTCTTCTATCACTACCTTGTCACTGGCAACTCCGAATGTCCGATCTGTCAGAAGACTGCTTAAAGAATCCTTCGCTTGTTTGAGATCGGGTGAAATTATTACGCCTTTACCTGCTGCGAGTCCATCTGCTTTCAATACATAAGGCGCCTTCAATGTTTCAAGAAAAGTGAATGCAGCTTGAAGAGTGTCCTTATCAAATGTTTTATATGCAGCTGTCGGAATATTATTTCGATGCATAAAAGCTTTCGCAAAATCCTTACTGCCTTCCAGTTGTGCACCTATTTGACCGGGACCGAGGACCAAGACATTTTTCGTTGCAAAATCGCTGGCCAGAAATTCCCGGAAGCCCTTTACCAACGGCTCTTCCGGGCCCACTATCACAAATTCAATTTCCTTTTCAAGAATCAGTTTTTTCAAGGACGGGAAATCAGCAAGGCCAATCGGAACATTTTCGCCACAGGATTTTGTCCCGGCATTACCCGGTGCAATAAAAAGCTTAGAACAAAGCTTGCTGGATGAAATTTTCCATGCCAGAGCATGCTCTCTTCCGCCGGAACCAATTAGAAGAATATTCATGACCTATTTCAAATGATTAGGATGTGGAACAAAGGAAAGAAATTTCTCTACCAATTCAGAGTCAAAACAAATCAATTTTAAAATGACAGATTATAAAATTGAATTTCAATGCACATAAAACAAGACCGCGTGAAATTCCAAGTTAATGACTAATTCAGCCTATAATTGTAGACTAAGTCCTGACAAAATGCTCCTGTCCAACTCTTATAATTTATCCTGATACAAGCAATTGGACAATTTCTACTCCATTGAACCGGGACCTTCAATTTGCCACATAAGCTACCGGAATAATTAATGGCAGATAAAGTGTAAAATCGCTTCCGGACACAATCAAATAAAGTTTTCCCGAAATTCAAAATCCCAATCACAAGGATTTTTAAAAATACAAAACTTAATATGCACGGAACAATCAAAATTCCTAATTTTATATTCAAGGAACAATCCTTAAGAAATCTGCTTTCAATGAAAATATTTGTGATGCTTATTGATCAGTCCTCAATTTATTAATGAGATGAATAGTAAAAAAATGAAAATGCAAAACGTATCCTTCAAAAATGTCGACGAGTTTTTGGAGTTTCTTCCGAAAAACGAATTGCTTATTGTTGAAAGCCTGAGAAATCTTGTTCTGAGTTTGCTTCCGGAGTGCACTGAAAAACTATCATACCAGGTACCCTTCTACAAGATCAACAAAAATATATGCTTCATCTGGCCTGCGTCTGTCTATTGGGGTAAAAAGAAAAGCTATAATGGCGTATTGTTCGGATTAACTTATGGAACAAATCTTACAGATGAATCAAATTATTTCGAAAAGGGTGAGCGCAAACAGGTAACTATGAAAAAATTTGAAAAACCCGGCGATATTGATTTTGACATTCTTAAATCCTTTATTTTTGAAGCAGCCTTATATGACAAACAATTTTATAAAAAGAAGTAGCTATGTCCTATTCTGAAAAACTATCGAACCGCATACGTGAAGCAATTGCTCATCTACCAAATGCGGAAGAGCGCTACATGTTTGGCGGCGTGTGCTACATGCTCAATGGTAAAATGTGCGTAGGTGTGGTGAATGATGAGATGATGTGCCGTATCGGCCCTGAAGTCTATGAGGAAGCACTTGAAAAACGCGGGTGTCGTGAAATGGTGTTTACCGGAAAACCAATGAAGGGCTATGTGTACGTAAGTGATGAAGGAATGAAATCGAAAAAAGAATTTGATTATTGGATTGACCTGTGCATCAAATTCAACAAAATCGCAAAGGCGTCAAAGAAAAAAAAGAAAAAAGTGAAAGCTTAAATGAAATGCTTTGCAGAATCAATGATCCTGCAAAGCATTTAGGATAATATAATTTATTTTACTCTTTCAGACATTTCAGAACAAAAGTACTTCCGGCTGAAAATACTTTCACAAAATAATAGCCGGATGCTAATTTTCTGATATCAATCTTTTCATTTGACCCTCCTATAAATTTACCCTGTAACACTAAAGAGCCGGTTGAATTAAACATTTGCCACTCCTGCATTTCGGTAGCCGATAAGTTTTTCAGCAGCAAATAATTTGATGCAGGAACAGGATAGATACTTAATTGTTTTATCTCAAGACCTGTTAGTCCAAGTGAAAGACGATCTGAAAATTCTGAGGAATTATTATTCACATCCGTTTGCATAGCAGTATATTCATTGGCGCCAACCAAGGGACCTAGATATACCCAGTGTCCGGATGCATCGGCAATAATTTGCGGGATGGAATAATCATAGCCTTGAGGGTAAGTCGGATCCAACGTGATGTCTCTTGCAAGATCAATGGTAGCATTGGGAAGGGAGGTACCCCAGGTACTGTCTGCTGTTGACCCTTCAATGGTTGGGGCAGCGATGTCATCATTTGCCGCACCCGACCCACCTGTTTGAAGATCGACAGTATATAAATTGTTTGCGATAAGGTTCCTATACATTTGATTGCTAGAGCAGGTGGTCAAACTTGCATTCATATAAATTGGTCTCTGACAATCTTCGATACTATTTTCAAGAAGGAAAGAGCCATTACAATCTCCCAAATAAAGTCCATTGTCGGCATTACGAATGTTACTTAACTGTATGGTAAACGAATCAGAATTATTCATCGAAAATCCGGTCTGAAGATGAAGTGGATTCGCAAATAAGTCTTCGCCTACTCTATTTCCCATAGCTATAAAATTGGATGCATAATGTGATACGAAACCTGCACTTGACCCATAGATATAGTTGTTTTCAAGCCTGCTCCCAGCTGTATTATAATAAACCTGAATGCCCGTATACTGCAATGGCCATGTTAAACCACTCAAAGTTTGTCCAATTATATTGTTCAGCACTTCATAATAGCCGACTGTATCGGCAATATTTAATGCAATATCATTTCCGACAATGACGTTCTGTTCACCCGAGCCGAAACCTCCGACTTGCATGTTACAGATTATTCCGCTAAGGCCATTGAAATTAAGTGCAGTATTATACTGAGTATTCAATGGGTCATTAGGTATTGTATCAGTTCCACTTATGTCAGTTCCAATTTTGTTTCCAAAAACAGTTCCGGAACATGATACCAGTAGACAGCCAACTCCGCCATTTCCGGAAACAACATTTCCCTGACCACTGTCTACCCCGCCAAATATCAAATCCTGTACATACCTTAATGTTATTCCGCCATTCGTATTTCCAAGGGCAATTGTACCGGATTGGTCTGTTCCTATTCGATTAGCCCGAACAATCATATTAATTGATGAGTCTACGGAAGAGCCCAATATTACCCCTTCACCGTTTGATGCAATTACATTATCGATTATAGATATATTTTGAAGTGCTGAATACCCAAATATACCTATCCCTGTATTAGGCTCAGCTAATGCGCCATCACAATCACATCCGAAATAATTAGACATCACCTCAACATCATTGGCATTTATCGTAATGGAATTTACATTATTCGTGAACAAGTTCTTTTTGCCTGTAGCTCCAATGCTGACATTGGGCGCTGCAATGCTGATAACCGTCGAGTTTGTATTTCTAAAATTTTTAAACCACAAGCCATAAATGGAAACATCCTGAGATGTTATCCCTACCAAGCCAGAAACTCCAGGGTCAATCGCAGATGCATCAAGCACAATCTTTGGGCAAGTTCCAGTGTAACCATTATCGGGTTGTGTTGTTCCGTCAATAATGAGAGCATCGGTGACAATGATAGGTGCTGTAACAATAACATGAGGCGGCATTCCGGAAATATTGAAATCTACCGTGTCCGGTCCGGAATTTAAATTAGCGTTGTCTACTGCCTCCATAAAGGACCCTGCACCACTGGTATTTAAGCTTGTTACAGTGAAGGTAGTTGCATTAGAGAAAGTACTTAGGCAAATAAATAATAAATAGAGTAAATGTTTTTTCATGGTCATTATTTTTATGGATTATAGATTGAAGAGGTTTTACAGAAATACTATTTCATTTCCCGAAAATACACAACTAAGTTATCCCTTTTATCCTTAGAAAAGTGCAGTTGGCCAAAAAAAGGTGTCTCAAATCACATTAGAATTCGTAGTCAGGTCAGCCGGCTTTGCTTTTTCATTAAATTTAAAGAGGGCAAAGAGCTGCCCGGATGGTAATTTATTCAGGCAATGCGAAAAATTTTTTTTACAATATTTCTTTTATTTTCCGGCCTTTTTACTGCCTGTGCTCAACCATCAACATTCATGAAAACCTATGTCAATGGCGACAATGGCTATGCCGTTCGTGAAATGAATGCTAACGCATATGTAGTGGCAGGATGCACTGACTTTTATTATAATTTCCACTGGAACAGTATGTCGGCAATTGCTAACACCAATATTCACCTCTATAAAACCACGGATGACGGAACCTTGCTTTGGGAGAAAATATTTCAGTTGCCTCTTGCCCGCAGCCTGGCTACCTGGATGGAGACTACACAAGACGGTGGTATTATTATCACGGGAAGAAGCAACAAGGATATTGCCTGGCCTCCTGACAGCAATGACGTAATACTTATTAAATGTGATGCTGATGGCCTCATCCTTTGGTCAAAAAGCTACGACACAGGCAAAGACGAATTGGGTTTTTGTGTCCACCCCACTTTAGATGGCGGTTATGCCATCTCTGCTTTTCATGATGCCGCACCGATGAGTCTTACCGGGACAACTTATGCCATGCTCATCAAAACAGATTCAACAGGAAATCTTATGTGGAGTAAATCCTATGAACAGGCAGTAAGGGATTTGGATACCGGCGAAGGACTGACATGGGTATTCAGCCAGACTACAGATAGCGGATACGTAATGACCGGGACTACTGTCGGAGCTCATCAGGCAGACATCTACGTTATCAGAACAAATAAAACCGGCGATCTGCTCTGGGCCAAGTCATACGAACATGACAACTCTGTAAATCGATTCTCCTTAGGATTAGATATTATTGAAAATGGAAATAAAGAAATCATTATTGCAGCTTCCATGGACAAGGATCACTCGCTAAACGAATACAACTATCCGTGTATACTAAAACTTGACTCAGCCGGAAACCTGATACGGGCCGCTATTTATAATTCAATTCCTCCTCAGTCATTTCAAAGCGGCTTTTCCTCTGTAGAACAAAATTCTGATGGAGGATATTTGTTTACCGGAATGGGAGGATATGGCGGATTTGGGCAACAAGCTCAAATCCTAAAAACCGATGTTGACCTCAACATGCTCTGGTCTCGATCCTATACCAATGACGGCAATGCAACAATGGGATCCCGTTCCGGCAGAAGCACATCGGATGGATCATATATTTTCACCGGCAAAAAATTTAACGCAGGTTCTGTCCTTTTAAAAACTGATTTCATAGGTCTAGTTCCTTGCAAAACTCCCGCGAATCTGATAGAATTAATTCCGACAATATTAACGGTGGACAGATACCCAACATCGATAAGCGGTATTGTTTCAACTAATCTGGTGTTCAACAGTATCCCTGTAGGCGTTGATACTACCACTGAGTGCCCGGTTAGTATTTCTCACTTACCGATTGAATTAACATCCTTTACTGCCAGCCTAGTGGAGAACAAGAACGTTTTACTTCTCTGGGAAACTTCATCGGAAATGAACAATGATTATTTCATTATTCAAAAAAGCTTGGACGGAATTAATTTCGAGAATGTGTCGGTCGTTAATGGTTCCGGAAATTCAACGCAGGTTATCAGGTATTCTTTCATGGACAAAACCCCGGATTTAGAAGATATCATCTATTACAGACTTAAACAATTAGACTATGATGGGGCGGAGCATATTTCAAAAACAATTACTGTTCAGATTGTATTCGATACTTTCCGACTACTAAAAGTGCAGGCTGACCGAGTTGGGAATCAAATTATCTTTAACCTGATTTCAAGCGGGCAAGATCCGATTAGCATCAAGCTGAATGATGTACAAGGCAAACTGCATATTAATTATTCCCATGTTGTCGGGGAAGGTTTCTCGCAGCTTACTGTTGACGCAAACAGATTTTCCAAAGGGATCTACTTTTTTCAAATTTCAAACGGGAGAGATTCCATTTTCGGGAAAATAATTTATGCTAATTAACGCTGGTTTTTTTTACACCTTTATTCGTATACTTTCCCGGGACCACAATTACCGAATTATACAACTTGCCTAAGGACCTTTAAATATTACAGTACAAAATGATTCGAGTGAATTATTTAAGTTTTACCAGTCTAAAAAAAATAATTATTAACAATGTTTAAAATTATTATAACTCAAATTAATTCTCAATAATTAAACAAGTAAAACCGTTCAAATTTACTAAAATCGGCCACCAATAGGCGTTTACCAAGCTTTTAAGTGCATTAGTCAAAATTATTATTAATTATTTAATAAGTGAATACAAGGGGCATTCAGATCCCTTATTTTTATAACAACAATTAATTAAAGTTTTTAAGCAAGATTGTTTTACCATTTTTATTCAACAAAACACCTAACCTTTCCAACCACATGAAAACAATTTACAAAATTGCGATATCCTCTGTTGGAGGATTCCGAAAAGAGAACTGTCTGATAGTTCTGCTATTATGCTATTTATTGATGTCGATCCCTTCCTTTGCGCAATCGGAGGATAATTCTGTGGAAGATTTGCTCAAATACTATGACAAACAAATCTATTTCACGGAAAATAAAGGGCAGCTTACTGAGCATGCGTTATTCAAAGCGGAATTTCCTTATGGACAAGCAGTTGTTACGAAATCAGGAATGGTTATTAGCACCTATGACCCTGCGTCTGTATCTGAACGGGAAGAAGAAGGGGAACGAATCGAGCAGGATATAAAAGAGGGGAAGGCCTGGAAGCCATTCTCAACGAGTCTTAAAGGACATGCCTGGAAAATGAATTTCCTTAACAGTTCACCCGAGATGAAAATTGTGGCTAAGGAGCAACACTCTGATAAATTCAATTATTTCAAAGGCTCCAACACAATTACCGATGTCAATAATTTTGGGGAAATCTGGTACACTGATGTTTACAAGCAAATTGATGTGAGATATTATCCTTCCATTGAAGGAACTCTTGAATATGATATAATTTGTAAGCCCGGATTTGACAATAAAAATCTGCGTATTCAATTCGATGGAATTGAACAGATGGAAGTCCTCGAAAATGGCCATCTTGAATTGCATACAAGTGCAGGAGATGTAGATTTTCCAGAACCAATCGTTTATCAAAAAATAAATTCTGTCGAAAAAGCTGTTACAGCCAGGTATATTTTGGAAGGGAATATTCTAGCCTTTGAACTTGGGGAATTCGACAAACAATATCCGCTAATTATTGATCCAATTGCGCTACGTTGGGCAACCTGGGTTAACACCAATTCAAGTGGTGATAATCATGGACACTGTATATGGGTTGATCCATCTGATGGTGCGATATATATGGTTGCTCGTGTAGTAGGAACAACCGATCAAATCACTCCGGGAGCATTCAACACGGCTGCAAACGGGAACCTGGACATGATTATCGGAAGGTATCTTGAACCTGCTGCCGTTGGTGGAAGTGGAATCAGAGATTGGCAAACCTATGTGGGTGGTTCAGGTGATGATAACCCTTATGCAATGGAACAAGGTCCTGAAGGAGATATATATATCACAGGCTATACTGCCAGCAGCAATTTTCCTTTGCTTGGTGGGCCTGCATATGCAGGTGGCGGAGCGAGTATCGATCAAAGGGCACAAACGACGGACAATATTTTCGTCATGAAAATTAATACCGCCGGTAATTCTATTAAAAGTTCTGTCATTGGTGGAGGCGGAGATGACGGAGGTTTTGACCTTCGTACATCTCAGGAAGGTGATGTTATCGTTTGCGGAAACCACAACAGTAATAACCTCGGAACCCTTTATCCCGGAACCGGATCACTTGACCGTGCAAACAGCAACAATGGACAAGACGTAATTGTGTTTCAAATTAATGCAGACTTGTCTTCTATCGCCTGGATGAAAAATTATGGCGGGTCTTCTACTGATCAGGCAACTATCATGGTGAAGAACAAAATTAATGGAGACCTTTATATTGGTGGCTATACTTCATCGAGCAATTTCCCAACTTTAAATCCAAGACAATCAACATTAGGTGGGTCTCGCAGTGGGTTTATCCAAAAATTAAAGACAAACGGTACTACAGTTTGGTCATCCTATTTTCAATCGGCAAATAATGCAGCGACCTCCATCCTTTGTATGGAGTTTAATACAACAAAGAGCCAATTATATTTCGGCGGTATCACAAGCGGACTCGCAGCCGCAAACATTGCCGGTGGACTTTATACTGGTTACAATGGAGGAACAAATGACTTGTTTGTTTGTCGAATGGACACGAACCAAAATTTTGTCAACTCAACTTACCTTGGCGGAACTGCGAATGAAGTAAATATGATGGGTCTAAATACCGATCTCAATAATGATGTTTACATTTTTGGCTATACGAATAGCACGAATTTTCCAATATCAGCCTTCCCCAATACTCCGTTGCAGACAAGCAACCTGGGATCAAATGATAAGACATTTACAAAAATCAATTCAACACTTTCGACTTTAGTTTTTAGTACTTACTATGGCGGTGCGGGAGATGACTATGATCCGGTTGGTGAGAGAGGAATCAAATTCTCAAATTGTAGAATTTATACCATAGTTACCTCTAAGTCAAACAACATTCCTCTTACTCAAGGAACGATTAATCCTGCACGTATAAGCACTACACCTTATGAACCGGGACTGGTTGTTTGGGCCAATCCTCCTGATCTGTTAGACAACACCATTACAGGAAACCAAACTATTTGCGCAGGGGTTGTGCCTTCAGACCTTACAGGATCAGCTCCAAATTATGTTCTTCCTACTATATCACGAAATAATACCACTTCCGTCTATCCTAACTTAGGTTCAGCGACTACCTATCAGTGGCAAATCAGTATAGACAGCACGAACTGGATCGATATTCCAGGAGTGGCAGCTGAAGGCCAGAATCTTCCGGGATCAGTCATCGGCCCTCTTTATGCTAAAACATTTTTCCGTAGGGTTATTGGTGGTGATGCCTGTATTCTGGCGGGTGCCGCTGATCAGGTAATAACGGTACGCATTGTGTCTGCAACAGCAGACGTCACTAACGCAACCTGTAATGGAACAGATGACGGATCAATCACAGCTAACTCGGATGGAGTTCCGCCACTTTCCTATGTATGGAGCCATGGTCCAACAACACAGATAATTGACAACCTCGTCCCGGGAAGCTACACGGTTACCGTAACAGACAACGGAAATTGTACTGCTACAAATACATTCACAGTTACTGAACCTGATCCGGTAAATGCTAATGCAGGATTGGATCATGAGTTCGTCTGTGCTGCATCTTCAACCGTTTTACATGGCACCAGCTCCACTGTGGGAGCAGCATTCTCCTGGAGCAGTACGGATGGAAACATTGTATCAGGTGGAGGAACGGCAGACGTTACGATTAATGCGGTTGGAACTTATGTGCTGACTGTTACTAATACAAATAACAATTGCACGGCGACAGATACGGTTTTAGTAACTCTCTCAACAGCCAACACGAGCAGTACCGATGATGTGATTATATGTCAGGGAGAAAGCTATACGCCTCCGGGAGGAACAGCACAAACAACCACCGGGCAATACGTCACAGTAATCCCGAACACTCAGGGTTGCGACAGTACCATTACAACCAACCTCACTGTAAATGACTCATATGACATCACCGGAACACCGGTTGTGGAATGCGATATGTATACGCTTCCGTGGGGTCAGCTTGTAAATTCTTCCGGCGATTATGATCATCTCTACTCATCCGTAAACTCCTGCGATTCTTTAGTTACAATTCATGTAACGATCAAGCAAGGCTATAAAGGCACAGGCACACCGGTCTCAGGCTGCGATTCCTATACTTTGCCATGGAGTACTGTTGCCACTTCTACCGGCAACTATACTCATACATATCAGTCATTAAATGGATGTGACTCCGTCGTAACTATTCATGTGACAATAAACCCGGGATATAATGAAACTGGAGACCCTGTCACTTCTTGCGACTCTTATGAACTTCCTTGGGGACAGATGGCTAATAGCACCGGAAATTATTCTCACACCTACGCATCATTGGAACTCTGTGACTCAACCGTCACCATTCATGTAACGATAAACAACAGTTACAATGAGACCGGAGACCCGGTTGTTGAATGTGATACGTATCAACTTCCATGGGGAGATAATGCAACAAGCACAGGGGACTATTCATTTACCTATACTTCTATCCTTGATTGCGATTCAACAGTTACTATTCATGTGACCATTAATTCAAGCTATAATGAAACAGGCGACCCTATCTCCGGCTGTGTTTCATATACCTTGCCTTGGAGCGATGTTGCAAGTGCAACAGGAGATTATAGCCATACATATACTTCGGTGGAAGGTTGTGATTCAACTGTTAGTATTCATGTAACCATTAACTCCGGCTATAATGAAACGGGTGATCCTGTTACAGCTTGTGTTTCTTATACACTCCCATGGAGCGATGTTGCTGGCGCAACTGGAGATTATAGCCATACATATACTTCAGCTGAGGGTTGTGATTCGACAGTTACAATTCACGTGACTATAAACACAAGTTTCAACGAAACGGGTGATCCGGTCTCTGCCTGTGTTTCTTATACGCTTCCATGGAGCGATGTTGCAAGCGCTACAGGAGATTATAGCCATACCTATACCTCAGAGGAGGGTTGTGATTCGACAGTTAGCATTCACGTAACCATCAACTCAAGTTACAATGAAACGGGTGACCCGGTAAATACCTGCGGAACTTACACCTTGCCATGGGGTGACATAATAAATTCAACGGGTAATTATATGCACACTTATTCGTCTGAACAAGGTTGTGATTCTACTATCACTATCCATGTAAATATAAATCCAGGCTACCAAACCATAGGAGATCCTGTTAGCGCTTGTGGTTCCCATACATTGCCTTGGGGACAAATGGTAAGCAGCAACGGAACCTACAGTCACACCTATACTTCTGTAGATGGCTGTGACAGTACCGTGAGTATTGCGGTAACGATCACCACAGCTCAGTCTTGCCGTATCCTTGTGAGGGGTTGCGGACCAAACAATACTGTGTGTCCGGGCCAAACTATAGAGCTTTGTGCTGCGGCCGGTCAGGGTTACACTTACCTCTGGAGCACTACTGCAACAACGCAATGCATTGATGTCACCGCTCCGGGTACCTATACCGTTACCGTTACCTACGGTGTGAATTGTTCAAGTACATGCAGTATAACAATCAATCCTGGACAGGGACCAAGTTGTAGTATAAGTGTGAGCGGATGTGGCAATAACAACACTCTATGTCAGGGCCAGACAGCACAACTTTGTGCTCCGTCGGGATCAGGCTATTCTTATTCCTGGAATACCGGCTCTACATCCAGATGCATTACTATAAACGGCCCGGGGAACTATATGGTCACTGTCACAAAGAGTAGCGGCTGTTCAAGTTCATGCAATGTAATTATCAGCCCAGGTCAAGGCCCGAATTGTAATATCAGTGTAAGCGGATGCGGCAATAATAATACATTATGCCAGGGACAAACAGCACAACTCTGCGCACCAAGCGGATCGGGTTATACTTATTTATGGAGCAACGGGTCTCATTCACGTTGTATAAGTGTGAACGGTCCGGGAACTTATTCTGTGACCGTGAAAAAAGGTACCGGTTGTACCAGCACCTGTAGTGTCACCTTAAATCCTGCTCCAAGCCCTGTAAGCGATATTACCGTAAACGGCAGTAATCTTTGTCAGGGACAGGCACTCCAACTCTGTGTGCCAAATGTTCAAGGCAATACATATTCCTGGAATACCGGTTCACGTTCGAATTGCATAACAATCAATGGACCCGGAACGTATACGGTGACTGTCAAAAACAGTGCAGGCTGTACCAGTACTTCAAGTAAAACGATTACTTCATTGGGTTCTCCTAACAGCAGTATCACAATAAGCGGTTGTGGTCCGAATAATTCTTTGTGTCAGGGACAAACTGCGCAGCTTTGCGTGGCAAGTGGCCAGGGTTACAGCTATTCATGGAACACTGGAGCTTCATCCAGATGCATTAATGTTACAACATCCGGAACTTATACCGTGACTGTCACTAACAGTGCAGGATGTTCGAGTACTTCCAGCAAGACTATCACCGTTAATGGAGGTCCTTCTTGCACAATCAGCGGAAACACATTAATTTCCAATGGGCAGTGGACGAGTCTTTGTGCACCTTCCGGTTCAGGTTATTCTTATACCTGGAGTAATGGTTCCCGTAACCGCTGCATCACTGTGAACTGTCCGGGAACATATTCTGTAACCGTAAGAAACCAGAACGGCTGCTCGAGTACATGTAGTGTAACGGTTAGAAGAAGAAACATTCAGTGCAGAATGGTCAATAATGTTGACGATGGAAGTATAACTGCTATTCCGGAAGAGGGAGTTGCACCTTATTCATTCTCATGGAATACTTTCCCCGTACAAACTACTGCAACAGCGCAAATAAAGTCAACCGGAAATTATACTGTTACAGTAACAGATGCCGATGGAAATAAAATAAGCGCCTCGTCAAGAATTGAAATTCCTTCCATGAAGGTTGTGGTTCGTCCGAATCCATTCACCCGCTACACCACACTTTCTGTAAGCACTTTCAATGAAGATCAAACAAGTAAAGTAGAAATCTTTAGTCTTGAAGGCGTAAAAGTCGCCACACTTTACAATGGAATTCTTAAGGCCGGAAGCACTACTGATTTTAAATGGGATGCCAGCCAGTTTAAAACAGGTGTTTACATCTATAGAATTTCTGTAGGCGAGGCTGTTGAGACCGGCAGACTTGTTTTAGAAAAAGATACTGAATAAAAGATCGGTTCATTATTATGCAAAAGCCGCCCCAACAGGCGGCTTTTGCTTTTTACACATTTTCAAAACAATAGAATCAGGAATCTGTTTTTGGCTTCCTTCTTAAAAATTATTATACTTTTATATCTGCAAAGCAGAACTTAAATCAAATGGCAACAGCGAACAAAGGTTTTTCCTGGTTACCTCGAATCTTTACCATGTTAATCATCCTATTTCTTGGAATGTTCGCTTTGGATGCCTTTTCTCCGGAATTAAATTTCTGGCAACAACTCAGTGATTTCATTATGCATCTTATTCCAAGCTTTACATTGATCATCATCTTGATTATAGCATGGAAGCGTGAATTAATCGGAGGCATTCTCTTCACAATCCTGGGACTCGTAATGAGCCCTTTTATTTATTCAATGAATTATGAGCGAAATCACAACATGCTTATGAGCATTGGAATCATTCTGACAATTTGTCTACCTATACTGATTGCAGGAGTATTATTTATTATCAGCTCAACAAAAAAAATTGCCCCGACACCAACAAAGTAATTTTCCCCTCAATGATAGATACTATTTTTGCAATCCTCCTTATTATTCATGTAACAGGAGGGACAATTGGCTTGTTAACCGGTAGCATTAATCTTATCCGCAGAAAAGGTGACAAACTTCATAAGAAAGTGGGGAAGATCTTTACATATTCTATGCTGATCACAGGCTTTTGCTCTCTGGCACTCTCAGTAATTCACCCCGGCTTCTTTCTTTTTATCGTCGGCACCTTTACCATTTACTTAGTCGGAACCGGAAGCAGGTACATTTATTTAAAACTTTTAGGAGAAAATCAAAAACCCACACTCATAGACTGGACACTAACGATTGCAATGCTCATGACCGGAAGCGTGTTCCTGATATTAGGCTTGAAACAAATTTATCAGGCACATTATTTCGGAATTGTACTTGTTGTTTTCGGAATATTCAGCCTGAGACTGGTTCAGTGGGACTTCATTAATTACAGTGGAAAAGCAAAAGCAAAAAATTACTGGCTGCTTGCACACCTCCAACGAATGACCGGTGGATACATTGCAGCCTTCACTGCATTTCTTGTTGTCAATTCGAATAATTTACCCATTGCCTTACCTGCCTTTGTCTTTTGGCTGGCTCCTACTGCTGTACTTACTCCACTCATCGTGATGTGGTCAAGGAAATACGAAGTGAAGAAGAAAGAGAAAGCTGTAATTAGCAATAATAGTTAAAGCGGAATATTTCCGTGCTTTTTTCTTGGCAGCTTTGCCACTTTATTTTGAAGCATATTAAATGCCGCAATAAGTTTTTTACGGGTGTCTTCCGGCCTGATCACTTCATCGACATAACCATGTTCGGCAGCTTTATAAGGATTGGCAAATAACTTTATATATTCACCTTCCTTCTCTTTCAGTTTGGCTTCCGGGTCTTTTGCTTCAGTAATTTCTTTTTTGAAAATTATTTCCGCTGCTCCCTTTGCTCCCATTACGGCAATTTCTGCACTAGGCCAAGCATAGTTCATGTCAGCGCCTATATGCTTTGAATTCATCACATCGTATGCTCCTCCATAAGCCTTACGCGTGATCACCGTAACCCTTGGCACAGTAGCCTCGCAAAAAGCGTATAATAATTTAGCTCCATTAGTGATAATGGCATTCCATTCCTGATCAGTACCGGGTAAAAATCCGGGGACGTCTTCGAACACCAGCAATGGAATATTAAAGCTGTCACAAAAGCGAACGAATCTTGCAGCTTTAGTCGATGCGTGAATATCAAGTACGCCGGCCAGGTGCGCCGGTTGATTAGCTACCAGGCCGATGCTTTTACCGGCAAGTCTTGCAAAGCCAACAATAATATTTTCAGCGAAATCTTTATGCACCTCGAGAAAGGAATCTTCATCGACAATACTTGCAATCACCTCATGCATATCATAAGGTTGATTCGGATTTTCCGGTATGAAGTTATTTAGTTTTGGCCGGCCTTCATCAACAATCTCATAAGGATACGAGGGTGCACCTTCCTCACAATTCTGAGGAATATATGACATCAGTTTTTTAATAAACTGAATGCCTTCCATTTCATTGCTACAAGTAAAATGAGTTACTCCTGATTTGGTTGCGTGAGTCATTGCACCACCCAGTTCTTCAGAACTTACATCTTCATGTGTAACTGTCTTCACTACATTGGGCCCGGTGACAAACATGTATGAGGTATTCTCAACCATCATAATAAAATCAGTGATCGCCGGGGAGTAAACAGCACCTCCTGCACATGGTCCCATGATAGCAGAAATCTGAGGTATCACACCGGAGGCCATGGTATTTCTGTAAAATATATCTGCATAACCTCCAAGAGACACCACCCCTTCCTGAATTCTTGCTCCGCCGGAATCATTCAGGCCAATGACTGGGACACCGTTTTGCATGGCAAGGTCCATGATCCTGCATATTTTTTGGGCATGTGTTTCCGACAGTGATCCACCAAAGACTGTAAAATCCTGAGCAAAAACATAGGTCATTCTTCCATTGATTGTTCCGTATCCTGTAATAACTCCATCACCGAGATATTTTTCTTTGTCCATCCCAAATTCAAAAGATCGGTGGCTTACCAACATTCCGATTTCTTCAAAACTACCTTCGTCCAATAAAAAATGGATACGTTCACGAGCTGTAAGTTTTCCCTTTTTATGTTGTGACTCAATGCGTTTCTTTCCACCTCCGAGGCGAGCCTCTTCATTCTTTTTTTCGAGTTCTTTCAATTTATTATCCATGGAAGATTTATTTGGCGCTAAAGTACGATTTTACCGCTCGATATTAATCCTTCGCACTCCGATTCATACAGTGAGCCTGTACATGCTGGCCATTCCTGAGGTTTTCGGAATATCTTCAGAAAAGCGATTCTTGAAATTAAAGAAATTGCTCAGGAATAGAGCTTCATTTTTCTGAGAATAGGTAGTATTGAGCCCATTGCTTATTTTCGTCGCATGAAAGAAATTGTCGTAAGTGGAATAAGAAGCACAGGAAACCTGCATCTGGGAAATTATTTTGGAGCCATGAAAAACTTTATCCGTATGCAGGATGAATACAATTGCTTTTTTTTCATTGCTGATTATCACTCACTGACCACTCACCCTTCTCCTGCTGATTTCCACCTCAACGTTAAAAGTGTACTGGTAGAATATCTGGCTTGTGGCCTCGATCCTGAAAAATGTACTCTCTATATACAAAGTGACCTTCCGGAAATTGCCGAACTATATCTTCTGCTCAATATGAATGCCTATGTGGGAGAATTAGAGCGTTGCACATCCTTCAAGGAAAAAATACGCAAACAACCTGATAATATTAATGCCGGACTTTTGACCTATCCCACGCTGATGGCGGCTGATATTTTGATACATCGTGCAGTAAAAGTACCTGTAGGAAAAGATCAGGAACAACATTTGGAGATGGCCAGAACTTTCGGAAATCGTTTTAACAGAATGTATGAGACAGAACTTTTTCCTGAACCCTATGCATTTAATTTCGGGACGCAACTGGTAAAAATACCGGGACTTGACGGATCAGGAAAAATGGGTAAGAGTGAAGGCGAAGGAAATGCGATATTCCTTGCCGATAGCCCTGAACTCATCCGCAAAAAAGTTATGCGTGCTGTCAGTGACAGCGGTCCCACCGAAATGAATCAGGAAAAACCAGAGGTGATAAAGAATCTATTCTCCCTGATGGAAGCTGTCTCGGCTGCTGACACGAAGTCCTTTTTCGAAGAACAATATAATTCTATGAAGATCCGCTATGGAGATATGAAAAAACAATTAGCGGAAGATATGATTGCCTTTACCCAACCTTTTCGTGAACGAATTCTTGAGCTTTCAAAAGATGAAAAAAGAGTGCATCAGGTTGCAAGACAGGGTGCCGAAAAGGCCAGAGAAAGTGCTTCGAAGACAATCCAGGAGGCGAGAAAAGCCATAGGCATCCGACAAATTTAGAGAAATTTCAAATTTATATTGCTGTATTTCAGATGATTACATAATTACATTAATTTATATGTTGCAACATATATTGTTAAAACATATATTTGCATCATAATTAAAACTACACCTATAAAATAATAACACATGAAAAAAATCTTGACATTAATTGGAGCCGTATTGATTATGGCCGGTGCCACAGCTCAAACATGGGAGCTTGACAGAGCGCATACGAAAATTCACTTCTCAGCCAAATACCTGGTAATTTCAGATGTAGAAGGTGAGTTTAAAAAATTCGATGGGACTTTTGAATCATCAAAGGCCGACTGGACAGATCTTGTTGCATCGGTGAGCGTGAGTGTTGCAAGCATCAGCACCGACAATGACATGCGAGACAAGCATTTAATGTCTGACGATTTTTTCAATGCAGAAAAATATCCGGCGATTACATTTAAAAGCAGGTCAATCAAAAAGCTGAGCGATAATAAATACACCATAACCGGAGAGCTATCAATTCGAGATGTAACCAAGACGGTTGAATTTCCGCTTCTTTTTGGAGGTATTGTAGTAGATCCATGGGGAAATACAAAGGCCGGCTTCAAGGCAACCGGTAAAATTAACCGCAAAGAATTTGGCCTGCAGTACAAAGATGCGGCTGCAACCGGAGAAGCAGTCGTGGGCGATATTGTCGACTTCACTCTTGATGCTGTTTTAATCAAAAAATAATTTTATTTTGTGTGTGTGAAATCCGGCATCACGCATAGCGGGATGTCGGATTTTTTTTTAAAAAGAAAGACATGAAACTATTTATGGTATTGGCAACAGTACGAACTGACATAGAAAATGACCTGAGCAAATCTATCTCGATTCAAAAAGAAAAAGTGCATGAATTGATGAACAAAGGATTGCTCAGAAGCTATTCTTTGTCTGCTGATTTTGAAAAAGTATACATGGTTCTGGAAGCAGAATCAGAAGTAAGGGTCATTCAAATTCTTGCTGAGTTCCCGATGCTTTCTCTGCTAAAATCAGAGATTACTCATTTATGCTTTCATAGAAGCCACCCTGCTGCTATTCTTCAACCCTCATTGAATTAAGCGATGAAGTTCAAGAATCACATTGTTGTTTCAAATGATGGAGCAGAGTATGAAACGAAGTCATTCACCGGTACGCATACTGTTATCGGAGATGAACCTGTTGATCATGGAGGAACTGACAAGGGTCCTACGGCCCATCAATACCTGCTTAGTGCCCTGGGTATGTGTATTGCGATAACGCTCAGGATGTATGCAAACAGAAAAAAATGGGATTTACAAAAAGTAATTGTAAGTCTTAACATGGAAAAAAATCCTGAAGACAGTGGTGAAAGCACGATCATCTATAAAAAAATTGAGCTTCTGGGAAATCTTGATGAGGATCAAAAAAAACGACTTATGATTATATCAGAAAAATGCCCGGTTCACAAAACGCTATTAGGAACGATACATATACGTGAACTGAACACTCTCTAAATTAATCCGGCATGGCTACAAAAAAATATGTCAAAGGAGATTTAACCGTTATCTGGAAACCTGATTTGTGCATCCATTCCGCTAAATGCTTTCACGGATTGCCAAAAGTATTCAACCCAGCTGTAAGACCATGGATAACTCCAGACGAAGCCAGTCAGGAGGAGATAATTGCACAAGTTAAAAAGTGCCCATCAGGTGCTTTGAGTTATGAATTAAATTCATCAGAAAAAGAAATTATGGAAACCCAAAACGATATCACCAGAATTACAGTCAGTAACAAAGGGCCTTACCTTGTAAAAGGAAGATTTCTTTTTGTTGACAAGGATGGCAAAGAGGAAATGAAAGAAGGCAATGTAGCATTGTGCCGTTGTGGAGCCTCCTCGAATAAACCATTCTGTGATGGCACACACAGAAGTACAAATGTGTTAAACGCTTAATCTTTCATCAATAATTTTCATACCATGAGCACCATAATTCATCAGGCAAAAGACCGCGGCCATGCAAATCATGGATGGCTGAATGCACACCATAGTTTCAGTTTCGCTCAATGGTACGATCCGGGCCGCCTTCAATTCGGAATGCTGAGAGTGTTGAACGACGACATTGTTGCAGCCGGTGAGGGCTTTGGAATGCATCCGCATAATGACATGGAAATTATTACCATCATTCATAGCGGAGCTCTGGAACACAAGGATAATATGGGCAATGGTTCAGTGATCCGACCGGGGGATGTGCAGGTGATGAGCGCAGGCACAGGAGTATTCCATTCTGAATTCAATCCCTCTGCTGATGATGCAACTTCTTTGTTTCAACTTTGGATATTCCCAAAAGAAAAAGGAATCAAGCCCGGCTATGATCAAAAAACATTCCCTCCTGCAGAGAGAAAAAATAAAATAAAAATCGTTGCTTCAGGATTTAATAAAGAAGACGAACTCTATATCCATCAGGATGCGATGATTTCTCTTGGCAATCTCGATAAAGGGAAAACAATAAAGTATAAAATGGCGCTACCCGAAAATGGTGCATACCTCATGGTCATCAACGGTCAGGTTGATGTCGATGGAAAGATACTTTATCGACGTGACGCTATTGGAATCTCGAATGTTCAATCTTTCGAAATCAATGCACTCGAAGAGTCGGATTTTATGATCGTTGACGTCCCAATGAATTAATCTTTTTGATACAGAACATTAATATCTCATTCATGAAACTTGAAGATGAAATAGTTCAACGGAAATTTCAGACCGAAACGCACAAACTTGGCGTTAACATCATTTATACCTTTAACTGGATCAATGCCTTTCAGACAAAACTTCTTAAAAAATACGGACTAACCCCTCAACAATACAATGTCCTGAGAATTTTACGCGGGCAGCTCCCAAACATTGCCAATATTAAACTTATCCGCGAACGCATGTTGGATAAGATGAGTGACGCATCACGCATAGTGGAAAAATTAAGAAGCAAGAATTTTCTTCAACGCGAAATTTCTGAAGAGGACCGTCGCGCCTGTAATGTCACCATCACACAAAAAGGAATAAATCTATTGGCTGAAATTGACAAGGAAGATGTTGCCTTTGCAAAACTATTTAATCACCTCAAACCATCAGAGATAAAACAATTGAACGACCTGCTGGATGCTTTAAGAGGCTGATTCCTGATTTTCAAGGTTCAGAATTGAAGCACAAGCTAAATGTGAAAAAGAATTCGCTATGAGGTGGAATTGTAATTTTTCGAGTAAAATCTTCTTCGGTTTTCGGATTTAAAAAAAGAACTGCCTATTTGACCTTTAAAGCTGCTTTTTACTGCAAATCAAAATATTTTTTTTCGCTCGGATTTTTTGAATTAATTTAGCCTGACTTTTGAAAATGTCAGCAATCGACGAACATATTTGTGAATTACTGTACGAACACGATTGTGTGATCGTTCCCTCGCTAGGTGGATTCCTTGCATCCAATGTTCAGGCGAAATTAAATACCGCGCAACACAGCATTTTACCTCCGCGCAGAAAAATTGCATTCAATATTTATCTTCGCCAGAATGACGGGCTTCTTGCCAATCACCTGGTGGAATACGAGAGAATCTCCTATTCGGAAGCCATCAACAAAATTGATGAGTACGTTCAGGATTGCTTTGGCAAACTCGATAAACACCGGAAAGTAATTGTTGAAAGAGTCGGAACTATCTATTACGATAAAGAGAGGCATTTGCTTTTCGAACCATTCCGTCAAACACAGTTTAGAAAGGACTCCTTCGGCCTGAGTTCAATTCAATTTCTTCCTGTCAAGCGCGATGACACCGGCGACCGTATAGAACAACAGCGAAAGGAACTAATGCAGTCCCGCCCTTCTGTAAAATCGGGTCGCAGTTTTCCCAGCGGAAAAAAAATCAACTATAAAACCCTTGGCCTGATTGCCATAGCCGGCACACTTCTGTGGTTTTCCTTCAATTTATTTTTACTTAAACCCGAAGGTGGTTTTCTCGGATCGCTGAATCCTTTTACCATTGACACTACGGTTCCTGAAAATTCAGTCCCTGCACCAGTTGAAAACAAGGCAGAAGAAATTCTTCCCGAGACTCAAAATACAGAAACTGTTTTCGTAGCAAGCACGGAACCTGTTAAGCCGGAGTCTGAAAGCATAGAACCCCTGAAGGTAGAAGATCAGGCATTTGCTTTGAACGAAACAAAAAAAATCACGGCACCAGAACCTGTCACAATTAATTCTAATGAGCATTTTCATGTTGTAGCGGGAGCTTTTAAAATTCCTGAAAATGCGGATGCCTTTATGAAAACCCTGCAAAGCAAGGGCTTTTCAAATACCCATATCATCCGCAAAGGTTCATTGAATTATGTGAGCTATGGTTCATTTTCCGATAGGGCTTCCGCTTTGGCCATGCTCGACAGTTTACGCCGGCAAAAAACCGAGGGTTGGATTTGGCATAATTAAGAGTATAATATCCTATATACACGGCTTTTCTTCTTATTTTTACATCGGAACAATATATTTCCGCTTTTTATGAGTTCACTTCGTCAGGGCTTACACCAGAAATTACTTCAAAAGCTATCGCCTCAACAGATTCAACTGATGAAGCTGTTGCAGATTCCTGTTGCCAATCTTGAACAGCGTATCAAGGAGGAACTGCAAGAAAACCCTGCCTTGGAAGAAGGGCATGAAGAAGCAGAAGAATATGACACTCGCGAAGACGAAGAAATTTCTCAGGATGACGATGAAGAGATTGCCGAACGCGAAGAAGATCTCAGCATTGACGAATACCTGAGCGATGACGATACGCCTGACTATAAACTTTCGGCGAATAACAGTTCAGCTGATGACGAACGCAAAGAAACGCCGCTTGTTGTACAGGGAAATTTTCAGGACCTTTTGCTGTCTCAGATTTATCAGCTCGATTTAAACGGCAAACAATTTCATATTGCCGAACAAATTATCGGAAGCCTTGATGATGACGGGTATTTACGCCGCGACCTCAAAGCGGTTGTTGATGATCTGGCTTTCTCGCAAAACATCAGTACAACACTCGATGAGTTGGAGAAAATTCTTGAAGGAATACAATCCTTTGACCCTCCCGGTATCGGAGCAAGGTCTTTACAGGAATGTTTGCTTTTACAATTAAAAAGAAAAGGAGACAAGCGCCCCTCAATTCCTATAGCTGTTAAAATATTGACAGATAGCTTTGAGGAGTTTTCCAAAAAACACTACGAAAAAATCTCCAAAGATTTAAATATATCAGAGGAAGAACTTAAAAGTGGTATTTCAGAAATTCTTAAATTAAATCCAAGACCGGGAAATACAAGCAGTGCAAGCGCACGTTCTATTCAGCACATTATTCCTGATTTCATCATTACAAATATGGATGGCAAGCTTGAACTCACCCTGAACTCGCGTAATGCACCCGAACTGAAAATCAGCCGTGACTATAAGGAAATGCTTGACCACTATAGCAAGGATAAAAAAAATGCCAAAGCAAACAAAGACGCGATTCAGTTTGTAAAATCGAAACTGGATTCTGCAAAATGGTTTATTGATGCCATGAAACAAAGGCAACATACTTTGTTCGAGACCATGCGTACCATTATGGATTACCAGTCTGAATATTTTATGGAAGGGGATCAGCGAAAACTGAAGAAAATGGTTTTGAGGGATATCGCCGAGCAGATCGGAATGGATATTTCTACCGTGTCGCGTGTTGCCAACAGTAAATATGTCCAAACGCCTTTCGGCACTTTCTTACTAAAGAGTTTTTTCTCGGAAGGCCTTCAGACCGACAGCGGAGAAGAAGTTTCCAGTAAGGAAGTAAAACAAATTCTCACCGATACAATTGCCGCTGAAGACAAGCGGAAACCAATGACGGATGATGCATTGACAGCCATCCTCAATGAAAAAGGGTACAATATTGCCCGAAGAACCGTGGCAAAATACAGAGAGATGCTCGACATACCTGTTGCCCGTTTACGCAAGGAACTATGAACAATAATTTGGCGAAAATACTTTCAATTGTTCTTCACCCCGTACTGATGCCTGGCTATGCCCTTTACTTTCTGCTTAACCATAACAGTTATTTTGAAACTACCACATCAGGCTACGAGAAATCTGCCCTCTACTCAATCATCCTGCTCAATACCTTAGTACTTCCTATTTTGATTTCTTACATTCTTGTTCGCCGTGGCTGGATTCACTCCTTCGAAATGGCAAAAAAGGAAGAACGAGTGATTCCCTATATCAGCAATGCTATTCTATTGGTTGTTGCGTATTATATGATGCGCAATCTCATGCTACCTAAAATTTTTTACCTGATGATTCTGGGTGCCGCTGCAGCAGTAGTATTTGCCGTGATTATAAATCTTAAATGGAAAATCAGCATTCACATGATAGGCATCGGCGGCATCGTTGGAACCTTTTTCGGACTTTCAAATTTTATGGTCGTTGACTTACGCTTCCCGATTCTGATCACCATTCTTATCGCAGGTCTGCTGGGCTCGGCAAGATTAAGTCTTGGAGCACATACATCCATGCAAATTTATGCGGGGTTCTTTATCGGATTTTTCTGCGAGTATTTGATTTTGAGCATTTAGAAAAAAACTGAAAGCGGATTACACAGATTTACTAAGATCAGATATGATTTAATAAATTATTTCTGCGACCATCATAAAATAATCTGCGTCCTCTGCGTTCAAATTGTGTTCTCTCTTCGCTGAACAAAAAATCAAAGTGTTAAATAGATCCCAATAGTATAAGGAACCAGCTCAGGACCTTTTCCAACTTTAAAAATTTCAACCAAAGAATAGTATCCGCCTATAGCTACATTTCCATAACCCAATCGTGAAACCAAACCATACTGGTACTTATTCAGATTCGCGATGCCAGACCTTTTATAAGTTGCATCATCATCTTTAAATTTTTCATGACTTTGTAAAAGTACGCCACCTTTTAAACCAAGGCTAAACTTAAATCTTCTTGCCTTTTGATTTGGGGCAGTGTGTAATCGAAGTTCAAGTTGTGCGTCGATGAAATTCAGGGACACTTTATTTACACTATAGTCAAGGCTATCATGTAGTTTTGTGAAGTAAGATTTGGAACCGTCTATGGTGGTGTTGAGTACAGCATCGCTATGAACATTTTGCGAACTGAATCCCAAACCAAATCCAAATCCCAACTTACCGGAAGGAATCATCCTTTCTCCCATCATCATCAGAGAAAACTCCCTCGACTGTAAAATATTTACTTCCACCTGCGAAGGAACACTAACCCAATTCGTAAGACCAAGAGAAAGGATCAGGTTGTCTTGCATGGAACCGACTTTTTTCAATGAAGGTTTAGTGTCAGGTGTATTCTGAGCTGAAGAAGCTGCAGTTAAACCGATGATAAATAGTATACTTAAGAAGGTTATGGAAGATTTCATGAGCGTAAATTAAATTAAAAATTCTGATGAATGATTTAACCATCAAAAATTAAGCCTTGTCTGAATGAAAACGAAAAGAAACATTAGACCGGACACCTCAAATATCAAATTTTTTATTGTTGATTACCAGAAAATGGCTGATTTCATGCGTAGGGCCAAACCAATAAAATAACGAGATTTTTCTCTGTCTGCCAGGAAAGTACACGGTGAATTTGTGAAGTGCACTGTGAAATATTGGGAGTGGTAGTCTGAGTTTGAGTTTGAGTAACAGAGTGAGAGAACAGTCAAGTACTGTTCTCTCGCTTTGTTCACTCGCTCTGCATACGTGGGCCCTGTTGGAATCGAACCAACCACCCACAGATTATGAGTCTGTTGCTCTAACCGAATGAGCTAAGGGCCCGGTAATTTTTTTTAAAGCTTAAAAACCGGAAAATGGAATTCTTGTGCTTTAAGGCGGACGAAGTTATATTTTTGCAGTCAAATTTGAAAACATGAAAGAGATCCGAAGCATTATTTTTGACCTTGGAGGGGTGCTATTTGATATCAATTATCAGAATATCATTGATGGATTTAAGGCTTTAGGGCTGGACGATTTTGAGGCTAAATACACGCAACTAAAACAGGATCACCTATTTGACCTGCTTGAAACAGGCCATATCAGTGCTGCTGAATTCAGAAACAGGATCAGAGTTATTGCGAAAAGTGATTTGAAAGATGATCAAATAAATAATGCCTGGAACTCTATATTAATAGGCTTCCCAAAGAAAAACATAGATTTATTAAAAAAGCTGAAGGACAAATACCGGATTTTCCTCCTGAGCAACACCAATGAGATACATGAGGCTTCTTATAAAGAGATGCTGGCAAAGCAATACGGATCGCAGGTACTTGAGGATCTGTTCGAACAAATCTACCTTTCACATCATGTGAAGCTCCGCAAACCCGATCCTGAAATTTTTCGCCGGGTCATCAATGACAATAAACTGAATCCGGACGAGACTCTCTTTATTGATGATTCGCCTCAGCATATTGAAGGGGCAAAAGAAGTCGGGCTGCAGGCGATACTCTTAAATAATGATAAATGGGTTGGTGATCTGCTGGAAGACTTGCTCTAAACTATTTTTCTCCGATTGTAATCTGACTACAGGAAATAGCAGAGTATTATTTTTGCCCTGAATGCACAAATAAATTCAGATGAAATTAGTTCTTCCGAGTTCAATTTGGCGGGCGTTTAATTTTTTTTTATAAAGAAGAGTGAGAATTACAGGATAGATTATTTGTGCATTCGTGACGAACAAAATCCCGGCTTAAAGATTACCATTATGCAATGCTCACAATCAGTTTTTATCTAATCTCCTGACAAAGCTCCACCAACACACCGTTCGTGCTTTTCGGATGCAGGAAACATACCAGCTTATTGTCAGCGCCCTTTTTCGGTTCATCAGAGAGAAGCTGAAAGCCATCAACTTTTAATTGAATCATCATCTCATGAATATTGTCGACTTCAAAAGCCACATGATGAATCCCTTCTCCCCTCTTCTCGATAAACTTTCCGATCGGACCGGATGGATCAGTGCTTTCCAGGAGTTCAACTTTAGATTCTCCGACTTTAAAAAAGGAAGTCTTCACTTTTTCGGATTCAACGCTTTCTGACTTATAAGCATCTTTTCCCAGAAGCAGAGAAAATAATTTATTTGCCTGCTCACAATCTTTAACGGCAATTCCAAGGTGTTCTATACGAAGTATCATGATTAATTATTTTTATTACAAAGTAATTTGTGCATTTTTTGCTACGAATGCATGAATTGCTCTTTCTGCAGCAATTTATACCTAATTGAAATTGGCAGTATATATAGAGAGAGAAGAAGCCTTAAGATTCTGCTACTGTATTCGGGATTGAAACAAAGAAGGTTGTTCCCTTTCCCATCTCACTTTCGAAGCGGATTTTGCCTTTCATTTTTTCCAGTGCATTTTTTACAATGAACAACCCGAGCCCTGATCCACTCGATTCCTGATTGCCCCGGTAAAACATCTCGAATACTCTTCCCTTGATATTTTCAGGTATCCCTTTACCGTTATCAGAAATTTCTGTGTACACAATTTTATCCTTCTCTATAATCTTTATTCGAATCCATGGGCTTTCATGATTGCAGTAATTAATTGCATTATGAATGAGGTTCTGAAAAACGGAGAGGATAAGAACTTTGTCGGCTGACACTTCCGTATGCTGATCTATCTTGAGCTCAAAATTTATCCGTCCAAAATCCGGAACGTGCTTCAGTGAACCCAGGATTTCATCCACAAGCTCCTTCATATTGATGACGCTGATTTTGGTATTGCCTCTTCTTGTTCTTGCAAGGTCAATCAAATCGAGAAGAGTGCGGTCAAGACGTTTTACACTTGTTTCGATCATGGAAAAATAACCTTCCAGATCCATGTTTTGATTCTCCAGGCGGGCAAGGTTTACAATTCCCATAACACTGGCAAGCGGGCCTTTCAGGTCATGAGAGGCTTTATAAAAGAATGTATCCAATTCATGATTGGTTTCGAGCAATTCCCTTTCTGTTCTCTTGCGCTCTGTGATATCGGTCTGAACTCCCCAGGTTCTCAGAAGAAAACCATTTTCAATAACCCCGATATTATTATTAAGCATATAGCGAACGTTACCATCACGATCCAGCTCTTTTGACTCAGCGCTGCTGATTCGGTAATCGTTTTTAATGAATATTGTCATGAACTCTCTGGTCCGCTCTTCATCAAAATTATTTTCCACGTGATAGAACTCCCTGATTCTTTTTCCTACCAATGAATCAGTTGATGAATAGCCATACATCATAGCCATAAAATCATTGCATTCGGCGATCAATCCGGTATCAAGAAGCAGATCCACTTGCTCATCGAGTGGTAGATTTATGGGTATTGGTTTTTTATACTCTGCTCTCCAAATTCCTACTGCACTTTGTTCAATGAAACTACGGTAACCTTCTTCTTTATGCTTTAGTAATTGCTGTGCTGACTTAAGATTCGTGATATCAGAAAACACGATCATATATCCGGCCGTCGAACTATCTGTGCTTTGATATATTGTTCCTTTCATCTGAACCCAGACAGAGGATTTGTTTTTATGAATGAACTCGCTTTCCACTTCAACGGAAGAAGAAGTCTTCAATTCATCAAAGAACTTCCTCAGTACATCATTGGCTCCTTCGGCCTTAGAAAGCTTAAAAATGGAATGGTTGATGAGTTCGCTCCTTTTGAATCCGGTAATTTCACAAAAGCGATCATTTAAAAACTGAAACTCGAACTTCTCATTAACATAGATTAGTCCATCATTCATATTCTCCACCAAATCCAGGTAGCGCATTTCCTGCTTTTGAATTTCAGAATGAAAAGATTCCTTCTGTTGAAGAATCCGGTTTGAAAGCAGGGCCCCTGTATATAATGTAATGAGTGCAATAGTATGTTCAGGCTCCCATTCACCCAAGGTGAGCATAAGGAAGAGTAAAATAGTGGTGATAGTGAATATGAAAATTAAACTCTTATAGAACCTGTCGAAAATGAGCGAAAAAGTAAAAATCGAAATGGAAAGAGGAAGAAGGAAATCAATTTCGAAATCGCGTGAGAAAGTAACATATACGGCCCAGAAGTGAAGGAGGAAAATCGAAGCATATGTAATATTGGTGAAATGCTCACGATATGGAATGCTATAGAAGGATAAAAAGTAATTTGAAGTTAGAACTATAGATACAAGAAGTCCGGTTACAAGAATGTATCCATCGTGGTAAGCGAATTCAAATATGAATCCCATTAAAGTGACGACAATGGCTGCCATCACATTCAAGGAGCGCAAATTGTTGAGCTCGGTAAATTTTAATTTTTCTTTGAATGCAAGTTGCATGGTAAATATTCCGGAAAATTTTAATAGAAATGAGAACAATTAGGTGTTTTCATGCATCCTGCTGATTTGTCTGGTCAGATTACATTCGAATCCATTGCTGAACCTGACTGAATAAGAAGCTCAAGAAGCTTCAAAAGTATTAAAAATTAAGCGAGAGCGCCTAAATCAATGAAGAATCTGAAATTGAAAAACTTGATCCAACATTATGTAAAGACTAAAACAGGACTTTAAATTCATCGGATAGTCCAAAACCACCCGATACTCCCTTTTATTATTCATAAAGGGATTTCTATATCAACATCATCCGGCTTCCACAGCATCATTCATATCTTCAATCCTCTTAGACGGTCTTTACAATCATTACAAGCGACTTTTCATGATGATCAGCACAATCAGAAGCGCAAAATTTAAATTCATAGTATATATCCGGATCAATTCCTCTGATGTATGAGCAACAATTATCCGAATCGTTTCAAGAATAGCTCCAGGTCATGAAAATTTATTCAGTCCAACAGATTTTTCCATGTCATATTTCAGATTGCGATCATTTGATGCGATGTCATGACGATTATTAGGCTTCGAAATAGAAATTATTGGTCCGGATATATACAAATGAGGAAAAAATATTACCCGAAATGCAAAAATCGCATCAAGTCAAACAACAAAATTGACATTCCTTCATTTTGGAGTCGACATGGTTATTAACAATTTTGATTTTCGACCTTGTCATCATCACTTGCATTTTTCATACAACAAAACATGTACACATAAAAATCAAATCTTTGCAATGCCTTTATTCATGCACGTTTCCGAAGATGTACTTTTTTTTATTTTAATTTTTTTTTATGAATTGATGATTGATTTTTGTCTTTTCGAAATCAACAAAGCATTGTTAAGAAAATATTTGTACAAAACGGTGTAACCTTTTTTTATTTATTAAGTTTGACTAGTCATAACATTCAAAAACTAAAAACAATGGCAAAAGCAAAAAAAGCTGCTAAGAAAGCAACTAAAAAGAAAGCTACTAAGAAAAAAGCTACAAAGAAAAAAGCAGCTAAGAAGAAGAAGAAGTAATCTTCAAGCTTTCCGCTTTCAAAGCGGTTCGCAAAAAGTCCCCCGGTTATTAATCGGGGGACTTTTGCATTTCAGCCCTGAATTTTCTTTTGTCTTTTTGTAATTCAGTAAAGAAAATCGTGAAATTTGTTTGATAAATGCAATTATTTCTGAATTCTGATCCTTCCCTGCACACGCTCTCATGCAACATTGGTCCATTGAAAATATCATTCTCAATTTAAAATACACTTGGAAAATATCCCGAAACGCAACGGATCAGAAAATAAACCTGATCGTTGATCTGAAAGAAGGGAAATATTCCGGGAAAGGTGAGGCAGCCCCAAACATCAGGTATCAGGAAACTCCGGAGCTTCTCGCTAGTCAATTTGAACTGTTCAGGTCAAAAGTTCCAGAACATTTTCCATCCGATGACGCCTTCATTGAATTTTTGGATGAACTCAAGCTGGCAAATGCACTTCGATTTGCCATTGAATCGGCATGGCATCATCTGCAAGCAGACAGGAATAAAATATCTGTCTCGGAGCAATTGAATCTCTCAGATCCAGGAACTATCGAGACTGCTTATACCATTCCTATCATGGACCCTTCTGTACTCCGTGATTTTTATAATCAGAATAAGCTGGATCGATTCTCTTATCTGAAAGTGAAAATAAATACCGACGAAGGATTTGAAGTGCTGCGATACCTCAGTTCATTTACCGGCCAACCAATCCTTCTTGATCCTAATGAAGCTTTCAGCGACGTCGAAGCGCTCATTTACTTTCTCGAAAAAATAAAAAAGTTCAAAATCGAAATGGTGGAGCAACCTATGCCGGCAGGAATGGATGAAGAGTATAAATATTTGAAAAAATATTCCCCTTTCCCTTTATTCGCCGATGAGTCAATCCTTCATGAAGCCGATTTCGGATACCTCAAGACCATGTTTCATGGAGTAAATGTGAAGCTGATGAAGGCCGGGGGTTATATGAATGCAATCAGTTTACTTAAAAAAGCAAAGGAACAAGGAATGAAGACCATGATTGGTTGCATGGTTGAAACCAGTCTCGGCATTTCTTGCGGTATTCATTTATGTTCATTAGCCGACTATGCCGATCTCGACAGCTTTCTCCTCGTTAAAGACGAACCTTTTCGTTTGATTGAAGAAAATGAAGGAAAAATCCGCCTGATTTCTTAATTCAAAATCCAATTCTAACTCTTCGAAGTCGGTGGAACAACATGAATCGACAATTCTTTGAGCTGTTCATCAGAGATGGTCGATGGAGTATTGATCATCACATCACGTCCTGCATTATTTTTAGGAAAGGCGATATAGTCGCGGATAGAATCCGATCCTCCAAAGAGAGAACATAATCTGTCGAAACCGAAAGCGACGCCGCCATGAGGAGGCGCGCCATATTCGAATGCATTCATCAGGAATCCGAATTGAGCCTGAGCATCTTCTTTACTGAAACCTAAGGTCTCAAACATTTGTTGCTGGAGTTCCTTATCATGGATCCTGATGGAGCCTCCGCCGATTTCTACGCCGTTAATGACAAGGTCATAAGCATTAGCCCTGACTTTTCCCGGATCTGTTTTCAGCATGGCAATATCTTCAGGCTTTGGTGATGTGAAGGGATGATGCATGGCATGCCAGCGTTTATTTTCTTCGCCCCATTCCAACAATGGAAAATCAAGCACCCACAAAGCTTTAAAGTCATCCTTCTTTCTAAATCCAAGTCGCTCACCCATTTCAAGACGTAGCTCGCTCATGGCTTTACGAATAAGCGTATCAGCACCTGCAAGGACTAAAATCAAATCGCCGGGAGATGCATTCAATAGTTCAGCCCATTGTTTGAGGTCTTCCGGACTATAAAATTTATCGACGGAAGATTTAACAGAACCATCGGCATTCACACGAGCATAAATTAATCCTGTGGCACCAAGCTGAGGTCTTTTTACCCAATCGGTTAACTCATCGAGTTGCTTTCTGGTATATTCTGCACAAGCTTTGGCACAAATTCCCAAAACAGTTTCTGCATCATCAAAGACCTTAAAGTTTTTACCTTTCACAAGCCCGTTCATGTTCGTGAGTTTCATTTCAAAACGGATATCAGGCTTGTCATTGCCGTATTGTTCCATTGCATCAGCATAAGTCATGCGTGGAATTCCTGATACAGCGATTCCCTTTACTTTTTGGAAAAGATGAGTCACCAGGCCTTCGAAAGTCTGCAATACATCTTCCTGCTCAACAAAACTCATCTCGCAATCGATTTGAGTAAACTCAGGTTGTCTGTCTGCACGAAGATCCTCATCTCTGAAACATTTAACGATCTGATAGTATTTATCCATTCCCGCCACCATCAGCAACTGTTTAAAAGTTTGAGGCGACTGCGGCAAGGCATAAAATTCTCCCGCATTCATTCTGGAAGGAACAACAAAATCCCGTGCACCTTCCGGTGTGGACTTTATCAATACCGGCGTTTCTATTTCTACGAAACCCTGGTCATTCAGATAATTTCGTGTGAGCCCGGCAATATTAGCGCGCAACAAGAGCGCTTCTTTCACCGGTGAACGACGAACATCCAGGTATCGGTATTTCATACGAAGATCATCACCACCATCAGTATTCTCTTCGATGGTGAATGGCGGTGTTTTCGACTCATTCAATATTTCAAGAGAGGAAACATTTATCTCGATATCACCCGTAGGCATTTTTGCATTCTTATTGCTTCGTTCAGTGACGACTCCCTTGATCTTTATGACAAATTCTCTTCCAAGCTTCCTTGCAGCCTCACAGAGACTTTTATTTGTCTCCATATTGAAAACCAATTGCGTTAAACCGTAACGATCGCGAAGGTCGATGAAGGTCATTCCACCCAGATCGCGTGATCGTTGCATCCATCCACAAAGAGTCACTTCTTTGTTTACATCGGTCATTCTTAATTCTCCACAAGTATGCGTCCTCAACATATCCTCTTTAATTTTGAAAAGCGAAGGTAAAAATATTTTAGCTCAGGGACATGGCTATTTTATGTCTGTAGCCTGCATGCAAACCGGCCTTTCTGAGCAGCATAAATTAATCCATCTAAATTGAATCCTTACCTTCGCTGAATATTTCCATGGAACAAAATAATAAAGAAAAGGACCGGCTCCGTTTTATGCGCGAAGCCATTAAAGAGGCAGAACGAGCTTTGGCTTTAGATGAGGTGCCTGTCGGAGCAGTTGTTGTTTGTCAGGGCCGGATCATCGGACGCGGCCACAATCTCACCGAACAACTGAAAGATGTAACTGCCCATGCCGAGATGCAGGCCTTCACAGCAGCTGCTAATTTTATTGGCGGTAAGTATCTTCATGAATGCACCTTGTATGTAACACTCGAACCTTGCGTGATGTGTGCAGGCGCAAGTTACTGGACGCAAATAGGTGAAATTGTTTATGGGGCAAGAGACGAGAAACGCGGGTTTCTTTTGACTTCCAATTCTATTTTACATCCCAAAACAAAACTATTTGGAGGAGTACTGGAAGATGAATGCTCAGCGATATTGAAGGAATTTTTTAAGAAGAAGCGTTAACCTTACTAAGATCTTCGCTCAATAAATTCCGGAGAGCAGATTGTGTTAAGGGCTTATCCAACTGACTAAACACGTAGGGATACTCAAGAGCCCTTTCCAAATGTTCCGGCTTTTGAAAAACGGAAAGAATAATGATTCTTGTTTTTTCGCGAATGAATTCCGGCAGGCTTTCAAATTCCTGAATAAAATCATAACCGCTTTTCCCCGGAAGATGCACATCCAGGAAAATCCAATCCGGAGCATCATTGGCAGACCGGCACTCTTCTTTGAGATAATGAAGCGCCTCTTCTGCAGAACCTGTAACCATAACATGCTTTGAAAAAGATGTCAGTTCCATCAAGCGCCGGTTTACCAGAACGTCGATTTCGCTGTCATCAATCAGGAGTACCTGCGTATTTGAAAATTTTTTATCAGTCATTTGATTAAAAAGAGAGGTGTTCAAGGGCAAATATACTTATTATCCTATGGCCAGTCAATAGTCAGACCACCTGAAAGCCTTTATTTATAAGCCTTTCAGCCTATAAGGCCCGGTTTAAGGAGCTGATGATACAAGTTATGGCTTTGGAATAGTTGTTAAACATTTATCGCTTCCAGAATTTCCTTTTTCAGTGGCTTGTTAAGGAATTTGTACACGCTTTTATTCTGGTTTGCTTTATTCAAATCCTTAAAACTTTCCGATGTGGAAAGCATAACAATTTTACACTGGTCTTTTGCAGCTTCAGGAAGTTTGTCGAACTCTTCAAGGAATCCAAAACCATCCATATGTGGCATCATGATATCAAGAAAAACAATATTGGGTAAAGAAGCCGGATCACCGGAAAGTTTATTCAGTTCTTCCAATGCCGACTGTCCGGATGTATGAATCAAAACCTTCTCTGCAAAGTTTTCACTTTCGATAAGTTTCTTGTTGATGAAATTGTCTAGTTCGTTATCATCAATCAACATGGCAATCTTGTATCTGGAAGTTGGGCTCATATTAAATCTATTATGGCGTAAAAATATAAATAAAGAATGAACCAACTTCTTTTTATTCGCCCGTAAAAAAAAAATAGCCAACACATGATGTTGACTATTTTCTTGTTAATGCTTATGAGAATTATCTCACCAGAGTGACCGAAGCATTTCTTGCACTTTTAGCCAATCCATAGGCGTAAACCTGCACAACATAGGTTCCTTGTTCGGCCGGCTCGCCGCCATAGAGGCCATCCCATGTCTGACGTGGATTTGTAGTTTCAAATATTTTCTCACCCCATCTGTCAAAGATATAGAGATGAAAATTTCTGATGCCTTCGCCTTTTACACCGAAGGTATCATTGATACCATCACCGTTAGGAGTAAAGGCATTCGGTACATAGATACTTACCGGTGGAATTACTTCAGCGTAATTCGAAGTACTTGTGATCTGATTGTTTCCGTTCTTGTAAGCAGTAACGCGGTAAACGTTATTCTCTAAAACGTCCTGTGCAAACAAATTGTAAGTCCAGGTAAAAACAATAAGGAAAATAAACAATCCTTTTAGTGTTGTGCGATTCATGTTGTGTGTTTCAATGCTTACACGCAAAGTAATCCTCAGTGCCTGCGGAGATATGCTCATTCACAGGATGCTCTGTCATTTGTAAGAATCTGAACTTTTAATCAAAGTGATTGTTAGAAGCCTTGAAAATGCAGCCTCAGCAAGGTTTTATTCAGCCAATAAGTTTGAGCCTGAATTTTTAAGCGTAATTTTGTGTCAGGAAATCTTAAATAATCAATAAAATGCCATATCCAGAATACATCTGTGCGCCAATGCGCCAGGAATTAACCGCAGCAGGATTCGAAGAGCTGAAAACTGTAGAAGAAGTTGATAGTACTATTCCCACAAGCAAGGGAACTTTGCTCCTTGTTCTCAATTCGGTATGCGGTTGTGCAGCAGGAACAGCCCGTCCGGGTGTGAAGCTTTCACTCCAGCATGCAAAAAAACCTACAAAACTGACTACCGTTTTCGCAGGTCAGGATCTCGAAGCAACTGCCGAGGCTAGAAAATTCACCCTTCCATACCCCCCATCTTCTCCGGCAATTGCCCTTTTCAAAGACGGAAAACTGGTTCATTTCCTTGAACGTCATCATATTGAAGGACGCTCTGCGGAGATGATCGCAGAGAATTTGACAGCGGCTTACGAGGAGTTCTGCTAAGGGTAGAACCTTATTCGTTAAAATATTCGGGGTATTTTTCGGCTAGTGGAGACTTCATGACCTGATAAACCTTTGCTTTCAGGCTTTCCATGTCGGCTTCGGTCATTCCTTTTGTAGGAATCGGATCGTGAATAATAACACGGGACAAACCCGGATGCCCGGTTCTTTTCAGGAAATCATCCGGCAAAAGCACCCAATTATCTAAAAATGTGATCGGTACGACAGGCACTTGCGCCTGAATTGCCAAACGAAAGGGTCCGTTTTTAAAACGGCCTATCCTCGGACCATTGTGAAGTATGGTTCCTTCAGGAAATAATGTAATGCTGATCCCCTTTTCCAGATCAGAAGCCGCTCTCATGAAGGCTCTGTGTGAATCCATTTTGCTTTTCCTGTTGACCGGAATGTTCATTTCATCGAAAAAACGACGAAAAAACGGGACTTTCCTCAATTCCGCCTTGCCCATGGTATGGAAGTATACAGGTATACTTATATATATGAGCATAATGTCCAGGTAGGAAGTATGATTCGGGCAGAAAACAAAAGACTCGCCTGCCTTGGGCTTGAAATTGCTGTCAATTTTATAGAAAATGAGTGCCGGCCAGAGGATAAAATGAGCCCAGACCTTTTTCAGTTTAAAAACCAGCGGGAACCATTCTTTTCGAAGCAACAAAACAGCAAAAAACGGGAAGAATATAAAAAAGGTGATGACGGCATTTGTGAAATAAAATGAACGCCAAAGCCATTGCAATGGAAAAAACAGATATTTGAGCACTTTCTTCAAAATAAACAGGACGGCGAATGTAGTAAGAGGAATGCAAAATACGGTCTTTTTTAGGAGACATACGTATATTAATTTGACTATCAGATATTTAATAGGTAGCCTAGAGCCTACTTAAGGAATCGTATTTAGAACGAATTATCAGGAAAATGATTGAGAAAATCGATAGAAAAGATTGATTCGAAGGCTTTTATTTCTACCTTTGTCGCCCTTAAAATTTAGGAGGAATTTCATGGGCGGCCAGAGAGAGTTTGTGATTAATTTCGGAAATCTGGGTGAAGGTGAGCATGAATTTGAGTATCGCATTGAAGATTCGTTCTTTCAGAAATTCGAACATGCACGAATTCACCGGGGTTATGTAGAGGTTCTTGTAGTTTTA
>Ga0154020_10000596_pt1 | contig 43970 bp, 28 predicted proteins | sample Klosneuvirus_201_FD_109709 | JGI IMG/M metagenome (GOLD analysis project Ga0154020, IMG submission 109709) | Active sludge microbial communities from wastewater, Klosterneuburg, Austria - Klosneuvirus_20160825_MG | ecosystem: Engineered > WWTP > Aerobic digester > Activated sludge | place... | reverse complement strand
GGGTCGATGCCAGCCTTGCGCATTTCGCCCAGCATCAGGCGCAGAAATTCCGTGTCGCCCAGCGCCAGCGCCACATGATAGGCCGGCCGCGTGATGAAGTCGTAGGAGAGGTCGGCGCCGCCGTGCGACATCGCCGCGATGTCGTCGACGGTCAGGTTCAACTCCTGGAAGGTGAACGCACCCGCCTTGCGCACCAGCCCCGCTATCAACTGGTTGGCAGTGACGGAGAGCGGATGCCCTTCGGACCAGGCCGGCCCCGGCGCACGCGGCTCCACACCGAGGAAACCGTTGGCGTCCAGCCGCAACAGTGACGCGCCGAGCACGCCCAGCGAATGGAGCGCATCGCCCAGCACCAACCGCGGGCCGGCAAAGGTCGGGTCGAGCCAGTTGAGCGTCGGCTGACCCTCCTTGAAGTAGTGCAGATAAACCCACCGCCGCGCCACGCCATCCACGCCCTGCACCACCGCGGTGGCGCTCCAATCGGTCTCCTTGACGCCCGGCTCGTAAAAGATCGTGCGGGAGAGCGCGCCGACAATATAGCCTTTGGCGTGCAGCGCCGTCATGGCCGCGGCGTCTAGATTGGCTGAATCCTTGCCCGCAGGTACGTCAGGCAGCAGCGCCCAGTCGTCCGGCGCGATCTCGACCATGTGATAGATGCCGGGATAGTCGCCATAGCCGCGTTCGGCCAGCCGGAAATCCGGCCCCTTGCCCGTATGTCCCGGCACGATGTCGTCGATCACCACGGCGCCGCTGGCTTTGGCCGTGCGGCTCATGGCGATAAACTCCGCGGTCGCACCCAGCCCAGGATCGATGTCCAGCCCGATGCGGTCGAAATTGCCGTCGATGGAAGGCGTGAAGTCGCGGCCGCTCACACCGCCAGCGCGTTTCATCGGCCCTGTGTGCACCGCCTGGATGCCGATCTCCGCAAAGGCCTGCCAGAGCATGGGATCGCCCAACGTCTGCAAAACCGAATCGCCTGGCCGCGTGATAATGGCGGGCGGATACGCGGCAAACCAGACCGACGCCAACGCCGCGGCCGCGCGCGGCTGGGTGGCGGCGTAGGGCCGCTGCCACATGAAGCCCTTGCCGGCATAGGTCCGGCTGATCGCCGCGCCTTGCTCCAGCATGGCATGGTCAAGCAGCCAGCGGATGTCATCCCCTTCGGTTGCAGAGAGGAGCGGCTGCTGTGTGCTGATTGCGTCGCGAGTCTCCATCGTGTCACCTTCCTTTCTGGATTTCGTGTCGTTTACTGGCTCTACTATACCAGATGGCAATCATTCCTTTCGTTCAATCTGTTCCAGAAGATTCGTTGACGGCCTGCTCCTGAAAGCGACGGGCAGCCGCGGCGATGCGAGCGCGGCGGCGGATGGAGTACAGGATCAGCGCCGCAATCGTCACCACCGGCGGGATCATCTCGACAAGCTGCGGGGGAATCGCCAATGTGCCCACCTGTGCGCCCAGCGCCGTGGCCGTCCCAAAGAGCAAGGCGGCGATCAAAACGCCGACCGGGTTGCGATTGCCCAGGTAGACGACCGCCAGCGCAATAAAGCCACGCCCGGCCGTCATGTTGGCCTGGAAGAGGCTCAGGTAGCCCATGCTCAGGTAGAGGCCACCGAGCGCAGCGCAGAAACTACTCGCCACCAGCGCCCGATAACGCACCCGGCGAATATCGATGCCCGCGGACTGGGCGGCGTCCGCCGCCTCGCCTGTGGCGCGTAGATGCGCGCCGGCCGGCATGTGGTAGAGAAAGAGCCAGATCGCAAACACCAGCAGCAAGGCGCTGTAGCTCATGATGTGATAGCCGGCGCCGTTTGCACCGTTGAGCAGCGTCCCTACGAGGGGAAACTGGTTGACAAAAGGAAGTTGCACCGCGGGCAACCGCGCGCTGGCAAGGGATGCGGTGCTGCCCTTGTCGCCCGTCAGCGCAAACAGCAGAAAGACCGTGCCGCCCGCGGCCAGGATGTTCATGGCGAGGCCGGTCAGAATGAGGTCGGTCTTGAGTTCGAGGTGGAAAAATGCGATCAGCCAGCCCATCGCCATGCCGATGCCGACGCCGGCCAGCGCGCCCAGCCCCGCGTAGAGCCAGGCCGGCGCGCCGGGCAGCCACTGGGGCGCCAGGCCGCTGACGATCACGCCGGTAAAGGCCGCGGCCAGCATGATTCCCTCCAGCGCAATGTTGAGCACGCCGCCCAGTTCGGACAACAGGCCGCCCATCGCCGCCAGGATCAGCGGCGTCGAGATGCGGATTACCGTGGCAATAAACGCGGCGGAAAAGATGCTTTGCAGAACAACTTCTAGTGACATCGAATGCTCTCAGAGATCTGATCTCTAGCTTTGTACTGCTCCGCTTGCATCCATCTCATCCGCCAAATTCGTGATCGATGGCAATTGCTCCGCCATCGTTGCGCGTGCGCCGCCACTGTTGGAATGGTGGGAACAACCGCTCGGCGGTGATGAGCAGAATAATGACGGCCTGAATGATCAGCACGACCTCGCGCGTCACATCCGACGAGCGCTCCATGATCTGGGCGCCGGTGCGCAGATAGCCGTAGAAGAGACCGGTCACCAGCACCCCGCGCGGGTCGTTGCGCGCCAGCAGCGCCACGACGATGCCCTCGAAGCCCAGCCCAGGCGCCAGGCTGACCGTAAGCCGCTTGAGCAGTCCCAGGCTGAGATGCGCGCCGGCCAGCCCGGCCAGGATGCCGCTGACCGCCATGCTGAGGGCGATGACGCGCCTGGCGTTGATGCCGCCATATTCGGCGAACTTGCGGTTAGCGCCCACCATCTTCAAGGCATAGCCAAAAGGCGTGCGCTCCATCAGAAACCATACCGCAAAGACAGCCGCCAGCATGACGACCAGCATCCACGACACGCGCGTGCCAGGGATCAGCAGCGGCAACACGGCCGAAGCAGGAAACGCCGCCGTGCCCAAGAAGCCGGCGCTTGGGTCGCGCAGCCAATTCAGAAGCACCAGGTCAAACAGTTGCAGGGCAATCACATTGAGCATCAACGTGCACACGATCTCGTCCACCGCGAGATAAGCCTTGAGCAAGCCGGGGATCAGCCCCCACAGAAAGCCTGCCATCCCGGCGGCGCCCAACGCCAGGAGCAGATGCAGCGGAAAGGGCGCCGGTGCTTTCACCGCAACGGCTGCCGCAGCCAGCGCACCGAGCAATACCTGTCCTTCTGCGCCCAGGCTGAACTGCCGCGCTCGAAAGACCAGCGAAACGGCCAGGCCAAGCAAGATGAGCGTCGTGCTCTCCTCCAGCCAGTTGCCGAAGCGGTTGAGGTTGGTGATTTCAACCCCATGCGCAAAGGAAACCCTGGGCAGCGGCCCGGTCAGCAACGCCGTGTAGGCGCGCACCGGCTCCTTGCTCACGCTCGCCGTGATCACGAAACCGATCACAAGCGCAATCATCACAATTGCAGCGAGACGAAGCAACTCGGTGAGTGTCTTATGATTTTTTATGTGAATCATAAGCTTGTTCTAGACCAAGCAATCGCGCGCGGATGAGAGCGTATGCTGGTCGAGGCCAAGCATGTAGACGCCAAGCGTCTCTGCTGTGAGTTGCGGCCCGTTCTCCAGAATGCCCACCATTTCACCCTTGATCATCACCGCGATACGGTCGGCGAGGCGCAGCACTTCGTCCAGATCGGCGGAAACAAGCAACACTGCCGCGCCCGCGTTGCGCTTTGCCAGCAACTGGCCGTGCACAAATTCAGTGGCGCCGATGTCCACGCCGCGCGTCGGCTGCGCGGCGATGAGCAACGCCGGCGCCGCGGAGAACTCACGCGCTGCCACGACCTTCTGCTGGTTGCCGCCGGAGAGCGAACGCATGGCAGCGTCAGGGCCGGCGCCGCGGATGTCGAATTGCCGCATCAGGGCTGTGGCATGTTGCCGCACGACACGCGGCCAAAGCACACCGCGGCGTGTAAACGGCGGGCGATGATAGCGATCCACCACCAGGTTCTCGGCGATGGAGGCGTCGAGCGCCACGCCGTTGGTCAGCCTGTCTGCGGGGATGTGGGCGACGCCGGCAGCGCGCAAGTCGCGCACCCTGGCCCCCTGCACCGCCCTCCCGTTGATGCGGATTTCGCCTGTAGCAACGGCGCGCAGGCCGGTCATCACTTCGACGAGTTCGCTTTGACCGTTGCCTTCTACACCGGCCACGCCCAAAATTTCGCCGGCGTGGACAGCGAAGGTCACGTTGCGCAGCACCGGCCGGCCCATCTCGTCGATGCAACCCAGGTTGCGCACCGCGGCGACGACTTTGCCGCGCACAGCCGGCGGCCTGGCGACCCGCAGCAGGACGGCGCGCCCCACCATCATGCGTGCGAGGTCGGCTTCGGTGACCTCGCGGGTGGCGACGCGTCCGGTCACCTCGCCCTGCCGCATCACAGTGACGCGGTCGGAGATTTCCTTGACCTCGCCCAGCTTATGCGTGATGAAAATCACCGTCTTTCCCTGGTCGACAAGTTTGCGCACCGCCACAAAAAGCTCGTCGGTCTCCTGCGGCGTAAGCACGGCGGTCGGCTCGTCGAGGATCAACAAGTCGGCGCCGCGGAAAAGCGTCTTGAGGATCTCGGCGCGCTGGCGCATCCCTACGGGCGTCGTTTCGATGCGCGCCGTGGGATCGACCTGCAATCCAAACTGCGTGCTGAGCGCCGCGGTGATGGCGATGGCGCGTTTGTGATCCAGCAGGCGCCCCTTGCGTGGCTCGTTGCCCAGCACGACGTTTTCGGCAATTGTAAACGAGGGTGCGAGCATGAAGTGTTGATGCACCATGCCGATGCCCAGGCGGATGGCGCGCTGCGGATTGGCGATCTCGACGCGGCGGCCCTCCAAGAAGATCGCGCCGTGCGTCGGCTGCTCCAGCCCATAGAGCAGCTTCATCAAGGTGCTTTTGCCCGCGCCGTTTTCACCGACCAGCGCGTGGATTTCACCTTTCTCCACCGCAAAATCCACCTTATGATTGGCGACCACACCATTGGGGTAGACTTTGCTGATCTGCTGCATGGCAACGCGTGCGGACATGGGCGTTGTCCTTATTGAAACGCGGTCGCCACCGTGATCTCGCCCGCGGTAATCTGCTGCTCGGCAGCCTCCACCAGCGCCTTGACCGCGTCGGGCGTGTTGGCCTCGTAGAACTTGTTGCGCGCCAGGCCGACGCCGCCCTCAGCAATGCCCAGCACTTCGACCGCACCGTAGGGCAGGCTGCCGTCGAGATGCTTTTGAATAGCGCGGAAGATCGAGTTGTCCACGTTTTTCAGCATCGACGTGAGGATGTGCGCGGCCTGCTCTGGGTTGGCGCTTTCCAGCATCAACGCCTGGTCGGAGTCGACGCCGATGGCAAACTTGCCATCCTCAGCCGCCGCTTCGATGACGCCTTGACCGGTGCCCGCGGCGATCTGAAAAACAATATCGGCGCCCTGGCTGTATTGGGCTTTGGCCAGTTCCTTGCCCTTGGCCGGGTCGTTCCAACTGTTGGCAAACTGGCGGATCACCTGGATATCCGGGTTGGTATCCTTGGCGCCTTGCTCGTAGCCAACCAGGAAGTCGAGGATCACGGGAATCTCCTGACCGCCCACGGCGCCGATGATCGCGTCTGGGTTCATGCCATCGATCTCCTGCGTGGTCATTGCCGCCGCATAGACGCCCGCCAGGTAAGAGCCTTCATTTTGCTTGTAGAGGATCGAATAAACGTTGGCGCAATTGTCTTCACACGCCGCGTAATCGACGGCCGCGTCAAAGAAGATAAAGCGTTTGTCAGGATGCTGTGGCGCATATTTCTGGACATACTCCACCATCGGCGGGGCGCCAAGCACCATCACGTCGAAATCTTCATTCGCCAACACATCCACAATGGCGGCCTCCCACTGCGTCGTGTCAAATGAGACTTCAACCGTCTTGGCCTGGACGCCAAGTTCAGCCACCGCCCGCGCCACGCCACGCTGTGCGGAGTCAAAGAAGGACTTGTCGCCCAGCGCGCCGTTGACAAAGAGAATCACCTTCAGGGGCGTCTCAGCAGAGGCAGGAGATAACGCATCCGCAGCAGGTGTAGCAGGTGCGACGGGCATCGCGCACGCCGCCAGCATGACGACAACGACCGCGAGCAAAAAAAGGAGTAACGCTTGTTTGCGCTGCATGGTGTTCCTTCCATCATCAGGTGGAGTGTAAAGCTTCGACAGATTGCTAACCGATTCGACCAGGCGCTTTGCACCGCGCGGGCAATCGGCAAGCAATGGTAACGAGTTCTGTAGATTGCGTCAATTTGTCCAATCCATGTGTCCTTCTTTTTGCGCAGTTTGATCGTTGCCTGTAACATCGTGTACAATTGACGCTACGAACGTACGGCAACTCCGTTCCTCTTGTTCTACTCCGTTCGCTTCGTCAGATTGCGTGAGGTCGCGCGGCGCTGCGCGCAGACAGCCTCTCCTTCACATTGCTCCGTGAACGCAACAATTGATTGTCCGTTCATTGCCCATCAACGATGGGCTTCGTTTGCATGAAGGAGTGTGCTTTGAACAGCGAATCTCAGCTTCCCAGCGGATACCCCCCCAAGCAAGGGCTTTACGATCCGGCCTACGAAAAAGATGCCTGTGGCGTGGGATTTGTCGTCAACATCAAGGGCAGACAATCGCATACGATCGTGCGCCACGCCATGCAGGTGCTCGTCAATTTGAATCACCGCGGCGCGTGTGGCTGCGAGCCGAACACGGGCGACGGCGCGGGCGTCAACATGCAAATGCCCGACAAATTTTTGCGCAAAGCCGCGACCGCGGCGGGTTTTGCACTGCCGCCGGTGGGTGAATATGGCGTTGGCATGGTCTTTCTGCCCAAAGATGCGGAGCGCCGCGCGGCGTTCGAGCGTGAGTTTGCCCAGATCGTGCATGAAGAGGGACAGACGCTGTTGGGTTGGCGCACCGTGCCGACCGACAACAGTTCGCTCGGCGCCACGGCTATTGCCGGCGAGCCGTTCGTGCGTCAGGTCTTTATCGGCCGCAACGCCGACGCGCTGATCGGCGGCGACGCGCTGGCCTTCGAGCGCAAACTCTACGTCATCCGCAAGCGCGCCGAACGCGCCATCCGCTACAATGGGCACGAAGAAGGCAACCGCTTCTACCTGGCCAGCCTGTCGAGCCGCACCATCGTTTACAAAGGCATGTTGCTGGCGGATCAGGTTGACGCCTACTATCCTGATCTGCTCGACCCGGAGATGGAAGCGGCGATTGCAGTCGTGCACTCGCGCTTCAGCACGAACACCTTCCCGTCGTGGGAACGCGCGCATCCCTATCGCTACCTGATTCACAACGGCGAGATCAACACGATTCGCGGCAATGTGAACTGGATGTACGCGCGCCAGTCGGTGCTGGAGTCGGAGTTGTTCGGGCCGGACCTGGAGAAGTTCAAGCGCCAGATCATCGACCCCGACGGCTCCGACAGCGCCCAGTTCGACAACGCGCTGGAGTTCCTGCATCTGGCCGGCCGCCCGCTGCACCATGTCGCCATGATGATGATCCCCGAGCCGTGGAGCAACCACGAAAGCATGTCGCCCGCACGTAAGGCGTTCTACGAATACCACGCCACGCTGATGGAACCCTGGGACGGGCCGGCGTCGATCGTCTTCACCGACGGCACAGTCGTGGGCGCGGTGCTGGATCGCAACGGGCTGCGGCCATCGCGCTACTACGTGACCAAAGACGATATCGTCGTGATGGCCTCTGAGGTGGGCGTGCTTGGCGACGCGATTCCGCCGGAAAATGTGGCGTACAAGGCGCGCCTGCAGCCGGGGCGCATGTTCCTGGTCGATACCGCGCAGGGCCGCATCATCGGCGACGACGAGATCAAGGACACGCTGGCCGCGGCGCATCCTTACCAGGAGTGGCTTGACCGCAATCTCGTGGAACTGGACAACCTGCCCTCCCCGCCCGATCTCTATCAGGCCGACCAGCACGGCAGCGTGCTGCATCGCCAGCATATTTTCGGCTACACCTTCGAGACGCTGCGCACGCTGCTGGCGCCGATGGCAAAGAACGGCGTCGAGGCGTTGGGCAGCATGGGCGACGACGCGCCGATCGCCGCGCTCTCCGACCGGGCGCAGTTGCTCTACACTTACTTCCGCCAGCTTTTCGCCCAGGTGACCAACCCGCCGCTCGACGCAATCCGCGAGGCGTTGGTCACCGCCACCGATGTCATGCTGGGCACCGAGGGCAACTTGCTGGAGACGATCCCGGAGAATTGCCACCAAATCCGCCTCAAGAATCCAATTTTGACTAACGAGCAACTGGCCAAGCTGGCGCACGTCAAAGAGCCCGGGTTCAAGACGCAAAAGTTGCCGATGCTCTTCCCGGTGCATTCAGGGCCGGAAGGGCTGGAAAAGGCGCTGGATTATCTCTTCATGCTGGCCGACGAGGCCATCGAACAGGGCGTCAACATCTTCATCCTGTCCGACCGTGGCGTGAGCCGCGAGATGGCGCCCATCCCGGCGCTGCTGGCGACGGCCGGGCTGCACCATCACCTGATCCGGCGGGAGACGCGCACGCAATGCGCCATCGTCGTCGAGTCCGGCGAACCGCGCGAGGTGCATCACTTTGCGCTGCTCATCGGCTATGGCGCCACGGCCGTCAACCCGTACATGGCCTACGAAACGATCTACGACATGATCGCGCAGGGGTTGGTGACCGACATCGTCTATGAAAAGGCCAAATACAATTACATCAAAGCGGCCAGCAAGGGCGTGATCAAGGTCTGCTCCAAGATGGGCATCAGCACCTTGCAGAGCTATTGCGGCGCTCAGATCTTCGAGGCGCTGGGCATCAGCCAGGCGCTGATCGATAAATATTTCACGTGGACGCCGACGCGCATCGAAGGGATCGGGCTGCGCGAAATCTACCATGAAGTGCGGCGCCGTCATCAGCGCGCGTATCCTGAACGCGACGACGCGCCCGGCGTGCTGGTCGCCGGCGGCGACTACCAGTGGCGCGCCGAGGGCGAGCGTCATCTGTTCACGCCCATGACCATTCACAAGCTGCAAAGTGCGGTGCGCACACGCGCGGACGAAGTGTGGGTGCGCGGCTACAAAACCTTCAAGGAATACAGCGCGCTCGTCAATGCCCAGGAAGAGGCGTTTGGCACCCTACGCGGGATGCTCGAACTGCGCTTTGCGGAGACGCCGATCCCGCTGGAGGAAGTCGAACCGGCCAGCGCAATCGTCAGACGTTTCAAGACCGGCGCCATGAGCTACGGCTCGATCTCCAAAGAAGCGCACGAGACGATGGCGATCGCCATGAACCGCATTGGCGGCAAGAGCAACACCGGCGAGGGCGGCGAGGACGCCGAACGTTTTACCTGGACCAACGAGCGCGGCGACTCCAAAAACAGTGCGATCAAACAGGTAGCGTCGGGGCGTTTTGGCGTCACCAGCCAGTATTTGGTGAGCGCCAGGGAGCTTCAGATCAAGATGGCGCAGGGCGCCAAACCGGGCGAAGGCGGCCAGTTGCCGGGCGCCAAAGTCTACCCGTGGATCGCCAGGGTGCGTTACTCGACGCCGGGCGTCGGGCTGATCTCACCGCCCCCGCACCACGACATCTACTCCATCGAGGATCTGGCTGAATTGATCCACGACCTGAAGAACGCCAACCATCACGCCCGCATCAGCGTCAAGCTCGTCTCGGAAGTGGGCGTCGGCACGATCGCCGCGGGCGTCGCCAAGGGCCATGCCGATGTGATCCTCATCTCCGGCCACGATGGCGGCACCGGCGCGTCGCCGCAGTCGAGCATCAAGCACGCGGGCCTGCCGTGGGAGCTGGGCGTGGCGGAGACGCATCAGACGCTCGTGCTCAACAACCTGCGCAGCCGCGTGGCGCTGGAGACCGACGGTCAGCTCAAGACCGGCCGCGACGTCGCAGTCGCCGCGCTGCTCGGCGCGGAGGAGTTCGGCTTCGCCACCACCGCGCTGGTGAGCATGGGTTGCATCATGATGCGCGTTTGTCATCTCGACACCTGCCCCGCCGGCGTCGCCACCCAGAATCCGGAGCTGCGCAAGCATTTCGTCGGCCAACCGGAGGACGTCGAGAACTTCATGTTCTTCATCGCCGAGGAACTGCGCGAGATCATGGCGCGGCTCGGCTTCCGCACCCTCAACGAGATGGTCGGGCGCGTTGATAAGCTGGAGCCGCGCAAGGCCATCAACCACTGGAAGGCGACCGGGCTGGACCTCTCCGCGCTGCTCTGGAAGCCGGATGTGGGCGAGGAGGTCGGCCTCTACTGTTCCATCGCCCAGGATCACGGGCTGGCGCAGTCGCTGGATCGCACCACGCTGCTCGCGCTGGCGCAACCGGCTTTGGAACACGGCGCCGCGGTCAAGGCGACCGTACCGATCCGCAATGTCAACCGCGTCGTCGGCACGATGGTCGGCAGCGAAGTGACGCGCACCTATGGCCCCGACGGTCTGCCCGACGACACGATTCACTTCCACTTCCAGGGGTCGGCCGGGCAGAGCTTTGGCGCTTTCGTCCCGCCGGGCATGACGCTGGAGTTGGAAGGCGACGCCAACGACTACTTTGGCAAGGGGCTTTCGGGCGGCAGGCTGATTGTCTATCCCCCGGCGGACAGCACCTTCCGCGCCGAGGAGAACATCATCATCGGCAACGTGGCGCTCTACGGGGCCACGGCCGGCGAAGCGTACATCCGCGGCATGGCGGGTGAGCGTTTTGGCGTGCGCAACTCCGGCGTGCGCGCGGTCGTCGAAGGCGTGGGCGACCACGGCTGCGAATACATGACGGGCGGCAGCGTCGTGGTGCTGGGCCGCGCCGGACGCAACTTTGCCGCGGGCATGTCGGGCGGCGTCGCCTACGTGATCGACTGGGACGGCGATTTTGCGACGCGCGTCAACTACGAGATGGTCGAACTTGAACCGTTGCAGGATGCAGACGAGATCGCGGCGGTCAAAGCCATGGTGCAGAAGCACGCCGACCTGACCAACAGCGAACTGGCGTGGCGCGTGCTCATTCGCTGGGAAGAAATGCTGCCGCAGTTTATCAAGGTAATGCCGAAGGATTACAAGCGCGTGCTGGAAGCGTTCGCCCAAGTGCAGGCGCAAGGGTTGAGCGGCGACGAAGCGGTGATGGCGGCCTTCGAGCAGAACAAACGCGATGCGTCGCGCGTGGGGGGAAATTAGAACCACAAAGACTCGAAGACCACCAAGAGGCACGAAGAGATGTGAATTTTTAGTGGTGGGCTGAGCTTTTTCAAGGTATCTGGGGTAAAGCTTTTCATCTACAAGAACTACGCATGGCAAAAGCATCGTTTGCGCTATTAACGGAACGAGAAGAGGAAATTGGGCGGCTCGTTGTTGATGCAGCGATAGCGGTGCATCGTTCATTGGGGCCTGGGCTGCTGGAGCGCGTCTATGAAGTCTGTTTCTGCCATGAATTAGAAAAACGAAGGTTGATTGTCGAGCGGCAGGTGCGCGTACCTGTTGTCTATGACGGCATCTTATTCGACGAAGGATTCCGGCTCGATGTGCTGGTCGAAGGATTAGTCATCTGTGAGGTCAAAGCTGTGTCCAACATGGATGATGTCTTCATTGCGCAGACGCTCAGTTACTTGCGGCTCGCCAACAAGCGTCTGGGATACTTGCTCAACTTCCACAGCCGATTGATGAAAGATGGAATCACCCGGCTTGTGAGGTAGGCCACCATGAAGTCTCAATGAGCACGACAAAGCATAAGGAAGCGCGTTTGATATTCTTTGTGCCCCTTTGTGAACTTTGCGACTTCGTGGTTAAGCATTTTGGAGAGAATCAAAATTATGGGTAAACCAACTGGATTTCTGGAATATCAACGTGAACTACCTGCGGACCGCGATCCGATTGCGCGGCTGGCGGATTGGGACGAGTTTCATCTGCATTTGAGCGACGATAAGCTGCGCACGCAGGGTGCGCGCTGTATGGACTGCGGCATTCCCTTCTGTCACACCGGCCAGCTCATCAACGGCATGGCCTCGGGCTGTCCGGTCAACAACCTGATCCCAGAGTGGAACGACCTGGTCTATCGCGGGCTGTGGCGCGAGGCGCTCGACCGGCTGCACGCGACCAACAACTTCCCGGAGTTTACCGGCCGCGTCTGCCCGGCGCCGTGCGAAGGGTCGTGCACGGTGGGCCTGGTGGAACCGCCGGTGACGATCAAGAGCATCGAACGCGCCATCGTCGACCGCGGCTTCGAGGAAGGCTGGATCGTCCCCGAAGCGCCGCCCGTGCGCACCGGCAAGAAGGTGGCGGTCGTCGGGTCGGGGCCGGCGGGTCTGGCGTGCGCCGCGCAACTGAACCGCGCCGGCCACTGGGTGACAGTTTTCGAGCGCGCCGACCGCGTCGGTGGATTGCTGATGTATGGCATCCCCAACATGAAGCTCGACAAGGAGCGCGTCGTACAGCGCCGCGTCGATCTGCTGGATGCAGAGGGCGTTCGTTTCATCACCAGCACCGAAGTGGGCAAGGAGTATCCGGTCGATAAGCTGCGCGCCCGCTTCGACGCCATCGTGCTCTGCGGCGGCGCCACCAAGCCCAACGACTTGCCGATTCCGGGCCGCGAACTCAAGGGCATCCACTTTGCGATGGATTTCCTGCGCGGCAACACCAAACACCTGCTCGACGAACGCAACGGTCTTTCGGCCAACGGTCACTTTATCTCGGCCGCGGGCAAGGATGTCATCGTGATCGGCGGCGGCGACACCGGCACGGACTGCGTCGGCACCTCGCTGCGCCACGGCTGTCGCAGCCTGGCTCAATTCGAGATCGTGCCGCGCCCGCCCGATGAGCGTACGCCCGATAATCCCTGGCCGCAATGGCCGCGCATCTTCCGGACGGACTATGGCCAACAAGAGGCAGCCGCACGCTTTGGCGCCGACCCGCGCACCTACCAGATCTCGACGACCAAATTTGTGGGCGACGAGCACGGTCACGTCAAGGAACTGCATACGGTCAAGGTCAACATGCTCTTCAAAGATGGCCGCATGAACTTTGAGACGATCCCCGGCTCCGAAGAAGTGTGGCCGGCGCAACTGGTGCTGCTGGCGATGGGCTTTCGCGGGCCGGAGGATTTTCTGGTCGAGTCGCTGGGCGTGGCGCGCGATGCTCGCTCCAACGTGGCGGCGGAGCACGGCAAGTTCCGCACCAGCCTCGAAGGCATCTTCGCGGCCGGCGACATGCGCCGCGGGCAGAGCCTGGTCGTGTGGGCGATCAACGAAGGCCGCGGCGCCGCGCGCGAGGTGGATCGCTGGCTGATGGGCGAGACAAGCTTGCCTTAACCTGAAACCTTTTCACGCCGAAATACGTATCTATAGCGCCAGAAAAGGCATTGCCACGCAGGCAATGCCTTATTTGTGTAATATCGGCGCGCTGAACCGAGAGCGATACGCCTGAATGGGTGACGGAGTGGCAGAAAAGACGATGGACGAGATGGGAACGAAGTTTCGTCGCTGGCAAATGCGGATTCTGAGCGCGCTGCTGGCCGTTGCGCTCGTGCTGCCTGCTGGCAATGCCATTGCTGCTCCCCATCTCCAGACTGGAGACGCGTTGCGGGATTGCAGCGCCGTCACCGAAGAGACGCTACAGGACGAACTCAACACTGTCACCCAGCAGATCTTCTCCGCGCAGGTGCAGGCGCTTGACCTCGACGCGATCATTGCCCGGCAATGGGTCACGCTGGAGCTGGATGGCGCGATGGACGAGGCGGTGGCGCTGGCGGTGGCGCGCGTGCAGAGCGAAACCGATCTGTGGAACAAGTTTCTGTCCGCGTGGTCGCCCGACCTGGCGCGCGAGTTGACGTTATCCGTGGCAACCTACACCTTCGACGCACCCACCTTCCGCACCGCGCTGGAGGGACTCGCCGCCGCGGTCTCGCGCGACATTGCCGGCGACCTGGTGCTGGCGTCGGCCGATTCGGCGTCGGCCGCGCTTTTCTGTATGCAGACCTTTATCGGCGCGAATTATTCGGCGGCATTGGTGCGAGCGTTCGAGAGTCGCGTCGAAGCCGCGACCACCAGCGCGCAGATCGTCGATGCCGGCGCGGCCAGCCCAGACATCCTGGCGATGATCGGCCATCACCAGATGGCGTTGGGCGGCGTCGGCGTCATTATCGCCGCCCAGATCACGCGCAAGATCATGACCAGCGTCGCCCAACGCATTTCGCAGCGGGTGGCCGGACGCATCGCCGGCCGCGTCCTCGGCCGCGTGGGGACGACTGTCGTGCCGCTCGCCGGCTGGATCATCGGGGCAGGCATGATCGCCTACGACCTCTACGACAGCCGCGACGGCGCGCTCCCGCAAATCCAGACCTCGCTGACCTCCGCTGCGGTGAAGGCGGGGATTCGCGATGAGATCGCCGCCTCGATCCGGCCGGAGTTGCAAAGCGAAGTCCCGGAGTTGGCGCGCACAGTGGCAAATGACCTCTTTACCGAGTGGCGCACGGTCAAGCGCACCATCCGGCAGGTGCTGGAGCTGGCGGCAGAGGATGCGGCCTTTGCCGAGTTGCTTGGGTCGCTCCAGTCGCAGGAACAATTGGCGAAGCTCGTGCAACTCGTCGGCATCGTGCAAAATGCAGGTGGTCAGGCCGCACTCGACGCGGCCATTGCCGACGGCTCGCTGCAAAAGGTGGTCGCCTTGCCCGACGCCGCGGTGACGTTGGTGCGCGACAGTGGGTCACTCCAAACCGCACTCGCCTGGGATGCCGCGGTAGGCAGCCGGCTGAGCGAGGTTGTGGCGCTGGAGCTACACAAACATCTGTCGCCCGATCAGGTGGATCGCACGCAGCTTGAGACATTGCTGGCGCTGCATGACAAGACTGCGGTGGCGCGATTGGCGCTCTTGTCGCCCGCACAGGCCGCGGAATTGCTCAAACTGGCCGACGCTAATCTCACCGCGCTGGCGAATCTGCTTACGCCCGACGACCTGGCGTGGCTTGCTATACAGTTGCCGGCCCTGTCCGCGGCGCAACGCAACCAGCTTGTCGCGCGCCTGCTGAGCCAGCCCGCGGTGATCGAATCGCTGCAACGGCTGGACAACGTCGCTCCGCTGGCCGGCGCAGACAATCTCGACGCCGCGATCACCTTCTTGACCAGCGCGCATGAAGGGCTTGACTATTGGGCCGACAGCGGCGCCGTGCTAACCGGTGCGGTCGCGCCCCAGTTATTTTGGGCCAAATATGGACTGTGGCCGACGGTTGGCGGCAGCGTCGGGCTGATGATGATCCTGCTGGTGGCGCTGCGCATCGCGTGGGGGCTGCTCAGTTGGCTCTTCCAGCCGCTCGGCCTCCTGCGTCGGCGAAAATAGAGAAGCGATAGCATACGGATGACGCGGATTGGGCGGATCAACGCTGATCAAATCCGTGCAAATCCGTCCAATCCGCGTCATCCGCGTGCCATTTCCGAGGAGTATTCCAATATGTTGATTGCACTTGATTCGCATCCGTCCGCCGAGATTGAACTGGGCGAGTTGCTGACAGTCGTGCACGTGAAGGCGGCGAATGTCGTCAAGGACATCCGCGAAAATATCCGCAACCTGGTTGGCGGGCGCATGACGCATTACGAGGCGCTGATCCGCGATGCCGTCAATGCGGCGCTGGCGGAGTTGGACGCCCAGGCGCTGGCCAACGGCTACGACGGCGTGATCGGCGTCAAGATCGCCAACCCGGTGGTCGTGGAGGGCGGCGTCGAGGTCGTCGTATATGGCAACGCTTTCCACATCGTCCGACGTGCGGCAAATGCGCTCGACGGCTGAAAAGGTGAGGGGTATGAAGATTTGCAACAAACGGTTGCAGCGTTGCCTGAGCGGGGTGCTGGTCGGCGTCCTGCTGATCAGCAATTCAGCGTTGTCGGCGACGTCGGTTTCCGCCGCGCCGGCGGCGCAAACCGGCGCCGGCGCCCAGTATACGGTAGGCGACTGCGGTCGCATCGACCGCGCCCAACTGCGCAATGAGATCGAAGGGCACGTGCTGGCAGTGTTGCAAAACGAAGCGACCCCGCTCGATGTCGATGAGATCGTGGCGCGCGCCTGGGCGGAAGTGGGTATGGATGCAGCCGTCGACGCGGCGGTCAGCGCGGCGGTCGACGACATCATGACGAGCGAGGATTACCTCAACCGGCTCATCTCCGGCTGGTGGGGCGAGAAGGCGCAGGAATACGCCGAGCGCGTCGCCAATGATGCGTTTGGCTCGCCCGGCTTCCGCGCCAAGCTAGACCAGCTTTCGACCACGATCGGCGGCGAGGTCGCCAAACAGGTCGAGGCGCAGTTCGCCCAGGCCGCCTCGGTGGCGCTGCTCTGCCTGCAAGTCTATGTCGGCGAGCAATATTCGCAATCCTTCTTCTCCCTTTTTGCGCAGCGCGTGCAGCATGAGGCGCAGACGCTCGATCTGGAGCCGCTGGCCGCGCCCGAAGTGAGCGCCCTGACCGATCATCGCCTCGCGCTCGCCGGCGTGGGCACAATTCTGGCGACGCAGCTTGTCTATCGCCTGAGCCAGAAACTGGGCCAGAAGATCGCCCAGCGCGTGGCGGGCAAAGTGGTCGGGCGCATTCTGGGCAAGGCCGGCTCCTCGTTCATCCCCATCGCCGGGTGGATTCTGGGCATCGGTATGATCGTGTACGACCTGTGGGAAGGCGGTCAGGGCGCGCTGCCACAGATCCAGGAGGGGCTGCAAAGCCAGGAAGTCAAGCTCAAGATTCAGCAGGAGATCGCCGACGCAGTCAAGGATGATCTGCCGCAACAGGCGTCGATCATCGCGCTCGAAACTGCCGTCAGCCTGAGCGAGCAATGGCAGGGCTTCTGCACTGCCTACGAGTATGTCTGTGCCGTAGCCGAGGAGAATGACAGCTTCCAACGGCTGCTGGGTGAAGTCACGCTGAGTGAAATGGACAGCGTCGCCGCGTTGGTCAACTTCTACATGCGCCAACTGGGTCGCGCCGAGCTGGATCGCGCGCTGGCCGACGGCACGCTGACGATGCTGCTTGCCATGCCCGACGCGGCGTTGACCGTGCTCAGCGAGAGCCACAGCACCGCGGAGACTATCGCCTGGGCCACGCTGGCGGGCGATCAGCTCGATCGCGTGGCGGCGTGGGGCATTCATCGCCAGGCGCAGCCGGCCGATTTCACCGCGGCAACCTTTGCCATGCTGATGACCCTGAACGAGGCCGCCGATGCGCAGAAGCTGCTGGCGCTCCCCGCGGACAAGCGCGCCGCGCTGCTCGACCTGCCGGGCGACGTGCTTGCCAAGCTGGTCGCAGTCGAGCCGGTGGCTGACCTCGACTGGCTGGCGGGGTATCTGCTCCTGCCGGGCCAGCAGCCGCAGACGATTGCAGAGGACGTGGTTGAAGGCCGGGTTTCGGTGGAAGCATTGCGCAGCCCCGCGCCGCTCGCGCCAGCCATCGCCGCCGCGCCCTCAGCAGAAATTGCTTTGAATCAGGCGGGCGCGGTCGAATTGGAAACCGCGCCCCCTGTCAACCGTGCGCCGGTGGATCCCAGCCTGTTGATCGTGCTATTGCTGCTCGTCGGCGCGGTCGGCGCCGGTGGGGCGGCCTGGCGCCGCGGTCGGCAACGCAATAGGTAAGCGCAAACGTAGGTCGGGTTATTAACCCGACGTGGCCTGTTGAACCGGGTGGATGATCTGATCGGGAGAGGCGCTGTCAGGCTGGTAGCCTGACCTACGGGGAAGGTGAGCGCAAACGTAGGTCGGGTTATCAACCCGACGTAGCCTGTTGAACCGGGTGGATGATCTGATTGGGAGAGGCGCTGTCAGGCTGGTAGCCTGACCTACGGGGAAGGTGAGCGCAAACGTAGGTCGGGTTATCAACCCGACGTAGCCCGTTGAATCGGGTGCATGATCTGATTGGAAGCAATGTCAGGCTGGTAGCCTGACCTACTACGGGGAAGGTGAGCGCAAACGTAGGTCGGGTTATCAACCCGACGTAGCCTGTTGAACCGGGTGCATGATCTGATTGGAAGCAATGTCAGGCTGGTAGCCTGACCTACGGGGAAGCGCAAACGTAGGTCGGGTTATCAACCCGACGTAGCCTGTTGAACCGGGTGGATGATCTGATTGGGAGAGGCGCTGTCAGGCTGGTAGCCTGACCTACGGGGAAGGCGAGCGCAAACGTAGGTCGGGTTATCAACCCGACGTGGTAACTGCATCCGCTGTTGTATTGCTTACCTCATCCCGTCATACACTGCCAGCAGCGCCGCGCGCTTGGCCTTGCCCGCTGCATCGTCGGGGAAGAGCAGCGGGAAGGTGTGCAGGATGTGGGCGAATTCGCCGCGCGTCAACCCGCAGAGATGGGCGACCAGCGCGTCCAGTTCGTCGCGCAGGCGCTGGCGTGCGGTGGGGTCAGTGGCGCCGCTGGCCGGCGTCCACGCCTCGCCCATCACCGCCTGCCAGAGTGCGGCAAATTCCGGTCGCGTGCAGGTGAGGCGGGCGGCGCGGGGGACGATGGCGTCAAAGATGGGATCGCCGGGTGAGAATCGCGGCAGTGGCAATTCTTGCAGATAGAACATGTTGAGTGTCGTGCTCACGCGGTAACGAATTACAAAATCGAGCACGAATGAATTCAGAAGGCTGCAAACAAAAAGCTTGATTCGCTCGTCGGCGTTGTCTTCGACAAGCACGGTAGTTGCGTTATTCTCGCACGCTGTGTGACGGGGGACGATTGCAGAAATTAGCGTCCGTTCATCGGTGGTTCTGGCAATTCGTCGATGTGCAACTCGATAGGTGTTTAACTGTTCTTGCTTAGCCTCAGGCAATGTCGTAAAGATATTCTCGGCAATCCAATACGCCGGCTGGGCAAAGTGTGCATCGAACTGATGGATCATCTTCCCTTCGTAGAAGACGAGTCCCGATCCATGTTGATTGAGCAGTTTTCGATCATTTGCAACGTCAAATTCTCGGTTTAATTTGATATTCCACTGATCCGTTCGATGGCCCAACAAAGGGAAAGCGCCATAGATGCGAGAAACTACGTCGGCGTCTTTCTGTGTTTGAAATTCCATAACGCTCAGCGAATCAGGGCTATAGCGTGCGATAGAGTCCAGGCGAACATAGACCAGATTCTTCTCATTCGTCACAAACTCTCCCATGTCTTCCGGCGCCACCGCCACGCGTGGGTTGAACCGAAATGTTGCCCAGAAGCCATCGCTGGACTTGCCGCGCTGCGCGCCCAGTAGGGTAAATTTGAACGAGTGATGCACTTCGGTGAAGAAGAAGCGCTCGTTGCTGAAGCTGTACAGGTACTCGATGCGCCCTTCCTCAAAGAGCATCTGGCGCAGCGCCTTCGTACCCAGGTCAGTGTAGATGCCCGACGGGATCACCAGCGCCAGCCGCCCGCTGCGTTCGAGCAACGTGTAGGATCGCTCCACGAAGAGCTTGTGCGTGGCCGTGTCCCCGCGCCCCTGGCGCACAAAGTCGGACGATTGTTTGTAATAGGCCGCGGCCGCCTCGATGCGTCGCTGCTGCCGCGCCCATCCCGCCAGGATCGCAGCGTCGCCGGCGTTCAGTTCCGCGATGCGCGCCTCCACCTCGCCGCGCGTCAGCTTGCTCTCGATGCGTTCGTCGAATTGAGCATAATACTCGCGCAGGTCGGGCTTGACGATCTCCCACGGCGGGTTGCCTACGATGATTTCAAAGCCGCCCGCCTCGCCCAGCGACTGCCCCTGCGCGTCGACAAAGACTTCAGGGAACTCCGCCACCCAGTGAAAGGGACGCTGCGCCGCGACGTCGCCAAAGCGGCCGGCCAGATCCGCGTCGAGGCTGGCCGTCACCTGCACAGTCAGGTCGCGGATCGTCTCCAGCGTGGCGTCGTGCGGGTCGTTCTCGCTTTCCGCGGCCAGCGCCAGCCGCAGCGCGCGCAACTCCGCCAGCGCCGCGGCGTGCGCCTCCAGCCGCGCGTCGTCCGGCCCCGCGCCGATCAGCGAATTGCCCACCTTGACATTCTGGTTGAGGATCAGCGGCAGCCGGCGCTGGCTGGAGGGCATGTCGGCGATGGCGCGCATCATCAGGTTGACCGTCGCGATCTCCGCGGCCTGCGGGTCGAGGTCCACGCCGTAGAGGTGGTTTTCCAGAATGTAGCTGGGATAATTCTGCAATCGATCCAGTTCGGCCGTCCACCGCGCCAGACGCAGCTCCAACTCGAAAGGCGTGGTGATGCCCTGTTTGAGCAGGGCGGCGTACTCCGTGCGGCGCGCGTGCTCCAGCCGCTCGATCTCGCTGCGGTAGAACGCGGCCAGCACCTGATAGGCGTAGATCAGAAAGCTGCCGGAGCCGCACGCCATGTCGATCACGCGCAGATGGCGAATTTCTGTTGCGGTCAGGCGTGTGGCGTCGGGCAGCGCCGCGCCGTCGGGCTTGCCGTCCGCCGTGCCGTAGAGATAGCGCCCCAGCGAGTTATCGACCAGATACTGCACGATCACCTGCGGCGTGTAGTAGGAGCCTTGCTTCTTGCGCGTCTCCAGATTGTCCGCCGTCACCACCGCGCCGCCCACCTGCACCAGCGTCTTGCCCAGGTATTGCTCGTAGGTGTTGCCCATGATGTCGGCGGAGAGCGCCCGGTAGCGCGCCTCGTAGAGCTTGGCCGTCAGTTCGCCCAGCACAGCATCGCTCACCACCGCCTGGTCGGCCAGCCCGTAGGCAAAGAGGCCAGAGTTGTGCAGGTCGTCGAAAACGCGGAAAAGCTGCGCGTAGGACTGGTTGAGCGGGAAGGTGTAGGGGTTGCGCTGGCGCAGGTCGTAGATGCTCTGCAAGGTTCCCGGTGGTGCGATCAGGTGATCTTCGGCAAAGCGCACCACCACCAGCCGGTCCAGAATGCGCTGCACCACCGAACGCAGCGTCTGTACGTCGAAGCTGCCATCCTCCCGCACAACCCACGGATTGGCAGCGCGGTTGGCGACGATGTCCTGCGCCAGCCGCTCGCGCCAGGTGTTGATAAATTGGAGATAGGCCTCGTCCACATCGGCGCGGTGGCGCTGGTCGCTCAGCCGCTCCAGCCCGCCGTCGAGCACCCGTTCATAGGAAAGCTGCCAGAGCTGATCGAATTCATCGAGATAGGCAAAAGGCGCCTCAAATGAGAGCACCAGCCAGTCGCGGCGTGCGTTGAAGAGACGCAGCTTCTCAAAGTTGGTCAGGATCGCCCACACCCCACCATTCTGGAACGCATAGTTGATCGCCTGCTGCTCCTGTGGCGTGCGATCCACGGCCATGCCCGGCAGGGCAAGCTGGCCCGGCGTCACGATGCCGGTGATCGTCTTGCTGGCCTCCTTCAACTCTTTGATCAGCCCGAAACGCTTGGCCTCCACAAAGATCGCCGCGCCTCCTTCGGGCAGCAGCGTGATGTCGGGCCGACCGGCCTCGGTGTAGAGTTCGTACTTGTAGCGTTGCGGCTCCTCGATCGGCCAGCCCAGCGCTTGCAGCAGCGGATCGACAAACTGGTGCACGACGCCGGCCTCGGTCATGGTTTTGCGCTGGTCGGCGTCCAACGCGTTGTAGCGCTGGATCAGCGTCTCGATCTGTTTGCGGGCTGTGCTTTGGTTCGACGGCATGGCGTGCTGGCTCGCTGGCGGGGTGGAGGGTGGGTTTCGTTGCAGTGCTTTGCGTATCTCTACACGGATGATCGATGCGGGTGATCGATTCAACCACATCACCCGCCAGATTATAGGATAACCCGGCGTGAACTGCAACCAGCACGGGAGTTTCGGGTCTACTTCAGGGTTGGGGTAAAGTTATTGTATAGGTCATCGCCTCCCCTTCCCGGTGCGTGTCAGAATTTTGGTAAGAACGCCCCCGGGGCTGGTCAAGAGGGCTTGGTTGAACAGGCCGCGTCTGACCAGCGGCAGGGGCGCAACAAAAGCTCGACGCACCCTCCCCTGCCTGCCTTTTTTACACCGCAGCGCTGCTGTGGTATCATTTGACGTCCAATTTGCTGATTGTTCCCTGTTGGAAAGCTCCGCATTTTCCCTTCAAAGCAGAAGGTCTCCCGTCGTTGTCGACAGGGTGGGCCAGACGAATTTATTCCCGCTAAGAGATCGTAGTCAGAGCACCCTGCAAAATTTACCGGCGTCGATCCACACGATACAATCAGTACCCATCATGGCACTTTCTCAGGTGACAGTCACTTTTGGAAGTGACTGCACCTCTGGGCAGCGACGAAGACTGCAAAGATAGAAAATCAGTGTATGAACGAAAGCCAAGTCGACGACGAGAGGAACGACTATGCATAGCACCGTACAATCAAACTGGACATTGCCACCCCGCCAGGGTCTCTATGACCCGCGCTTCGAACACGACGCGTGCGGCATCGGCTTTGTCGCGCACGTGGAGGGCAAGCGCAGCCATCGCGTGCTGGAGATGGGGCTGGAGGCATTGCGCAACCACGCGCATCGTGGCGCGGTGGCGGACGACCGCAAAACAGGCGACGGCGCCGGCATTCTGACGCAACTTCCGCATGAGTTTTTCAGCCGCGAGCTGCGGCGCATGGGGATCAAACCACCGGCGCAAGGCGATCTGGCTGTCGGGCAGATTTTTTTCAACAAAGGCAACGGCGAGGATCGGGCGCTGGCGCGCGAGTTGATTCAGGAGATTCTCGGCGAGTTGAAGCTGGAGGTGCTGGCGTTTCGCTCCGTGCCGGTGATCGAGTCGGCGCTGGGCCAGCGCGCACTGCACAGCCGCCCCTGGCTGGGACAGGTGCTGGTGCGCCGCACCGACGCGGCCTGTGAAGCAGGCGACGCCTTCGAGCGCTTGCTCTATGTAGCGCGCAAGCGCATCATCAACACCGCACACAACCGCTCCATTCAGCGACTCTATATCGCCAGCCTCAGCAGCCGCACCCTTGTCTACAAAGGGCTGGTGCTGGCCGAGGAACTGGCGCACTTCTACCCCGACCTGAGCGACCCAGAATACAAGACCGCCATCGCCGTCTTTCATCAGCGCTACAGCACCAACACCTTTCCCACCTGGGAGCGCGCACAGCCGTTCCGTCTCGTCTGTCACAACGGCGAGATCAACACGCTGCAAGGCAATGAAAACTGGATGCGCGCGCGTGAGGCTGACCTGGCAAGCCCTTACTGGGAGGATCCAGCCGCGCAGTTGCTCCCGATCATCGGCAAGGAGGGCAGCGACAGCGGCAAGTTTGACAATGCGCTGGAGCTGCTGGTGCGCAGCGGCCGCGATATTCGCCATGCGCTGATGATGATGACGCCTGAAGCGTGGGAACGGCTGCCGGAAGGCGAGGTGACGCCGGAGCGGCGCGCCTTCTACGCCTATCACAGCGCGCTGATGGAGCCGTGGGATGGGCCGGCCGCGCTCACCTACACTGATGGCCGCGTCGTCGGCACCGCAATGGATCGCAATGGGCTGCGTCCGGCGCGTTACGTCGTGCTTGACAACGGCCTCGTGATCTGTGGCAGTGAAACCGGCGCGGTCGCCTACGACGAAGGTCGCGTCCTGCGCAAGGGACGCATTGCGCCCGGCCAGATCTTCTGCGTCGACACCACGCGCGGCGTGATCATGGACGACGAAGAAATCACGCAGAAGTTCGCCGCCCGGCGCCCCTACGACCGCTGGGTGCAGGAAAATCTAGTGCAGATCGACAGCCTTGCCGCCCAGAGTAGCGGCAGTGCACCGGCCTCCCCCACCAACGGCGGCAACGGCCACACAGCCACCATTCACAATTCCATTCCGCTCTCCAACCGCCAGGCATCCTTCGGCTACACCTCGGAAGAGATAATCGTCGTGCTGCGCCCCATGCTGACAACCGGCCACGAACCGGTCGGCGCGATGGGCGACGACACGCCGCCCGCGGTGATGAGTAAGTTGCCGCGACCGCTCTTCAGCTACTTCAAACAGCGCTTTGCCGAAGTGACCAACCCGCCCATCGACCCGCTGCGCGAGGAGATGGTGATGAGCCTGCGCGTGCTGCTGGGCCGCCGCGCCAATCTGCTCGCTGAAACGCCGGAGGCCACGCGGCTGATTGCGCTCAAGTCGCCTGTCTTGCTGCCCGAACAGATGCAGGCGCTGCAAAGCCAACGGCTGGCCGATTTCCGCGTGGCAACACTCGACGCCACCTGGCCGGCGCCGAGCGATGAGAGGACAACACCGGAAGTAGCCGGTGCGACCTTGCGGGCGGCGGTCGAAAAGCTTTGCCTCGACGCGGACGCAGCCGTACGCGATGGCGCGTCTATTCTCTTCATCAGCGACGAAAAAGCCGACGTGCAGACGTTGCCGATCCCGTCACTGCTGGCGATCGGCGCGGTGCACCATCATCTGATCCGCCAGGGGTTGCGGATGCGCGCCAGCCTGGTCAGCGTCAGCGGCGAGCCGCGCGAGGTGCACCATATCGCCTGTCTGATCGGCTACGGCGCCAACGCGGTCTATCCTTATTTGGCCTATGCAACCGTTGACGAAATTGTCCACGAGGGACGCAAGACGGGCGACCTCACGCCCGCGCAGGCGCGCAAGAACTTTGTCAAGGCCGCGGACAAGGGGCTGCTCAAGGTGATGAGCAAGATGGGCATCAGCACGGTGGACGCCTACTGCGGCGCGCAGATCTTCGAGGCGCTGGGCATCGGCCAGGAGTTGCTAGACGTGGCCTTTGTCGATACACCGAGCTTGCTGGGCGGCGTCGGCTTTGCCAGCGTGGCCGAGGATGTGCTGGCCTGGCATGAATACGGTTATGCAACGCACGACGCCAACCCTGCCAAGCTGGTGACGTGGGGCATCTACAAATCGCGCCGCGGGGGCGAAATGCACGCATGGAGCCCGCAAGTGGTGCAGGCGCTCACCGCGGTCAGCCGGCCCAAAAAGCAGGAAGATGTCCTGGCGAACTACCGCAAATATGCCGATCTCGCCAATGCATCGGGCGTGGCGCCGCGCCATCTGCTCGAGTTCCGCCGCACGCGCCCCGCGATCCCCGTGACGCAGGTAGAGCCGGTGGCGCGCATCCTGCGCCGTTTTTCGACCGCGGCCATGAGCCTGGGCGCGCTCAGCCCGGAGGCGCACGAGACGCTCGCCATCGCCATGAATCGGCTGGGCGCCATGAGCAACAGCGGCGAGGGCGGCGAGGCCAAAGAACGCTACTTCACCGAGCGCGCCAGCAAAATCAAGCAGGTCGCGTCGGGCCGCTTTGGCGTGACCCCGGAGTACCTGATGAGCGCCGAGGAATTGCAGATCAAGGTGGCGCAGGGTTCCAAACCAGGTGAGGGCGGCCAGCTTCCCGGCCACAAAGTCACCGCGGAGATTGCGATCCTGCGCCACAGCACGCCTGGCGTGGCGCTGATCAGCCCGCCCCCTCACCACGATATCTACTCGATCGAAGATCTGGCGCAACTCATCTGGGATCTGAAGGCGATCAACCCGAACGCCAAGGTGAGCGTCAAGCTCGTCTCCGAGATGGGCGTCGGCACGATTGCGGCCGGCGTCGCCAAGGGGCTGGCGGATGTGATCCACCTCTCCGGCGCGTCGGGCGGCACCGGCGCCAGCCCGCTCAGCAGCATCAAAAATGCGGGATTGCCCTTCGAGATTGGCCTGGCCGAGACGCACCAGGTGCTGCTCGCTAATGGAATGCGCACGCGCGTCACCGTGCGCGCGGACGGCGGCCTCGCCACCGGCCGCGATGTGGTGATGGCAACGATGCTCGGCGCCGATGAGGTGAGTTTCGGCACCAGCGCCATGATCGCCGAAGGCTGCATCATGGCGCGCGTCTGCCACAAGAACACCTGTCCGGTCGGCGTCGCCACGCAGGACCCGGAGCTGCGCAAGAAATTCACGGGCACGCCGGAAGATGTCATGCGCTTTATGACGGCGCTCGCCGAGGACGTGCGCGAAATTCTGGCCGAGCTTGGCTTCCGCAGCCTGGACGAGGTGGTGGGACATCCTGAATATCTGGAGCAGGTTATTCACGGACGCGAGGCGGGCTTTCTCGACCTGTCGCCGCTGCTCTATGTGCCGGATACAGGCACACCGCGGCGCAATGTGCTGCCGCGCAACGAAGTTGTGGCGCTGGATATGTCGCTCAGCGACCGCCTTACCGAGCAGGTGCTGGCTGGCTTGCAGGCCAACCCCGACGCGCCGGTGCATCTGGCGCACAAGATTCACAACACTGACCGCACGGTGGGCGCGCGGATTTCCGGCCAGCTTGCGCTACGCTACGGCGACGCCGGCCTGCCCGACAGCCAGATCCAGGTGGAATTCGAAGGGACAGCCGGTCAGAGTTTTGGCGCGTTTGCGCTGCGCGGGCTGGCGCTGCGTCTGTGGGGAACTGCCAACGATTATGTCGGCAAGGGGCTAGGCGGCGGCGAAATCGTACTGCGCCCGTCAGAGGACGCACGCTTCGTGCCGCACCAGAGCGTGATCCTGGGCAACACCGCGCTCTACGGCGCGACCGCGGGCAAGCTGCTGGCCGCGGGCATGGCGGGCGAGCGCTTTGGCGTGCGCAACAGCGGCGCCACTGCGGTCATCGAAGGCGCGGGCGAACACTGCTGCGAATACATGACCGGCGGCTGTGTGGTCGTGCTGGGCGAGACGGGGCGCAATTTTGGCGCAGGCATGACAGGCGGGCAGGGCTTTGTCTACGATGTGAACGAAACCTTCGAACGGCGTTACAACCAGGAGCTGATCGCCATTGCCCGGCTCAGAGGAGACGCCTACGAGCAACATCTCAAGGCGCTGATCGTGGAACATCTCGAAAAAACCGGTTCGCAGAGGGCGCAGATGCTGCTCGACAACTGGGAGACGCAGCGCCAGTTCTTCTGGCATGTGCTGCCCAAGGCCGATGTCGGACAGATCGAGGCGACCACGGAGGGGTCGGCGGAGAGCGAGGAAGAAGAAGATGCGGTCAAAGCGTAAGGAATGGTCACCGACAACCCGGAGATAGCGAAGTTGCAAGTCGATAGTTGAAATTCCGCTGTCGCATGATACACTAATCTACAAGGTAGTGAACTGATTTGTGACTTGCGAGGTAGCTTGTGACCACCACAACAATTCGTATATCGCACCAAACCCACGCAGCGCTGCGTGACATGGCGGGACAATCAGGGTTGACCATGCTGCAAGTCCTGGAGCAGGCAGTTGCTGTGTATCGTCGGCAGCAGCAGCTTGAGACGCTCAATGCGGCCTATGCGGCACTGCGCGAGAATCCTGTTGAGTGGGATCAGTTGCAGGAGGAGCGGGCGGCGTGGGATGTGACCCTGCCAGATAGCCTGGAGCAATAGATGGACATCCAGCCACTGCGGGGACAGATCTGGCTGATTGATCTGAATCCAATCCGTGGACATGAGCAGGCTGGTACGCGGCCGGCGCTGGTTGTTTCCAACGATACCTTCAACCAAGGGCCGGCAGGATTGGTTTTCATCCTGCCATTGACGCGCACCGATCGGCGGATTCCGGCGCACATCCCCGTCGATCCGCCGGAGGGAGGCGTCAAAACACGTAGTTATGTATTGTGTGATGCCATCCGTTCGATCTCAAAAGATCGGTTCGTTGGTTCTGCATGGGGAACAGTGTCAGCGGAGACGATGCAGCAGGTGGAAGAGATGCTCCGCATCCTGATCGATTTGTAAAAGGCGTAACTTACTCGCCTGTGTGAATTTATGTCTATCAATCAGAACCGAATGAGGAGTGTATCATGGCTGACTTTGTTTCGTTGACCTGTCCGTCATGCAACGGCAAATTGCAGATCGGCAAGGATTTGGAGCGCTTCGCCTGCGGCTATTGCGGCAGCGAATTCGCCGTGAATCGTGGGGGGGGTAGTCTCTCTGTCGCCGATGGTGGAGGGACTGAAGCGCGTCGAGAAGGGGGTTGACAAGACGGCGTCGGAGTTGGCGATTGTGCGGCTACAGAAGGAAGTTAATGCACTTAGCGAGCGCCTATCTAGCAGAGCGGCTCCACGAGAAAATTGGCTGTCGGGCACAGCCGGCTGCGGCGGATTTCTTGCCGTTGCAGGTATCATTGGTCTACTTGCTGGGGGCGCATCATATTTTGGGTCAGGATTGCTCTCGATATTAGTTGGTGCGGGATTGGTCTTTATTGGACTCAGACTTTTTGGTGAGTCGAATGAAGAAAAACAACTCAGTAAAGCTATTATCGAAAAACAGGCTGAGATTGCTAGGCATCAGCAGATTGTCAAGTCATGAATGGTCGGCATCGCAATGGCCAAGCGGCAGCGGGGCATACACTGTTGCGTTTGCCCGGCTAAGCGTGGCCGAATCGGAAGTGCTGCCGCAGGTTTTCGTCCCAGTGTTGAAAACGGCGTAAAGGTTTCGGAGAAGCGAAGCATGTCCATCAACACAATCCAAACCATCGACCAGATTGCCACGAACCCGCGTGTGCGCAGTGGGCGACCGTTCATCATCGGCACAACGATCACAGTAGCCGATATTGCGGTCGCCAGGGTCTTCATGATGATGGAGGCCGAAGAGATAGCAGACTACTATCGTCTGACGCTGGCGCAGGTCTATTCAGCGCTGGCATTCTATTACGACCACAAAGCTGAAATCGACCTCAGCATCGAGCAGCGGCGCAAACTTGCCGAAGAGATGAAGGAGAAACGCACTGGCAGCCGCCATCCATCTCTATTTAGATGAAAACCTGTCGCCAAGAATTGCGGATCAACTGCGCAGGCGTGGGGTGGATGTGGTCACCGTTCATGATCTAGGCGTGGCAGGTGATACAGATGAGAACCATCTGGCGCGTGCGGCTCGTCTCCGGCGAGTGCTGGTAACGGCAGATGTCGACTTTTTGGTGATGGCGGCTGCGGGACAACACCATTGGGGTATCGCGTTTGGCGAACAGACAACACACAAAATCGGTGATTGGGTGAATGCGCTGGATCTGCTGTGCGCTGTTTACACGCCAGAAGAGATGGCGAATCACATTGAATACATTTAAACCTGGGGAGTCAGATTGTGGCAAAAACGCTCTTTGAAAAAGTCTGGGATGCGCATGTCGTCGCACACGACGACGGCGCGCCCGCGGTGCTGTACATCGACGCGCACCTGATCCACGAGGTCACCTCGCCGCAGGCGTTCAACATGCTGCGCGAGCAAGGGCTGACCGTGCGCCGGCCGGAGAAGACCTTTGCGACGATGGATCACGCGATCCCGACGCGCAATGTGGACATCGCGCTGTGGCCGGCCGACGCGGCGACGCAGGTGCGCACGCTGCGCGAGAACTGCGAAGAGTTCGGCATCACGCTGTGGGACATCAACGGGCCGGTGCAGGGCATCGTGCATGTGGTCGGGCCGGAGATGGGCGTGACGCAGCCCGGCATGACCATCGTCTGTGGCGACAGCCACACGAGCACGCACGGCGCGTTCGGCGCGCTGGCCTTTGGCATCGGCACGAGCGAAGTCGGTCATGTGCTGGCGTCGCAGTGTCTGTTGCAGATGAAACCCAAGACGATGGCGATCACCGTCGATGGCGAACTGGGCAAAGGCGTCACGGCCAAGGACATCATCCTGGCGATCATCGCCAAGAACGGCGCGGGCGGCGGCGCCGGCTATGTCTTCGAGTATCGCGGCAGCGCGATCCGCGGGCTGAGCATGGCCAACCGCATGACGATCTGCAACATGAGCATCGAAGGCGGCGCGCGCGCCGGCATGATCGCACCGGATGAGACCACCTTCGCCTATATCAAGGGCCGCCCCTATGCACCGCAGGGCGAAGCCTGGCAGCGTGCGGTCGCCTACTGGCAAACGCTCGTCACGGACGAGGACGCCGTTTTTGATCGTGAGTTGAAGCTGGATGCCAACCAACTCCAGCCGATGGTGACCTACGGCACCAATCCAGGGCAAGGTGTGGCAGTCACCGGTCGCATCCCGCTGCCCGAGCAACTGGACGACCCGGCCGAGCGGCGCAGTCTGCTCAGTGCGATGGAATACATGGGATTGAAGCCGGGCCAGCCAATGGAAGGCCAGCCGGTCGATATCGTCTTCATCGGCTCGTGCACCAATGGTCGTATCGAAGATCTGCGCGAGGCGGCGCAGATCGTGCAGGGCAAGCGTGTGGCGGACAGCGTGCAGGCCATCGTCGTGCCCGGCTCCAAGGCCGTCAAGGCGCAGGCGGAGTCCGAAGGGCTGAACCGCATCTTCAGCGAAGCGGGCTTTGAGTGGCGCGGCGCCGGCTGCAGCATGTGTCTCGCCATGAACGATGACAAGGCCGGCGCTGGGAAATATGTCGCCAGCACCAGCAACCGCAATTTCCAGGGGCGCCAGGGACCGGGCGCGCGCAGCCTGCTGATGAGTCCGATCATGGCGGCGGCGGCGGCGATCAATGGTCGCGTGATCGATGTGCGCGATCTGATCGGTTAACCATAGAGTCTGGGAGTATGGATATGACAGTTGAAGCGCCGATACCTTTAGCACCTTTGCAGATTGTTCCGCTGTTGGATATCTTAGCATCGGACGATATTCGCATTCACGGTCACCGCATCGGTATTGAGCATATCGTATATGCTTTCAATAGTGGCGAGACGCCTGAGGAAATCGTGTTACGGTTTCCCGGGATAGAGTTGCGCACAGTCTATCTGCTGGTTGCCTACTACCTTACCAACAGAGGGCAGATTGATGAGTATATCGAACGGTTGGAGCAAAGCTCGATCGAGTCCAGAGAAGTATGGGAGCGTTCGCGTACGCCGACTTCACGTCTTATCGGCGTTGTCCTGCGTGAACGCGCTGAAGCCAATTATACGCCGTGAGGATTCAATATCTACTCGATGAGAATCTTGATCCGCGTTTTGTGCGCACCATGCAACGCCACTATCCAGCAGTAGATGTGCTACGCGTCGGCGGCGAAGGGGCTCCGAGCCTTGGGGTAAGCGATCCGGATATCCTTCGCTTCGTTGAATCCCACCACAGAATTCTCGTTACCGACAATCGCAAAAGTATGCCCGGTCATGTGCTAACACACAATCAGGCTGGAGGACATCATTGGGGTATATTCATTATTGACAAAAGTATTGGGTACAAACAACTTGCGGACGCGCTTTTTGTTTACTGGGAAGCTTCACAACTTGAGGACTGGACAGACCAAACTGAATGGATCACTATCTAGCCAGTAAGGCGCAGTCTGCTGCAATGGCTAGGCATACTGTAGATATTCCCTAATTATTTATTAAGGCGACAATCAATATGAACCCTTTTCAATCTCTCTCCGCCACCGCCGTGCCGCTGCGCATGGAAAATGTGGACACCGACCAGATCATCCCCGCCAAATATCTGACCGCCGTAACCAAAGAAGGCATGGGCAAAGGTCTTTTTTCGTGGATTCGCTACAATCCTGACGGCACGCCCAAGGCCGACTTTGTGACCAACATGCTGGAGTACCAGGGCGCCGAGATATTGATCGCCGGGCGCAACTTTGGCAGCGGCTCCAGTCGCGAGCACGCGGTCTGGGCGCTGACCGACTTCGGCTTCCGCTGTGTGATCTCGCCGGGCTTTGCCGACATCTTCTACAACAACAGCCTCAAGAATGGGCTGCTGCCGGTGACGCTGCCTGAAGAGGTGGTCAACATGCTGTGGGACTTGGTCGAGGAAGACCCGGAGACCACCATCGTCGTCGATCTCCAGAGCCAGACTGTGACGCTGTCGGACGGTCAGCAGCACAGCTTTGCCATCGACCCGTTCCGCAAGATCTGCCTGCTCGAAGGGTTGGATGACCTCGGCTACATCGGTTCTAAAGAAGCAGCCATTGCTGCCTATGAAGCAGTTGCGCCCTACGAACGGGCGCTTTGATTTAGGTTGCGGCGCGACTTGACAGAGAGCAATGGCGGGACAATTGACGCATTGTCCCGCCATTGCTTTGTTGAGGCTTCGTTTGCTGCTCAGGAATAACTATCTCCTCTCGACCGCACAGGTAATGAGAATGAACGATGACCGAGCCTTTGGCAATGGATCGTGTATGATTTACAATTGGTGTGTTGCATTCCCAGGATGGCCTCGTGAATGGCAAGTTTTTTTCCCAACGTTGTTAGGCTATAGCATTGAGGAAATCAAGTGATTCGTAGGCAGTTTGTGAAAGCGGTTTCAGCCATCGGCGCGGCGCTGATGCTGGGCGGCTGTGCATTGATGCCGGCCACGCGCACCGAACAAAGCGCCGCCGAAGCAACGCCCACGCCCATTCCAACCGCGCAAATCGCCCTCAAGCCCACCTATCGGGTGCAGCAGGGCGAGGTGATTGACACGACCACCTTTTCGGGCCGAGTTTCGCCGCAAAAAGAGGAAGCCCTCTATTTTCGCACCGACGGGCGTATCCGCACTGTGTTTTTCAAACGCAACGAGCTGGTCAAACAAGGGGACGTGATTGCCGAGTTCGAGATCGATGCGCTGGAACGCGAATTGACAGCCGCCGATTTAGAACTGGAGCGCGCGCAGGTGACGCTGGATGAGGCGATGCGCAATCTCGAACTTGACCAGCGCGAGGCGCAGACCCGGCTCGAACGCGCCCAAATTATGCTGGATGGCGCCGATCGGGATCCCAATGTCTCGCGCGCGGGCGTGGAAGCCTACCAAAAAGATGTCGATCTGGCTCAGATCGAGGTCGATCGTCTCGGCGTCGGCGTTAGCCCGCTGCTCCAAAACGATCTGACGCGGGCGCGCTATGCCGTGGAGAAGCTGAAGCAAGAGATCGCCGAGGCGCAGATCATCGCTCCCTTCGACGGCATTTTGCTGTCGCTCTCGCTGACGCCTGGTCAAGCTGTGACGGGCTACCAGCCGGTCGCTTCGGTGGCGGACGACAGCGCCATGGAGATCAGCGCCGACCTGCTCAGCAACCAGTTGCAGCTGCTGGCGGAGGCCATGCCGGTGACCTTTGTGCTGTCATCGCGACCTGGCGACACGCTTCATGGCGTCATCCGCCGCCTGCCCTATCCCTACGGCAGCGGCGGCAGCGGTCAGACGATTGAGGCCAAAGATAAAAGCACACGCATCACGATCGACGAATCGGCGCAAACTGGCAACTACGCCATCGGCGACCTGGTGCGCGTCACCGCCGAAGTCGAACGCGCCGCAGATGTGCTCTGGCTGCCCCCGCAGGCAATCCGCAACTTCAATGGCCGTCTTTTCGTCGTGGTGCAAGATGGCGATGTGCAGCGCCGCGTCGATGTGCGCATCGGCGTCGAGGCAGAGGATCGCGTGGAAATTCTCGAAGGCGTCGAGGAAGACCAGGTCGTCGTCGGCCCATGAGAGACACGGCGCAGCGCGTATGAATTTCCTCCTCCGTACCTGGGCAACGTTGCTGATCGCGGTGCGACGCGTCATGGCGCAGCGCTGGCTGGCGATCGCCACCATCCTTGGCCTGGTTGCAGCGATCACGCTGATCATGAGCATTCCACTCTATGCGGATGCTGTCTATTACCGAGTGTTGCAGGACGAGCTGGCAAAATCCGGGCAGGGCGTCAAGGATGATCCGCAGGCTTTTGCCTTTGTCTTTCGCAACATCGGCTCGATCTACGGCGTCAAAGAATGGAATGAGATCGAGCCGGTCGATGCCTATCTCTCCGGCCCGGCCCCTCAGCAATTGGGGCTGCCGGTCAAAAATGTCGTGCGGTACGTCAAAACCGACAACTTCCGTCTCTTCCCAGCCAACACCAGCCAAAACTACGCCAATGCCCAGGATCCACTCGAATGGGTGAGCTTTGGCGCGCTCGAGCAGTTGGAAGAGCACGTGACCTGGCTCGAAGGCGCGGCGCCGGCGCCGGCCTCCACCGACCCCGCCGATCCGATCGAAGTCGCCGTCAGCGGCGTGCTGGCCGAAACGCTGGGCATCCAGGTCGGCGAGGAATTTCTGACCTTTCGCAACATGGAAACGGACGCGGGGCAGCGCACGGTGCAACTGCCTGTGCGGGTGAGCGGCGTCTGGGCCCCTATCGACCCCGAGGAGGGTTACTGGTTTTACCGCCCACGCGCCTTCGACGAGCAATTACTCGTGCCGTTCGCCACTTTCGAAGGACGCATCGCCTCACTCCTTAAAGATGAGGTTGCGCTGATGGTGTGGTATTGGGTGGTTGATGGCTCCAACGTCACCGCTGCCGATGCGCCCGCGTTGGTGGCGCGCATCGATCAAGTTTCGCAGCGCGCGGCCACCCTGTTGCCGAATACGCGCCTCGATAGTTCGCCTTATGACGCGCTCAAGAAGTACCAGGCGTCCGCGCGGCTGCTCACGGTGCTGCTTTATGCATTCAGCATCCCGATCGTGGCGTTGCTGCTGGCCTTTATCGGGCTGGTGGTGGGGCTGGCGGTCAGCCGCCAACGCAATGAGATCGCGGTGCTGCGCAGCCGCGGCGCCACGGCGATTCAGATCGCAGCCGTGGCGTTTCTGGAAGCCGCCGTGTTGGGGTTAATTGCGCTGGCCGTGGCCGTGCCGTTGAGCGCCTGGGTGGCGCAGGCATTTGGCGCGACGCGCTCTTTTCTCAATTTTTCGCTCGACTCCAACTTGCGCATACAAGTGACGGCCAGCCCCGTGCAGTTCGGCCTGATTGCGGTTGGCGTGACGCTGCTGGCGCAGGTGCTGCCTTCGATCGGCGCGGCGCGGCACACAATCGTCAGCTACAAACAAGAGTTGGCGCGTACGGTGGCGCGACCCTGGTGGCAACGCGCCTGGCTTGACGTGCTGCTGTTGATCCCTGCCGTCTATGGCATCTATCTCGTGCGTCAGCAAGGGACGATCCTGACGCCCGCAGGCGCATCCGCCGGCGACATTTTTGAGAACCCGCTGTTGATCCTGTTGCCGGCGCTGGTGGCGCTGGCGTTAACGCTGCTGATCCTGCGCTTGTTGCCCCTGTTGATGGCGTTGATTGCCTGGCTCGCGGCGCGCACGAGCAGCGTCGGCTTCCTGCTGGCGACGCGTTACCTGGCGCGCGAACCGGGTCTCTACACCACGCCACTGGTGCTGTTGATGTTGACGTTGGGATTGTCAGTCTTCACCGCATCGCTGGCGCAAACCCTCGACAATCACCTCTTTGACCAAAGTTACTACACCATCGGCGCCGATGCCCGGTTGGTGGAACTAGGTGCGGCCGGCAACGCGGGGGAAAGTGCGTTTGGCAGCGCAGGTTTTCAGGCTGCAGGTCAAGGCGATGCCGAGGCCACGCCCGCGGCCGCGCCCACCGAGCAGAGCGCGATCACCGAGATTACGGGGCCGGAGTGGGTGTTCATTCCTGTCGGCGAACATCTGAATGTCAAGGATATCGAAGCCGCCACGCGCGTAGGAAAATTCGACGCAGCCGTCCAGATGCAAGATCGCTGGCAGCCCGCCACGATGATCGGCGTCGACCGCGTGGACTTTCCCCAGGTGGCGTTTTGGCGGCGAGATTTTGCGTCAGCCAGCCTGGGTGCGCTGATGAACTCACTCGCCATTGCGTCAGACGGTGTGCTGATCGAGCGTTCCTTTATGCGCCAACAGGGGTTGCGCGTGGGCGACGCCATCCAATTGCGTCTGAATGCTGCGAACGCCAAGGACGGCGTGCCCATGCGCATCGTTGGCGACTTCCGCTATTTCCCGACCTGGTATAGCCCCGAAGAAGAAGGCAAGCCTCTGATGGTCGCCAACCTCGACTGGATCTTCGAGCAGACCGGCGGCGAGCGACCTTATGATGTTTGGATCAAAACGACACCGGCGATCGATTTCGAGCAGATGGTCCACGAGTTGCGCACCTACGAGATCAGCGTGCTCGATTATCAGGCGTCCTCTGTGCGCATCGCCGAGGAACTGCGCCGGCCGGAGCGCCAGGGACTCTTTGGTGTGCTTTCGGTCGGTTTCCTGGCTTCGGCCTTGCTAACCGTGCTGGGCTTTCTGCTCTATGCGCTCTTTTCCTTCCGTCGGCGTTTTATCGAACTGGGCACGTTGCGCGCCATCGGCCTTTCGACCCGACAGCTTGCCATCTTCTTGTCGTGCGAACTGGCCTTCCTGATTCTGCTGGGGTTGGGCGCGGGCACCGGCATCGGCGCGTTGATCAGCGAGTTGTTTATCCCGTATTTCCAAGTCGGCAGCGGCCCGGCGGCTAACATCCCACCCTTTACAGTCGAAATTGCGTGGTTTGCGGTGACGCGGCTATACATGCTGTTCGGGGTCTTGTTCTTTGTGGCGTTTATCGTCCTGATCGTGCTCCTGATGCGCATGAAGGTCTTCCAGGCGATCAAGCTGGGAGAGACGGTGTAGGGTAGGGAGATTGGAGATTGGGAGATTGGAGATTTCGGCGTGTAATCTCCAATCTCCCAATCTCTTTTATAAATGGAGATTTTCTTTGGCGGAACCTTTTATTCTCTGCGATGGGCTGGTCAAAATCTATAAGATTGCCGGGCTGGAGCAGGTGGCGCTGCGCGAACTCAACTTGAGCGTGCAGCCAGGCGAACTGATGGCAATCGTCGGCGCCAGCGGCAGTGGCAAGACCACGCTGATGAATATCCTCGGCGGGCTGGATCGGCCCTCGGCTGGGCGCGTGCTGGTGGACAAGCAGGATCTGCTGCGCATGTCTGACGGCCAGCTCAACCGCTATCGCCGCGAGCGCGTCGGCTTTATCTGGCAGCAGAGCACGCGCAACCTGATCCCCTATCTCAACGCCATCGACAATGTGGTGCTGCCGATGACCGTCGCCGGCAAGATGAAACGCAGCCGGCAACACGCCGCCGAATTGCTGACGTTGGTCGGGCTGGGCAACCGCATGCACCACCGACTCTCGGAGCTTTCGGGCGGCGAACAGCAACGCGTTGCCATCGCGGTCGGGCTTGCCAACGACCCGCCGCTCCTGCTCGCCGATGAGCCAACCGGCGAAGTGGACACCGCCACCGCCGAGCTGATCTACAACACCTTCCGCACCTTGACGCGCGAGATGGGCGTCACCACGATCATCGTCAGCCATGATCCAGGCGTGGCGCGCCAGGTCGACCGCGTCGTCGCCATCCGCGACGGGATGCTGGCCAGCGAGACGGTGCGCCAGACGGTCGTGCGCACCCCGGAATGGCTGGCCGAGAACGGCCATGCGGCCAGCAGCGAACATCACGCTGTCACCTTCGAGGAATGGGTCGTGCTCGACAAAGCGGGGCGCGTCCACATTCCACCCGAATATTTAGAACAGGTGCAAATTCGCGGCCGCGCCCGGCTGGAAGTCACGGCGGACGGCATCCTCATCCGCCCGGCCGAAGATGGCGCCGAGCGATCGCAGGTAGTCGTGGCTGAGACTGTCACAGAGACCCAGAAAAGCGGCGGGCTGCGCGGTCTCTTTGGGCGCCGGCCAGGAAAGAAGACGTAAATGACGACCCTATCTCCGCAAACCGCGACCCATCTTGCGGACGCCTCTGTGCTGGCAGTTGAGACACAGGGACTCGATCGCGTCTACCGGCGCGGTCAACAGAAGGTGCACGCACTAGACAACGTAGACCTTACCATCGGCGCAGGTCAGTTTGTTGCCATCAAGGGGCGTTCGGGCAGCGGCAAGACCACGCTGCTCAACTGCATCAGCGGGCTGGATCAGCCAACCGCGGGCGTCGTACGCGTCTTTGGCGACGAAATCGGCGCGTGGTCGGAAGGACGGCGTACGACATGGCGGCGCGAGCAGGTCGGCTTTATTTTTCAATCGTTGGGGTTGCTGCCCGTGCTGTCGGCCTACGAAAACGTGGAGCTTGTGCTGCGCCTCAACGGCGTCGGCGCAAGCGAGCGTCACAAGGCGACCCTGGAAGCATTGGAACTGGTCGGGCTGACCAAATGGAACGACCATCGCCCCTACGAGTTGTCCGGCGGCCAGCAACAACGCGTGGCCATTGCCCGCGCGCTGGCCGGTAGCCCGCGGCTGCTCATTGCCGACGAGCCGACCGGTAACCTCGATTCCAAAACCGCGCACAGTGTGTTGGCGCTCTTTCGCGCCATCGTGCGCGAGCGCAACGCCACTATGCTGATGGCAACGCACGACACCCTGGCCGACGACTATGTCGACCGCATCATCAATCTGAGTGATGGGCGGATTGTGGGTGAATGAGGAGGGGCGAGAGGCGAGTTATTATTATGGTTGCAGCCCACGTTTTCTGCTCGTCTACAGCATCATTCCCGATTCCGATCCACAAACGCCGCCAACTGCGCTCGCGCCGCCGGCGGCATCGATGGCCACGCCATCACGTCCGACGCCAGTAAAAGCATGTCCTCTCCAATGCTCTGCACCGGCAGGTTGGTCTGCTCCAGCACGGTTTCGACGTAGCGATCTATGCCATCTACAGGCGCAATACGCCCTCAACCAGCGCCTTGCGCTCTGCCACCGGCAATGCTTTGCGGGCGACAGCGATCTCGCCGGCACGGAGGAGCGCCGCCCCTTCCAGGTTGTAGAGCATCAGGTCACGCGGCAGCGCGTGTTCCACAGCGTCCAGGAGTTCTGCTATGAGTTTGAGCGGTTTTGGGAACCTGAGTTGAGTGAGCTAAACAAACGCATGCTCATTGAGCGTCTGCAGCCAATATCTTCCGAATGTTGAGCAATACCTCCGCCGCGCTATCTGCATCCAGCAGGACGCGGCTGACTGCAGACAACTGCTCTAGATTGCATGCCTCCAGCGCTGCCCGCTGGGCTTCGTCAGGCTCACCAAAACGATAGGTGAGCAAATCCAGCAGAAGTTGTCGCTTTCCTTGTTCCAGCCCTTGTTCCAGCCCTTGTTCTCGTCCTTGTTCTCGTCCTTGTTCAAGCCACTCTTGGGCAGCGGGTGAAATCAACATGCTCTGCTTCTCCTTTCCGACAGTCTCCAATACCGTGCGAATCTGCTCGATGGTCAGATCGCTTGGCGCTGCGATGAGATAGCGCAACAGCGTCTCGATATATTGTAGCGCGCTGCGCTCAGGCGTCAATTCGCTCAACATGCGCACCATGTCGAACAGACGCACGCCGACGTTTGGGCGCAACACGCTGCGAAAGGCCAACAGGACAGCCCGCAGCATCACCTCGCCTTTGATATCATCTTCAGGAATGGCTGACAGATCGAGTAATTCATACGCAAAGTGCGGCGTATAGGCTGCGAGTGCATCCGGCGTAACAAGGAGCTCGGCGAAGCTGCGCGGCGCATTCCACCTCTCCACGCCATGGTAGAAGACCAGTGGGATAACTGGCGCCAGCGGCTCACCCTGACGCAGCATCCGCTCCCAGATGCGCACCAGATAACGCAGCAGTTGGAAGCTTGTCAAGCGGTCGGCATAGCTCTTGTGCTCAAAGAGGATATAGACGTGAGCGGGAACACCGCCCTGCTGCTGCACCGTGTAGAGCAGATCCATTATCTGTTTAGGTTTGTCTCACCGCACCAGGTAAATGATCGCTACAATCACCGCAATCGTCACGACGACCGCACGCAGCACCTGTGGCTTGATGCGACCCGCCAGCTTGCCGCCCAGCACGCCACCCAGAATGGCGCCCACCGCCATGACCGCAGCCGCGATCCACACGACTTGCCCGGAGAAGACAAAAAAGATGGCCGCGGCCACATTAACGGAAAAAGCGATGATCTGTTTCAACCCGTTGAGCCGCGTCAGCGTATCGTCGATCACCAGACCTAGCACCGCCAACACGATGACGCTCAGGCCGGCGCCAAAGTAGCCGCCGTAGATCGCCGCCAGAAAGACGGGGCCGATCGCCCAGACTTCGCTGGTTGCCGAACCGCCCGACGCTTCGATACGCCGCGTCACCCACTTGCGCACGATGTCTTGCACAGCCAACAGCCCCGCCGCCAGCAGGATCAAATAGGGCACCAGGTCGTTGAACAATTTCTCGCTGGTATTGAGAAGCAGCAATCCACCCGCCAACCCGCCCACCGCGCCAACTGGGATCAAGAGGCGCAACCGCCTGCCCTGCCCGGACAGGTCTTTGAGTTGGGCAAAGGTGGCGCCAAGATAGCCCGGCACGAGCGCCACGGTGTTGGTGACATTCGCCGCCACCGGCGGCACCCCCACGGCGATCAGCACCGGAAAGCTGATCAACGTGCCGCCGCCAGCGATGGCATTGATCAAGCCAGCCGCCACGGCCGCCAGGCCAATCAGGATGAAATCGGTGATACTGAATAAGTCCATCATAACGCTACCTCAACGTCTGTGTGGCGCTTTCTCAGGTGACAGTCACTCCACAAAGTGACTGTCACCTGAGAAAGCGCCAAAATTTGAGCACGGTTGTCACTAAAAAACCTGTCACCGGGTAAAATCCTATGGCGTTGCTGCATAGAAAACGAACAGTGGCTCGGCCGCGTCACCGTAAAGCAACAACTCGCGGCCGATGACGCGATAGCTGCGGACAGCACCAAGCAGCGCCAGCACTGCCTGCTCCTGTTGCATGATGCCCGCAGGCGCTTTACAGACATCGTCGCCTACGCGTCGCGCGTCTTGCAATATGAGGTCATCCTGCCGCGCGTAGGTCGCTTCATAGAGATTACAGCCCAGTGCGCCCATCAGCACGCCCTCCGCAAAACGCGCGGTGACCGCAACATCTGGCAAGACAGGCGCCAGCGCGTTCTCGCCGGCCGTAGCAGCGGCCACTAAGGTCCAGAGTGTAGCTTCCAGCGGCAGATTGGTCTCCACGGTAAAGACGAGCAGATCTCCCGTCGCCGTGGTCAACAACATGCGATTGCCACGCATGAAGACCGATTGCGCCTGGCCAAATGCGGCGAGAAAAGCATCTTGCAGGCTGCGTGCGTCGGCCGAGCAGCCGCCAACCGGCGCAGCAAGCCGAGCGATGCTCAGGCGATCGCCAGCAAGGGTGAATTCGCCGCTGTACGCGCCGCAACCGCCAAGCCCACCCACCATGCCGCCGCTGAAAAAAGCGGTCACAGGCAGATCGCTGGTGGCTTTTCCCGCCCAGCCTTGCAAGCGCCACATGCGACCCGTCAGCGCCACACGCGCCGGCTGCTCCACTATATAGTCGATTCTCGGCGCGCAGGTAGTGTCCACCGGGCGCGTCGGGTCGTCCAGAAAGCCGGTCGCGACTTGCACCACACAGGCGCCGTTGTTGTACAGCAAGGCATGACCATAGGCGGGAAAGGTCACCAGGTGGGCGTTGGACAGCGACGCAGCCGCGAGTTTGGCCCACAGCGCCGGCGTGACCGTATCCTGCGCGCCTGACAGGAGCAGCACTGGCTTGTCACTCACCACTGCATCTTTGAAGGTTGCCGGTGCAGGGGCAATTCCCTGGTCGAGACAGACGCGCTGTTCGCCGCGCACGCTTTCGTAAAAGTCATAGGGTGGCAGCAGTGAGGGCGCCGGGATGACCGCTTGATTCTTGCGCACCGCATCGGGATCGACGAAGGGAATTTCTTCCTGGCAGTCGATGATCATCTTGACATCGCCAAAGCCGTGGGGGTCGTAGAGCGAAAGCTCGGCGCCATAGGCGGCCAGTACACGGCTGTACTCGTAGGGCGTCATCCGCACGACAAGGTCACGCAACTGTGTAGCGAGTGGCTCGGCGATGTCGTTCTCGACGAACTCGGCAAGCGCCGCAGGTTGGCCGTCATCCACGGGCAGGGCAGCCAGACGTGCGCGCAGACCCGCGGCGCTCGACGCTGGCAGTGTACGCAAATAGGCATCGAAGCGTGGAATGAACTGCTCGAAGGCATAGACCGGCGTTGCGGCGCGCTGCGGGATGGCATCGAACTCATGGTCGAGCAAAGCCTGATAAGTGGCAGTGGCGCCGCGATCCAACTCATCGACAATCAGCGGCAGCAGGGTGATCAGGTCGGGACGGTTGAGAGCAAGGTTGGTGATATTGTACAGTGCGCCGGCGTCAAGCAGGGTATCGCCGACCGTCAGCGCCGCACCCTCCTCGTCAAGCCGGTTGATCAGCGCCACAAACCGACCCGCCATCTCACCAAAACGCCCGCGGCACGCAGGGGTTTGTTCGCAGTCGGCAAAAGGCCACAGCTTGGCCTCATAGTCGCCAAGCGCCTGCAATTCATAGGTGAGCGTTTCGGGCGCCACGGTCGAATCCAGCACCACGGCGCGCACTGCCTGCGGCTGCGTGCGCACCATCTCCAACGCCAGCCGTGTGCCGTAGGAGACGCCCAGCAAATCGGCTTGTGCGTATCCGAGCGCGGCCAACAGATCGGCGGCGTCGCTGGCGTTTTGCGTGGTGTTGAACGCCAGCGGCTCGATGCCCTGGGCGCGCAATTTCGCCATACACGCCGGGCCGGCGTCGCCAACCGCAAAGGCCGCGCAGTCGAGCCGCGGCTGAGAAAAACCCGCGCCGCGGATATCGAAGAAAAGAAGGTCGCGTGTTCTGCGCAGCGGGGCAAGTGTAGACGCCAGCAGCGGCGCATCATACACACCTGAGGCGCCAGGCCCGCCAGCCAAAAAGAGCAGCGGCGGTGCGACGGACGCTGGGGCAGTGGCAGACAAGCGGGCAAAAAAGACGCCAACCTGCACCCCTTGCGGGTCGCTCCGCAACTGGGGCACGCGCAGAATGCCGCAAGCGTACTCCTCACCTTCTGTTTCCCCGGGCAAAGTAAATGGGCATTGCGCCGGCTCGACTGCTGGCGTATAGTCGCCGCTTGGCAACGGGGCGAGGGACCGCGTCACCAGCGGCGTCGGCGCGGACACAGGGCGACATCCGCTTATCGCCAGCAGTGCAGCTATGAGCAGCATCCATGGTGCGTGCGCAAAGCCGCGCCGGTTGGTATGGGAAACGGTTTTTCCAGCCTGTTGTGTGACCACGATCACGAGTATAGCACGGGTGCACTGGGGAGGTGGAACGTCAAGGGCGCGTCCCCAGTGTTTTGCCACGTCCCCGGCGCTGGTCAAGGGGGCGTGGTAAAACAGAGTTGCGCCTGACCAGCGCCGGGGATGTTCTCGCCAAAATTCCTGAACGCGCCCGATGCCAATTTCGAGTTGACAAATCGACAAACGTCGATCAAACTGGGCGTTATGCCAGTCGATCCTGTCCTCTTTGCCAAAGCCCTGGCCGACGAAACCCGCCAGGAGATCATGAAGCGACTCTGCTGTTGCTGGCTCAACGTCAACGACCTCGTCGAGCAGATGGAAGGACGCGTCAACCAGCCGACGGTCAGCCACCACCTCAAGAAGTTGGAAGAGGCCGGCCTGGTGGCTGTGCGGCAGGAGGGACGCTACCGCTTCTACACGCTCAACCAGGAGCACCTCACACTCTGCTGCGGCGAGCTGATGACGACCTTCGCGCCGGAATTTCAGCACAGGGCGGCGTTCCTCGAAACTCGCGATTCGACATCCTCTGTCTGATCGCCGTTCTCTAGCAATTCATCAAACCATCGTAGGCACGATGACTGCACCTTTGTTGACCACCAAGCTCTACATCCCGCCGCCGCGACCCAACGCCGTGTTGCGCCCGCGCCTGCTGGCGCGGCTCGATGCCGGACTGCAGGGCAAGCTGACGCTGATCTCCGCGCCGGCCGGCTTTGGTAAGACGACGCTGGCGAGCACCTGGGTGTCAATGTGCCAACGGCCGGTCGCCTGGCTTGCGCTCGACGCGGGCGACAACGACCCGCTGTGCTTTCTAACCTATGTCACGGCGGCGATGCAACGGATTGCGCCAGGTCTGGGCCAGGGGGTGATGCGCGGCCTGCGCTCCCCGCAACCGCTGCCGATTGCTGCGCTCCAGACCGCGCTGGTCAACGAGTTCGTCACACTGACAGAGCCGGCCATCCTTGTCCTCGACGATTATCACGTGCTTGAATCCGCCGACGTTGGCGCCGTCCTTGCGTTCCTGCTCGACCACCTGCCGCCGCCCCTGCACCTGGTGATCGCCACGCGCGAAGATCCGCCGCTGCCGCTGGCGCGCCTGCGCGCGCGCGGTCAACTCCACGAAGTGCGGGGGACCGACCTGCGCTTCACGCGCGACGAGGCGGCTGCGTTCCTCGAACACTGCATGGGATTGAAGCTGACCGCGGAGCACCTTGCGGCGCTGGAAGAACGCACCGAGGGCTGGATCGCCGGGCTGCAGCTTGCCGCTATCTCGATGCAAGGCAGTCCGCAGG
>Ga0154020_10000595_pt1 | contig 44027 bp, 35 predicted proteins | sample Klosneuvirus_201_FD_109709 | JGI IMG/M metagenome (GOLD analysis project Ga0154020, IMG submission 109709) | Active sludge microbial communities from wastewater, Klosterneuburg, Austria - Klosneuvirus_20160825_MG | ecosystem: Engineered > WWTP > Aerobic digester > Activated sludge | place... | reverse complement strand
GCCTCCTGCCCAAACACATTCACGCTGTCACGGCCGATGGCTTCGAACTCAAGACCATCCTCTTCGTCCTGGCTTCCTCCATCTTCTCTATCTTCCGCCCTTAGGTGGCAACTTGGGTTACTTTTATTGTTTTCGGCAACGAGTGATGCGTCAGCCGAAACCATATAGGCTTTGAATCGCCAAACGTCGAGGTTTTTACAGACTGCTCCCATCATACCGGCACCCCTCCTGCACCACCCACATCATCCACCGCATTCGCCCGACGCCCGTGCCTGCGGCTAGTGACCCCGCGGTGGTGACGTGCAGCCTGCCGCTCTGCCCGGCCTTGGCGAAATCGCTGACGATGCGCCCGCGAATGGCGTCAGGGCTGCCGTTGCGCAGCAGGAAAGGCGGCAGTTGCCCGCAGATCAGCGCGTCCGGCATCTTCTCGCGGATCAGGCCGGCGTCCACGGTCGGGCCGTAGTTGACCTCGCGGATGCCGAGCGCGTACTGGTCGTCGAGCAGGTGGCCCATCGCGCTGTCGGAATGCTGGTAGCGCCGCGCACCGCCGGGCGCCAGCGCGTCGAGCACGCGCGCCAGCACCGGGTAGCAGTATTCGCGATAGAGCGGGCGATTGAGCAGCGCGCAGTTGTCGTCGGTGATCCACCAGCCCGGCGCCGTGTTGCCGCTGAGGGCGCGCAGCACTCTGTTCAGTTCGACCATCTTTTCGGCCAGGATCGTGCTGAAACGGTGCATCAAGTCCGGATGGTCGATCATCCAGAAGATGGCGGTCTCTGGCTGGAGCACCGAGGTGATGATCGTCGCAGGGCCGCGGCTGCCCGTTCCGAGCGCGGGCAGGGTTTTGCCGGCGCGCTGGCGCGCTTCCCATTCGTCCGTAAATTCAGCCGGAAAAGCCCAGGTCGCCAGATCGATCGCCTCGGCGCGATCGAGGATGCGCGCAAACTCGACCGGATCGTCGGTGAGGGGGACGAGCCAGGGCGTGCTGCCTTCGTGATAGGCAAACTCGCAGCCGAAGAGATTCTCAATGCGTTTGGGCGTGTGCTGCCAGGAGTCCTCGTCGAAGAAAGCTTTGCCGACGTACTGCTGCGTGATGCGGTTGGCCTCGCGATGCAGGCTGTCCCGGTGCGGCTTGTCCTGGTAATAGCGCACCGTGGAGGGAACCGGGAGGAACTCGAAGAGCCAGTGGTCGTCGGGCGAGAAGGAGGCGGCGCAGCGCGGCTTGGCAGGGGTGAAGGCGTGGCACTGTTCATTCTCGGCCCAGAAGGCCGCTACGTCGAGCGCAGCGGTCAGGTCAAGGAACCCCGATTCAATTACTGGCATGAGGCGTGATTCCTGTGGGATTCATGTCGCCTCAGGCTGTAGCCGCGGCTGGCTTGATGAGCCGCCACTGTGCCAGCCACTCGCCGTCAGCGTCGATGACTACATCGCCGCGCACAAAGTTGAGTTTTTGGGCGACACGGCTCGACGGCAGATTCTCCGGATTGATCTGAGCCAACACAATTTGTACTCTTTCACTCGCAAAGGCTATCTTGCACAGCTCGCGTACAGCGGTTGTGGCCGCACCGTGATTTTGCCAGGCAGGTGACACACCATAACCGATTTCGACCTCACCCTCGCGTGGCGGATGCTTGAAGCCACAGCCGCCGCTGACAACCCCATCTTCGTCTCTGACAATGTGGTAAACGCTGCACCACGGCTCTGCTTCCCCCGCGCGTAGATGATCCAGCGCGGTTTGTGCGACAACAGGCGGTGGCAGCGCGCCGTCGGCAAGCCGGCTGGCAAGCCTGTCCGGCAAAATCTCATTAGCGAGAAGTTGCAGTTCGGATTCGCTGATGCGTTGAAGAGTAAATGTCATTGCTGCTTCTCCGGTGAATATGATGCTATCCAGCAATCCCCGCCCGCTCGAACAGCCGCGTACACGCCGCCCGCGCCTCCGCCAGCAGCGCCTTTTCATCGACCACCAGCATTTGCTTGTCGCGCATGAGGATTGCCCCGTCGACGATCACCGTGTCCACGCTGCCGCTGTTGACGTTGTAGACCAGCGCCGACGGCACGCGGTGCACCGGCATGGCAAAGGGCGTGTCGAGATCGACCAGCACGACGTCCGCCTTCTTGCCTACCTCCAACGAACCGATGAAGGCTGGCTGGCCAAAGGCGTGCGACCCGCCGCGGCAGGCCATCCAGATCACCTCTTCCGGCAGCAGCGCCATCGCATCGAGGGTGCTCACCTTGCCCGACAACGCCGTGGTCTTGAGCACCTCGAGCATGTCCTGGTTGTTGTTGGAGCCAGGCCCGTCGGTCGCCAGCGCTACGGTGATGCCGCGGCGGCGCATCTCCGGCACGCGCGCCATGCCCGACGCCAGGTACATGTTGGCGACCGGGCAGTGCACCACCACGCCGCCATGTTCCACCAGCAGGTCGAGCTCGTGGTCGTCGAGCCAGACGCTGTGCACCAACTGCACGTCCGGGCCGAGCGTGCCCAGGCTGGCCAGCCATTCGACATGGCGCAGCCCGCGCAGGTCGAGGTTCATCTCCACTTCTTTGCGCGTCTCGGCGATGTGGATCATGCAGCCGACGCCCCACGCCTTGCCCTGCGCGTAGGTGCGCTGCATGGTGGCGTCCGAGCAACCCCACGGGATCAGCGGCGCAAACTCGATGCGGATGCGCCCGTTGGCGCGGCCATGCCAGGCGGCGTGCAGGCGTTCCATCTCCGCCATGATCTGGCCGGGCGTCTCCATAAAGGCGGGATGATAGCCCATGTCGGTCCAGCCGCGCGCGAGCAGGAAGCGCACGCCGATCTCCTCGGCCGCGCGGCAGACGCCGTCATCGTTGCCCGGCTCGGTGTGGATGTATTGGTGGTCGATCACCGCGGTGGCGCCGCTGCGGAGGTTCTCCACCAGCCCCAGCTTGGCGGCGACGTAGGCTTCCTCTTCGGTCAGCGCCTGTGCGACGGGCCAGATCGCGGCGGCCAGCCAGTCGAGCAGCGGCTTGTCGTCGGCCAGGCCGCGCAGAAAGGTTTGGAAGAGGTGCGTGTGCGCGTTGACCATACCGGGCATCACCGCCATGCGCGTGGCGTCGATGATGGTAGACGCCGAGGAGCGCACGGCATCAGGCGCAACGCCGGGCGCAACCGCGACAATCGTGTCGCCCTCGATCAGCACATAACCCGGCTCGTGAAGGGTCGCCGCATCATTGACGGTCAGCACTGCACCGTTTTCAATCAAAATTGTACTCACAGGCGCCGTCTCTTTTCTGATGATGGGACAACAAATTCATGGCCTCACACGAAGACACGGAGGACACAAAGAAAAACGAAGCAAGAAATTCTCTTTGTGCGCTTTGCGTCTTTGTGTGAGGCAAAATTGTGAACTACTGAATCTGCGTGTATCCGCCAAATCCGCGTTTTCCGCGTTCTATTGCATCTCACCACGCGATATGCGTCACGCGCTGTGGGTCATTGACCGGCGCCAGCACGATGCCGCCGAGGAACCCCTGCACGCGCTGGCCGGCGCTGACAAACTCGGCAGTGACCGGCATGCCCAGACCGGCGCGGCGCGCATACTCGGCCAGCACCGACCCCGGCCGCAGCTCGATGCCGGCGCGGCTCCACGCCCCGCCGCGGATCATTTCCAACACGGCTTGCGGCAGATCGGGCATAGGCGCAGCCGCGGAAGGTGCGGCCGCAGGGGCTTGCACATCGCTGGCGACAAACGGAATAAAAATGGTGTGATCCCACTCTGTCGGCTGTTCCGTGGGTTCCGGCGTCGGCGCAATCCATTGCTCCGCCGGCACGGCCTGCCAGACGACGAAGGTGGAGATATGCAGGTTGGCCGGCATGCCGCCGCCGCACATCACCTCGGCGGGCAGGCCGCGCGGCGTCCAGCACCACGGGCCTTGCTCGCCGCGCTCGGGCACATAGCTGGAGCCAAACATGACGATGTTGCCCCAGCCCGACTTCTCCTTGGTAATCGGATAGCGGTAATCGCCCGGGCCTTGGGCATAGCCGTCGTACGTTGGCTCGCCCAGCATCTCGAAGCCGTCCGACCAGTAGAGCAGATCTTGCATCTTAATTTTGTTGCCGTCGCGGTCGAGGATCAGCGCAAACAGGTGATGGTCGGCGCCCGCGTCGTCGAAATATTCGGGATCGCCGACGGGTTTGAGATAAGCTTCGCGCGCCCATGCGTCAATGCTGCCGTAAACGTTCGATGGCTCCCAACTGCTGTCGCGCGTCGTAAAGACATCCTTGATCAGGTAAACCTCATCGCCAGGCGCAACGGTGGGGTGGTCGGGGCGGTCGGAGATCGACTTGATCGATAGACGCATTGGGCTGACCCACGCGCCGCGTCTTCGCTCAAGGACAGGCGTTGGCGGCGTTGGCGGCGGTGTAGGAGGTGTGGGAGGTGTGGGAGGTGTGGGTGGCGTGGGTAGCGTGGGTTCTTCGTTGGTGGCAGTTGTCATTTGCCAGACGGCAAAGAGTGAGATGCTCTGGCCGTCGTGTGGCCGCCCGCCGCCGCACAGCGTCTCGGCCAGGCCAAGCGGCGCCCAGCACCACGGGCCTTGGTCGCCGATCGTAGGGTCATAGTTGCTGCTGCTGAACATGGTGAAGGTGGCCCAGCCGGTGGCGTCCTGCGTGGTGCGGTTGTTCGGCGCGTCTGGGTCGAAGCGATTGGTGAAGCGAATCACCTGCTGGGCGATCAGCGCACCGTTCGCATCGACTACTGCGGCGTAGAGATGGCTCTGTTTTTGCAGCTCCATCCTGCGCGCCGGCTGATCGTAGGCATCTTTTGCCCACTGTGGCAGCGCATAGCGGGCGTCGCCGGCTTCCCACGCCCCATCGATGGTCGTGAATACATCTTTGAGCAGATACACGGTGCTGCCAGCAGGCGGCGCATCGACTGCCTGCACGCTAAGATTGAGGTCGTCGAACCAGTCCGTCAGACGACGGGTCATGATGGTTTTGCTCATGAATGCTCCTTCTGCGTAACGGCTGGTGAAAGATGGAGCGCGGACGATGGCCTATCATACCGGAAGCTAGCCTGGTTGACAAAGCCTCCATTTTGAATAGACGCAAAGTGTGTTTAATATTGCACCTGCCGTGCATTGCGTTTGGGCGTGTGGTACAATCGTGCGCTATGGCTGGACGCAGAATCCTGGCCGCGCTGGCCGCAATGTTCATGGTGGTCCTGGCATTGATTGCCGGATATGCCGCCTACCCGCTGATCCACGCTCAACCCGTCACGGTGTTGGCGCCGCAACCTGCGGCCGATGCCATGGCGAATTACTGGCAGGTTTGGAGCCTGCTGGATCGCGACTTCTACGGAACCAAGCCTGACGATGTGCAACGCACCTACGGCGCCATTGCCGGCATGGTGCAACGTTTTGGCGATCCGTACACTTATTTCGTTGAACCGCAGCCGCGCGAACTAGAGCGCGACCAACTGGCGGGCAAGTTCGGCGGCATTGGCGCCACCCTTGAGCAGACGGCTGCTGGCTGGCTATTGCATCCACTGCCCGCACAGCCGGCCGCGCAGGCAGGCATCCTCGCCGGCGATCGGCTGCTCGAGGTGGATGGCGCATCGATCACGGCCACAATGTCCAGCGAGGAGATCGTCGTCCTCGTCCGTGGCGAGCCGGGTTCGCAGGTGACGCTCCTCGTCGAGCGCACGCCGGCGTCGGGCGGTGCGGCCGAGACATTGACCTTTACCGTCACGCGCGCCGAGATCGAGACGCCGAGTATCGAGTGGCGGCTGCTCGATGAGAATCCACAGACCGCCGACGTTGGCTATCTGCGCCACACGATTTTCTCCGAACGCAGCGCCGCAGAGATGCGCCAGGCGATCGAGGAACTGCAGGCGGCTGGCGCCACGCGCTATATCTGGGATCTGCGCGGCAATCCCGGTGGGTTGCTCAACATCGCTGTCGAGATGGCCGATCTCTGGCTGGACGAAGGCGTGATTTTGATCGAAGCCAAAGCGGACGGCACGCGCAAAGAGTTCACCGCCACGCCCGGCCAATTGGCTGCCAACGCGCCGCTGGTGCTCGTTGTGGACGGCGGGTCGGCCAGCGCCAGCGAGATCGTGGCCGGCGCGCTGCACGATCATGATCGCGCCCGGCTGATTGGCAGCCAGACCTTTGGCAAGGGCAGCGTCCAGTTGATCCATGAACTCGGCGACAGCAGCAGTCTGCACGTCACCAACGCCGAATGGCTGACGCCTACCGGCCGGCAGATCAGCGGCCAGGGGTTGACGCCGGATGTGCCCGTGGCCGAAGGTGACGACCCGCTTGCCGCCGCGATTGCCGCGTTGCCGCTCGTGCAGGAAGCCAGGAAGTAAGTTGATGATCAAATGCGTGATGAGGAAGCGAACATAGATGATTGAACCCGAACTGAACGCCCGCGCGGTGGGCGCGTCGAAATCTACGCGTATGCGGCCACTGCTGATTACTTGTCTGTCGATCGTGGTGGCTGGGCTGCTCTTTGTGGGTGGCCTGGGCATTGGCTTTGCCGCGGGCAAATGGAGCGACGCGCCGCCGGTCGCCACGGGCCAGGATGAAGGCGCCGCTGCCTCCCTGCGCGCCCGCTTCCCGCTCTTCTGGGAGGCGATCGACATCCTCTATCGCGACTTTTACGGGGAATTGCCCGAGTCCAACGAAGCCACCTATGCCGCCATTCGCGGCGTGTTGAGCCAGGTCGAGGATCCGAACACTTCGTTTATGTCGCCCGACGAGGCGGAGTTTTTCCGCACCAATCTGCAGGGCAGCTTTGAAGGCATCGGCGCACGCGTCGATTGGGACATGAACTTCGACACCGTGCGCATCGTCGAACCCTTCGAGAACCAGCCTGCCTGGGAAGCCGGCATCAGGCGCGACGATCTGATTACGCACATCGACGGCGAGGAGATCATCGGCACAGACCTGACCTCGGCCATCGAGAAAATTCGCGGGCCGAAGGGCACCTCCGTCGTGCTGACCATTGTGCGGTTGACCGAAGAACAACCCTTCGACGTCGAAGTTGTGCGCGACCGCATCGAGATTCCAACGATTGAAACCGAAACCGTGGGCGGGGATATCGCCTACGTCAAGCTCAACACCTTCAACGAGAATGCGGGTCAACTCGTGCGCAATGCCGTGACGGCCGCGCTCGAACAGCAGCCATCCGCGCTGATCTTTGATTTGCGCGGCAATCCGGGCGGACTGCTGCGCCAGGCGGTCGAGGTCGCCAGCGTCTTTTTGCCCAAGGGCGAGAAGGTGCTGATCGAGCGTTTTGCCGACGGCAAACAAGATGTCTATGTGACTGAAGAAGATCCTGTGATGGGTGATTTGCCGATCGTCGTGTTGGTCAACGAAGGCAGCGCCAGCGCCAGCGAGATCGTGGCCGGCGCCATCCAGGATAGGAAGCGCGGGCAATTGGTGGGCGCTACGACCTATGGCAAGGGCAGCGTGCAGTTGCCGCAAACGTTGAGCGACGGCTCGATCCTGCGCGTGACCATCGCACGCTGGTTTACGCCCGACGACCGCACCATCGATGGCGCGGGGCTGGCGCCGGACGTGGCAGTGGAACTGACGGACGAGGATCGCCAGGCGCAGCGCGACCCGCAGCTCACCAAAGCCATCGAGTTGCTGGGCGGCGATCCGGAGTTGCCGCCGGTGCAGTAAGAGTCCGCGAGGTGACAGTCACTTCCAAAAGTGACTGTCACCTCGCTAAAGTGGAAAGATTGTCAAATAGTTGATCACTAGGAAATACAGTGGCAAACGTTAAGGAAGCAGCGCGTGGAGCGCGCACCGTGGCGACCAATCGTAAGGCTCGTCACGAATATTTTATCGAAGAAATCTATGAAGCGGGCATCGTGCTCACCGGCACCGAGATCAAGTCAGTGCGCGGTGGGCGCATCAGCTTGCAGGAGGGCTTTGTGCTCGTCAAAAATGGCGAGGCGTGGCTGCTCAACGTCAATATCGCCCACTATGAGCAGGGCAATCGCTTCAACCATGAGGAGCGCCGCGACCGCAAGCTGCTGCTCAACCGCCGCGAGATCAACGCCCTCCACGAAGCGGCCACGCGGCGCGGCTACACCCTCGTGCCGCTGCGCGTCTACATCAACGAGCGCGGCCGCGCCAAGGTTGAGGTGGGCGTGGCGCGCGGCAAGCAGCTTCACGACAAGCGCGACACCATTGCCAAACGTGACAACGAGCGCGATCTGCAGCGGGCGATTAAAGGTGACTGGTAGCCTGCGCCCCGTTATCGACCTTCCGCACGGCGCGCTGCCGCTGCCCGCGTTTCTGCCGGACGCCACGCTGGGCGTCGTGCGCGCCGTGGACAGCGCCGATGTCGAGGCCGCGGGCATCGACGCGCTGGTGATGAACACCTTCCACCTGATGCAGCAGCCGGGCACCTCCACAATCCAGGCGCTGGGCGGCCTCCACACAATGGCGGGCTGGCGAGGCCCTATCCTCACCGATTCGGGCGGCTTCCAGGCATACTCGCTGATCCGCGAACAGCCCAAACTCGGTTCGCTCACCGACAATGGCATTGTCGTGCGGCCGGAAGGGGCGGAGCGCAAGTTTCAGTTGACTCCGGAAAAGTGCGTCCAGCTTCAGATGAGCTATGGCGCGGACATTGTGATGTGTCTGGACGACTGCACGCACGTCGACGACCCGATGGACGTACAGGAGCTTTCGGTGCGGCGCACGCTTGCCTGGGCCAAACGCTGCCGCACGGAGTTCGACCATCTGTGCGCGCAAAAGAAGACGCCTGACCGCCGCCCGTTGCTCTTTGCCGTGGTGCAGGGCGGCGGCTCGCCTGCATTGCGCACGCGCTGCGCCGAAGCGCTGCTGGAGATCGGCTTCGACGGCTACGGTTACGGCGGCTGGCCGCTCGATGCCCAGGGCAACCTGGTGCACGATATGCTGGCGCTGACGCGGTCGCTGATCCCTCCAGCCTATCCCCTGCATGGGCTGGGCATCGGCCATCCGGTCAACATTGCGGCGGCCGCGGCCCTCGGCTACCAGACTTTCGACAGTGCGCTGCCCACGCGCGACGCCCGTCGCGGCCGGCTGTACACCTTTGCAGGCGCCGCCCCTCGCCCCTCGCCTCTCGCCCCTGATAAATCCTGGTTCCGTTTTGTCTACATCACAGACGACAAGTACATCAAGGATGCGCGGCCGGTGGAGGAAGGCTGTGATTGCCTGACCTGCCGGCGTTACAGCCGCGGTTATCTGCGCCATCTTTATCGCGCCAATGAGGCGGCCTTTCAGCGGCTGGCGACGATCCACAACCTGCGTTTCATGGCGCGTTTGATGGACCATCTGCGTCAGAGTTTATAAAAAGATTGGCTCACGCGGAGACACAAAGTGCACAAAGGGAATGCCTTGCGTGCTTTTCTTGGTGTTCTCTGTGGCTTGGTGTGAGATGAGGTTTGGTTTGCTCACACGAAGACATAAAGTGCACAAAGGGAATGCTTGTCCTTGCTTTTCTTGGTGTTCTCTGTGGCTTGGTGTGAGGTGAGGTTTGGTTTGCTCACACGGAGACACAAAGGACACAAAGGGTGGGAATGTGGCGTCGATAGAGGAAGTCGTGCAGGCAGTGTTGGCGAGCGCCAAATATGCGCAGATCGACCCGGCGTTGGCGGCCGAGATCGCCGCACAGGAGCTTGCCAAGGGCGCACGCGCCAAAGACGCCATCAAGCAGGTCAAGCGCCGGCTCCATCAAAGCGTGGCCGCATATTGGGACGGGCGCTCCGACTTTGCCGCGTGGCGTGCAACTCTCGATGCGGCGTCGGATGCAGCGTCGCTGCGCGCCACGTTGCTTTCCGTCATGCAGGCTCATCATTCCACGTGCGAACGATTGCCGATGCTTGATGAGTTCTATCACACCATCTTTGACGGTCTCGGCCCGATCCGCAGCGTGCTCGACCTGGGCTGCGGGTTGAACCCGTTGGCGCTGCCGTGGATGAAGCTGCCGAAGGACGCAGCGTATTTTGCGTGCGACGTGGATCGGGAGCAAATGGATTTTCTCGCCTGGTGGTTGGAGAAAAGTGGACGCCGCGGGCGCGCTTTTGTCTGGAACCTGCTCGACGGCGCGCCGCATCTGGATTGTTTGCAAGAGCACGATTTTGACGCAGAGATGCAGAACTGCGGAGACGCAGAGTCGTCTCCGCAGTTGCCTGAACCGATCGACGTGGCGCTGTTGCTCAAGATCGTGCCGTGCCTGGAGCAGTTGGACAAGCACATCGGGGAGCGTCTGCTCGACGGAGTGGCCGCATCGGTGTTGATCGTCTCTTTTCCGGCGCACAGCCTGGGCGGGCGGCGCAAGGGCATGGTCGAGCACTACACGGCGCGTATGGATGCCTTGCTTGAAGGCCGTGGCTGGGCGGTCGAACGCTTTGTGTTTGCCAGCGAACTGGTCTTTCGGCTACGCAGAAATGAAGAGGTGAGCCATGAGTCTTAATCCGTCCTCACCGGTGGCCGTGCTGCGTGGCCTGGCTGACGACCCCGCGGCCGCGTCAGCGCTGGCCGCGTCGATCCTTGCAGGCAGCCACAGCAAAGACATCTTGCTGGCCGCGCTCAAAGTGCTGGCCGAGCACCCTACCGACGCCGCGCGACCGGCGCTGCGCAAACTCTACGACCGCTTCAGCCGCGACAAGGGCAAGCACGATCAAGGCGGCTACATGCGCCGCGCCGTGTTGGATACGTTGCGTGCCGCCGCGCGACCGGCCGATGCGGACTGGCTGGCGCAGGCCTGTGAAACCTACGAATTCTGGCCGCCGGACTTTGCCGAGGATGCTGTGCTGCTCCGCGCCGCGGCGTTGGTGGCGCTGGTCGAGGTCAATGCCGATCTGGCGCGCTATCACGCCACCCGCCTGTTGGTCGATCCCTATACCGCGCGCATGACGGGCGAGCCCGCGGTGTCCGCGGCGCGCGTGCTGGGCGCGCTCGGCGAGAGTTTGCCGCTCTATCTGATCGCCTGTCAGAACACGCCGCGCAACGAGACTACCGCGACTGTCTTCCCTGAAGTGACGGCCGAATGTCTGCGGCAACTGACGATGCTTCCCGCCGCGCTGGTCGAGCGTCTGCTAGAGAAATATGCGTCCACACCGTCATCGATTCTGCGCATGGGGCTGTTTGACCTGCTGCTACATCACAGCGAAGGGCCGTTGGGCCGCGTCTATTTTACCCGCTTCCTTGACGAGACCACCGACTTCGACATTTATCGCTACTTGGTGATGTCCATCGTCGTGGCAGGACACGAGGAGTTGCTGCACGATCTGCGCCAGGCGGCCTATCGCGAGCGGCGGCGCGGCAAGCAGGAGATTCTGCTGGAGGCGGCCACGATCCTGGCGCACCGCCCCGAATTTGGCGAACTGGCGGCGCACCTGCGCAAGAAGCTGGTAAAGGCCTGACAAGGCGCTTTTACCACAGTCGTCGCTCGTTGTTGCTGCATGATATAATTTCAGCAGTTCAGGATTTGGTCTCACACGAAGACACAAATTCACAAAGTTGAAGCTAGCGTCCTTTGTGCTCTTGGTGGCTTTGTGTGAGTTTCGTGAAGTAATGAATTTCTGCCAAATTGAGTAAATTTCACAGAACAGCACTATTTCGCCTTATGCAGCATCGCCATCTCACGCATCAGGAATATACCCTAGCTGCTATCGATGACATCATTGCGCGCGGCAAACGTCGGGATTGGGCTGCATTACGCACAGCTCTGCTCACTGACCCAACTGTACGCGAGAAGGTGGTGCGTGTCTGCGCGGCGCACATCGCTGATCCATACGCTCAACGTTACCATTTCTGGAAACATTATGCCGAACGAAACAATGCCTGAGTGGGAACAGGTGCTTGCCGCCGCTATTCACTTGCAACATCTTCTGCCTGGCGCCGTTTTGATGGGTGGCACAGCTTCGGCAGTCTATGCACGACATCGTTTGTCGACTGACGCCGATCATGTTGTCACTGACTTGAGGTTACGCTTCGATCAGGTGCTTGTCGAATTGGAGGCTGTCGCCGGTTGGCAGACGGCGCGCGTCAAACGCCCTGTACAGATTCTTGGCAGTCTGGAGGGCATCGAGACAGGCGTGCGTCAGTTGATTAGAGATATCCCTCTAGAAGTAACTCAGATCGAAATTGGTGGAAAACTGCTCACCATCCCTACTGAGGCAGAGATTCTGCGTATCAAAGGCGTGCTGATTCTCAGGCGAAACGCAACGCGTGATTATCTCGATTTCGTTGCCTTGGCTGAGCACATGGGAGATGATCACGTTGTGCTTGCCTTACTTTCGTTTGATCGCTTCTATCCACAGCCGAACGACGAATCGGCCTTACAGCAGTTGCAGATTCAACTTGCGCAGCCGTTGCCTTACGACCTCGAGGTGGTGAAGCTTGCCGAGTACAAAAATCTTGCCCCGCGTTGGCAAGACTGGCAGATCGTACGTGCGGTTTGTGTCCACTGCGCCGACTTGATCTTTGACCAAATTGTTGGGCTAGAGGATTGAGCATCTTACCCACTGGCAAAGTCAGCTCCTCGCTCAGCCCTTGCCGCGCTGCCAAGCGACGCCGTTCAGCAGCGGCGCATAGAGGTCATCCTCGATGCTGGTGACCAGGGCCGCCAGTTCCTCCGGCGTCGGGTCGCGATTCTGAAACTCCACAAAGGGCGCGCCGGCGATGCGGGCGAGGGGCGTCTGTTCGCTGCCTTCGCCCATCACCAACACTGCGGCCGCGGCCAGCGCATCCGCAACGTTGGCCTGGGTCATCTGCAGCGGGCGGCCAAAAAGATCGGACTGGCCGCGGTAGTCGTACAAAGCCAGAAAACCGCTGTGCGCCACGGTGAAGCCGGTCACGCCCCAGCGCAGTGGCAGCGGGCGGCTGTCGGTGATGATCACCCCCACGCGATGCAGCCCAAAGCGTTGCTGAAGATAGCCGCGGATGGCGTTGGCGGCAGCCTGCGGCGCCTGCGGCCACAGGACATACTGTCCGTCGCTGTTCGACTCGTCGATGCCGGCAAAGGGCATCAGCGCGTGCGCCTTGATGGTGAGGTAGACCTCATAGCGGCTGAGCGTGGCCGGTAGAAAATAGGTCGATTCGGCCTCAATCAGCGCGGCCTTACTGGCCTCTGTCATAGGGATGGTGCGTCCCTGGCAGAGCGCGACGATCTTGGACGCAATCGCCAGGATCTCCCCTTCGTTGAATTCGGTCAGATATTGGTCAAGAATGGCAAAGAGGTCACGGTCGGTGGTGGTGATCTTGCGGGTTGTCAATGGCTGGATGTGCATCAAATTCTCATTTCATATCGTCAATCTGCGGCGTAGCTGCTGAGATGATACAATAGCGTTGAGCAGTCACCGAAGTGGAACGACAAGCGCGCACAACGAACATGAGACAGAACATGGCCACCGAAACCATTACGCGACGACAGGCATGGCTGCTGGCAGCGCGGCCAAAAACATTGCCGGCCGCGCTTTCCCCCGTCATTGTGGGGACCGCGCTGGCCTTTGCCGATAACACCCTGGCCTGGCTGCCGGCGCTGGCCGCGGCGTTGGGTGCGCTGCTGTTGCAAGTCCTGAGCAACTTTGCCAACGACTATTCCGACTTCTTCCGTGGCGCCGACCCGCATGATCGTCTGGGGCCGGTGCGTGTGACCAGCGCCGGCCTGATCACGCCCGCGGACCTGCGCAAGGGCATCATTGCCGTGATTGCGGCAGTCGCGCTGGTCGGCCTTTATCTCATCTGGGTGGGTGGCTGGCCAATTCTCATTGTGGGCGTGGCCGCGATCGTGGCGGCCCTGGCGTATACGGGCGGGCCTTTTCCTTTTGGCTACTACGGATTGGGTGAAGTTTTTGTCTTGCTCTTCTTCGGCGTGGTCGCCGTATGTGGAACTTACTACGTGCAGAGCCTGGCGCTGACTTCCGTCGTGGTGACGGCGTCGGTGGGCGTGGGCGCGCTGGTGACCGCGATCCTCATCGTCAACAACTACCGCGATATCGACACCGACCGCCGCGCGGGCAAGCGCACGCTGGCGGTGCGTCTGGGCCGGCGCGGCGCGCGGCTCGAATACGCACTTTTCGTGGCTGTCGCCTATGGCGTGACGCTGGTGCTCTGGCTGGTGGAGGGCGCGGGCGCGTGGGTGCTGCTGGCCTGGCTCACCGCGCCGCTGGCGGTGCAACTCGTGCGCACGCTGATGACGGCCACGGACGGCCCCACGCTCAATCACACGCTGGCCGGCACTGCACGGCTGGGTCTGTTGTATAGCTTATTGTTGGCCGCGGGGATTGTTTTGGGGCGATAAGAACATGGGGTCTTGGAGTTTTCCAACAAGGAGATGATTGTGGAGCCGAAGCTGAAAATTGTCATGATCTCATCGGAAGTCGTGCCTTTTGCCAAAACCGGCGGGCTGGCCGATGTCGTGGGCGCGCTGCCACAGGTGTTGCAACGGATGGGGCATGAGGTGATCGTCGTCATGCCGCGCTACGGCAGCATCGATGGGCCGCGCTACGGCTTGCGTCGTCACTTTGACGCGATGGGCGTGTGGATGGGCAACACGCAAGAGTGGTGCTCGGTCGATGTGGCGGACAGCGACGGCGTGCCGGTTTACTTTATCGAGAGCAACAAGTACTTCGAGCGCGCCGGCCTCTACCACGACGAGAATTACAACGACTATGCCGACAATCCACAGCGTTTTGGCTTCTTGACGCGCGCCGGGCTGCAACTTTGTCAGGATTTGGGTTTTGCGCCCGACATCGTGCACGTGCATGACTGGCAAACCGCGCTGGCCGCGGCGTATCTGAAGATCTGGCACTGGAACGACCCGCTCCTCGGCGGCGCGGCCAGCGTGCTCACCATCCATAATATCGCCTACCAGGGCAAGTACGGCGCGTCGAATTTCGACTATCTCGGCTTGCAGTGGAGCAACTTCACCCCCGACAAATTTGAGGATTACGGCGCGGTCAACTTTCTCAAGGGCGGCATCGCCTACGCCGACGTCGTCAACACGGTCAGTCCCACCTACGCCAACGAAACGCGCACGCCGGCGCTCGGCTACGGCCTGGCGCCGTACCTCAACGACAGGGGCGAGGACTATGTCGGCATCCTCAACGGCGTCGATTACACGCAGTGGAACCCGGCGGTGGATAAATTGATCCCCGCGCGCTATACAGTGGACGACCTCACCGGCAAGCGCATCTGCAAGGCGGAGCTCCAGCGGCGCTTCCAGCTTGACGTGAATCCGAATATCCCGGTCATCGGCGTGGTCAGCCGGCTGGTGGCGCAGAAGGGGCTGGACCTGCTGGCCGCGACGATCGAGCGCATCGTCAGCGACATGGCCGTGCAGTTCGTTATTCTCGGTTCGGGCGATAAGGCGCTGGAAGGTTTCTACGCCGGCCTGCCCGCACGCTATCCGGGGCGCATCGGCAGCTTCATCGGTTACAGTAACCAACTCGCGCATTGGATCGAGGCGGGCGCTGACTTCTTCATCATGCCGTCGATCTACGAGCCGTGCGGCCTGAACCAGATCTACTCGCTCAAGTACGGCACGCTCCCCATCGTGCGCGCCACCGGCGGCCTCGACGACACCGTGCAGCAATATGTCGAGCGCACCGGAGACGGCGTCGGCTTCAAGTTCTGGGACGCCACGCCCGACGCCATTTACTACACGGTCGGCTGGGCGGTCAGCACCTATTACGACCGGCCGCAGCACATCGCCAAGATGATGCGCACCGCCATGCAGCAGGACTATTCGTGGGAGCGCAGCGCCGCGCAGTATGTAGAACTGTACGCGCAGGCGCTGCGGAACAAAGCGCGGGTGTAAAGGGGACACTACAACGGATTTTCGGAAACAACGGATTCACCAACATCTTCCAGGAAGCTCACAGCTTCCTGGAAGATTGTTGACGAGCGTCAAATTATTCCTTCACCGTGAGCGGCAAGAATAGCTCAAACGCGTTTTCGCCGGGTGCGTTGTCCTTCGCAACAAACGCCACGTCATCCAGGAAGAAGTTGCTGTTCCCCGTGGCGTTGAGCGTTGTGCGGAAGCGCAGCGTCACGGTCTGGCCGGCATAGGCGCTGAGGTCGATGGTCTCTAACGTCCAGTCACCGGTGTTCTTGTTCTGGCAAAGCTCGAAGCTTTTGACCGCGGTCTGGTCGACGAACACTTGCGTGCTACCCTGCCCGCACGTATCCTCGGAGCCGATCTGATAGTAGATAGTTGAGCACCGGCGTTGCGGCGGAGACGACGAGCGCCTGGCTTAATTCGCCCACCTCGTTGGCCGCGCCGCCCAGCCAGACCGCGTAGTCGCCCGAGATTTGCTCAGCCTGCCAACAAAGGATCGCCCTCTCGCGCCGCAACGCTCAGTGCTTCAAATTGCTTGTTCTTCCAACTTTACGGGCGACTGCGCCTTCAACTGCGTCCACGGTTGCCAATCCTCGGCGCGCCAGGGGCCGCCTTTGGCAGAAGGGACGGGCCGGTGGGCGTTGTCGCCGTAGCGGAAGGCCCAGCCGCGGTCGCACGCCTGGCAGGCCATACAGCCGGCGCTGTCGGGCGGGCAGCTCAGCCCGGTCTGATCCTGCGCGGCGCGGCGCAGTTCGTAGTGGAAGTAATTCTCGCTGACGCCGCTCTGCACCACATCCCACGGCAGCGGATTCCCGATCGTCCACGCGCCGATGTAGTGCTCCTTCTCCAGCCCGTACTCGGCCATCGCCGCAAAGAAAGATTTCACCGTCAGCCCGCCGGAGGGGATCGCCAGCAGCACGGCGGACAGGCTGCGGTCGCCGCGGCTGAGCACGGCCTGCACCTCGGCCCAGTCGGGCGAGTCCGCGCGCACCTCCACGCCGTGCCGCGCCAGCGCCTGGTAGACCCGCTTCTGTCGCGCACGCAGCGTAGTCACCGGCGTCATGCCTTCCCACTGGAAAGGCGTGTGCGCCTTGGGCACAAAGGGCGTGGCGTTGATGGCGATGCGCCGCTTGAAACGGCTGCGCGCGGCCAACGTGAAGTCGATAATCGCTTGGATATCGTCGTCGGTCTCGGTGGGGTGGCCGACCATGAAGTAGAGCTTGAGCTGCGGGAAGTTGAATTCCTGCGCCAGGCTGATCGCGGCCATCATCTGGTCTTCGGTCTGCGTCTTGTTGATCACGTTGCGCAGCCGCTGCGAGCCGGCTTCGGGCGCCACGGTGAGATTCCTGGCGCCGGTCTCGGCCAGCGCGCGGATCAGCGGCACGGAGAGCGGATCCATGCGCATCGACGACGCGCTGAGGCTGGCGCCCATGCGCTGCAATTCGGTCGCCAGCGCGTCGATCTGGGTGTGGTCGGAGACAGCGGCGCTAACCAGCCCAACTTTCGTATAGCCAAGCGAAAGGGCGCGTTCCGCCGAGGCGAGCAAACGGTCGAGCGGCTGTTCGCGTGCGGGGCGGTAGACATAGCCGGCCAGACAGAAGCGGCAGCCGCGGCCACAGCCGCGCGCGATCTCCATCAGGTGCATGTTAGAGAACTCGGCGTCGGGTGTGTAGAGCGCGCTGCTGGTGTTGAAGTCGGGCAGGGTGCGCACCCACAGCCGTTTCACCTGGCGAAAGTGCGGGTGCGTGCGGTTGGAAGGGCGCAGGCTCGGCACATACCAGCCCGGGGTGCGATCCAGCTCCGCCAGCAGCGCGGCCGGATCATCCAGCCCTTCGCGGCACAGATCGATCAAGTGCGGCACGGCTTCCTCGCCTTCACCGATCAGGATCGCGTCGAAGAAGGGCGCCACCGGCTCTGGGTTCATCGTCACACCTGGCCCGCCCGCAACCAGCAGCGGCCACGGCGCGCCGTTCCACTGCCGCGATGCGGCGCGGTCGGCCGCCAGCGGCGGCATGCCGGACTGGCGCAGCAGTTCGACCACGTTGAAGTAGTCCATCTCCCACGAGATGGTGAAGGCCCACACGGCAAAGTCGGCCGCGGGCGACTCGCTCTCCAGCGAGAGCAGCGGCTTGCCTGCCTGCGCCGCGCCCTTTTCCCAGAAGATGCGCTCGCAAAGTACATCCGGCTCGGCGTTAAAGGTGCGGTAGAGAATCTGCAGCGCCAGGCTGCTCATGCCGACATAGTAGCTGTTGGGCATGGTCAGCGCGACGGCCAGCCGTCCGCCCCAATCCTTGTAGATGGCGCCGGTTTCGCTGCTGCCAGGCGCGGCCGCGTGACGGTGATCGGTTGTTTTATTGGCTTTCTGTTTTGAAACGCGATTTCGGCTCAATGCATCTTTATCCTTAGATTATTACGTGCTAATCGAGCCATCGATTGTAGCGGTAGTTTGCAGTAAGGTCAACGTAGAAGCATTCTGGCATTCTGAAAAGGTTACGCCCGGCAAATAGGGGATGCGCATGAACCTGACGCTGGAAGCGGCTGAGATAGCGGTTCTGGCTACAGGTAAGCGCTTTATCGATATGCTGACAAAACGCACAAGGTTCGTGCTTGACAGATTTTTAGTCTATGCTAAAATATATTTTAGGATTTATAGGCGAGTGTACCTGTAACACGACGGTATGCGATGCAGAGAAGGTTATCAAAGCATGACTACCAAAGCAGAAACGCTTGATCAACTACCGACAGGCGTGAAGGCGCGAGTGACATCGCTAACCCTGACCGGCGCCGAACGCCGGCGCATGATGGATCTCGGCCTGCTGCCCGGTGCGGCGATCGAGGTGGCGCTGGAAAATCCGCTTGGCGACCCGACCGCCTACCGTGTGCGCGGCGCCGTGATTGCGTTGCGCCGCGAGCAGGCGCAGCAGATCCAGATTGCGCGGGAGGAGACGCTCCCCCCGGACGCGCAGGGCGCCGCGTAAAGACATGAGCTTTTTGACGCTTGATTATTTTGATGGATCCGGTTCGACGGACGTACAGGAGAGACAACGATGAGCAATGCTCCAACTTCCACAGTACATGCTGCCGCTGCCTGCGCAACTTGCCCGATGTATAACGGCGCGCAGTTGACCAAGCTTGGCATCAACATGACCGACTGGGATTACATCATTGCGCTGGCGGGCAACCCCAACACCGGCAAGAGCACGGTTTTCAACGCGCTGACCGGGCTGCGCCAGCACACCGGCAACTGGCCGGGCAAGACCGTCGTGCGCGCCGAGGGCGGCTTTCTCTATGACGACAAGCGCTACAAGCTGGTCGATCTGCCGGGGACGTACTCGCTGCTCTCCACCAGCGCTGACGAAGAAGTGGCGCGCGATTTCATCCTCTTCGGACAGCCGTCGGTGACGGTGGTCGTGGTCGATGCGACGCGACTCGAACGCAACCTCAATCTGGCGCTGCAGGTGCTGGAGATCACCGACCGTGCGGTGATCGCGCTCAACCTGATGGACGAGGCAAAGCGTCACGGCATCGAGGTGGACGCGCGCCATCTGGCGCGCGAGCTGGGCGTGCCGGTGGTGCCGATGGCTGCCCGCCAAGGCGAGGGCATTCAGGATCTGCTCAAGGCCATCGCCGAGGTGGCGAGCGGCGCGTATGCGACGCGACCGCGCCGCATCAACCACCGCGACCCGCAGTTGGAAAGCGTCGTCGGCCAGCTTGTGCGCCAGGTCGAATATGCGTTCCCAGGGCTGCCCAACGCGCGCTGGGTGGCGCTGCGCCTGCTCGACGGCGACGAGAGCATCGAACGCGCGGTGGCGGATGGCACGCTAGGCCAGCTTGCCCAGGCGCAGACCCCGCAGCCCAAGGCCGCGATCCGGCTGGAGTTGGAGGCGGCGAATTATGGCGATTAACAACGACCAACTGCTCGACAGCGCGCGCAAGCTGCGCGGTGAAATTGGCCCTGACTATCACGACCGGCTGATGGCGTCGATGTACGCCGAGGCGGAGCAGATCGCCGGCCGCTCGGTCACGGTGGAAGGCGCCGGTGAGCACTCAACCTTCGACCGCACGCTCGACCGCATCCTCACCAGCAAAATGTGGGGCTTTCCCATGATGCTGTTGCTGTTGATGGGCGTCTTCTGGCTGACGATTGCCGGCGCCAATGTGCCGTCGCGGATGCTGGGCACGCTGCTGCTCGACTATGGCTACAACTGGCTGCATCAAGGCGCGGCGCTGCTGAGCGCGCCGGCCTGGCTCTCCGGCCTGTTGATCGACGGCGTCTACCTGGCGACGGCGTGGGTGATCGCCGTGATGTTGCCGCCGATGGCGATCTTCTTCCCGCTCTTTACGCTGCTGGAGGATTTTGGCTATCTGCCGCGTGTGGCCTTCAACCTGGATCGCCTTTTTCATAAGGCAGGCGCGCATGGCAAACAGTCGCTCTCCATGGTGATGGGCTATGGCTGCAACGCTGCCGGCGTGGTGGCGACGCGCATCATCGAAAGCCCGCGCGAGCGGCTGATCGCGATCATCACCAACAACTTCAGCATCTGCAACGGGCGCTGGCCGACCTTGATTTTAATGGGAACCATCTTTATCGGCGCCACTGCACCGCCGTTCCTGGCGAGCTTTATCGCCGCGGGCAGCGTGGTGGCGGTGGCGGTGATCGGCATCGTCGTGACGCTGCTCGTCTCGGCCTTTCTCTCGCGCACGTGGCTCAAGGGCGAGGCCTCGACCTTCAGCCTGGAACTGCCGCCCTACCGCCCGCCGCGCGTCTGGCAGACGATCTACACCTCGATGGTCGACCGCACGCTGATCGTACTCTGGCGCGCGGTGACGATGGCGGCGCCCGCCGGCGCGGTGATCTGGCTGAGCAGCAACATCTACATCGGCGACCTGAGCATTGCGGGCCACATGATTGCGTGGCTCAACCCTTTCGGTCTGCTGCTTGGGCTGAACGGCGTGATCCTCTTCGCCTACATCGTTGCGATTCCGGCCAACGAGATCGTCGTGCCGACGATCCTGATGCTGACGATGACGGTTGGCGCCACGGTGGCCGGCGCGCAGGCCGGCGTCATGCTGGAGCTGGACAACGCGCAGGTTTACAATGTGCTGGTGCAGGTAGGCGGCTGGACGATGTTGACCGCGGTCAACCTGATGCTTTTCAGCCTGTTGCACAATCCGTGCAGCACCACGATTCTGACGATCTGGAACGAGACCAAGAATCTGAAATGGACGGCGGTGGCTACACTGCTGCCGCTGGGGCTGGCCTTTGCCGTGACGTTGGGCACAGCTTCGATTGCTCGCATGTTTGGCTGGGTGTAAGCGCGTCTTTACGTGAAGTAGAGAATGCTCATCGTGAAGTTTTCGGCAAAGTGAACGACAAAGGAACGCGGATGTGCGCAGATAGATTCAGATAAGCGCAGATAAAACAAAGCATCTGTGGACATCTGAATTTATCCGCGTCTATCTGCGTTCCCTTTTTCCCTCCATCTGGCTGCGTCCGCTTCGCTGCATAAAGGCGGCCGTAAGATGCTTCCCCTGCCCCAATTGCTCCAATAGGGAGTACGCCAGTTTCACTATTTTCATTTATACTCATCCAATCCATCACAAATGTGATCGGTCAGCAAAAATCAACCGACGAGGAACAAAATGTTTGATACTCTTCCGATCTGGGCGATTTATGGATTGACGGTGCTCTTTACACTGGCATCGATCGAACTGGGGTATTGGCTGGGCAAGCGGTGGCAGCGCAGCGCGCCCGGCGAAAAAGAAGGAGGCGTAGGGGCGCTGGCCGGCGCGACGCTCGGTTTGCTGGCCTTCTTGCTCGCCTTTACCGTAAGCATTGCATTAAACCGCTACGACACGCGCCGCCAACTGGTGGTAAGCGAAGCCAATGCGATCGGCACAACGTATCTGCGCGCTGGCTACCTGGATGAACCCCATCGCCAGGAAGTTCAGGATCTGCTGCGCACCTATGCGAATCTTCGAGTGGCAGCAGTTGGTTTAAGCGACTTGACAGAGGTGGCGGCCAAATCGGAAGAGATTCACACCGCTTTATGGACGCACGCCGAAACCCTGGCGCGCGCGCAGCCAGAATCGGAGATGATCGGGCTTTTTATCGTCTCACTCAATGATCTCATCGACCTGCATACGATTCGCGCGACGGCTGTCACGACGCAGTTGCCTTCTTCGTTATTGGTGCTGCTCTATGTGGTGACTTTTCTGGCGATGGTGCTGGTCGGTATGCAGAGCAGCTTCGGAAGCCGCCAGAATGTGTTGGCGCTTGTGTTGCTGGCCTTGGTCTTTGCGGCGGTCATGCTGCTGGTCGTCGACCTCAACCGCTCCCAGGAAGGCGTGCTGAATGTCAGCCAGCAGGCGATGATCGACTTGCAACGCCAGCTACAGCCCCCGACGCCGTAGCCACTTTCAAGTTGGGGAAGTATACCCGTTTCAACCCTCTACGATGCTGCGGTGGATTGATGTGTGAAAGGCTCCTTTTTTGCACCTTTCCGGTCGTGGAGCTCTGTGGCATGATGTTGTATGCTGGATGCATCAATCCATCCGGCATCTCATCGTTTGCGCTGGGCGCGGTTCAATTGTAATTCGAGTGGCCCGGCCCTACGCGTTAGGGACGGGCTGCAAGCCGGCTGGTTGAACGAAAGCCTCGGCAGCCTGTTGCCGGCATATAACCACAAGACGCTCTCATGGACACAACATTCACACAACCTATCCTGACGCTGCGGCCGGAGAATGCACCGCCCGCCTTTCATCTGCTCGCCAAGCCGACCGGCGCGATCTGCAACCTCGACTGCGCCTACTGCTTCTTTCTCGACAAAGAGGTCTTTTACCCCGGCAGCAAGTTTCGCATGACCGACCCGCTGTTGGAGCAATACATCCGCCAGCTCATCGAGGCGCACCAGGGCGACAGCGTCAACATCGCCTGGCAGGGCGGCGAGCCGACGCTGATGGGGCTGGACTTCTACTGCCGCGCGATGACCCTGGTGGAGAAATACCGACGGCCTGGCATGACCTTTCTGCACACGATGCAGACCAACGGCACGCTGCTCGACGACGCGTGGGCGGCCTTCTTTGCCGAACACAACTTCCTGATCGGCATCAGCATCGACGGGCCGGCCGCGCTACACGATGTCTATCGCGTGGACAAGGGCGGCAAGCCCACCTTCGACAAGGTGATGCGCGGGGTGCGGCTGCTGCAGCAACACGGCGTCGACTTCAACGTGCTGACCACCGTCAACCGCGTCAACGGCGACTACCCGCTGGAGGTCTACCGCTTTCTGCGCGACGAGGTGGGTGCGACGTGGATGCAGTTCATCCCGGTGGTGGAGCGCATCAACGCCGACGGGCTGACGCTCTACCAGGAAGGCGCCACCGTCTCCGACCGCTCGGTGGGCGCCGAGCAGTTTGGCCGCTTTCTCAGCGCGATCTTCGACGAGTGGGTGAGCCGCGATGTGGGCAGCATCTACGTGCAGACCTTTGAGGCGGCGCTGCGCAACTGGCTGGGCATGGGCGCGTCGGGGATGTGCGTCTTCAACGCGACCTGCGGCACAGGGCTGGCGATCGAGCACAACGGCGATCTCTACGCCTGCGACCACTTTGTCGAGCCGAAGTATCTGTTGGGCAACATCCAGCAGCAGCACATGATCGAGCTGGTTTCCTCGCCGCAGCAGATCAAGTTTGGCCAGGACAAGCGCGACACGCTGCCGCGCTACTGCCTGGACTGCGACGTGCGCTTTGCCTGCCACGGCGAATGTCCCAAGAACCGCTTTATCGAAACGCCGGACGGCGACCCTGGTCTCAACTATCTCTGCGCCGGCTTCAAGCACTTTTTCCATCACGCCGATTTTGCGATGAAGTTGATGGCCGGCCTGATTCGCCGCGGGCGCGACGCGCGCGAGGTAATGCCGATCCTGGCGCGCGCCTTTGCCGGCGTGCAGCGCAACGATTCGTGCCCGTGCGGCAGTGGCCGCAAGTTCAAGCAGTGTCACGGCCAGGCGCAGCCGCGCACCAGCATCACCGCGTTGCCGGCGCCGCTGGCGCGCTCCGCCATCGAGCGCTAAACCACCAAGCGGTAAACCACGAAGCCGCCAAGTTCACAAAGAGGCACAAAGAACTTAAGTAGTAGGGTCTTTCTTCGTGCCCCTTCGTGTCCTTTGCTTCTTGGTGTTAGGCTTTTTATAGGTTCTCAAGACAGTTTGTTCATTTTATAAGGAGAAACGCTTATGCCAAAGGGAAAACCGAATATCCTCGTAATCTGGGGCGACGACATCGGCATCACCAACCTGAGCTGCTACAGCGACGGGTTGATGGGCTATCGCACCCCCAACATTGACCGCATCGGCAATGAAGGAATGCGCTTCACCGACTCGTACGGCCAGCAGAGCTGCACCGCGGGCCGCGCCGCTTTCATCACCGGGCAGAATCCCTACCGCACCGGCCTGACCAAAGTTGGAATGCCGGGCGTGGACATCGGCTTGCAGGCGGAGGACGCCACGATTGCCGAGCTGCTCAAGCCGCTGGGCTATGCCACCGGTCAGTTTGGCAAGAACCATTTTGGCGACAAAAACGAGTACCTGCCCACCGCGCACGGCTTCGATGAATTCTTTGGCAATCTCTACCATCTCAACGCCGAGGAAGAACCGGAGAATATCGACTATCCGCCGGAAGCAGACTTTCCCAACTTCAAAAAGGTTTTCGGGCCGCGCGGCGTGATGCACACCTGGGCGACAGAAGAAGACGACCCGACCGAGCACGAGCGCTGGGGCCGCGTCGGCAAGCAGCGCATCGAGGACACCGGCCCGCTGACTAAGAAACGCATGGAGAGCGCCGACACCGAGTTCCTCGGCGCGGCGCAGGATTTCATCAAGCGCGCCCACGGCGACGACCAGCCCTTCTTTGTCTGGTTCAACACCACCTGGATGCACTTCCGCGTCCACCCGCCGGAGCATGTGCGCGGCCAGGCTGGGCGCTGGCAGTCCGAATATCATGATGTCATGGTGGAGCACGACAAGCACGTGGGGCAGATGCTCGACCTGCTCGATGAGCTGGGCATCGCCGACGACACCATCGTCATCTACAGCACCGACAACGGCCCGCACATGAACACCTGGCCCGACGGCGGCATGACGCCCTTCCGCAACGAGAAGAATTCCAACTGGGAAGGCGCCTTCCGCGTGCCGGAGCTGATCCGCTGGCCGGGCAAGATCAAGGCAGGCACGGTCTCCAACGAGATCATCAGCCACACCGACTGGCTGCCCACGCTGCTGGCCGCGGCCGGCGACCCGGAGATCTCCGAGAAGCTGGCGCAGGGTCATCAGGCAGGCGACAAGCACTTCAAGGTGCATATCGACGGCGAGAACTTCCTGCCTTATTTCACGGGAGAGGCGGAGAAGGGGCCGCGCAAGGGCATCATCTACTTCTCCGACGACGGCGACCTGGTGGCGCTGCGCTACGACAACTGGAAGGTCGTTTTTGCGGAGCAGCGCGTCGCCGGCACGCTCCAGGTCTGGGCGGAGCCATTTGTCTTCCTGCGCTTTCCCAAGATGTTCAACCTGCGCACCGACCCCTTTGAGCGGGCGGACATCACCTCCAACACCTATTATGACTGGATGATCGACCGCGCCTACATCATGTATGCAGCGCAGTTCCTGGTCCGGCAGTTCCTGGATACTTTCCAGGAGTTTCCGCCGCGTATGAAGCCGGCCAGCTTCAGCATCGACGATGCGCTGGCCAAGATGGAACAGGCGATGCACAGCAATTGATTGGAGAAAACCTTCCAGGAAGCTTCAACGCTTCCTGGAAGGTTGCAGAGAGTCTTCGAGTTAAGCAATGACGGAGGAAGCAGAACCAACCATAACGGACCGTGTGCAGGCCTTCTACGACCTGCACCCCTATCCGCCGCCGGTGGATGAGCTCGACGCCTATCGCCGGCGCTGGCAGGATGAAAGCCGCCGCCGCGCCGACTTTCACCTGCACTGGCCGTGCCGCGCCTATCGCACCGGCTTGCAGGCGCTGATCGCCGGCTGCGGCACTTCGCAGGCGGCCAGACACGCGCTGCGCCAGCCCGACGATGCTGTCGTGGGCATCGATTTCAGCGCCGCGAGCGTGCGTCACAGCGAGACGCTCAAGCGCAAATACAATCTCGCCAATCTGGAAGTCCATCATCTGCCGATTGAGCGCGTGGGCGAGCTGGGCCGTTGCTTCGACAAGATCGTCTGCACGGGCGTGCTGCATCACCTGCCCGACCCGGACGCGGGGCTGGCCGCACTGCGCGAAGTGTTGCAGCCGGGCGGCGCGCTGCATCTGATGGTCTATGCGCCCTATGGCCGCGCCGGCGTCTACATGCTGCAGGAGTACTGCCGCCGGCTGGGCATCGGCCACACGGATGCGGAGATTCGCGATCTGGCCGTCACGCTCACCGCGCTGCCGCGCGCCCATCCGTTGGCGCGCCTGCTTGCCGAGTCGCCCGATTTTCAGCGCAAAGACGCGCTGGCCGACGCGCTGCTCAACCCGCAGGATCGCGCCTACAGCGTGCCGCAACTCTTCGATTGGCTAACCCGCAATGAGTTGCGCTTTGGGCGCTGGGTGCGCCAGGCCCCTTACCTGGCGCAGTGTGGCGCGCTGGCGCAGACGCCCCATGCGGCTCGGCTGGCAACGCTGCCGCCAGCCGAGCACTATGCCGCGGTCGAACTCCTCCGTGGCGTCATGGCGCGTCACAGCCTGATCGTCTATCATGCGGCGAGCCGTAATTCGTTGCCTCACTTTGATGGCGCTGGCTGGTTGAAGTACAGGCCGCTGCGTCTGCCGGAGAGCGTGGTCGTGCGCGAGCGGTTGCCAGCCGGCGCAGCCGCGGTGCTGATCAACCAAGCGCATACGGACCCCGATCTGTTCCTGCCCGTCGATAGGGTGGAGCTGCGGCAGGTCGAAGCGATCGATGGCCAGCGCTCCATTGCCGAGATCATCCAGCAGGTGGCGCAACATGCACGAAACAGTTCAACGCTTCAGCAGCAGGCGCGCTACTTTTTTACACGCCTTTGGCAGTGGGATCAGGTTGTCTTTGATGCTGCAGATGCAAGTGGAGAAAAAAATGAAAGATCACTTACTTAGTTGGCACGATACCCTGCTGAAACAGAACATTCTCGACTTTGTCACCGCTGTCACCGACGAATCCAGCCCCCAATATGTCCCAGTCGCCGATCGCATCGCCGTCTTCGACAACGACGGTACGCTGTGGTGCGAGAAACCGATGTACATCCAGCTCGATCTGATCCTGCGCAAGCTGGCCGCGGCCGCCGAGGCGGAGCCGGCGCTGCGCACGCGCCAGCCGTGGCAGGCGGCGTGGGTGCAGGATTTTGGTTGGTTTGGCGCGGTCGTCACTGCCCACTACCAGGGCGACGACCGCGCGCTGCACGAGTTGATGGCCGGCATCCTCACCCTCTCGAAGGATCGGCCGGTGGAGGCGGTCGAGGCGGAGGCGGCGGAGTTTATCGCCACCGCGCGCCACCCGTCGCTGGGTTTGCGCTACCGCCAGTGCATCTACCAGCCGATGGTCGAGTTGCTGCGCTATCTGGAGACGCACGACTTTACCAACTACATCGTTTCCGGTGGCGGCCGCGACTTCATGCGCGGCTTTGCGCAGGAACTCTACGGCATCCCGCGCGAGCGGGTGATCGGCAGCACCGTGGCCTATCGCTATGCCGAGGAAGCGGGCGGCGCCATTCTCCAGCAGCCGGAGCTGGGCGTGATCGACGATGGCCCCGGCAAGCCGATCCAGATCTGGAACGTGATCGGGCGGCGGCCGCTCGTGGCCGCGGGCAACTCCAACGGTGACCTGCTGATGCTGGCCTTTGCGGGCGGGCAGCAGCCTGCGCTGCGTCTGCTGGTCGTGCACGATGACGCGGACCGCGAGTTTGCCTACACCGCCGGCGCCGAGCAGGTGCTGCGCACGGCGCAAACGTTCGGCTGGACTGCGATCAGCATGAAAAGCGCGTGGCGGACGATCTTTCCCGCGTCGTGAACCACCCTCCAAGAGCCAGTGACAGTCATCTGCCTGTCCATCCTGTAGCGCCAAGAGAACTTGATGAAATCCACCATCGAAACCAAAGTACAGACATTGCGCCCTGACCGCTCCAATCTGAAATCCGACCTGATTGCTGGCCTTACCTTTGCCGTCGTCAACGTGCCCCAATCGATGGCGCATGCGCTGCTGGCGACGGTCAATCCCGTATTGGGCATCTATACGCTGATGGTGGCGGTTCCCGTCGGCGCCGTTTTCACCAGCTCGGTGTATATGAACGTTTCCACCACCAGCGCGCTTTCCGTGGCAACCGGCGCCGGGCTGGCCGAAGTGCCTGCGTTTCAGAAAGTGGAGGCGCTGGCGGTGCTGGTAGGCGTGATCCAGTTGCTGGCAGGGGTGTTGCGGCTCGGCTTCATTGTGCGCTTTGTCTCCAATGCGGTGATGACAGGCTTTCTCAACGGCATTGCCGTGCTGATCATCCTGGGGCAGTTGGGCGACCTGACCGGCTTTCAGAGCCGCTTTCCCAACAGCGTGGCGCGCACCCTTGATCTCCTGCTGCGCTTCGATCAGATCAACGCACCGACGACGATCATCGGCCTCCTGACGCTGGGCGGGATCGTGCTGCTGCTGATCACGCCGCTGCGCAAATTTGCTTTCATCATTGCGATAGCCGCGGCCACGCTGCTGCTGAAGATCCTGAGCCTGCCCTTCATGCCGACGGCCGACGCATTCGCGACGGTCAGGCAGGTGGGCGATGTCGCCACGATCCCGCGCTCGCTGCCGCAGTTTGTAATGCCGACGCCGGCCTTGATCGTGACGATGCTGGTGCCGGCCTTAGCAGTCGCCATGATCGGCCTGATTCAGGGTGCGGGCGTCAGCCAGGGCACGCCCAACCCCAACGGCAAGTATCCGAATGTCTCGCGCGACTTCTTTGGCCAGGGCGCGGCCAACCTTGCCACAAGTTTCGTCGGCGGCCTCCCGGCCGGCGGGTCGATCTCCGGTACTGCGCTGTTGCTGGGCGCAGGCGCGCGTTCGCGCTGGGCCAACATCCTGAGCGGTCTCTTTGTCGCTGCCATCGTGCTGTTGGTGGCGCCGCTGGTCGAGCGTGTGCCGATGCCGGCGCTGGCCGCGCTGTTGATCGTAGCCGGCTTTCAAGGGTTGCGCATCCCGCAGGCGCAGATGACCTGGCGCACGGGCCGCGTGCCAGCGACGGTGATGCTGCTCACCTTCGTGGCCACACTCTTTGTGCCGCTGCAGTACGCCGTTCTGCTAGGCGTCGTTCTGAGCGTGTTGCTCTATGTCTTTCGCCAATCCAACAAAGTGGTAATCACCCAGTGGGTTCTGCAGCCGGTGGGCTTCCCGCTGGAGCAGCCCGCGCCCAAGTCGCTGTCCAGCCACCAGATTACGCTGCTGCACATCTACGGCAGCCTCTTCTTTGCCGGGGCCAAGGCGCTAGAAGAAATGCTGCCAGAGGTGGACGGGGCGACGCGCGCCGTGGTCATCATCAACCTGCGCGGCAAGAGTGAGATCGGCAGCACCTTCATCACCGTTTTGCAGCGCTATGCGACGGCGCTGCACGCCCGCAACAGCAAGCTGATGCTGGTCGGCATCGACAACGATGTGCGCAACCAGCTTGCCAAGACGGACGTGCTCATCCTGATCGGCGCGGAGAATCTCTTTCTGGCGACGCCGCAGATTGGCGCGGCCCTGAACGAGGCGATCGCCGCGGCCCACGCCTGGATCGAACCGTCGGCATCCGCTTGACCGGGCGCGGCCGCACCAGGTGTTGGTCTCTTCTGAGAGGCTGTTTGAAAAGGGGCAAATCCGACGCAGAGGCTCAGGGTGGCAGAGGCTCGCAGAGAAGAGCAATTTTCCGATCTCAGTAGTTCACGGTTTTGCCTCACACCAAGGCACAAAGCCGCAAGTTAAAGATAACTTCCTTTGCGCTCTTGGTGGCTCCGTGTGAGATGCGTGAATTACTGGATCTGAATTCATCCCAAGCATGGTGCATATTTGCATCTTTTCGGTGCAGGTTGGCTTGTGGTGGCAGTGGCATACTTTCAACCAGCCGCTGGAAACAGGCAGCGATGGCTGGGAATGAATTTATCCTCGCCGGCCACCTTCCCGCAAGCTTCCTGGAAGGTTTGAAGCTATCGAAAAAGGAGAACCACATGGCAGAAAATGGACAAACGCCGCGCCTGACATGGTACGACCCGGCTGACGGCTTTGGCGGCAAGATCGGGCGCACCGCGGCGGAATCTGAACCGGCCTGGCCGCGTCTCACCGAAGCGCCGGCGGGCGCGCCCAATGTGCTGATCATTGTCCTCGACGACACGGGCTTTGCGCAGCTTGGTTGCTTTGGCGGGCTGGGCGGGCGCGTCGAAACGCCGCACATGGATCGGCTGGCCGCGGGCGGGCTGCGCTACAACAACTGGCACACGACCGCGCTCTGCTCGCCGACGCGCGCCGCGCTGCTGACCGGGCGCAACCACCACTCGGTGGGCGTCGGCAACATCATGGAATACGCCACCGGCTATCCGGGCTACAACGCGCAGATTCCGCACGCGGCGGTGATGCTGCCGGCGGTGCTGGTCGAGCATGGCTACAACACGATGGCGCTGGGCAAGTGGCACCTCGCGCCCGACGAGCACATCAGCGCGGCCGGCCCTTACGATCGCTGGCCGCTGGGCCGCGGCTTCGAGCGCTTCTACGGCTTCCTGCCCGGCGAGACCGACCAGTGGCATCCTGACCTTTGGTACGACAACCACCGCATCGAGCCGCCGCGCACGCCGGAAGAAGGCTATCACCTCTCGGCGGATTTGGTGGACAAGGCGATCGAGTTCATCAACGAGCAGAAGGCCGTCACCGCGGAGAAGCCCTTCTTCACCTATCTCGCCTTTGGCGCGCACCACGCGCCGCACCACGCGCCCAGGGAGTATATCGATCGCTATCAGGGACGCTTCGACGACGGCTGGGATGTGATCCACCAGGAGACGCTGGCGCGGCAGATCGAACTGGGCATCGTGCCAGCAGGGACGCAACTGCCGCCGCGCAACCCGGGCGTCAAGGCGTGGGACGCCCACACCGAAAACGAGCAACGCGTCCTTCGCCGCCAGATGGAGGTCTACGCCGCGTTCATGAGCCACACCGACGACCAGATTGGCCGGCTGCTGGAGTTCCTGGCGCACATCGGGCAGATGGAGAACACGCTGGTCATCCTGATAAGCGACAACGGCGCCAGCGGCGAGGGCGGCCCGATGGGGCTGGCTTCGGAGATGAGCTACTTCAACATGGCGAGCGAGTCCACCGAGGATATGCTGGCCGTGCTTGATCAATGGGGGATGCCGGGGCTTCATCCGCACTATGCCACCGGCTGGGCGATGGTGGGCAACACGCCGCAGCGCTGGTACAAGCAGCAGGTGCATGAGGGTGGCGTGCGCGACCCGCTGATCATCCACTGGCCGGCGCGCATCCACGACCGCGGCGTCGTGCGCACGCAGTTTCACCACGTCACCGACATCTTCCCGACCATCCTGGAAGTGATCGGCATCGAGATGCCGGAGGTTGTGCGCGGCCACAAACAGATCCCGCTGGAAGGGGTCAGTATGGCCTACTCGCTGACCGAGGGCGCCGCGGCCACGCGCAAGACGCAGCAGTACTTCGAGATCTTCGGCCACCGCGCGCTCTGGAAGGATGGCTGGAAGGCCGTCACCTTCCACTGGACCAAATATCTGAACATGCTCTACAGCCGCGAAGGCGTCACCCACGATATGGATTTCGACGCTGACGACTGGGAACTTTACAACATGAACGAAGACTTCTCGGAGATGAACAGCTTGGCGCACACCCACTCCGACAAGCTGGAGGAGATGATCGAGGCGTGGTGGGAGGAGGCGCGCAAGTACAATGTGCTGCCGCTGGATGACAGCAACGCCGCTCGCCTGCAGGTGCCCAAGCCCGTGGTCTTCAAGCCGCGCGACCGCTACACCTTCTACGCGCCGGTCAGGATCGTGCGTCCCGCCTCGCCCGACGTGCGCCGCCGCACCCACAGCATCATCGCCGAGGTCACCATCCCCGAAGGCGGCTGCGAGGGCGCGATTGTCTCCAATGGCAGCCACGACGGCGGCTATACGCTCTACGTCAAGGATGGCAAGGCGCACTATCTGGTCAACTATCTGGCGCAGGAATACTACAGCGTCAGCTCAGAGCGCCTGCCCACTGGGCCGGTGACCCTCCGCGTCGACTTCGTGTCGAATGGCGACCTGTCGGGGCAGGCGACGCTCAGCGTCAATGGGCAGGCGGTGGGCGATGTCCTCGTGGAGAAGACGAATCCTGCCGCCTACGCCGTGGCCGAAGGGCTGGAGATCGGCGGCGACGGCTCCGTCGCGGTGGCGCCCGACTACGCATCGCCCTATCCGTTCACGGGTGTGATTCGGAAGGTAGAGCTTCTGATCGGCAAGGGGGCGGCTGCCGACCACGAGGCAGACGCGCGCGTGGCAGGCTATCGACAATAAGTGGCGCTGGTCGCCATCCCCCTTCCAGGAAAGGGGCAAAGCGCCTGCGCCATCGACCTCCGCACGCGCAGCGCGCCTTCTCCCAATCCTGACCTGGCTGCTGGCGCCGGGCTAGCCGTACAGTAAGAAGAAAGGACTCTCGTGTTTTCGTCTATCAATGCGAGCAATGCAGCCGGCAGCACAGTCCTGGTGTGGATCGAATATGCCGCCATCCTCATCGAGGTGTTGGCGGTGATCATCATCGTCTCCGCCATTGTGACGGCGCTGGCGCGCTATCTCGTGCAGCGTGTTGCCCAGCGTACGGCGGACGATTCGTATCATGAACTCAAGGTGAGTCTGGGCAAGTCTTTGTTGCTGGGGTTGGAGGTGCTGGTGGCGGCGGATGTCATCCACACGGTGGCATTGGAAGCGACGCCGCAAAGTGTGATCGTGCTGGGGTTGCTGGTGCTGATCCGCACCTTCCTAAGCTGGGCGCTGGTGGTTGAGATCGAGGGGCGCTGGCCCTGGCAGCAAGCCAAAAACATTCAACACAGGGATTGACAAGCACGCGCACACATCGTGGCGTGATGTGTGCGCGTCGAGACCTGGTGCAGAATCAGCCAGACGTCGCCCCTTAGAAACTGTTTGAAAAGCCTCTTTACATTGACGCAGAGGCGCAGCGGCGCAAAGAAAACGCAGAGAAATGCTTGCAACAAGCGTTTGCTTTTCCTCTACGCACCTCTGCCACTCCGCGCCTCTGCGTCGAATTTGTTCCTTTTCAAACAGTCTCTTGGACATAGGTCAGGCGGCCATCGACCGCAGCGCGGCTTCGTCGATCACCGGCACGCCCAGTTGCCGCGCCTTGTCGAGCTTGCTGCCCGCGGCCTCGCCGGCCACGACAAAGCTTGTCTTGGCGCTGACGCTGCCCGCGACCTTGCCACCGTGCGCCTTGATAAAGGCGTGCGCCTCGTCGCGGCTAAAGCTGGGCAGCGTCCCCGTGACGACAAACGTGAGACCCGCCAGCGACTGCACACCGGCGGGCGCGGCCGGCGCGTCCGCGGCAACGCGCACGCCCAACGCGGCAAATTCCTCGATCAACGCCCGGTTCGACGCGACCGAAAAATACTCGACGATGCTTTCGGCAATTTTCGGGCCGATGCCCGCGATGTCGTTGAGTTGCTCCGACGTCGCGTCCACCAGATCGAACAGGCTGATAAAGTGTTGGGTAATCAGCTCGGCGACGACGGCGCCGACAAAGCGGATGCCCAACGCCGTCAACAGGCGGTGGATCGGGCGATCCTTGCTGGCTTCGATGCCGGCCATCAAGTTCTCGACGCGTTTGTCGCCGTACCCTTCCAACTGGCGAATCTGCTCCCACGGTAATTGGTAGATGTCGGCCAGGTCGTGGATAAAACCTTGCGCGACAAACAGCTCCGCCTGCTTGATGCCAAAACCGGCGATGTCCATCGCCTCGCGCCCCACGAAATATTCGACGGCGCGCACAAGCTGCTCTGGGCAGGCGTTATTGACGCAGTAGGTCGCCGCCTCCCCCGCAGGACGCACGAGCGCCGCGCCGCACACCGGACAGGTCGCCGGCATGGTCCACACCTGTTCGCTGCCATCGCGCGCATCGATGAGTGGCCGCAGCACCTTGGGGATCACTTCGCCCGCGCGCTTGATGACTACTTGATCACCGATGCGGATGTCGAGATCACGGATGTAATCCTCGTTGTGCAATGTCGCGCTCTTGACCATCACCCCGCTGACCTGCACCGGCTCCAGCACGGCATTGGGCGTGACTGCGCCGGTGCGCCCGACATTGACGACGATATCGTGGAGCGTCGTGATCGCTTCTTCCGCGGCATATTTGTAGGCTAACGCCCAGCGCGGATCTTTGCCGGTGAAGCCAAGCTCCTCCTGCATCAGCAGCGAGTCGACCTTGATGACAAGCCCGTCCACCTCGTAGGGCAAGTCGTGACGCCGTGCGCTGAACGCCGCCACGTAGGCGGCTACCTGGTCAAATTCGTCGTCGGTGAAGCGCTGCACGTCGGGGCAGACAGGCAGCCCCAGCGCGCGCAAATAGGCCAACGCCTCCCCGTGGCTGGACAACGCCGGCCCACCCTCGACGATCAGCGCCTGATAGACCCACAGTTTGAGCGGGCGCGCGGCCGTGATGCTCGAATCGAGCTGGCGGAGGCTGCCGGCGGCAAAATTGCGCGGGTTGGCGTAGGCGCGTTCGCCGGCTTCGAGCTGGCGTTGGTTGAAGCGCGCGAAGTCAGCCTTCTCGACGTACGCTTCGCCGCGCACCACCAGGCGCGCCGGCGCAGCCAGACCGGCCGCGCGATCCGCCGGAATCTGCAAAGGGAGCAGCCGCACGGTGCGCAGGTTGGCCGTGATCGTCTCGCCAAATTCGCCGTCTCCGCGCGTGGCACCCAGCGAGAATACCCCGTCGATGTAGTGGAGCACCACCGTTAGACCGTCAAATTTCGGTTCGACGACATAAGCCAGGCGCGCGCGTTCGGCTTCGCTCAACAGGCGGTGGAGGCGCTCGCGCCAGGCGAAGAGTTCGCCCGGGTTGAAAGCGTTGGCCAGGCTGAGCATGAGCGAGGGGTGGCGCGTCTTTTCAAAGCGGGCGGCAATTGCCCCGCCCACGCGCTGCGTCGGGCTGTCGGGTGTGCGCAGTGCGGGATGCGCCGCCTCCAGCGCACGCAACTCCTCGAAGAGCGCGTCGAACGCCTGGTCGCTGATTTCCGGGTCATCGAGCGCATAGTAGCGATATTGATGATAGCGCACGTCCGCGGCCAACTCCGCAGCCTCTTGTCCCGTGGGCGACAATTCAGATACAGCCATAGCAGCTCTTCCCGATGAAAAAGATCGACAATTCCAGCTTATGATGTACTCATGCTATAGTTGAGAAGCTACTTTTGCAAGTCACATCCACGGGAGAAAATTATCATGCTTCAACCACCGACTATCGAGCAATGGCGTCAGCTTTACGATTTGGCCGACCGCGTCCAGGAGCTTGCTCCGTGGCAGTTCCTGTACGAGGATGAGCTGTTTGGCGTGCGCGACGCCAACGACGGCCAGGATGGATTTGTCAGCGTCATGGGGCACGGGGGCGATCATTTTGCCATTGGCTTCTATTTGGGCGCGGAAGCGCTGTATCGCTTCTGGGCCTTGAGTGAGGCCAATGAAGATGCTGCGATCGAGATGGTGATGACAATTCGACAGCTTCAGCTTTCGTTCGAAGCGCGCAATACACTGGAAGAATTCGACCGCAGGGTGATCAAACAACTGGGGCGCAAATATCGCGGCAAACACGCCTGGCCCATGTTTCGCTCCTTCCGCCCCGGTTATTTGCCGTGGCAGATTGACGCCGAGGAAGCCGCGCGTCTGATCCCGATGTTGGAACAGACGTGCGATGTCATTTCCCGCCTTGCATGGGACGATACGCCGCTCGAAACGCCCGACGATGCCAGCTATCTGATGCGCATTCCGCACGTACAGGATGGCGAGACTACATGGGTGGATGATATCGTGGAAATCCTTCCACCGCCGCTGGCGCCCATGATGATTCATTTGGATCCCGCTGTGAGCGCAGTGGCCCAGAGCCTGCCAAAACGCAAAAATGAGACGATTGAGGTGGACCTCATCATCTTCCCTCAGCCGCTATCAGATGATGACGGGCGCCTTTATCTTCCCACCCTTCTGCTCATCGTGGACGCCAAACACGGGATGGTGCTGGGCAACAGAACTTTGCCACAAGGCGACGACCCGCAGCAAACCATTGCCAATGCCGCTCAGTTGCTGCTTCAACAGGTCGTCGAGATGGGATCGATTCCTGGCGCCGTAACGGTGAGACATGACATGGCAAAGGAGTTGCTGGCGCCGTTGACGGTGCTGCTCGGTTGGAAAGTCAAGGTGAAGGCTGAACTGAAGAAGGTGGACGAGGCGCTGGGTTTCATGTTCTCCGCAATGGGGCTCGGCGATCTGTGGGCCGAAATGGAAGATGATCTGATGGAGATGGAAGAGCCGCCGGCGCAATTGCTCTCGCCTGCGGCGCCGGACGCACAGGTTGGACACCGCGGCCCCGGCAAGGGCAAGGCAAGCCAACCTGCCAAGTCCAGGCAGGGCAAGTCCAATCAGCCCACGCAAATTTTTCAACTCAAGATCACTTTGAAAGGCGCGCGCCCCCCGATCTGGCGACGGGTGCTGATTCCCGACAACCTGACGCTCCAGCAACTGCACATTGTGATCCAGATCGCGATGGGGTGGTTCGACGCGCATCTGCACGAGTTCGAAATTGGCGGCGTCTCCTATGGGGCTCCCGATCAATTCGAGATGATGGATCACGTGGTCAGCGAGCAGAAAGTCAAAGTGAGTCAGGTGCTCGGCAAGGGTATCAAGCGTTTCAAATACACCTATGATTTTGGCGACAATTGGGAACACGTGATCGAGATCGAAAAGGTGCTGCCGGTTGAACCTGATGCGACGTATCCTGTCTGTCTCACGGGCAAGCGCGCCTGTCCGCCGGAGGATGTAGGCGGCGTCTGGGGCTACGAGGGACTGCTTGAAGTGTTCGCCGACCCAAACCATCCGGAGTACGAAGAGTTGATAGATTGGATCGGCGACGATTTTGACTCGACGGAATTTGATATCGAAGAGGTCAATGCCATGTTGGCCGGCTTGACGAAGTGATTATGGCGCTGAATTGACCGGGGGCGTCTTTTGCGCGTTGCCCATTGCGCACAAGTGCAGGGGACGCCTCCGCACTCCATTTCCGCACTCGCCCCTCAACGGCTGCGCCACCAGATGCCAGGCAGCATCCGCATTTTACGCGGGGTTGCAACAAAGGCGCGTTTGCTAAAATTGTCGTAGTCATTGCGTTCGATCTCATCCAAAATGCCGCGATAGAAATCAGCCGACGCACCGATCGCAAAGCGACCATCGCGATTTAGCATCGCAATTCCTGGCATCGTCTCATCATAGAGACGACGGTTTCGCTCGATTTGAAAACGCATAAAGCTGCGCCACTGTTCGGTGACCACCCGCGCCGTCAGCATCTCATCGGTCACGGCAAAGTGATCCAATTCCTCGCGTGGAAGATAGAGCCGTCCGGCGCGCCAATCTTCGCCCACATCGCGCAGAATGTTTGTCATCTGCAGCGCAACGCCTAGCTTGATGGCGTATGGGATCGCGTCTTGCCCGGAAAAGCCAATAATGTGCATACTCATCAACCCAACGGTGGACGCCACACCGTAACAATAGGCTGCCAACTCCTCAAACGTGTCGTAGCGCACCGATTGAAAGTCGCGTGCGACGCCGTCGATCAGTTGCTCTGCATAGCGAATCGGCACGTTGAAACGCACGCGCGCATCGGCCCAGGCAATCGCCACCAAATCATCCAAAGGAGGATGCGCGGAAGTGGCGCGACGCCGCCAGTTCGCCAGGCGCTCCTGCGCATCAGACTGCCCGTGATCGACGATATCGTCACTCACACGGCAAAAAGCATACAACGCACGCGCGGCGCGGCGCTTTTCAGCGGGCAATAGGCGCGAAGCCAAATGGAATGAACGGCTGTGGACTGCCGTGATCGATTCACAATGTCGATAGGACTGCTCTAGAAGCGTTTGCTCAAATCTAGTTTCTCCGGCAGGCAAATCTCCATGCAATGCTTCATGGGCAAGATCCAGTAAAGTCCGCTCCCAGGCGTGCTGTAGCTGCATTTAGCTTCCTCCATGTCTGGCGTCGGTCAATAACGCGTCGGTCAATGACACAAGGATATGTCACTTACTTGCGAAGGTAACATAGACTAGATCAATTGTCAAGGAACCGCTACTATATTTGTCCAGGTAATATCCAGAAAAAATATGGAAAAACATTATGCAAATGATTGACAAAAAATTCCGCCTATGCTATGGTGTGGGAATGGAATGGCGCACAAGGTGCAATGGTTCTACTATCGCAGGCTGATGTAATGACTTATCGAGATAAAACTCCTATTTATAATTTGAAGGCAGTTGTCCAAGAGACCGGCTTAAAGGCTGACACCCTCCGTGCGTGGGAGCGGCGTTATGGCGTGCCAACGCCGCAACGCACCGACAGCGGTCATCGGCTGTATTCACAATATGACATCGACATTATCAAGTGGCTGATCGCGCGCCAGGACGAAGGGCTGAGTATCAGCCGCGCTATCGAATTGCTCCATAAGCTGGAAGAAGAAGGCAAGAACCCGCTCGACGCTTCTCTGGCCCCGGGCCTACACCGCTCCGAAGCGCGCACACACGAGATGCGTTCGGCATTTACGATGGTGGAATCGCCAAAACTGGGCGAGGCTGGCCCGGTCGCGCAACTGCGCGAAGCATGGGTGAGCGCCTGTCTCAACTTTGACGAGTTTCGAGCGGAACAGTTGCTTGCTCAGGGATTCGCCCTTTTCCCGGCTGAAACCGTCTGCCTGGATCTGATCCAGAAGGGACTGCATGAGATCGGCGCGGGTTGGTACGAAGGCAAAGTCACGGTTCAACAAGAACATTTCGCTTCGGCGCTCGCGATCCGGCGTATGGAGGCGATGCTGGCGTCGACGCCCGCGCCCACGCGTCCGGGCCGTATCCTCGTTGGCTGTCCGCCGGAAGAAGAACACACGTTTGTGCTTCTGCTCATTTCGCTTCTGCTGCGTCGCCGTGGCTGGGATGTCGTCTATCTAGGCGCCAACGTGCCGCTGCGCAACCTGGAAGCAACGCTCAATGCGGTGCGCCCAAACCTGGTCGTGCTGACTGCCCAACAACTGCACACTGCCGCCGGACTGTTGGAAATGGCTGAATGGCTGTTTCAAGCGCGCGTGCCGGTTGCGTTTGGCGGCCTGGTGTTTACCGAGGAGCCGGATCTGCACGAGGTGGTCCCGGGCTATTTCTTGGGCGACAAGCTGGAGGACGTGATTGGCGGACTCGAACATATTATGACAAACCTGCGCCTGCAACCGGCGCAGCGGCAGGTAAGTTACGAATACAAGGAAGCGCTTGACCACTTTCGCTCCCGTCAAGTGGTCATCGAAGCTGACGTCTGGGAGAAGCTGTCGGATAAGATGTCTCAGCGGCTGTTGGCGATTGCCAATCTCAACTTCGGCCGCGCTGTCATTGCCGCGTTGACCTTGGGGCGAATGAACTATCTGAATCCCGATATTGATTGGGTGGAAGGGCTGCTTGTCAACCACCATCAACTGCCGGCGGAGATGCTCGAAGATTACCTCAACGCCTATTTTGAGGCGTCACTTCTTCACCTGGAAAAACGAGGATATGTCGTATTGGAGTGGCTGTCGCGCCTTCTAGAGCGACCACTGCCCGCGCCAGTTCCACTACGGCGTGCAGACATTAAAGATATGCGGCGTTAAGCATGTTTGTCATATCAAAAAGGAGAGAAAAATGCGTGTACTGATTTCAGGGGGCGGCGGTCTGATTGGACGGCCCCTCAGCCAGGCGCTGCTAGCAGATGGACACGAAGTGATCGTCCTCTCGCGCCAGCCGGAGAAGGTCAAAGAGATGCCTGTGGGCGTCAAGTTGCAAAAGTGGGACGGCAAAAGCGCCGACGGCTGGGGCAGCCTTGCGGATGGCGCGGGCGCGATCATTAATCTGGCCGGCGCCGGCATCGCGGATCAGCGTTGGTCCACGGAGCGCAAGCAATTGATCCGCCAAAGCCGCCTCGACGCGGGCAGGGCAGTCATGGAAGCCATCGCCGCGGCCACCGCCAAGCCTGGCGTGCTGATCCAAGCCTCCGCCGTCGGCTACTATGGGACGCAGAGTGGCGACGCCCAGATCGCGGAATCCTTCTCGCCGGGCGGCGACTTCTTGTCCAAGGTCTGCTTCGACTGGGAGGCCTCGACCGCGCCCGTCAGCAAACTGGGTGTGCGCCGCGCCATCATCCGCACCGGCGTCGTGTTGAGCAATGAAGGGGGAGCATTTCCCAAGCAGGTGTTGCCGTTCAAATTGTTTGCGGGCGGCCCGGTGGGCAGCGGCAAGCAGTGGTACCCGTGGATTCATATCGACGACGAAGTGCGTGCGATCCAATTTCTGCTCCAAAACGAAAAGGCGACGGGGCCTTTTAATCTGACGGCGCCCAACCCGGTCACCAATCAGGAATTTGGGCAGATCGTCGGCGAGGTGCTCGGCCGCCCCTCGTTTGTCCCCGCACCTGGTTTTGCAATGAAAGCCGTCTTCGGAGAGATGTCGGTAGTGCTGCTTGAGGGCCAGCGCGCCATTCCGCAAAAACTGCTCGATTTGGGCTTCAAATTCAAGTTTGAAACGGCCCAGGCAGCCGTGCGCGCTCTGTTGGACACCTCGGCGCACGCCAATGGCGTTGTTGCACCCGCTGCTGGTGCACCCACTTCCCCCACCCCTACTGCCGCTGAAAATAAAGATAAATCGCCCGCGGTTGCAGGCAAGGAGTAGAGCGCCGTGCGTTATGAGCATCGCTTCACCGTCAACGCGCCTCTCGCCGCGGTGGCGGCCTTTCATCAGCGTTCGGCAAGCATGGGCGCCATCACCCCGCCGCCGATCCTCGTGCGCGTGCATGAAGCGCCCGCGCAGTTAAATGAGGGCGATCGGATGGACTTCACGATGTGGTTGGGCCCGTTGCCCGTGCGCTGGGTCGCGCAGATCGAGCAAACCACGCCCACCAGCTTTGTGGATCGCCAACTCAGCGGGCCATTTGCAAGTTGGGAGCATCTGCACACCTTCTTGCCCATCGACGCCCAGACCACAGTGGTGGCCGACCAGGTCACCGCGACCTTGCACCGCCACTGGTTTTGGAAGCTCGTTGGTCTGAGCATGTGGGGAGGGCTGCCGATCCTGTTTGCCTATCGAGGTTGGAAGACGCGCCGCTTGCTTGCGCGTGCAACGTCAACGCGGCTGCACGCGTCGCACTGAATCTAGAGGAAGTTGATCTTATGCCTAGCCGCGAGCCTGTTGTAGTCATTGGCGCAGGGATTGGAGGGCTGACCACCGCGGCCCTGCTGGCCCAGGCAGGATTGGATGTCACCGTATTGGAGGCGCATGTCTATCCAGGCGGCTGCGCGGGCGTTTTTTTTCACCAAGGCTACCGCTTTGAAGCCGGCGCTACACTGGCGGGCGGCTTTTATCCCGGCGGCCCCATGGATCTGGTGGCGCGGGCTGTCGGGATTGAGCGCTGGCCCGCGCACGCCGACGACCCCGCGATGACCGTGCATTTGCCGGACGGTCAGGCCGTCACTCGTTACGGCGATGCACGGCGCTGGCCGGAATATGTACGCGCGTTTGGCGAGCCGGCTGCGGCGTTTTGGCGCTGGCAGGAACGCACCGCCGATGCCTTGTGGGATCTGGCGTTGCGCGCGCCTGCATGGCCGCCTCAGACGCCTGGCGAACTGGGTGCGTTGGCCGGCGATGGGTTGCGCTGGCTGCTTGCCGATCTGCCGAGCCACTTGCATCCACGGCTGTTGGCCGACGCCTTCCGTCCTGTCGCCGCCCATTTGCAGGCTGCGCCCAAGGCGCTGCGGCTCTTTGTCGACGCACAACTGTTGATCGCCGCGCAGACGACCAGCGCCCACGCCAATGCGCTCTACGGCGCGGCCGCGCTTGACCTGCCGCGCCGCGGGGTGGTGCATCTGACCGGCGGCATCGGCGCCATCGCCCAGACGCTGGCCGACGCGGTGCAGCGTCATGGCGGCAAGGTGCGCTACCGGCAGGAGGTAAGCCGCATCATCTATGCAGAGGGGCGCCCGGTGGCGGTTGAAACCAAACGCGGGCAGCGCTATCCTGCACACACTGTCATCGCCAACCTGCCGCCCTGGAATATCGCCAAATTGACAGGAGATCACACGCCGGCAGCGCTGCAAAAGCTTCCTGACGCGCCGCAGCCAGGGTGGGGCGCGTTCATGGTCTATGTCGGCGTGGACGAGCGCGCCATCCCGCCAGAGCTGCCGCTTCACCACCAGGTGCTGGCACGCGAGCCACTGGGCGAAGGGAACAGCGTCTTTCTATCGCTCAGCCCTGCGTGGGACAGTGGGCGTGCGCCGGCCGGCCGCCGCGCCTTGACGATCAGCACGCATACCGCGCTTGCGCCCTGGTGGCGGCTGTTCCACTACGATCCCCACCACTATGCACAGCGCAAATCGAACTATGCCGAGCGGATGTTGCGTGCAGCCGAGCGCGTCCTGCCGGATCTGCGCGCCGCGGCCGAACTGACTCTGCCCGGCACACCCGTGACCTTTCAGCGTTTCACGCGGCGCGTCCAGGGCTGGGTGGGCGGCTTTCCGCAAACGGATCTTTTCCAGGCGTGGGGGCCGCGCCTTGGCGCAGGCTTGTGGATGGTGGGCGACAGCATTTTCCCTGGACAATCGACGGCCGCGGTGGCATTAGGCGGTTTGCGGGTGGCGCGTGCTATCCTTGCGGATGGGCGCGCAAATGAGGCCCTGCCCGTCGACCGGCGCGCCTCCACAGACGCGCCGCTTGTAAAAACAACCTGACCTGCTTATCCAGCCAGCAAGGAGCAAGTTTATGTTATTACGTGGCAAGATCGGGATTGTGGGCAGCGGGTTCGTCGGCGCTACGGCAGCCTACGCCATGGTAATGCGCGGCGTCGGGCGCGAGATCGTGCTGGTCGACCTGAACACGAAACGCGCCGAAGCCGAGGCCAACGACATTCGCCACGCCATACCGTTCGCCCATCCGATGACGATCCGCGCCGGCGGCTATGCGGAGTTGAGTGGCAGCCTCGTCGTCGTGATCACCGCGGGCGTCAACCAGAAGCCAGGTGAGACGCGGCTGCAATTGCTCGAACGCAACGCCGCGGTCTTTCGCCAGATCGTACCGACCATTTTGGAGCACGCGCCGCAGGCCAAGCTGGTAGTCGCCACCAATCCGGTGGATATTACGACGCACCTCACCGCCCACCTTGCGCGGGCGCTTGGCGCTCCCCCGGGCAGCGTCTTTGGCTCCGGCACCACATTGGATACGGCGCGCTTTCGCACCCTCCTCGGCCAGAAAATTGGCGTTGATCCGCAACACGTCCACGCCTACGTCCTGGGCGAGCATGGTGATTCAGAAATGCTGGCGTGGTCGCAAGTCACCATCGGTGGCGCCACACTGGATGAATTCTGCCGCCGCCAACAGATCCAACTCACCGACGAAGACCGCGCAACCATCGACCAAAGCGTACGCCGCGCCGCGTACTCGATCATCGAAGGCAAAGGCGCCACTTATTACGGCATCGGCAGCGCGCTGGCGCGCATTGTCGAAAGCGTCATCGAAGACCAACGTTCGATCCTGACGGTGTGTGCGCCGGCCGCAGAGGTGGCTGGCGTCAAAGATGTCACGATCGCTTTGCCGCGCCTGGTTGGCGGCGACGGCATTCTCGCCACCTTCCCGCAGCCGCTCAGCGCCGGCGAGGAAGCAGCCTTGCAGCGCAGCGCCTCGATTGTCCGTGAAGCCATTTCCAGCCTCGGCCTCTGAGTAGGTCGGGCTACCAGCCCGACGCATCCCGGCGTATCGTGCGGCCACCAATGCCGTCACGCTGGTAGCGTGACCTACAAGAAAGTGAAACGTAGGTCGGGCTACCAGCCCGACGCACACCGGCGGTATCGTGCGGCCACCAATGCCGTCACGCTGGTAGCGTGACCTACAAGAAAGTGAAACGTAGGTCGGGCTACCAGCCCGACGCACTCCGG
>Ga0154020_10000594_pt1 | contig 44030 bp, 36 predicted proteins | sample Klosneuvirus_201_FD_109709 | JGI IMG/M metagenome (GOLD analysis project Ga0154020, IMG submission 109709) | Active sludge microbial communities from wastewater, Klosterneuburg, Austria - Klosneuvirus_20160825_MG | ecosystem: Engineered > WWTP > Aerobic digester > Activated sludge | place... | reverse complement strand
TCCCAGATGTGCTTGGTAAAATTCCTGTTCTGCCCACGTCCGCTCGTCGAGGATTCCGTTCATCGTAGCGGTAGATCACATCCCCCATCTCCGGTCAATGCAGATGTGGCTAATGGGAAGGGAACAGGGGCTGGTTCAGGATGCGCTGCTGCCCAATCTTTCCAATCAAGTCAGCACATCTGTCGGCGAGGTCTGGTTGAGCAGGGACGGGCCTCTCTCCTCGGAACGACTGGCGACTTTAGGAGTGACTCCCTTCTTGGATAAACTCGATCTTGTAGCCGTCGGGATCTTCGATGAAGGCAATGACGGTGCTGCTGTGTTTCATCGGCCCCGGTTCGCGCGTCACTTTGCCGCCGAGGCGCCGCACTTCTTCGCAGGCCTTGTAGGCATCTGCCACTTCGATCGCGAGATGACCAAAGGCATTCCCTAGCTCATAGCGGGCGGTATCCCAGTTGTGGGTCAGCTCAAGCACCGTGTGGCTGGCTTCCGGACCGTAGCCGACAAAAGCCAGCGTAAACCGTCCCCCCGGATAGTCCGTGCGACGGAGCAGCGTCATTCCCAAGACCTCGGTATAGAACTTGATCGAGCGGTCCAAGTCACCAACTCGCAGCATTGTATGTAGCAGTCGCATCGTCGCTGTCGCCTCCAATTCCGGTATTGACGTGTGCTCGCAAGTGAGCGCCCGCGACATCCTAATCGTCCTCCCTCGCAAACCCAAGATCCTGCGAAGGCAATTGCCATCGGTTGTCTTTTGGGAGCGAGTGCGCTTTACTGCCCGGTAATGAGAACGGGCAAGGTGGATGCGTCGCCAAGCGCAAAGGTTGGCGGATCGGGAGGAGGGGGCGCTGCCGTCACTCCTGTCGAGGCCAACACGCTCCACGTTTATGCCCATGCGTATGCCACCACGTTTCGACTGCGCGATCTGGCGGCGGTGTTTGGCGATGCGATGGTCGAGCATGACAAGGACTGTCTGGTGGCTCGATTCTCGACGGAAACCACTCGCCTCGCAGTCCTGTTTGACTTTGGCTCGTTGGTGCTGATTGGTCTGTCCAAAGACGAGCGAGAGCGGCTGATCGCGGCAATTGGTTCACGGATTGGACCAGAGCCCCACCCTCCCCTCACCGAAGACTTCCTGGTCGAGGTCCGGCCCGGCGCGCCCGTCGAGGTGCAGTTCGATCGCGTGATCTTGTCCGAAGCGTCGCTGCCTGCGCTCAAGGTGATTAGTCTGGTGCTCGCACAGTCGGCAGCGATGGACTACTACGACGAAGATGTACATGAGATTCAGCAGCGCACCAACGTCATCACCCGAGCCCTTCAGCTCGACGGCAGAGTGCCGGGTCGACTCGATAGTTTGGTGAAGTTTATCGGCTCGTGCATCGAAACCAAGAACGGCATGATCGCAACGCTGGCTCTGTTCGATAAACCAGACTCGACGTGGGAAGATCAGCAGATTGATCGTCTCTACGGCGGTCTCCGCATCGAACTGGAAATCGACGATCGCTTCCGAGCGCTCGAAGCGAAGCTGCGCATGATTCAGGAAAACCTGGTCCTGCTGGCTGACTTGTATCACTCGCGGAGCACCTGGCGACTCGAGCTGACCGTCGTGCTCCTGATCCTTTTCGAGATCCTCCTTAACCTGTGGAATCTGTTTCGTGGCGGTACACACGCTTGAAAAATCGCGGCTGATTCTCGACGTCCTGATTCCGGCTCTCAATGAAGAGGACGCCGTGGGCTCCGTCGTGTCGTCGCTAAAATCCTATGGTCATCCGATTCGGCATGTGGTCGTGATTGACAACGGCTCGACCGATCGCACAAGTGATGTGGCGCAGAAAGCCGGGGCCCTGGTCGTTCGGGAACCCGCTCGTGGCTACGGAGCAGCCTGTCTGCGCGGCATGGCGTTTTTGGCCAAGCAGGAGGTCCGGCCCGATGTCGTCGCGTTCCTCGATGCCGATGGCTCAGAGGACGCAAAAGACTTGGCACGCATGATTGATGCAGTGGTCAGCGGTGCGGATCTGGTGGTCGGTTCGCGGACTCTGGGAATCGTTGATCCGAAGACTCTGTCGGCTTCGCAGCGGGTGGGCAATGCAGTGGCAACAACGCTGATTCGCGCTGTGTACGGACAGAGCTACACCGATGTCGGACCCTTCCGTTTGGTGCGCTATCCGGCGCTGCTCGCGCTGGGAATGAGCGACGAAGATCAGGGCTTCATGATCGAGATGCAGGTCAAAGCGGTACGGCGCGGACTGCGGATCGTGGAGGTGCCGGTTCACTATCATCCGCGAGTCGTCGGTCAGTCTAAGAACGTAAAGGGTAGTCTCGCGGCGGGACGCAAGATGCTCTTTACCATCTTGCGTCATTCCACTCAGCGGTAGGCGCCTCCAATGTCTGCCGCTCAAGCGTGCGGGAGACGCCAGATTTCGCGCTGCTTGCCAAAAGGCAGTTGGGATATACTGACCAAGCCGTGCTGTCTTCTCTGCGCTTTACGCCGTCCCTAGGACCCTGGGTGGTCTCCGTCGTCCGGAGGATCAGATGATCGGCCAAGTGGTCGATCGCTTCCGCGTGGTCTCGCAGCTTGGCGAGGGCGGTATGGGAGCCGTCTACGAAGGCGTCGACGATCAGACGGGCAAGCACGTCGCGATCAAGGTGCTTCATAAAGAGCACGCCTCGAATCAGCAGATCGCCCTGCGCTTCATCAACGAGGCCCGCGCGATCAACGTCGTAGACCATCCTGGAATTGTGCAGGTCGCCTCGATCGGGCAGCTCCCCGATGGCACCGCGTACATCGTAATGGAGCTGCTTAAGGGCGAGACGCTGAACGCGCGAATGAAGCGAGCCCCGGGCAGCAAGCTCCCGGTGATCGACTGCGTCCGACTTGGTCGGCAGATTGCGTCGGCCCTCGCCGCTGCGCACGCCAAGACGATCGTCCATCGAGACCTCAAGCCTGACAACATCATGATCGTCCCCGATCCGGTGGTGCCCGGCGCGGAACGAACCAAGCTGCTCGACTTCGGTATCGCCAAGGTCAAACAGGAATACCAAGCCAACGATCAGCTCCAGACGCGAGCCGGCGTGATGATGGGTACGCCGCTCTATATGTCGCCGGAGCAGTGCAAAAATGCCGGCGATGTCGACGACAAAGCCGACGTGTATTCGCTCGGTGTCATGCTCTATCGAATGCTGTCGGGCAAGCCGCCGTTCTCCGCCGCCGGGACGGGCGAGCTGATGGCCATGCACATCTATATGCAGCCGCAGCCGCTCAAGGAGCACGACCCGACGATTCCGGAGCCATTGATCGAGCTGGTGCATCGGATGCTCGCCAAGCAGCGCCAAGATCGTCCGTCGATGGCGCAGGTCGAGCAGGAGCTGGAGAAGGTCAACGTCAAGGTCAGCTCGATGCTGCCGGCGATCAAGCTCAATGCCGCACCCGCCGCGCCGCTGCCACCGGTGCCGTCGGGGCCGCAGCAGAGCGAAGCCAAGACCGTGCTCTCGGATGGTAAGGACTACGCGCTGCCGTCGTCGCCTAAAGATGCCGCGACGATCATGCCGTCGGCCTCACCGGTTGCGGATGGCTCGGGGCGATCGCTGCGGATTGTCATTGTGGCGCTGGTCACGCTGCTGTTGCTGGGCGTCGGCGCAGGCGCGTACTCATTCCTTCAGAAGCGCAACGGCATCAAGCTGGACCCCAATGACCCGAAGTCGATGACCAAAGCCGTCGACAAGCTGGTGGACGATGCACAAAACCCGAGCGGCAAGTCGGGCAAGGCGCAGAGCAAGATCATCAGCTGGCATGTAGAAAGCTCGCCGTCGGGAGCTGAGTTATATCAGCTGAACCGCGATGAGCTGCTTGGCAAGACGCCGTTCCGCGTCGAGCAGCCCGTACAGCCAGGCGAGGTCGAGGTCGAGCTGCGACTCGAAGGTTACGTCTCCAAGCGAATCAAGCTGCTCGGCGATCAAGACCAAGAGCCGCCGATCGTCAAGCTCGAGCCCGTCAGCAAAGACGATGGCGACAAGGGCAAGGGCGGCAAGGGCAAGGGCAAGAGCCGTCGGAACAAGAAGAAGTAGCCCCGGCTTGCCAACGCAACCTGGCAACGACCATACTCAGCGCCAATGAGTCAGACGGAGTCGTCCCCCGCGAGCGCGCCCGCCGACGAGGTGGTGCGCCGCAGCGTCCGCGGTGCCGCGACCACCACCTTGGCCGGTCTGCTCGGACGAGCCGCAGGTCTGGCGACGACGCTGCTGGTCACGCACTTTGTCCACAAGAGCGACTACGGCCAAGCGAACCTAGCGCTGATCATCGCGACGGTGGTAAACGCCCTGACGCTACTGGCGCCGCAGCAGGCGCTCATGACCCGCCGCGACCACTTCGAGGAATCCGCGTCGCTGCTGCACGGCTATCTGCTGTGGACCGGGGTGGTCGTGTTCTCGCTGCTGGCCGTGCTTGGCAAACCCCTGCTCGGTCAGCTGTCCGAACCCGGTGCCCTGCCGCTGCTCCGGCTCTACTGCGTGGCGCTTTTGTTTGAGCGACTCGCGCTTATTCCGTCGCTCAAGCTTCGTTATCAGCTGCGCTTTGGCGACCTCGTGCAGGTGGATCTGCTCGGCGACGCGGTCTACGTCGCGGTGACCATCGGCGCGGCGGTATGGGGCAGTGGTGCGCTGTGTCTGCCGCTCGGCGTGCTGTCCCGTCAGGTTGCGAGGGTGCTGGCGCTGCGGTTTGGGCAGAAGCTCCCAGTGTGGCCTCCGCTGCCCGGTCCGGTGTCGACGGAATCGCGGCAGCTGCTCGGCGAGCTGTGGCCGATGATGTGGCCGATCTACCTGGCGTCGCTGGCCGAGCTGTCGACGCTGTACATGGACAACCTGTTCGTGGGCCGGGTCTATTCGACGAGCGCGCAGGGAGTCTATGCCGTCGGCTACACCATCATCATGACGCCGAGCGAGACCATCGCGATGTATGTGGCAAGCGCGCTGGTGCGGGCACTCGGGCTCAGCGACGCGGAGCTGCGGTGCGCCAGCTTTCTCCAAGGTCTGCGCTACGTCTCGCTGGCGCTGCTGCCGATCGGCGTCGGGGCAACGCTGGTCGCTCCGACGTTTGAAGCGGCGCTACTCCCCGAGCGCTGGCACGGGGTGGCGCAGGTGATGATCGGGCTGTCACTCGGTGCCATGTCGCTGGGGATTCATCGCATGGCGTTCGCGCTGCTGACGGCGCTGCATCGCTCTCGGCTGGCGGCGCTGGCCTACGCGCTTCAGGTGGGCTGCTTTGCGACGGGTCTGTGGCTGGTGGCAGCGACCGACCCTGACCAACTGCACATGGAGCGCGTAGCACAAGCGGTGTCGGTGGCACTGGCGGTGGCGGCTTGCGGTGGCCTCGCGATGGTGCTGTGGATCGATTCGCTTCGTTTCTCACAGCTTCTCGTTGCGCTGGCCCCGCCGGTGGCCGCGACGGCACTGATGGCTGGGATGCTCCTATTGCTGCGGTCGTTCACGAGTCAGCTCGGTCTGCCAGCTACGGTGTTTCGGCTGGGTTGCGAGATCTTGCTCGGGCTCGGCAGTTATCTACTTGGCTTGCGGCTCTTGTTCCCGGCACTTTTTCTCGATGTCAGGAACTTTATTGCTCGACGGAAGTGAGGTAGTAGTCAGCCGATGCCGATGGACGCTCAATCACCGCCAAGCGCCACCGACCCCAGCCGGGAGTCGGTGTGTTCGTTGTGGTCTCGTGGGCCGTCGGCAACTCGGCGGCTCGGGCGTCTGCTCGGTCAGATGCTGAGCGCTGGCGACGTGCTGCTCCTCGATGGACCGCTCGGGGCCGGTAAGACGTGTCTAACCCAGGGTCTCGCCGAAGGACTGGGCGTTCCGACGGAAACGGTGGTACACAGCCCGTCGTTCACCCTCGTCAATCAGTATCAAGGTCGGCTGCCGCTGCTGCACGCTGACCTCTATCGGCTAGAGCACGCCGAGGAGCTGGCTGAGCTGGGTCTGTGGGAAGCGGCAGCGACGGGAGCGACGGTGGTTATCGAGTGGGCGAATCGTTTTTCCGAGGAAATGCCGACGGATCACTTGGCGCTCCAGCTGGAGCTGGGCAAGGGTCGGATGCGAAAAATCACGCTGCGGGCGAGCGGGCCGCTGGCCAGGACGCGCCTTCGGGCGATCGAGCGCCAGCTACCAGGGGAGCGGAGGAGACCGTGAACGAGATCATGAACTGGAAAATCACCATCGACACCTTGCGAGGGGGCTATCTGGAATCGCAAAGTCGCGTGCGCGCGGTGGTGGTCGATGCGCGTGGGCTGCTCGTGATGAAGGCCGGCGATTTTGAGCAGCCCGTGTTTTGGCGCTCGACGGCGAAGTTTGTGCAGGCGCTGAGTCTGCTCACCAGTGGGGCGATGGAGCGCTTTGGCTACACTGACCGCGAGCTGGCGCTGGCCTGTGGTTCTCACTCGGGAAGCGATGAGCATGCGACGATAGCGAAGGGAATGCTCGAGCGCATCGGGGCGACCATCGATGATCTGCACTGTGCGCCCCACACGCCGCTCGGACCAGAAGAGGCCAAGCGACTCCAGGCGGAAAAGCGACAACCAACCAAGCTGCACAACAACTGCTCGGGCAAGCACGCCGCGATGCTGGCGGCTTGTCGAGCGCGGGGCTGGCCGCTCAAAGACTACAACCGCCACCACCATCCGCTACAACAAGAAATCCTCGCGCATCTGTCGATGGTAAGTGGCATCGATCCGCAGCACATTCAGCAGGCGGTCGATGGCTGTGGCGTCGTGGTATTTCGGACGCCACTGATTGGACTGGCGCAGGCCTATGCTCGACTGGCGGGCGACGCGCTGCCGGAGCCTTATCAGCAAGCGGGCCGGCGTATTCGTGCCGCGATCGCAGCGGCTCCCGAGCTGATCGCTGGACCGGGCCGGCTCTGTACAGACCTCATGCAGGTGTCGAATCACAACCTCATCGCGAAGATTGGTGCCGATGGTGTCTATTGCCTGGCGACGGTGAACAGCGCCAATGGGCCATGCGGTCTGGCGCTCAAGATCGAGGATGGCAATATGCGACTGCTGTCCCCGCTTGTCTGCAAAGTGGCCTCGGCGCTCGGCTGGCTCGACGGAGGACCGCTACAGCGGATCCATTCCCACTGGCATATGCCGCTTATTAACCATCAAAAGGAACTGGTCGGCGATATCCACGTAACCATCGACGATTAGTCGCCAGTCAGCGGTTGCGCGGATGCACAGGGCCGCGCAGGCGAATAAGAGGCGTCTATTCCGCCTAATATTTGTCAAGTGCGGCGGACAGGAATCGCCGAGACGCGGTGGTGTTAGGAGTGGGTGGGCTGCGGGCTAAAATCAGGCCGACCGGCGACGCTGGGGTCGGCTTCTTTGACGACGCGGACGGGCTTGTCTGCGGTCTTGCCGAGGAGTCCGTTCATCACGACCTTGATCCGCCAAATCGCCGTGATGTTGGTCATGATCGCCATCAGCAGCATCACTACTGCTGCGACGTGATAGTAGGGACGGTCCATTCCCGGCTCGAGATACGCTGCCGCGATCGGTGACAGAGCCGTAGAAACGCCTAGCCACACCGCGCGCTCGTGCCGCTGCATGTACCCGACGTTGGCGTTGACGCCGACCGCATCACCCTTGGCTCGGCTGTAACTCACGACGCTGCTGCCAACCAGGGCCGCCGCCGTCACGCCGAAGACCCATGGCTCATTGCGCCAGTAGTACAGATACCCGAGGAAGGTAAACAGGTCGTTGTAGCGGTCCATCGTCGAGTCGAAGAACTCGCCAGAGGCCGTGCAGTTGTTGGTAGCGCGGGCGACGATGCCGTCCCAGGCATCGCAGGTAAAAGCAAACAGCAGAATCCAACCGCCAAACGCGAAGTGACCGCAAGCGACGGACACCGCAGCCAGCAGCGTCAGCAGCATCGATCCAAACGTGATCATGTTGGGAGTGATGCCAAGCAGGATGCAGAACCGAACCGGAATGCGGAACATCCAGTAGCCAAACTCCATGAAGATGCGCGGCAGCCACGGTGTCTTGACCACTTGATCGATGCGTGGCGTGCGATCCATCCCGAAGATGGCGCACTTGACGCAGTAGATCAGAAACGAAGCGATCCAAAAGGCGGGAAGTCCGAGCAGTGGGATGAGCACTGTCGCCGGCAAGCTCCACAGCGGGGAGGAAGAGGCCGCCGGTACGCCGGAAGCAGGAGCGGAGGCAAGGGCTGAGAGGAGGTTGGCAACGTGGGCTGTGTAGACCATGGGTTGTTCCTAAGCGAGAGCTGTTTCCTAAGCCGGGCGACTCGTCAATCGTGCGATAAAGAAGAAGAAATGCTGCAAGACGACGGCCAAGGGACAGCTGCTCACGGCGTTCTCAAGTCACCGACGGAGAAACCGGATCGCGGACCATGTTTAAAAGTTACCACGTTGCCAACCAAGCGCTGCACGACCGGAGGAGTCGTTCATTTTTCAACGCTTGGTTGGGGAAAGGCAGCGCTCGCGATGGTGCTGACCGTGGCGATGGGACAGAGCGCGGCGGCAGCAGACAAACCAGCCGCGAAGCAACCAGAGGCCACCAGCTCGGCGAGCAAGGGCGGACACAATCGGAAGCCGTATCCACCGCTGCGCACGGCGGTGGGTCAACCAGCGGCCTCGTCGTCGACGTCGCCTGGCCAAAGCCCTCCCCTCCGCGATGCCGTGGCGGCGCCAGCGCTTGCTCCACGGTCCACTCCCTCGCTCCGTAATGTTCCCGCGGGCGCGACGCCACCCCTTATCATCGACGGCAAAAGCTATCTGATGATCGGGCAAGGCGATTTCAAGGTCGCTAATCAGCCCAATTACCACGCGGGTCTGTATCTCGAGCACGTCGGCGCACGAGCGCAGTTTGGCTCGTTGCTGACGCGCGCCCCGACGAGGGCCATGCTGATGAGCGAGAGTCGGGCGCAGTACTTTGTGATCTGGGGCCGCTTTGCCAAGCTGCTGGTGCTCAAGCTGACCAAGCCAGCGACCAAGGCAGAGCTGGCCGCGATGTTTCACTCGGGGATGGCCGAGGTGTTTGCCGACCGTGCGCCGGTGGAGCTGCGCAAGGACGGCGAGGCGCTGCTCAAGCTCGTAGACCAAGATCTCGCCGAGGGACAAGAGCTGCGCCTGCACATCAGCGAGCTGGGTCAGATTGACCTCTATCTCGACGGACAGAAGCATGCTGGCCCACAGAGCGCGAAGCTGGCCCGCCACCTGATCGAAATCTGGCTCGGCTACCGCTCGGCAGCGCGGACGCTCCGTGGCCCCCTCGTCGACAAAATCGAAGTACTCAAGACGCCTCTTATCAAGCCCAGCAAGTAGTTTTCACGCGCCCAACAAACTGCCTGCCGGACGGGCAACTCGCTGCTACGCTCAATCGTTTGTTACCTCTAGTCATACGGGCGAAGGAGTCACGATGAGAAGCGCAGTACGCAATCTGTTTACGGTCCGCGGTGGGCAGCTATCGACGGTCCTCCTAATGGGCTCGGTGATCCTCAGCGCGAGCGCCTGCGACACCCAGACCAAACAAGCCAACGGCTGTAACATCGACGCAGACTGTCCCGGCGGGCAGATCTGCGGCATGACCGGCCAGTGTCTGCCCAAGCCCAAGAGCATCGCGGTCACCATCTCCAAGCTCGGCGACGGACTGGGGACGGTGACTTCCCAGCCAGCGGGACTCGATTGCGGCACGACCTGCACGGGCAACTTCGAGCTTGGCAAAGCGATCACACTGACCGCCACTCCCCAGAGTGGTTCGCTGGCATCGGGCTGGTCGATTGGCTGCACGGGGGCCGGAGCTACCTGTACGTTTACGCCGACGCTCGACGAGCCGGTCCAGGTCGGTATCAACTTTGCTCTCCAGCCACCGAGTCAGCCGCCAGCGCTCTGCAATGCCGCTGGCTTTTGCTGGGAAAATCCGCGTCCGCAAGGCAACCGGCTCAATGACGTCGCGGTGCTACCCTCGGGAGAAGTCTGGGCCGTCGGTGAAGCTGGTACGGTGGTCCGTCGCATCGGCACAACCAACACCCTACCCAGCAGCGGCACGCTCCAGCACTTGCAGGGAGCTGCCGTCGTGGGCACCGAGGTGGTGATGGTCGGCACCGGCGGAGTCGTGATGCGCGGCACCGGCGGCATCGTCACCGCAGAGACGAGCGGCGCGCTGCAAGACCTGAGCGACGTAACCGCAGTAGGTACGGGAGCGGCGGCAGTCGGTGCCGGCGGCAAGATCCTGCGACGCAATGGCATTGCGTGGAGCAGTGACACAAGCGGCACCACCCAGAACCTTCGCGGCGTCGGAACCAACGGCACGGATCTCTACGCGGTGGGCGATGGCGGCACAGTGCTTCTCAACTCGGGCGCCGGCTGGAAAGCGGTCAGTGATCCGCAGTTCGGTACCAAGCCGCTCGCAGCGGTCGCTGCACTGGCGGGCACTCCGTACGTGGCTGCCCAGCCGGGCGAGATCTTCCGCCAAGGCAGTCCGTGGTCGCGTGTCTGCTGCGCCAGTCTGCCAGAAATCCGCGGAATGGTAAGCTCCTCCTTCGGCCTGATTGCCGTCGGATTCACCGTGGGTGGCACCATCATGCAGAGCAGCGATGGCGTCACCTGGAACTCGCCAGTCGACGGCGCCACAACGCTGTTCTACGGAGTAGGCGCGACGACCAATGAAGCGTGGGTGGTCGGTGACGCGGGCGCCATGCAGCGCTACACCGGCGGAGCCTGGATGCCACAGACCACCGGCTCGACCAAGCTCCTCCGCGCCGTCTCGGGTACTGCTCAGGGATACTTCGCGGCGGGCCAAGGTGGTGCGCTGCTTCGCTCGGTGGGAACGGCGGTGCTGTCGTTTACCGCATCGGCCAGCCTCGACTTTGCTGGAATTAGCGCCGTCGGTGCCAGCGAAGCCTACGCGGTGGGAGACCTGGGCGCGCTGTATCGCTTCGATGGTTCGGGGTGGCAGAAAGTCAACACGGGAACCGGCTCAACGCTGCGTGGAGTCTGGGCCGCCGGTCCTGATGATGTCTGGGCCGTTGGCGATGCGGGCGCAGTGATCCATGTCAAAGCCGGCGCTGCCACGGCGATGGCGAGTGGCACCACGCAAAACCTGCTTACGGTCTGGGGAACCAGCGCCACCGATATCTGGGCGGCTGGGGCAGCGGGCGCGGTCGTTCGCTACAGCGGTGGTTCGTGGGCTCCGGTCGCTGGGCCACCCACCACCAAGGCCATCACCAGTGTCTGGGGCAACTTGAGCAGCAACGTCTGGATGGTCGCGGGCCCCGATGCCTTCGTCTGGAATGGCAACAACTACCAAAAGTACACGCCATCGGGAACCGACCTCGCTGCCGTTGCTGGGGGTGGAGCCGATCTCTACGTCGTCGGCACCAAAGGTCAGCTACTTCGATTTGCCGGGGCTGCTTTCACTCCGATCGAGACCGGCACGCGCAACAATCTCTATGGGATTGCACTGTCCGCGACGACCCTGTGGCTCGTCGGTGACAACGGTACGATCCTGAGTCGCCCGCGCTAACCTTCGACGCTGACTTCTACAAGTCCTGCCAGTCGGTGGGACGCTCGATCGGACACAGACCCGTCAGCCTTGCCAGGCGCTGGGCGACGGTGTCTGCTTCAGCCTCCAGTCCTTCACCAATCAGCCATTCGATCTCGCCACGGGATGCCGACAAGGAACGGACCACCGCCAGACCGTCGAAGGCCTCGACGATCATGCGGACATAGGCGATTTCGGAGAGAGGAACCCGGAAGTAGCGGGAGGCCAAGTGCGGAAGGGGGATGGGTTAGAAGTTGACGCGGTAGCCGAGAGTTCCGAAGACGCCGTTGAGCGAGGCGTACTCCATGCGCTCCGAGCGTCCGTAGACGATGTGGCGATAGCCGGCTTCGACGAAGACCGCACCGCGACGCAGACGAATCTCTGCGCCGAGCAGTCCGCCAATGCCAACATGCGTCATCCACGAGCCATCCTGAATCTGAATGCCATCGCGGGCGAGGAAGCTGTACTCCGCCAGGAACTGCGGCATCACGCCGATATACGGAGCCCAGGCCGCATCCAAGCTACGGAAGCGATAGGCCAGCAGCAGACCACCACCAACGATGTGCGAGGCACCAGGGGTCGGCGCAAAGTACTCATACTGCGGACGCAGCGAGAACGCGAACGCGCCATGCGGGAGCTTCAACCGACCACCGATCTCGATCGCACCACCGATAGCGAACACGCCGCGCGGAATGTCGACGTGGGTGAGTGGCATCAGGCCCAGCTCGACAGCAAAGGACTTGGCAGGCGCACGCTCACCGGCGGGGGTCTCCTCCTTCGGCTCATTTTTGCCAATGGTCGGCACGGCATCGGGAAGCGCAGACTCGTAGTTTTCAACGCCATTTATCGCATACCGGAGACCAAGACCCGTCTTGCCGGTCGGCCAGTGCGCCGTCGTGACGTACGTGCCGGTTCCGGGCAGCTCACGAACGGCATCGGCCCGCGATCCGCCCGTACCTTCTGCGACAACATTGGCACCCGAGATCGGGCTACCCGCCGCATCCGAGAGCTGAAGCCGAACTTCGCGCTGTCCCTCAAGGGCCGTAAAGGTCGGAGCACCAACGTCGAGCTTGGCCACCACCGGACCACTCTGCGTCGCGGAGATCTTGAACTCGCTGGTCTCCTCGGGCTTGGCGCCGCTCTGTGCCGTGGCGCAACGCAGCGCATGCTCCCGCGCCGGTGGCAGCGGCATCGGCTGGCCCACCGCTGAAAGCTCAGCACCGTCGAGTCCGCAGTAGACGCCCTTGCCATCGATCTGAACGGCGGCGCGCTTGCCTTCTCCACCGGGCCACAGCACGATGCGGGCGACTTGGACATGGGCAGGAGCGCTCCACGGTCCCACCGCACCCTCGGCATTTACGGCGCTGACCCGGACGTAGTAGTCACCCGGGCCCATCGCCGACGGCAGGACGCGGGTCTCGGTCGCCGGGACACGGTTGTCGCGGAGGAGCGACTCGAACGCGGCGTCTTGCGCAACCTGAACCTGGAAGCCAGCTGGAGGCGCGCCAGCAGCAGCGAAAGTCCCCTTCACATCAACCGGTCCGCCCGTCGAAAGAACGAGGCCAGGAACCCCGCTGATGTTCGGAGCGGCGGGCAGTGGCTGCGCAGCCGTCGGAGGAGTGGCTACGCTGGCAATCCTGCTGCTCTGATTGGCAGCCAGGTTGATCGGCTTGCCCTTGCCAGCGAGTACCGCCGCGCCGTCATAGAGCGAGACCCTGGTTGCGCCAGTCCTTGGCTCCACGGAGATGCGAGCCGCGCTGCCCGCGTTGACCGTAACTTTGCCAACCGGGGTGACAATGGTCGCCGTGCGGGAGACCTTGGCCTGAGCGGCTGGCTTCTTGGCCCCAGCAGGAGCACCAAGGACCGCTGGCGCTGCCGGAACCACAACCGTGATTTCACCAACGGTGATGGTGTTGTTGCCCGGATTGAACTTCTTGGCCGGACCCTTCGCCGATGCCGGCGGAGGAACGCCATATACCGAGAACGAGGTATTCTCACCAACGAAGACGCGCGTCCCATCGGCGAAGCTGACCTCGGCACCAGAACCCGCAGCACTGTCAACGCGCGTGCCGGGCATGATCACTTCGTCCTTGCGGGCGCCGTGTCGCTCAGCGCTCGAGACAACCTCCACCTGATGGTGCATGCTCCGCAGCTTGGCCTCGGGAACTCCAGCTGGATAGGCCGGCGCCGCCGGAGCGGCCGGGGCCTTGGCAGCAGTTGGCGCCGCCGCCTTTGGAGCGGCAGCAGGAGCGGCAGCCTTCGGAGCGGCAGCCTTCGGAGCCGGAGAAGCCTTCGCAGCTGTGCCAGCCGCTTGTGCATAGAGAGGCTGGGTCGCGATCGTCAGCGAGCCGCCGCCGATCAGTACACCGAGGAACAACATTCGCGAGCACGTCATTGAACTCTCCAAGGGACGTTTTGGCTCTTGTTCGGGTAGCCAGTTCCTAATTTGCCTGAATGCGCTGATGACTGTCATTAACTAACCAGCGAGGCAGCTACATCATCACATTCGTCCGGCAAGTCAAGCAGCCACTTGCGCAAACTCATGTTCGACCATCGCCGGTGTAGACCCGTGGCACTCGTTTTGAGACGACAGTGCAGACTTCCCAGGGGATGGTTCCCGCCCAGGTCGCCATCTCATTGAGGGTGATCGGCTCGCCCGGACCATCGGGACCCAGTTGCGAGCCCAGCAGCACAACCTCGTCCCCCGTCTTTACGCCCGGGACCGCCGTGACATCGACCATCGTCATGTCCATCGTGATCGGGGCCAGGACCTTGCAGCGCTGGCCACCGCACAGGACGTAGGCCGCCTCGCTCATCCGGCGCGTGTAGCCATCGGCATAGCCCACCGGCAGGGTCGCGCACAGCAGGGGCTGGGTGGTTCGGGTGCGACCTCCATAGCTGACGTTTTCTCCCGCAGGCAGCTCCCGCAGCGCGATGATCTTGGTTTTCAGCGACATCACCGGCCACAGCGTGGACAGCTCGGTATGGGCGGGCGCGACGCCAAACAGGCCGATCCCAGCCCGTACCAGATCAAAGCGCGCAGAGGCAAAGCGCACCGCTCCAGCCGTATTGGCGACATGCACGATGCCGGGCCGGACCCCTTGGGTTCGTAACTGATCCACAAAGCCCGACAGTCGTTGGATCTGCGCATCGGTCGAGCTGGCGTCCTCGCCATCGGCGTCGTAGAGGTGAGTACACAGCCCCGACAGATACAGGCCGTTGTGACGCTGTAGCTCATGCAAAAAGGCCACCAGTCGGTCACTGCGCACGCCCAGCCGTGACATGCCGGTATCGACCTTGAGGTGGATGCCTACCCGTGGCGCCGACAGATCATCGGCAGCATGGGCAAAGCGCGCCAGATCCCGAGGATCTTCAAGGACCGGCGTCAGCCTATAGGCCACTACATCCCGATGAGACAAGCCGTAGTAACAGCCGAGCACCACGATGGGCTGCTCGATGCCGGCCCGCCGCAGCTCGACGCCCTCCTCCACCAGTGAGACCGCAAAGCCCCAGACCTTCTTTTCGAGCGCTCGCGCACACGCCACCGCGCCATGTCCATAGGCATCGGCCTTGAGTACGGCGAGCAGCCCGGTCTTGGCACTGCCGACCGCACTGCGCAGCACATCTGCATTGCGCCTGAGCGCACCCAAATCGATCTCAGCCACCGTCGGACGAATGTCCGTGCGTATATCGAATACCTGGTAGATGACTGTGGACGATATCGCGGACGCTTGGGGCTGGTCAAAAAGTTGCGGTGCCGTGCTGGCAGTTCCGTCGGCGCATGGTAAGTAATGACTCCATGTTTTGCACTCGTTTGCTCGGCGTGTTGGTGGTGGTGCTGCTCGGCTTGGGCTCGCTGTTTCGGCCCGGTGTCGTCAGAGCAGAGCCGCCGTGGCTGGGACTAGAGCTGGAGTCGTCTCCACAAGGGGGCGCGCGCATCGTCGATGTCTATCCGGGTTCGCCGCTTGCGTCGCTCATCAAGGAACAGCAGCTCACGCTGGGGGAGTCGGTGATCGCGTTTGAGGGTCAGCCGATCGCGCAGCCGAGTGAGCTGGCTGCCAAGGTGCGGGCCCAGAAGCCGGGTCAGCAGGTGACGCTGCGCTTGCGGAGTGTCGACGGCAAGACCCATGAGGTCGAGGCGGTGATGCTGTCACGGCCCTCTGAGGCGGAGCTGACCCAGCTATCGATGCAGCTCGAAGCGGAACGCCAGCGGCGTCTGATTGGGCAGCCCGCTCCCGAGTTTGTCATCGAGCAGCTCTATGGTCCGAAGCTGCCACCCGCGACCCTGGCCGGGACCGTATCGGCGCTGCGCAGCCGAGGAACTCCACTGGTGCTGGTGTTTTTTGCGAGCTGGTGTGGACCGTGTCTGCGCGAGATTCCTCACCTGACAGAGCTGCAAGCGCGACGGCCCGACCTGCGGGTGCTCGGGGTCTCCACCGAAGAGAGCGACAAGATCCGCGACATCGGCGGGCGCTTCCATCCTGGCTACGCCCTGGGGCGGGATCTCGATCGCAGGGCCTATCGCGCCTATGGCGTCGCCTCGTACCCGACCACCTTCCTCATCGATGGCAGCGGCATCGTGCGAGCGGTTGATCACGGCTCACTTACCACGGTCGAGACCGCGATCGACAAGCTTCCCAAGCCAGCCAAGCGTGCCCCATGAGCAACCCCAGTCCCCCAGCCTCCGGCCTGCCGACCTGGCAGCCGCAAGTGAACTCCGAGCTTGGCTTTGTCCACGGCCTGCGCACGGTGCCGCGAGCCGTGGCGCTCCTGCGTGAGCTGCCCCAGGTCCTCCGCTTGCTGCTGATTCCGCTGGTACTGACCGCGCTGCTCGATGCGGCGGCGTTTTATGTCAGCTACGACTATCTATCGGCGCAGCTCCTGTCCCTGCTGCCGCAAGAGGGACTGTGGACGGTGCTGCGCGGGCTGCTGAGCCTCCTGGTCGCAGGCGTGATCATCTTTGGGCTGTCGTGGACCTTTGGCCTGGTCTACTTGCTGCTGTGCGAGCTGGTGGTGGACAGCGTCTCGGAGCTGGTCGAAGAGAGGCTGACCGGGCATCACGGCAGCGTCGCGGATCTGCGCAGTCGCCTGCGGAGCCTGCTCCAGAGTCTGTGGCAAGCGCTGGTGCTGATGGGCGTGGGAGCCGTGGCGCTGCTGCTCAGCGTGATTCCGCTGATTGGGCCGGTGCTGACGGTGCTGGTATCGATTACCGCGCTTGGCTACAGCTTCTTTGCGATTGCGGCGGGACGGAAAGCGCGAACGCTCTCGGATCGCTGGATGCTAGCCCGGGGGCATCTGTCGGCGGTGATGGGACTTGGGGTACCGGTGTTTCTCGCCAGTCTGGTGCCGCTTGGCAACCTGCTGCTGCTGCCAGTGTTCGTAATCGCCGGAACGCTCCTCTTCCTGGACATCGAGGGCTCGCGCGCCAAATAAGACCCGGCTGGTGTCTGGTTCGGGCGTTTCGCATGGGGCCCCCCTTCCCTGCGAGACTTTTTCCGTCCCGCGGGCGGTACGAAAAAAGCTCTCCGGTCGGCCCCATGCTCGGTACTCGAGTTGTTGGTCATGTGTGGACTTGGGTTGTGTTTCGGTGATCGGAGTTGGGGGGTTCGGTGATCGGGGTCTGGGCTTTTGGTGCGCGGAGTTGGGGGGTTCGGTGATCGGGGTCTGGGTATGGGGTGCGCGAGGTCTGGGCTTTTGGTGCGCGAGGTCTGGGCTTTTGGTGCGCGGAGTTGGGGGGTTCGGTGATCGGGGTCTGGGTATTGGGTGCGCGGGGGCTGGGTATTGGGGGCCGGGGGGGAGTGGGTTGGGTGGGCTGGGCAATGGGTTGCCTGGTGGAGGTCTTTTGCAATTGGGTCGTCAGGGCCAAGCGTTGGGTCGCGGACCTCTGGCACCGACCTTGTCACGGGAAGGGCTTTGCTTGAAGGACCCAAGGTAGTTTGGTCTTGTGAGTGATCACCTAGACCTCGCCGACCCAATGGGTTGACCCGCCGGAGGCAAAGCAATTGCGTCCACAAGGTGATTTGTAGGTGGGCTCGACCTGTGCTTTTTGCTACAGAAGCTGCCTCGGAGGTCACCTGATGGAAAACCGTGTTGGGGACAATGTCCCGCCCCAGGCCAAGCTGGATCTGTGGCTCAAGTCGCTCTCTTCGATGCAAGGGGAGATGGTCAAGTTCTGCATTACCTTGACCAAGGATGAGCGTCGGAGCATGTTGCGGGCTCGCAGAGACAGCGAGGGCATGATCCGGCGGGTCTATGAGATCGCCACCAAGAAGGGGCTGAGCATTCCGGGCATTCCGCTCGATGGGATGCTGAGCGATGTCAACCTCGCCGAGCGGCTGGAGCCCTTTGCGACGCTGCTGACGCTGTGCTTGCAGCTGGTGGAAGACACCCAGGCCCAAGCAAATACCGAGTCCTGGCAGGCCTTCTTGGCCTACTACTCGGTGCTATCGACCATGGCGGTCCACGACCCAGAGATCGCGGTCGCCCTCTCCCCGGTGACCACAGCGATGCGTCACACCCGCAAAAAGCCCGATCATCCCCCCGAGCCCTAGCCCCCCTACCCTTACCCCGGAGCCGGTCAGGCCGTACAGAACCCGGCGCTGCACCTCCCTTCGTCAAGCCCGTGATGGGTTAGCTGGCGCTGCGGGGGGAGCGCTGGGGGGCGCTGGCGGATCGTAAACGGACTGCGTAGACAATGCGTGCGGCTTCTCCGGCAGCAGCGACTACCCGCTCGCCGATCTCTAGCTCGGGTCCGATGGTCAGGGTCCGAATGGAATCGCTGACCAGAAGCTCTCCCGGAGCCGCCACGATGGCCAGGGCCACGGCTTGTTCGACAGCTTCTCCCGCCAGTGCTGGGAGCAGCGTCAGCGATCCGAGATCGATTCCTACGGCTGCGACAAGTCCCGCCGCTTGGCTTGCCGCCAGAATCTCGAGTCCGCACTGCACCGAGCGACTGGGGCCATCGAAGTATGCGACCAGCACATGGTCCACTGGGGTGTCGATGGTGACTGCGTGACCGCGCAACAGCTCGCGGCGAACCAGCTGGAGCAGCTCATCCGAGATCTTGCTTCCTGCGGCAGTAACGGCGAGCGCACAGCCCGCCAGCGTTCCCGAGAGCGGCAAAGAGGGCAGCGCAGCCAAAAATTGATGCAGCGCGCCAAGCACCGCATCAGTATCCCCCACCCACGGCAGGTGATCGGCTCCCGGCAAAATCACCAGCTGGGCACTGCGAATCTGCGCCGCCATCTGCCGACTGTCTTCCACCGAGCGGTGACGATCTTCTTCGCGATGAAGCACCAGCGTAGGCACTCGCAGAGACGAAAGGACAGGACGCGGACTGCTCTGCTCCGCCGCCGTAAACAGTGCGGCGGCTTCACCAGGACTTGCGCTGTGGCGAAGAAAGGAAGACCACCACCTCCGATAGGAAGTATCGCGCGCCAGCGATGGAGCCGTCGTCTCGACAAACAGCGGCCCACCCCAGTCATTGCGGATGTGCTGCACTTGCAACGCAAGCAGGTCTTCATCACAGAGGGGACCACGCTGCTGGACTTGGTGCTGAACCTTCTGCTTTACTCCGTGCTGACCGATGCAGCGACCGCCGCCAAATAGAATCAGCGCCCGCGTTCGCTCGGGTCTGGTCGCGGCCAAGACTGCGGCGGGTGTGCAGCCATCACCGAGTCCCAAAAGGACCGCTCGATCAATACCCGCGTGATCCATGATCGCGAGCATGTCATTGGTCTGCACCTCGATGGTGCTCGCGCCCACGGCTGCCGAAGACAGACCACAGCCGCGACGATCAAACAGAATCACCCGTGCTAGCGAAGCGAGGTGCCGAAAGAAGGTCGCGACGCGAGGACTCTGCCAGATCTGCTCGATGTTCGAGACCCACTCCCACGCAGTCACAATGTTGATCGCACCGTGTCCAAAGGACTGATAGGCCAGGTCTCCAGATGGACGCTGGAGCCAGATCGTCTGCGGCGCAAACAGCGGGACTTCCCAGTGCGCCCGACCGACCGCACCAAGCGGGAGCTGCTCACTCGCACGCACCGACTCGATGCCGCGCTGGAGTAGCTGTGCAATGTGACCATACGCTTTGGCCCAGGCATGTCCCGTCGAGTCGGTCCACTCCGGGTCTACCATCGGGAGCGCTTCGAGTAGCGCTCTGCCCATCAGTCCGAGGTGGCGCGGCTGCACTCCGTAGTGCGCATGCCGATGACCTAGCTCATGAAGGAACGGCAAGAGGCGCTCGGGCTGCTGCAAGTTGTCGATGGTCAGCTTGAGCGCCTTGGTCAGCATCCGCGCTTGGGGCCCAATGTCCGCCGGGAACATGTCGCGCAGCGAGGGCTCAAGTACAAAAAAACGCTCGTAGAAGCGCTCCGCCAGCAGCTCGCCGTGACGGCTGACGCGCAGAAACGACGCATGGACACGACTGACGTCACCATTGATCTGCTCGAACGGACCACCTGCAAACGGCAGATACACCGCAACCATGGCTTCCATTTCATTGCGGATCACATCCATGCTGGGTCGCGCACTCGCCTCGCGCTTGATGCAGCGATCGATCAGCGCCGTCAGCTGTCGCGGCAGCATCGGTAGGTCTTCGCTGAGGCTCGGCAGATCGTAGCTGCTCACGAACAGCGCCAACTCCGTCATCTCGAGCTGCGCATGAGGTAGCTTTCCCGCCAGCAGCTCATACAGAAGGAGCCCGAGCGCGTAGACATCCGACAGCGCACTCGCTGGCTCGCCAGACCACAGCTCAGGCGCCATAAACAGCGGTGTGCCCATCAGCGTCCCAACCCGCGTCAGACGATTCTGCGGCGATTCCAGATGGTGCTCTTGCCCCGGCCCCGGCACCGGCATCGTCGAATGGAGCACATCTTTGCCACTCGCTATGGGCTCGGCGTGCGGCTCTGGAATAGAAAGAGGTGTCGTGGGTTCCGTCGCCCGCTCCAGCTCTGCTGGTACCAGCTCCGCCGGTGTCTGATCCACAAACCGAGCCAGTCCAAAGTCAAGCAGCTTGACCTCACCACCCGTCGTCATCATCACATTGGAGGGCTTGAGGTCACGGTGGACGATTCCTCGGTGGTGGGCGGCGGCGAGTCCTCGGCTCAGTCCGAGACCGATCCGCAGGACGCGCATCCAGTCGAGTGGCTGCGGGATTTCGTCGAGCTGTCGGCCTTCGACAAATTCATAGGCGATGTAGGGCTGTCCTTCGACTTCGCCAATCCGGTACACCGCGACGATGTTGGGATGCTGGAGCCGGGCAATCGCCTTGGCTTCCCGACGCAGGCGATCGCGGGCATGAGGGTCCGAAAAGCTGGTCGCGATGAACTTGATCGCAACCAATCGATCCAAGGTGGTGTCGCGCGCCAGCTGTACCATCGCCATGCCGCCGGTCCCAAGCGGACGAAGCAGCTCGAAGCCATCGAAAGTCATCCCCGGTTTGGGGCCCCATGCCTGCGCGCTGTTCACCAAAACTACTCCGTGACCGCAGCCGTGCGGTCGATAAGTCTTGTTCGAGAGTACCGCTCACACCGTCGGGCAGCATCACTGCTTTTGTTGGATGGATTGCTGAAGAGAGGCAATCCGCGCCTCAGCATCGCGAAAACGACCCAACTTCCCGAGAGAGAGGCGGAAAAACAGGATGGCTTCCTTGGCATCCTTCACCTGCGCGTGAGTCTCTCCCAGCTCATAAAATAGCTCGCTTAAGTCCGTCTCACTGGCCTTGGGAAGGTTGGCACCGCGCATAAAGATCTCGATGGCTTCGGGGATTCGCTGAAGGTCGCGCAGACAGCGTCCCATCAAGAGCGCCGCTCGCGCCGCCAGACTGGGCTCTAGCAGGGCCTTCTCAAACTCCACGAGCGCCGCCGAGAGCTGACCACGACCACGAAGAAGGAGTCCGTTGCGGAAGGACTGTGTCCACGCAGTTGCCACCGCAGCCGGAGCACCACTTGCGCGATGCGGCGGTGGTGGCGGATGTCCTGAAGACTGACGGATCAGCGACTGAAGGTTCAGCTCCGCTTCGATGTCCGAAGGGTCTACCTCCATCGTGGTGCGCACCGACTTGCTCTTTGCTCCCGAGATCAGCGCGGGCAAAGACGGCGTGGTCTGCGAGGGGGCAAGCGGATCGCGGAGCGCTCGAATTGCCGCCGCAATCTCGAGGGAGACCGGCATGCTCGACTCTGCTGCTGCCTCGCTTGATTCAGACTGTGGCGACGACTCCGCTTCGGACTTCGCATCTGGCCCGGTCGTTTGTACCACCGCCGGTCCCTCTAGCATGCACTCCAGCTCTTGGATCTGCGCCTGGACGCTCTGACTGTGTGGATAACATGCTGCCAAGATGTTTAGGTGTCGCAGCGCATCCTCGAAGTGGCCGTCCTGAACGCAGCGGTCGACCGCCTCCAGTTCGTCCTGGAATGAGCGACTGCTCAGCGCAATCTCTTCGGCAATCGCTTCAATCTCTGCGGCCCCCGGTCGGGTCTGGGCGGATGGCGGAGGCGGAACATCCGGTTCGGCCTGGGTACTTGATTCAGTGGCGCCATTCCTGTGGAGCGGGTCTTCGAGCTGAATGACCGAAGTCACTGCCTGATCTGTCGCGGGCCGTCGCTCCTCTAGAGCGTGGATCAGCACCCCGTCCACGGTGGATACCGACAGCACGGACACTATCGCGTCACCAGAAGCGTCCCTTGCTGCCGAGCCAGCCTGTGCCGTCGATGAGTCCTCTGCCAAAACCCCCTGTACAGCGGAGAGCTGTGCCCGTGCCGCTTGATCTTGCCCGTCGAGGCGCAGGATGTAGCGCAGGTAGCGGAGCTTCTCGTGCGGTGAGTTACTCTGTTTGAACAGCTCCCACAGCTCGGTCACCGCTTGCTTGGGCTTTTGCTGCGCGACCAGGAGCTGCACCAGGGGCTCCCGCAGCTTGCGCAGAAACGGATTGCGTCCAAGCGCAGCGCTGAGGTGTGCGACGGCTTTGTCGAGCAGGCCAAGCCGCAGATAGGAGTCCGCTTCCGCGATCAGCACCGAGGCATCTCCATGCGCAAGCTCCGAATGCGGAGTGCGGACCTCTGAAACATCAGGAGCTGAGGTAACTGCGGGAACTGCGGATGGTGGCGGCACGGCCTTGGCGAGCTTGGACTCGATGACATGCAGTCGCTCCAGCACCCGCGAGCACTCGTCCCGCCGATTGACACTGCGCAAATACGTCGCTGCGGCAGCAAACTCACGCGCCGAATCAGTCAGCAGATTCGCCTTGGCATACTGGTCAGCCAGCCGCAGCCGCCTCGCGACATTCTCCGGCGACATCTCGACAATCTGCTGCGCCACCGCCAGTGATTCGACGAGCTGGCCGTGACTCGCCAGCGACTGCGCGGCCATTTCGTACGACAGCGCCGCTCGGTTGGTCTGCCCCTGCTTGCGATAAATGGTAGCCAGCGCGAGCTGCGCATCGGAATCGTGCGGGTGGGTGCTCAAGATGGTCCGATACGCAACAATCGCTCGCTCGCTGTCACCCTGTTCAGCAAGAAGATGTGCAGCCCGTCGCTGGGCAGCCAGGGCTTCGTCCTGTTGCGGAGCCTGCGCAAGCAACGACTCATCGCCCTTGCCCGCAGCATCGCCCGAAGTGTTGCCTGAAATGTGGTCGGTTATGCTGCCTGACGTCTTTCCCAACATCTTGGCCGTCACCCAGCAGCACACCGCTTCCTGCTGGCCCCCCTGACGCTATCGTAGTCTCCTCCGCTTCGTCGGGTCAAGGCAGCGCGCCGCTTCGCTGTGACCGTGTCGGTGTTGTGCGTACGACTTCCCGACGGACGCTCCGACCTCTGCAAATTTCCGCACGCTCCGTTCGGATTCGCCGCTAAAATCTGGCGAGACTGTCGTGTTAAAGCGTGCCGAGACTGAGTTTGGGATGCTCTGTGGTGAGCTGCTCGCCGACCTAGAGCGCTATCGACCGGCACTGCCCGCGCAGGCCAGCGAGGCGGACATTCTGGCGCAGCTGACTCAGCGTACGGAGATCCGGCTGGCCGAGCTGTACCGCGAGTTTCGCATTGATGAGAGCGAGGCAAGTCTGTCCGAAGACAGCCAGTTTGCGCTCTACAAGCGCGAGGTGGAGACGGTCTTTTTGCCGCGCTATGCCCGGATTGCCCAGACGCAGAATCAAGTAGAACAAGCGCCGCGCATCGCCTGGCAGGGACGAGATCTCTACAACCGCGTAAGCTATGCGCTGGGGCTGTTTCTCGTCGGGGTGTTCATCGTCTGGGCTCCCTTCATTCCGATCTGGGAGAAGTGGATTCCCTTCGCGCTGGCCGCGCTCGCGCCGCTGCTCAGTCCCTTTCTGCCCGACCTGTACGGATCGTGGCTGAATCAGAAACATCAGCTCGCGCTGTTCGTTCTGCATGAAGATCTCGATCAGCTGGGCAGAGCCCTTCCGCTGCCACCCGTAACAGCATCCAGCGATGGCAAAAGACTGCTCGGTGGAACGTCTGGGAGTGCCCAGAGCGCCATCGCAGTTCAAAGCGCAGTCAAAAAAGATGCGCATTAAAGTCCTAATATCTCTAGGAAGCGATTCCTAGACCTGCTCAGGAGTCCAGATGGAGACGTTTGTTCGTGTTCTCAAGTATCTGCTCAGCAAGCGCTGGTTTAGCATTCCTCTGGCGCTCCTTCTGGGCGGCTATTGGCTCACCTCGTGCTGCACGGTCTATGTTGGACCTGCCGAGGTCGGAATGCGTCAGGTTCACTTCGGTTCGGGATCGGGCATTCACAAGGAGCCGCTCCGTACTGGTACGCACTTGGTGATTCCCAACTACGAGCGCGTACACCTCTACCCAACCGACTTGCAGGCACTCAATCGCACCGCGTCACATGAGGAAAGTTCCCTCGGTGGACACCGCGCCGATCCGATCGTGATCCAGACTGCTGACAGCTACAAAGTCTCGGTCGATGCCACGGTGCTCTATCGCATTCATGATCCCTATCGGGTGATCACCACCATCGGGCCGGGGCGTACGTACGAGCAGACGGTGGTGACGCCGCGCTCGGACTACGTGTTGCGCAAAGCGATGGGCGAGCTGACTGCGGAAGAGTTTTATCAAGGTGACAAGCGGCTCAAGCAGACCAAGGTTGCGACCGACATGCTGCGCGCCGAGTTTTCAGAGACCGGAATCGAACTGGTGAAGATCCTGATCCGACAGTTTTCCTTCGACAAGGCGTATCAGCAGCAGATCGAGCAGCGCAAAATTCAGGACCAGACCGTGCTCAAGAATCGAGCGGAAGGAGCGGCAGCACGCGAGGATGCGCACAAGCGCGAGATCATCTCGATTGGACAGGCGGCGGTGCAAGTGGCTCGTGAAAAGGGGTCAAGTGAGGTCGCGCAACTGCTATCGGATGCGACGCTGTATCAGCGCACCAAGGCAGCGGAAGGAGACCTGCTGATGAAGACCGCGCAGGCGCAGGGAACCGAAATGGAAAACCACGCGCTCGAAGGAGCCGGAGCGCAAGCGATGGTCGGACAGAAGCTCGCAGACCTGATGAAGGGAGTCCGCGTGATCATCGTTCCTTCGACGGGACAAGGGAGTACCAACCCGCTCAACATCAGCGAGCTTCTGCGTCAGTTTGAGGTGAAGTAATGAGAGCCCCACGAGCACTTCTCAACCTGATTCGTACGCTGCTCCTTGGCATTCTGCCGCTGCTGGGAGCGATGGGCTGTAGTACGTACACCACCGATAGTACGGAAGTCGGAGTCCGGACCCGCAAGATCTTCGGCGCTGGCATCGAACAGAAGGTCTATCCGCCGGGTGCAACCTATGTGTTCTTTCCCTGGCTGTCGGACTGGGCGACGTTCGACATCATGATTCAAAAGCTGGAGATGTCATCTTCCAAAGACCGCGGTGATCGGCCCGGTGATGACGCGATTGTGCTCAAGACCACCGACGGAAACGACATCAGCATTGATGTAACGGTGACCTGGCACATTGACCGTGATCGGGCTCCCGCGATCTTGGCGCGGGGCGGCAGAAGTACGGCGGTGATCAAAGAGGAACTGGTGCGTCCGGCCTGTCGCGCCTACTTGCGAGATGCCTTCAATGAACTTCACTCCGAAGAGTTCTTTGATCGCAAAAAACTGCTCGAAAAAGCCGACAAGGCGCGACTGAAGCTGCGGGAGGAGCTGAGCGCAGAAGGAGTCATCATCGACGACGTCATGCCAAGTGAGCAGCGCTTCAATCCGGAATACGAGCGGGTGATTCACGAACGCAAGATTGCCGAGCAAAATGCCGAGCGGCTCAAGAGTGAAGCGCAAGCGGCGGAAGCGGAACAGAATCGGCTGCTCGAAAAAGCGCGTGGTGATGTGCAAGCGCAGATTGCAGAAGCCAAGGGTCGAGTCGAGCGAATCCGCATCAGTGCCGACCGCGGGCTCTATGAAAACGAACGGACTGCCAAGGCTCTGCTCGTCGAAGCCACCGCGCGTGCCAAGTCGATTGAAAAGCAGAACAAGGCCATGGCCGGAGCCGGTGGACGCACTGCGGTCAAGCTGCGGATTGCTGATGCGCTGGCCGGAAAGCCAATCTTGATTGTCCCCGCCGCGACGGGAACCAACATCCAGAAGCTCGATGTCACCCGCATCGTTGAGGCCGTCATTGCCAAAGAAGCGACCTCCGCGCAGTCCAGTCACGACAGCGAGTAAGGGAATTTCCGGCCTGCCGGAGCCGCGAAATCGTGGGAAGATAGCGGTCGTGCCGTCCAGTCAGCCCGAGATCCTGTCGAAGCTTCCGCCGCTTGGTCCCCGGCTCCGTCGGATTGTGATCCACTCCTGGGATGGGTTCTGGGATGACCGCTGTTCGCTGGCGGCGTCGTCGCTGTCGTATCAGACGGCGCTGGCGCTGGTGCCGCTGCTGGCGATTGCGCTGGCACTCCTCAAGTACGCCGGTCAGCTCGAAGATGGCTCGCGGCTTCTGTCGGTCGTGGTGCAACAGGTCTTCCCGTCGTCGCAGGAAGCGCAGTCCGAGGTCGTCGGTCGGCTCTCGACTTTTTCGGGCAACTTCACGGCGGGCGGGCTGGGCAGCTTCGGTATCGTGGCGGCGCTGGCGGTTGGCTTCTTTCTGTTTCTGTCGGTTGAGTCGATCTGGAATCACATCTGGGAGTCCCACCGCGAGCGCACCTATGTCGAGCGATTCCTGCTCTTTTACACGGGAATTACGCTGCTGCCGTTTGTGGTGACGCTGTCGTTTGTGCAGACAGAAAAACTGTGGGGCGGGCTCGCGGTGTTTCTGCCGTATCTGTCGCCGCTGCTGACGACGATTATGCTCACGCTGGCCAATCGGCTGATTCCGACGCTGCGCGTGCAGTGGACGGCGGCTCTGACCGGAGGCGCGACGGCGGCGATCCTGCTCGAGATCAGCAAGTTTGGTCTGGGCCGCTACTTGAACTGGGTGGCGACGAGCTACAAGTCGATTTACGGAGCGCTCGGGGTGCTGCCACTATTCCTTCTGTCGATTTACCTGTGGTGGCTGATTGTGCTGTGGGGCGTCGAGGTGTCACGCTCGGTGCAGCGGCTGCCGTGGCAGCTCAAGATTCATGACGACTCGGTGGATCATGATGCGCAGCTGACCATCAATGGACCGCTGGCGGCGCGGCTGCTCACCGACGTGGCGCGACAGTTTAAGAGCGGCAGCAAGAGCCTGCCGGTGGATGAGCTGACGCAGCGACACGGACTGCCCGAGAGCATTGTCCGCAAGATCCTAAACCGGCTCGCCAAGCACGGTCTGGTCGTCGAGCACGAGGATGGCTATCTGCTGGCCAAGCCGCCCGACGCGATTCGCATCGAGGAGGTGCTGCGTCTGTTCCAGCCGGTGCAGTATCAGCACTCCGATGCTGAGCCCGATCAGCTCGATCAGGTGCTGGCGCGACTGGAAAAGCAGCAGCAGAGCGCGCTCGCTGACACCACCTTCGCGAACTTGATCTAGTGGACGGCAGGTTGCCCGGCAGGTGGCATCGCGACGCCATCGCGGTACTCGATGCGCGAGTCCACTTCGCCGCTCTCGCGGAAGAACGTCCACAGACCTTCGCGACGGCCCTCGCGGTAGGTTCCGGCTGACTTTTTGTTGCCGTTTTCCCACCAGTCGACAAACTCACCGTGCTTGGTCCCGTCGGGGCGCTGACACCACGCCGAGACATAGGTCTGATACGAGACGCCGCGCGAAAGCTCCGTTCCTTTGCCGCACGTCACCACCTTGGTCGAGTCGGTGATGCGAGCCGGCTCACCGATCGGCGGACTGGGGTGGGCACAAGCGCCAAGCAGCAGCACAAAAGACAGCACGGTCGTAGAGTAGGAGCGCATAAACCGCAGCCTATCACAGCGCCTGCACCAGCTTGTCCGAGCACCACCACCGTGTCACTTGCTGGCCAGTCCCAGACGGCGGAAGATCAGCGCAATGCGGACTCTGCTGCGCTGGGTGGCTGGACTGATGCTGGCGACGATGGCAGCGCCCGGATCGCTGCACGCGGCTCCGTTTGTGGTGCCGACGATGCGGCCCTCGATTGGTGCATTCTGGTTGCTTACGCCGGACCAGGAAACCGGCGTGGCGTTTCACCTGCCCGTTGGTGCGGCGATTGGCTGGGCAGGATCGGGCCTGGGCCGGATCATCAACACCACGCCCTGGGTGCTTCCCGAGGTCGCCTACGAGCTGCGATCGAGTGGTCACCATTCCAGCCACGCGCTCTCGCTCGGCTGCGGCGTCGGCTACGGAATCCTGGGTCCGGCGCTGGTCTCCTATACTCCGCGCTTGCTCATCGGAAGAGCGGACGAGCAGGTTGCCGTCGGACTGCGTCATGGCATCGCCGCGCATGGAGTGTTCACGTTCTTCTATCTGGAGCTGTCGCATCAGGTGCTTTACTCGGGCGGAATCACCAGCCAGGAGATCCAGCTCGGCGGCGGACTGAACCTCGGTGCCATGCTCATCCCGGCGCTGTGGTAGGCAAGACGATCCGACCTTTCCGCGCTCCGTCGAACCTGCTACAGATTCGGCATGCGAGTTCCCATTCCTTCGACCACTCGGCGGACGCTGCGCCGTGCGATTGTCGCCTGCATGGCACTGGGACTTCTGCTCGGCCACTCGTGCAGCGACATCACCACCTCGACCTTGCTCTGTGAAGACGCGGCTTCCCGCATCTACCAGTGCTGCTCGGTGCATGCCGCCATCGACTGCCACGAGAACGGCTGCTCGGGCCACCATCCCAACTTTCCGCCCGAGACTGCCAAGTGTCTGCGCTCGCTCAGCTGTGACGACCTCCGAGCAGCCGGCGTGTGCGACGTTCTGGACTGGCAGTTTCCCATCGGCTCGACCTGTTACGACGGACAGGCCACTTGCCCCGGCGACGCAGGCACCTGCGCCCCGACGATCATTCAGGCTTGTGCGGCAGTCGGGAGGCTCACATGTCGATGATTCGCTTGGCTGTGCTCTCTCTGTTGCTACTCGCGGCGCCGTTTGCGGAGGCCCAAGTTGAGTCGATTTCACCGACGGAGACCGTGCTGCCGCCGCCCGCGAGCGTTCCAGAAGTTCCGAGCCCGACGACTCCCGAACCGGTCTCGGCCCGTCGCTTCCAGCGGCCACAGCTGACCTTGGGTATCGTCGGTGGCATGTCGTTTCAGTACCTGATCGAGACGCCGTTTCTGTCCGGCGGGGCCGAGCTGCGGATCGGTGCGCTGACTCGGGTCGTCGAGGTCTCGACGCGGCTGCGCTTTCTGGCCGGAAGCTCGCTGGCCGGACTGCTCGTGCTTCAACCGTCGCTGACCTTGGGCGTGATGTTTCCAGTCGACTCGCGGGTGCGCATTGGCTTCGATCTGACGGCACCGCCGCTGGTTCGCGCGATGATCATCCGCTATGCCACTCATCCCGACTGGGGCCGGGCGCTGCTCGCGGGAATCGGCTTCGAGACCAGCATCGACATCGTCAAGGGCCAAGGGAATCGTGCGCTATTTTGGGTTGGCACCCTCGGCATCGACCTCACCACCGTCCTCGCCAACGGCAACCAAGTCGTCGTCGGACCAAACCTGTGGACCGGCGTCGGCTATCGCTTCTAACCTCCTCGAACAGCAATTGCAGCAAGTGAATGGACAAACATCGACGCCACGACGCGCGGTCTGCTGAAGGCAGTGGACTGATTCGCGAGCAGCTGACTTTTGCGGACAACGCCGTCGCAGCAGCGCTCTACGGACAGAACAACGGACACCTGCGGATCATCGAGCGGCAGCTCGGACTGTCGCTGCATGCGCGCGGCAACGAGCTGTCGATCATCGGCTCCAAGGACGGCGTCGAGCTGGCACACCGTCTGCTCGAACAGCTGCGCGCGATGCAGCAGCAGGGTCGAGAGGTCACCACCGACGACGTAGTGCGCGGACTCCAGATGCTCCAGCACGACAAAGAAACGACCGTGAGCAGTGTGTTGCGCGATGCGGTGGTGGTGGCCAATCGCAGCCGTCCGGTGATTCCCAAGAGCGTCGCCCAGCAGCGTTATCTCGACGCCATTCGCAGTGAAGATGTGGTGTTTGGTATTGGTCCGGCGGGTACCGGCAAGACCTATCTGGCGATGGCGATGGCGGTGAAGGCGCTCCTCGACAAGCAGGTGCGACGGATTGTCTTGTGTCGGCCTGCCGTCGAGGCGGGTGAGAAGCTCGGCTTTTTGCCTGGCACCATGCAGGACAAGGTCAACCCCTATCTGCGGCCCCTGTACGACGCGCTCAACGACCTGCTCGACCTGGAGCGGGCCCAGCTGATGATGGACCGTGGGCAGATTGAGGTCGCGCCGCTCGCCTTTATGCGCGGTCGCACGCTCAACGACTCGTTTGTCATTCTCGACGAAGCGCAGAACACCACCAGCGAGCAGATGAAGATGTTTTTGACCCGCCTCGGCTATGACAGCAAGGCGGTGATCACCGGCGACATCACCCAGATCGATCTACCGACGCGCGGTCAGAGCGGCCTTGTCGAAGCGATGCGACTGCTCAGCGGCATCGTCGGCATCGAGTTCGTGCACTTCAGCGAGGTCGACGTGGTACGCCATCCGCTCGTCGCTGCGATCATTCGTGCCTACGACCGTGCCAGTGACGCCCGCGATGGGCAGCGACGTTCCGCAGGTCCGGCAGCGGCCCAAGCCTTGGTCTCGCCCGCCAAAGTCGAAGCGCCCGACGGCGAAAAGTCTGGAACGTAAAGCGCACAATTTTCGGAAATGTCTCTCCCCATGGTCAGCGTTATAAGGGAACTCATGGTGCCTCACCTTCCGCTGCGTCGCCTCTTGGTCGTCCTCGCGGTCTCGTTGCTGTTCCCGGCGGTAGCCGGCGCTGAACCACTGGAGACCGACCTCGGTGGCCGCTTGGCAGCCGCGCTCACGGCCAACACGGGTTCGCTCAAGCTGGCTTATCTGCTGTCGTTCCTGGGCGGACTCGCGACGAGCCTGACCCCGTGCGTCTATCCGCTCATTCCGATCACGATCAGTCTGTTTGGCGCCCGCGAAGCGCCCAGGGCTCAAGCACTCGGCCTGGCGGCCTGCTACGTCGGTGGCATCGCCGCGACTTACACCACGCTTGGTTTGGTGGTCGGTCTCGTCGGTGGACAGTTTGGCGCGTTCATGACCAGTCCCTGGGTGATCGTGCCGGTGGCGATCTTCTTCCTGCTCATGGCGGCGTCGATGTTTGGCGCTTTTGATCTGTCGCTGCCCAACGAGCTACAAGGCAAGCTGTCGCAGATCGGTGGCCGCGGTCCGATCGGTGCGTTCTTGATGGGTCTCGTCGCTGGCATTGTGGCTGCGCCGTGTACCGGACCGCCACTGGCGGCGCTGCTGGTGTTTGTGAGTACCCAGCGCTCGGTGGTCATCGGCGGATCGCTGCTGTTTACCTATGCGCTCGGAATGGGCGTGCTGTTCTTTGTGATTGCTGGCTTTGCGCTCAAGCTGCCCAAGTCGGGCGCTTGGATGGATGGCGTGAAAGCAGTCTTCGGCGTTGTGATGATCGTCGCTGCGCTCTATTACCTGCGCAACATTACGCCGCTGCTGCGCACCTACGGACGGAGCACGACCTCTTTTCTGCTGTCCCAGGGCGCGCTCATCGTCGTTGGCATCTTGATCGGCGGCCTGACGCTGAGCTTTTCCGACGGGCTGTCCCGCGCGATGCGCAAAGGCATCGGAGTGCTGCTGATGGTGGTGGGTCTGTACGGCGGCGTGGCCTGGTCGTTGGCGCCACGCGGCCACTTGCCCTGGATGACCGACGAAGCCCAAGCGCTGACCAAGGCGAAAAATGAGGGCAAGCCGCTGCTCATCGACTTCGGCGCCGACTGGTGTCTGCCGTGCAAGCAGCTGGAGACCAAGACTTTTCCCAATGAAGACGTGCAGCGCGAGCTGAGCCGCTTTGTGCTGCTTCGCATCGACTGCAGCAAAGAAACCGAGCAGACCGAAGCGCTCCAGGCCAAGTATCATTCGCAGACTTTACCGTCGGTGATTGTCTTTGATCGCACCGGTAATCGCACCGGCTGGTTCCGCGAATACACGCCGCCCGAAGCGCTGCTCCAGATCCTGCTCAAGACCCCGTAGACCCATGGCTGTGTCCCGATCCTCGAAGACCGCGGCGCGACGACCTGCGAAACGCGATGGCAAATCCGACAGCAAGCGCGACGACGGTAAGTCGCCCAAATCCGCCACTCCCAGTGAAGGCGGACGACTGAAGATTCCGGAATTACTCGTCGAGCTAGAAGAAGCCGCGAGGCAGCTCGAGGTCCGCGTTACCTACGAAGCGATGAGTGGTGAGCTAGGCGCGGGAGGGCTGTGCAAAGTCAAAGGCCAGTGGCGAGTCATCATTGACAAGCGCGCCACGCCCGGCGACCGGCTGTCGATCCTGGCGCTGGCCCTGAGCCGCGTCCCGAGAGAAGGCATCACGCTGACGCCCGCCGTCGAGAAGCTGCTCACCGAGGTCAAGCCACGCGCAATGACCGCCGACGAAGAAATCAATGAGCTTGCTACTGGATCGTAAGCCGCTCGAAGACCTGCGGTCCATTGCGTGAGATCGCCGGAACCAGTCCACCTTCGCGCTGGAGCGCCGCAATGAGAGGCGTGGTGCCGCGAGCTTGGAAGCGACGGCCGCTCGCCACATGCGTCACTGAACCCGCGAGGTCCACCAAAAGCTCATCATCTTCGCTGGTCAACTGGTAGAAATCTTCGTCGGTGACGACCAAAAATGGCAGCGCTTCGTTGACCAAGTTGCGCTTGTGAATGAAGGCGTAGCTCTTGGCGATGACCACGGCGACGCCGGCCCCCTTGAGCGCCCACACCGCTTGCTCGCGACTCGATCCAGAGCCCCAGCCCTCGTCGGCCACTACGATGTTCTGACCCGCGCGAGCCAGCGTCGCAAAGCCGGGACGCACGAACTCAAAGCAGTGGTCGCCCAGCTCGCTGAAGTCGGTGAGGTGACAGAACTGGCCGGGGATGATGGCGTCGGTGTCGATGTGACTGCCGAAGCGCTGGGTCCGCCCGCTCACCGTCGTGGACACCGAGGTCTTGGCGCTGATCGCAGTCGGTCCCGAGTTCGCAGCAGTCAGCACCTCGGGCTCTTGCGAAATCACCGATGGGCTCGCTTGTCCGTTACGCCGCAGGATGCGCTGATACCGATCCTGATCGATGCCTTCGAGCAGCTCGCGCGGATCGCGAATCGCCATCCCGAGAGACGCCGCGGCCACCGACGGACCCGAGGCCAGCCAGGCCAGCGAGCCTTCGCCCATGCGATTGGGATAGTTGCGATTCTGCGACGACAGCCAGGTCTCACCCTTGCCGGCGCGCTGACTCGCCACGCCCAGGCACATCGAGCAGCCCGGCGGATCAATTTGGAAGCCCGCTTGCTCGTAGAAGCGCCACAGCCCCGCCTCGTAGAGTCGACCTTGAATCGACAGATCACCGGGCACCACCAAGCGACGCCCCGTTCCAATCGGTTCGATGCCGCGACGCAGCGCTTGCTCGAGCACCAGCGCGCCGAGCACCAGCTCCTCTTCGGTGGTCGTGCAGGCGCCGATGAACACGCCGTGGACGGGCATGCCGACATGCTGTGCCAGCGGAACCACATTGTCCGGCGAGAACGGCTTGGCGACGAGCGGCTCCAGCGTGTCAAGCCGAATGGTGTGGCGCGTGATGTACGGCGCGTCATCATCGGCGCGGAAGTAATGCACTTCCTCGGGATGGGGCTCGTCGCTGCGCTGGGCGAGCCACGCCGCCGTCACCGCGTCGGGCTCGAAGATGCCGTTGAGGCCACCAAACTCGGCGGTCATGTTGGCGATGGTGAAGCGCATGTCCGTCGAGAAGGATGACACCGCGGCGCCACGATACTCGACGCTGCGCTCCATCGCGACGGTGTTGCGACCCAGCTCGCCGAGCGTGCGCAGGATGATGTCTTTGCCGGTCAACCCAAACGCTGCCGCGCCGACGTACTCGACGGAGATCGCATCGGGTACTTCCAGCCACGACTCGCCGAGCACCATCGCCGCGGCCACATCCGCCCCGCCGAGGCCAATCGCGAACGCACCGAGCCCGCCGTGCGACGAGGTATGAGAGTCCGCGCCAATCACCACCTGCCCCGGCAAAAGCAGATCGCGATAGAACTTGGTGTGCAGGATGGTCTGGTTGGCGTCGTAGAAGTGGAGCAGTCGTCGCTCTTTGGCAAAGCTGCGCGACAGCTGAGTCAGCTTCTGGGCGCGCGGATCGCTGCGCAGCGTCGTCGGATCGACGGTGTGATCAACCGCCAAGAAGAACCGGTCGGGGTTGTGAAGCGGGGGCCGACCCAGCGCCTGGTAGGTCTTGTCCATCCCGTTCCACGCCAGCTCGCTGGCAATGGTCCAGTCGACGCGCACCCGCAGGATGTCGCCAGCTTGTACCCACGGTCGCGTAAGCCCAATCGCATGCGCGGCCAGAATCTTCTGCGTAAGCGTCATCGGGCGACGCGCTGAAGTCTGCATCGTCATGATCATCACCGCCAGGGGAGTCGCCCCCGGAGCTTGCAGGTTGGAGGAGGCTTCGAGAGTGAGGCTTAGAGTCCGCCGTCTTTCTTGGCCACGCAAGAATCGCCGGAGGACTGCACGCCGTAGACGCGGATGTTGTAGTTGTTCATCGTGTACGTCGCTGGCTTCTCGGGAGAGTTGGTGCCGCGCACGACGACATAATACGGTCCACCCGCCGGCAGGTTCGGCGCCTCGAGGCAGCCGTTATCGACCGCCGTCAGATCCGCCACCACGCGCTGCGGAATCATCGCGCCGGTCACGTCGTCCTTCATTATCCGGAACAGCGCCACGTCGAGATCGCCATAGCTGACTTTGTAGGTCAGCCGCACCATCACCTTCGTAGGCTGCGACAGCTTGAACTTGAATACGTCGACGTCGGACATATCCGGCGCGCTCTGGTCCGGACAGATCTCATAGGCGGTGCCTTGCGTCGGCGTCGGATCGATGGGCAGCGGATTGCTCAAGCTGACCGCCTGCTCGGGCATGTCGTTGGGCTCGAACATGCGCTTGATCTCGGCGGCGGGGTCTGGGTTCTGGTCGTCACGCTTGCAGCGCCACTTGCCGGTATCGGGGTCTTTCCCCGTCAGCAGTGGGTCGTTGACCATGCCGGTGTAGTAGCTGCCCTTGATGCCGAAGTCCCAGTACGACGCCGGGGTCAAGGTCATGTCCTTGGGCGTCCGCGGCTTCACGCATGAGCCTTCGAGCGGAATGCCGGCGTTGTCCTTGATGGGACCACCGCTGATGGGATCGATCAGTGCATCGCCGCACAGATCCCCGACGCAGCAGACCAGATCACCGGGGCAGGCCGGGCGGTCGGTGGCGTAGCAGTGGAACGCTTTTCCAGCATCCTCATCGGAGCTGTAGTTTGGCTTGTAGCAGGCTGCCGTCAGCAGCAGCCCGGCAGTAAGAATCTTTGATAGACGCATCTCCACCCTCCCGAAACCCTAGTAGTTAAAGAGCGAGACCACACCGACGGTGTCGGAGCTCACGACCGGAGCAATCAGCCACGAGGTAGCGGGCTCCTCGACTTCGATCACCTTCTTGACCTTGCGAGTCTTGGGCGCCGCGGGCTTTTCCTTGCCGTACCGCTTGATAAGGTCGTAGGTCAGAAGTGCGCCACCGCCCGCGAGCAGCACGCCGCCCACCGTCGTCATCGCGATGCCAACCTTGTCGTAGAGTTGCCCCTTTCGCTCGTAGTCCGAGGTCGCCGGCTTGAGCGTCCGCGACAGCGTCGGGTCTTCATTGGGGCCGAAGTGCGGGCACTGCGGAACGCCATTCACCTTGACCTTGACCTCGCAGGCGGAGTCGCCGCTCACCAGGGCCGCGTTCTGCGAGGCCAGACCGAGCATGCCGAAGCCCGCGCCCAGGCCACCCAGGCCCACCAGCGCCATCACACCACCACCCCAGCCTGCCGGTCCGAGGAGGGCCTTGCCGCTGCCCTTGCTGCGTCCGCGATCGCGGTCCTTCATCTGCTGACGAAGCTTTGCCATCGCCCGCTCCTGCGAGCCAAGGTCAAACGTCGCCTGCTCGTTCTCGATGTCGCGCGTCGGGCCGGTCTTGGTTCGCTTGGCCAGCTCCTCATCGTCCTGCGCGTCGGCCTGCATCTCGGCGCCGATCATCTGCGGTCGCGCCGTCGGATCGAGCAGCACCAGGTTCGGGCTCAGCTCGTTGCCAATCGCCTTCACGACCGTCCCGGCCTGATCCTTGGCCTCGATGTAGTACTGGAACGCCTTGCCCTGTGCGACGTCGCCGGGGATGCGTGCGACTTTTTCATTGCCACGACGCTTCAGCTCGAGGCTGTCAAAGTTGGCTTGGCCTTCCTTGCGGAAAAAGACCTTGACCTTGACGCCTTTCATGACCGGCATCTGGACGCGAATGTCGACGGGCTGACCTGGAGGCGCTGCATCAACAGGCGTATGAGCCCACTCCGACGCCGCTTTCTCGGGCGCGGGAGCTTGTACAGGCACGGTGGCCGTGGCTGCATCCGCAACCGGCTTCGCTGCGTCAGCGACGGGCTTGGCTGCATCAGCACCTGGCTTCGCTGCCTCAATCGCCGATTTCACGGGCTCAGCGGCCTTGACGGCTTCGACCGCGGGTTTAGCGGCTTCGACAGCAGGCTTGGCTAGCTCGACAGCAGGCTTCGCCGGCGCCAGCTGCGGCTGACTTGCTGCAGTACGCTCTTTCTCGACCTCCCCAATCGCCGCCTCGATGCTCGGACGCTGCTTGTCGTCGGCGGGCACGTCGGCCAAGAACTTCTTATAGAAGTAGATGGCCATTTCGTAGTCCTTGGTCTTGCGATAGGTCATCGCAATGTTGACCAAGATCGCCGGGATGCGCTTGAGCACGTACGCGCGCTTCAGTTCCTTGATTGCCAGGTCGTATTTGCCGTCGGTATAGGCATCCTGGCCGAGCTTGTAGTGCTTCTTCGCCTCGGCGGTAATCTCAGGATCTTCTTCCTGAGCAGAGGCCTGACGACAACCGATCACCTCCAGCCAATTGCTCTGGATGGGAAAGGACATCGCCAGCAGGGCAACCGCAGTGGCTGAGAGGAGAGTTTTCTTGCGCATCTTGCTCCCTTCGGGCTTCCCAAATCGCTTGTTACTGTGCAAACGGATCAAGCCAGCTCTCGTCCTTCTTGGACTTGGCCGGCGGTTTGTCTGACTTCTCGGGCTTCTCGGCCTTCTCAGGCTTCGCCGCCGGTTCGGCCTTGGCGGGCTTCTCAGCCTTGGCGACGGGCTCGGCCTTGGCGGGCTTCTCGGTCTTGGCGGGCTTCTCGGCCTTGGCCGCTTTTTCGACCTTGGCGGGCTTCTCGGCCTTGGCCGCTTTTTCGACCTTGGCAGGCTTCTTTGCCTCTTCCTTGGCCACAACGGCTTCTGCCGGCGCCGCATCCACGTCAGGCTTGCTTGCCGTCGCCGGGGCTTCAGTGGCAGCAGGCGCAGCCACTGGAGCCACTGCCGCTGGCTTGACAGGATCGATCGGAGCAGAAGCCGCCGCTGCTGCCGATGGAGCCGGTGGCGAAATCGCTGCCGTCGGAACCGCGAGAGCCGCACTCGCAGGCACTGCGGCAGTCGGTTCTGGAGCCGCCGCCGTCGGAGCCACTGCGGCTGGATCAGGCGTCGTCGGGACCACGGCCGCTGGCGGAGCTGGTGCCACGACCGCGGGAGCTGGTGATGGGCTCACGGGCTGCGGCACCACCGCTGATGGCGTCGGCGTAGCGGGGCTGGAACCACCACTTTGGAAGAAATACATCGCACCGATCGCCAGACCAGCCGCTACGGCCATGCCACCAAGGAGAGTTCCCTTGCCGACACCCTTGCGAGCGGGCGGCTCCAAGGGCACCGGCGCAACGCGCGACCGTACTTCGCTGCGTGGACGGGCTTCGACCGGCTCTTCGCGGGGAATCGCTCGGACGGGTGCCACCGCCTTGACTGGCTCAACCGCTTCGGCCTCAGCGACGACTGGATCGGCCTTGGCCGGCTCGACGGCTGCCGCTTCTTCGCGGGACTCAAACCGCTCTGGTGCGCCACCCTGCTGACGCTGACGATCGCGGTTCTTCCTTTTTCCCTGACGCTGCTGTCCGCCCTGCCCCATCGGCTCGGACTTCTTCTCCACAGCAAGTGGCTGCTCGACGGACGACTCGGCTTGGGCCTCGACGGAAACCGTCACTGCCCCTGAGGTCTCGACGACCGGTGCAACAGGCGCAACCACCGGCTCGGCCACTGGAGCCACCGCCACTGGTTCGACTGCAACAGAGACCTCGACGGGAGATGTTTCGGCGACCACGACCTTGGCTGGCGCGGGCTCCACCACTTCTGGAGCGGTCTCGACGATTACCGATGGCACAGCGGCGAGGACTGGCGCCGCATGAACGGCCACTGGCGGCTCATCCGAGATGATCTGCGAGAGATCGACCTCTTCGGGGGGAACCAAAAGATCCCACTGCCGACTGCGGATCGAGCTGATGCGCTGGTTGGCGCGCACGATGAAGTCATCAATCAGGTCGTCCATACTTTGACGTCGCACGCCGGGACGGCTATGCGCTGCCACCGGCGGGGGCGGCGGAGGAACCGAACGGGGTTGTTTGCCTGGGTTCTGCGTCGACATCGTCACTGCGCCTTCCAATCCCGCTCATTTGGCGGGGACCCTCCGAAAGCTCGGGGGGGCTAGCGGGCGGTTTTACCTTCCGGTGCGTACGCATTTCAAGCCAAATGTACGCGCGACCGCACCCAAACCCACAGGGTCGTACCTGCCTCTTGCAGGTGGCGACCTGGGTCCGTATGCTGCGCGCCATGTCCAATTACGGTCCCAGCGACCTCCCCGAAGAGACGCCTCCTGCGCCGCGACGGCGCACTGCCACCAGCACGGTTGTGGCGCCTCCGCCTCGCCTGCGCAAAGGCAGCGTCCGCTTGCCGTCTGAGGCTGCGCGCCGACTCGCCGCCGGTCACCCCTGGGTATTTCGCGACACCATTGGTCGTCCGCTGTCGAGCGAGTCCGGCGACGTGGTTGACCTGTACGAGCAAGACGGCGGCTTCATCGCCCGTGGCATCTACGACGCTGAAGGTCCGATTGCAGTCCGCGCCTTCACTCGCGATCCCGATGAGGTGCTGGATGCCTCGGCTTTTCAGCGTCGGGTGCGAGCAGCAGCACGGCTTCGCAAAGCCCTGCTCCCGACTGAAAACCTGACGGCCTATCGACTGATCCACGGCGAAGGCGACTTTCTGCCTGGGATTACCGTTGACCGCTATGGAGATCATCTGGTGATGCACGTCTTTTCTGCGTCGCTGACCAAGGTGAGCGAGCAGCTGATTCCGGTGCTGCGCGAAGTCCACTCTCCCAAGTCGATCTACGTGCAGAGGAGATACCGACCGCTCGGCGGGGAAGGTCCGCGCGAGCCTGCCGATCTGGCCTGGGGTGAGGTCGCTCCCGTCGAGATTGAGGTCAAAGAGGGCCGCCTACGCTTTGGAGTGGATGTCACGGCGCCGCTTGGCACGGGGCTGTTTCCCGACCTTCGCGATGGTCGCAATGCTGTGACGGCGCGGGCAAGCGGGCGACGGGTCCTTAACCTGTTTAGCTATACCGGAGCACTGTCGCTGGCCGCCGCGGCGGGTGGCGCCAAGGAAGTGGTCTCGGTCGATCTGTCGGCCAAGGCGCATGCCAGGGCGCGACGCAACCTCCAGCTGTCGGGAATGAGCGAGGAGCAGCACGAGTTCATCGCAGCTGACGCGCTGACCGTGATGGCGAGAATGGCCGATCGCAAGCGCCTGTTCGACATGGTGATCATGGACCCACCGGCGTTTGCGCACTCGCGCGAGCGCTCTTTTTCCGTCGAGCGTGACTACCGTGAGCTGGTGGCAATGGCGCTGCGGGTCTGTGACTCGGGTGCCCTGCTCTGCTGCGCGGCCAATGCTCACCGCTTCTCGCTCGATGCGCTGATTGCCGAGATTGGCGAAGGAGCGAGCCGTGCGCGACGTCTGGTGCGGGTGGTCGAGCAGCACGGACTGCCGGTGGATTTCCCCCTGCCCGCGGGATTTACCGACGGAAATTATCTGAAGTTCGTGGTCTGTAGCGTGGTGTAACGATGCCCTGGACCGAGCGCTTTGCCCCGCCCTGTCGGCTGATCGAGCTTACGTATCCAGAGGCGGAGGCGCTGCGGCGTTTGAATCCGGTGGTGCTGCTGCCGATGGGCTCCGTCGAGGCCCACGGTCCGCACCTGCCGCTCGGTACCGATTCCTTTTTGTCAGAGTCGCTGGCGCTGCGGGCCCAAGAGCAGCTTCATCAGGCAGATTTACCGTCGCTGATCGCGCCCACGCTGTCCTTTGCGCTGACCCACTTCGCCAGTGAGTTTGCCGGTACGGTGTCTCTGTCCGCGGAAGTGGCAACGACCCAGCTGCGCGGTGTGCTGCTTGCGCTTCAGCAGGCAGGGTTTTCTCGAGTCTGTCTGGTAAACAGTCATCTGGAGCCAGCGCACATTGCAGGAATCCGCACGCTCGTCGCTGAACTGAAAACAGAACACAATCTGACCGTGACGTTTCCTGATCAGACCGAGAAGCGCTGGGCGCGAACTCTGTCGGCGGAATACAAGAGTGGGAGCTGTCACGCTGGAAGCTATGAGACCTCGCTTTTGCTGGTGGCCCGGCCCGAACTTTGTCGACGGGAACTAGCCCACGAGCTGCCGACCAATCCGAGTGATTTTCTCGCCAAAGTACGGGCGGGCGCGCAGACCTTTCGGCAAGCAGGAGGGGATCAGGCGTACTTTGGTCGACCTGCGGAAGCGAGTGCCGCAGAAGGGGAATCGCTGCTGGCGCTGCTCACCACGATGGTCCTGACTACGATCGCGGAGACCTGGGGCCTGGCGATTCCTAAGCAGACAGACTCCTAACGGACCGAGCGGCTCTTTTCGATCCGATCACATCTGTACAAGCGGCGGCATCAGACATTCAAACCACCCTGCCGCAACACAACGATTCGCTCGCTGAGCGTCACGGTCTGCCAGTCCGTGAGGGCAGTTCTTTTTCGGCGCTCTGCTTTGACAACCGCTTTGTTCAGCAGCTCCCCGCAGATCCGAGTCGAGATCTTCGTCGACGGCAAGTCCACGGCGCTTGCTATTCATGGGTGGCGCCAACCCAGGTGCGAGCGCCCAAGCTGATCGCCCACTCTTCTGATGTGCTGGAGCTGCTCGGACTCCCGAAGGACTCCCAACATCACCGATGCGGGAGGTCGCCGCTACTGCATTGGGAATCAGCCCGGAGTCGGATTCTAGAACTTGGTTCGGCTAGCGGAAGGACTCCTGCCACTCGTCGGTGATGCTCGTCTTTTGGAAGAAGCGCTGCTGGCCTTCTCGAATACCTTTGAACGAGAGCAAGCGGCGATGATGAAGCGCAAGCTCGGCCTACTAACCTGGCGCACGGAAGAAGATGCTGCGCTAGAAAAGGAACTCCATACTGTCCTTCAGCTCGTCGAGACCGATATGACGATCTTCTTTCGCAAGCTCGCCGAGCTGCCGCAGCACGAACCGGATCTCACGTCATGGTTAAGTGAGCAGCTGGTCGATTCCTATTACCGCGCGGAGGATCTGCAAGGCCCCCATCGCGACGCGATCGTAAGGTGGCTAACGCGCTATCAGCAACGGCTCCGTCAGCAGGATCTTCCCGACGCTGAGCGGCGCACCCATATGAATCAGGTCAATCCTCACTTTGTCCTGCGCAACCATCTGGCGCAGCTCGCGATCGATCGCGCGGAGCAAGGGGACAGCTCGATGATCTACGAGCTACTCAATGTATTGCGGCATCCGTATGATGAACAACCTGAGCACGCCGAGTATGCCAACAAGCGTCCAGCGTGGGCCCGCCACCGTCCCGGCTGCTCGATGCTGTCCTGTAGCAGCTAAGCACAGCAGTTGACAGAGAGGTCCGAACGACATACGCAGGATGCCTCCTATGAAGCAATCTTCCGTTCTGCAAACTCGATCCTGGTTGATACCTTTCGGACTCGCTTCCGGGGCTGCCTCGGCCCTGCTGGCTCTTTCTGTCCTGGGCTCCTGTAGCCATGGCGGAGCCCCTGATCATGTTGATGATCCGACAAGGCTGGACCTGCCATATCACGCAGTAGATCTAGGATTTCCCGACGGTGGAACTGCGACCAGCGAGTGCGATTCTCCGTGCTGGCTCAATCCACTTCCACAGGGAAATTTTCTGCAATCGGTCTGGATGGACTCCACTGGAAATGGCTGGGCCGTCGGAGAAAACTCTCTGCTTCGCATCGAAGGGGACAAGATCCAGCTCGTTCGACACCCCGCTTGGCAGCGCCAGAGTCTGCTCGAGGCAGTCTGGGGAAGTGGCCCGAATGATGTCTGGGCCGTCGGCAACGTAGTCCTGCACTACGACGGCAGCCAATGGACCGAGCTTCCCGAATACACCAGCAAAGGAATGAGCGCCGTTTGGGGAACCGGACCCAGCGACGTTTGGATGGTGAGCATTCTCGGTACGACGCACCACTACGATGGAAGCACCTGGAAGTCTGTTCCGAGCGGCACCACTCGCTCGCTGTACACGATCACCGGCAGCAGTGCCAGCGACGCGTGGGTGGGAGGCCAATACGGAACCCTCCTACGCTGGAACGGAACCGCATGGGCGACGACCACGGGCCCAACGACGGACGCCCTGGGCTCACTGTCTTGTGCGGCGAGCAACGACTGCTGGCTGCTCCCGTTTGCGTACAAGGAGGTGTCTGGAAAAACGCTGTACCACTGGGATGGCATCCGCTGGAACAAACAGAGTGGCACTCCCGACCGCTCCTTTTTCAGTGTGACTGCGGTGTCCGCAAGCGAAGTCTGGCTCACCGGACCCACGACCTTCCGCTTCGACGGTACGGCCTGGGTCGATACCAGTCCCGGTACAACCGATCTCGCGCTCAGTCATGTCGCAGCGCGCGGTGGCAAAGAGGCGCTCGGAGTGGGTCTGTATGGCCACATGGCGCGCTGGACTGGCACCTCCTGGCGGACTCTGTCAAGTGGCCCCAAGAACCAAATCCATGGAGTCTGGAGCAGCCCCCAAGGTGACGTATTCTTCGTCGGTGCATCCGGCGCTCTGGCCCGTTATCGCGGCGGCAAGCTCGACTGGCCTGGCCCCCCCGGAACCTCCGCCACGTACTTCTCTGTCTGGGGCACCAGCAGCCAAGATGTCTGGGTGGTCGGGGAGTACGGTCGCATCATCCACTACAACGGAACCAGCTGGACCGAGGTCATGAGCGGCTCCCGCGAACACCTACGCACCATCACTGGCACTGGCCCAAGCGATGTCTGGGTCGTGGGTGACAACCGAGTCTTCCTCCACTACGACGGCAGCAAGTTCTCGGACAGTCCACCCATCGCCGGACTCTCCGGTGCGAAGGCTCTGTGGTTCCGCAGTGCCACGGAAGGATGGATTGGCGGCACCAGCGGCACGCTCGCGAGCTGGGATGGCAGCAAGTGGAGCGTGTGGCCCAAGCAGTTCGGACGCGACATCACCGCCATCTGGGGACGTGGCTCCAGCGATGTCTGGGCGACGGGCGGCGACCTGCTCACGGACCCGATGGTCATCCGCTACAACGGCACGACTTGGGAGTCCCACGCTTCCCCAGTTGGTCTGCACGGTCCTACCTCGCTGTGGGGAACCGGAGCGCTCGACCTGTGGATGACGAGCTACTACGGAGGACTGGCGCACTGGAACGGAAGCGCCTGGCAGCAGATTCCGCTTGGCACCATCCACCGCATCAATGGGATCGCTGGCGTCGGTGATTCCTTATTCCCTGCTGGCGAGTACGGCCTGGTTATGAAAGTCAAACGCTAGCCGCCAACAGCCGATTCGGTACCTGTCAACGCCAATGAGACACTTCGCGTCAGAGTTTACTGACTGACTTGTTTGGGTTGATTGATCCAGACCTCCGTCGGTAATTTGGGAGCAGTGGGAGTGCCTCGGACGAAGCG
>Ga0154020_10000593_pt1 | contig 44068 bp, 31 predicted proteins | sample Klosneuvirus_201_FD_109709 | JGI IMG/M metagenome (GOLD analysis project Ga0154020, IMG submission 109709) | Active sludge microbial communities from wastewater, Klosterneuburg, Austria - Klosneuvirus_20160825_MG | ecosystem: Engineered > WWTP > Aerobic digester > Activated sludge | place... | reverse complement strand
TGGGCCGGCATCCGTAGCCGCCGCGACGATGTCGTCGGCGAAGCGTCCCTCGCCGCCGCTCAAGTCACGGCCGAAGGTCTCGCCCGACCCGCCGAAGCCAAGATCTGGCTCGACCTCGGCACGGCCGCGATCACGCGAGTCTCCGACCGAACGTCGGGGCTCAAACGATTAGAAGTCGCCGGTGTGGTCGCTGCGGCCAACGGAGACACCAAAGGCGCGATCGCCGCTCACACCGAAGGCCTCAAGCAAGCCGAAGCCGTCCTCGGCGAAACCCATCCGGGCCTGTGGCGCACCTTGGCCACGCTCGCCGCTACCCTCGCCAAGACCCACGCGTACACCGCCGCGATCCCCTACTACGAACGCGCGCTCGCTCTCCGCACACAGAGCGCCGGCGACGATCACCCCGACGTCGCCCTCATGCTCACCAGCGTCGGCGCCTGCTACGACCACGGCGGTCAACCCGACAAAGCGCGCGCCGCACTCTTCCGCGCCCTCGAGATCCGCGAGCGTGCGTTCGGCAACGACAGTCCGCGTCTGATCGCCACGCTCAACAACATCGCCGACCTCCTGCGCAAACAAGGCGACAAGGACGCACTCGCGATCATCGCGCGCGCGGAGTCCGTGTCCGCCAAGGTCCCCGGCACCGCGCACCCGCTCTATCACACGGTGCTCACCACGATGGGCGAGGTCCAGCAAACCTTCGGCGATCTGGCCGGTGCGCGTGCCTCGCTCGATCGCGTGCTCGCACTCGAAGTCGAAACCAAGTCGCCGATGTTGCCGACGTCGCTCACGTCGCGCGCCGACCTCGCGCTCGCCGAGAACAAGTGGACCGACGCCATCGCCTACGCGGAGCGCGCGATCGCGGCGCTCGAAGTCGCGGGTGGCACCCAGAACCCCGAGCTGTGGCGTCCGCTGTCCAAGCTCGCGCACGCGCAACGCGAGCTGAAGCAGCACGCATTCGCGAAGCAGTCGATCGAGCGAGCGTTGGCGATCATCGATGCGGCGAAGATCGACGAGCCCGAGGCTGTCGCGCTGCGATCGTTCGCGCCGTGAGCCGTCCGCCGGCTGGACAACAAAAACCGGGGTCCGACCCCGGTTTCTCTCGCAACGCGATGGGTAGCCGTTCGACGTCCGCCGGCTGGACAACGAAAACCGGGGTCCGACCCCGGTTTCTCCGAAACGCAAAACGCGCCCGCGGTGAGCGAGCGCGTTCACAGAGCAGCGTCAGTTACTGGCAGGCGCCGTCGCTGAACACGCCGGTACCGGCGGCGTTCGCGTGGCACGCGTTCGAGTACGTCTGGCCATCGCAGCCGCACACCGGCTGGTACTGCTGCGTGCAAACCTCGGGGCGCACTTGGCAGGTCGCCTGCGCATCCGCTTGTCCGCAGTACTCGCCCGGCTCGTACGCGCAGAACTGGTCGGCGCCGCAGGTGTCACCGGCGCGCGCACCGCACGCGACCGGCGGGCACTCGCCCTCGTGGACGACGCTCGTGCCGGCCGCTGCCGCCATGCACGCGTTGCTATACGTCTGACCGTTGCAGGCGCAGACGGGGAAGAGCTCTTTGGAGCAGATCTCGGGCTGCGGGGCGCAGGTGCCGGTGGCATCCGCCGCGCCGCAGATCGCTTCCGGCGCGAAGTTGCAGTACTCGCCCGCGTTGCACTGGAGACCGAGGAGGCCGCCGCACGCGCGCTGCAGGCAATCGCCGTTCTTGCACGTGACCGAGAGCTCGTAGTCAGCGGCGAGCGGCGAGCCGACCATCGCGTCGAACGTGGTGACGACGAAGCGGTACTTGGTGCCGCCCGTGGCGTCGACGAACATGCACGAGTTCAGCGAGCCGTCACCGCAGTCGTCGTTGAGCTTCACGAACTGCCACTTGTTGTTCTTGCGCTTGTAGGCCGCGAGGAACAGGTCTTCGCCGACCGTGCTCTTGAGATCGAGGCGCACGAGACCGGACTGGCCGGCGTAGGTGTAGTCGTACGCGTGGAAGGCTCGCGTCTTGGTGACGCGACCGTTGACGACCGAGCCCATGTCGACGGTGCCCTTGTACGTGGGCGACTTGAGGGAGTCCTCTTTGCCGTCGTTCACATCGAACGCGGACAAGGACGACTCGTCGAGGGTGGGCTTGGTGTCGGCGCAGGCGACAAGGGAACAGAGAACGACGAAAGACAGCGAACGCATCGGGGCTCCGTGGAAAGCTAATGAAGCTCGCGACGAGAGCAAACGACGTGCCGCGTCAACGCAGGTCAAATACAGGGAGTTGCAGCGTTTTGACGCTGCGATCGTGACACGCCGACGCGACTCCACGTCTCGGTGGAAGGTCGAGTGGCCAGTCAGCGAAGCAGTCGCGGACCTGTCGCGGTAGGCCCTTCGGAAACGGGCTTGTGGAGGACCACGGTGCGACCTGCTTCGCGACCGGCGGCGTGGGCATCGTCGAGCCGCATGGTGCGAGTGCGGGTGGTGACGCGCGGGTGGCGGGCTCGATAGTTACGATCGAGATCGGCGTCGCCGACCCAGACGAGCCCGGTCTCTTGAAGCGTGATGCGATCGGCGAGCAGCTTGTCGCGGAAGCCGCCGATGACCCCCATTTGATACGAGAGACGATCGCGTCCGCTGCGCACGCGCGTGTCGTTGCGGTTCTCGCGCCACAAGCGATCGGCGGTCGCGAGCAAGAAGCTGTAGACGTGCTCGGCCATGTCGACGTTTGCCTGCGTGCCGCTGATCTCGGAGGCGGTGCCGCGCTTGCCGAGGAGCGGCAACCACACCGGCACGAGGATCACCTTCACGAAGAACAGCTCCGCGAGGAGGGCGAGCACGGCGCCTTCGACGCGATTGCCGCGCTTCTCGGGCGTTCCGATCTGGCGGATCACGTAGCGGCGATCGCCGGGCGCGTCGACGTTGTGCCGCAACATCAGCTCGTGTGCCTTCTGCATCGCGAGCTCGGCTTCGTTGCGGTTGTCGCTGCCGGCGAGCGCGAGCAGCTTGCGAATGCGATCGAGGACGCGATCGCCCTCGGGTGCCTCCGCCGCGATCGGAACACCGCCGGCGCGTGCATCGATGCCGCGCTCCTCGCAGACGCGACGGAACGTGTCACCGTGCGGCGGCTCGTCGCGGACGCGGAGCACTTCATCGACGAATTGGTGCGCGAGCTCGTGCTGCAGCACGGACATCACCTCGAGCCACGGCCGCCCGAGGACGAACGCTCGCGCGAGCTCGATGCGCCGGCCATCGGGGACCCAGCGGCCGAGCTTGGTCTCGCTATCGACGAGCGCGAACACGGGCGCCGCGAGCTTCTCGCCGAACCGCGCATAGTTTTCGTACTCGAAGCGGCTGCGGAGCTCGCGCAAGAGAGCGGCTTCGAGCTGTGCGGTCAGGACAGCGTGCACGATCCGAGTCTACGGCCCCCGTCTGACGCCGCACGCGCGACCTTTGCGTGATCGAACGGGAGCCGCTGACAGCATGGCCGGCGGTCGCTCGTTGTAGAGTGCGCGCCTTGCGGTTCTGGGCCGTCCTCGTAGCGACCTTCGTCGTGCTCGCGGTCATCTGCGGCTTGGAACCGCCGCTCGGCGATGGCTGGGGGCACTTCTCGGGCTCGCGCTCGCCGTTCACCTGGGACGGCTTCGCCGAAGCAGTGAAGATGGCCTACGAGCACGGCAATCCGCGCTGGGGCCAGATCCCGTTGTCGCTGTCGTATCGCGCCTGGTGGATCCCCACGCTGATCTCGCCGCTGATGATCGTCAGTGGCCTGGTCGCGACGATGGCGCTGTTGCGCGCGCGCTGGCCGAACCCACGCGATCCGAAGGACACCTGGCTGTTCGTGCGAGTCCTCGCGACCGCGCTCGCCACGACACCGCAGGTCGGCGCGATCTGGTTCTACCGCCCGATCTGCACGAACTATATGTACCCGCTCGCGCTGCAGCTTCTGTGGCTCGTGCCGTTTCGGTTTCTCGCGGCGCGCGCACCCGCCACGAAGATCGGCTCGCTCGTCCTCGCGATCGCGATCATCCCGCTCGGTGCGCTCGCGGGCGCGGGCAACGAGCACACCGGGCTCGGGCTCGTGCTCGCCGCGCTCGTGTGCGTGGTGATCGCGTGGAAGCGCGATCGCATGATCCCGCTGTGGTCACTGACCGGGCTCGCCGCGCTGATCGCGGGCTACGTGTTCCTGCTCACCGCGCCGGGACAACAGCTGCGCTACGGCGGACTCGCCGCGCAGCAATCGTCGCTCGTCGAGCCGCTGTTCGATCGCGGCTTGCTCGGAAACCTCGGCGTGCTCGGGCTCTTGCTCGCGTGGGCGAGCCCGATGCTGATCGTGGTCGCGATCTCGATCCGCGCGGCGCGGTGGAGACCATCGCCCGCGATCACGAAGCAGCTGCTGGTGTACCTCGGGCTCGCGATGATCGTGTTCGGCACCGCGCTGCTGTCGCCTCGGCTCACCGCGCGCCTCTTGCTCGCGACATCGACGGTGCTCGCCCTCGCGCTCGGCACGATCATGATCGAGCTCGAGTCGCACGAGCGAGCAGCGCGGTGGTTGCGCCGCGCGTGTGCAGTGATCGCCGGCGTGTTCTTCGCCGCCGCGCTCGTCGTCAATGTCACGACCGGCTTGCAGGGCCGTGCGCGCCTCCAGCAGCTGACCACCGCGCCGGCGGGCACGGTCGTGCATATCGAGCCGTACACGTTCGCGCCAGCGACCCCGTTCGCGTGGGGCGATGATCTGCGCAACGGATCGCTCCGAGAGCGCACCGCGCGCCGCCTCGGGCTCGAGAAGATCATCTACGACGACTGACGTGATTCCGACCGGTTGCGAGAAATCATCGGCCGACCGATGAGTTTGGGAATCGAGGCTCGTTTCACTCGGCATGACGCCACAACCCGTGACCCTTCCCCTCGAACATCACCGTCGCGCGCTGCGCGTCCACTGTTACCGGATGCTCGGCTCGTACACCGACGCCGAGGATCTCGTACAGGAAACGATGATCCGCGCGTGGTCCGCGCAGAGCTCGTACGACGCCTCGACCGGCGAGCTCGGTCTGCGTCGCTGGCTGTACCGCATCGCGACGAACGCGTGCCTCGATTTCCTCAAGAGCGCTTCGCGCCGCGTGTCCTCCGCGTCGAGCTCGTTCTCGGAGATCGCGTGGATCCAGCCGTACCCGGATCGCCTGCTCGATGACGAGACCGCCTCGAAGGAGACGATCGCGCTCGGCTACCTCGCGCTGATCCAGATGCTGCCCGCGCAGCAACGCGCGGTGTATCTGTGCCGGGAGGTCCTCGGCTGGACCGCCGTCGAAACCGCGGAGACGCTCGACATCACCGTCGCCGCCGCGAACTCGGCGCTGCAGCGCGCTCGCGAGACGATCGAGCGCAACGCGGGCACGCATCCCACGCCCACCGAGCCTACGGAGTCCGAGCGCGCGGTGCTCGCGGCGTTCATCGACGCGCATCAGCGCAACGATGCCGCGGCTTCGTTCGCGCTCATGCGCGAGGACATCCGCGTCACGATGCCGCCGCAGCCCGCGATCTTCCTCGGCCGCGAATCGGTCCGAGCGCTGCTCGTGCGAGCGTTCGAGTCGGACATGGGAGAGTGGCGCCTCGTCGAAGCATGGGCCAATCGCATGCCCGCGGCGGTCAGCTATCTGCGCGCGCCCGGCGACACGCAGTTTCGCATCTTCAAGATCGACGTCCTCCGCGTCGTCGACGGTCTCGTCGCCGAGGTCACGACGTTCGACGGACGTGGCATGCTCGACGCGTTCGATCTCCCGGAGGTGCTGTCGTGAAGAAGACCGGCTACGCAGATATCAACGGACTGCACCTCTATTACGAGATCCACGGGAGCGGCCAGCCACTGATCGTTCTCCACGGAGGCTTCGGCTCCGTCGAGACGTTCGCATCGAGCATCGAGCTCCTCGCGAAGACGCGGCAGGTGATCGGTGTCGATCTCCAAGGTCACGGTCGCACCGGGGATATCGATCGACCGCTGTCGAGCGAAGCGCTGGGCGATGATGTCGCTGCGTTGATCGCACACCTCGGCTTCGAGAAGGCAGACGTGCTGGGCTACTCGCTCGGCGGTGGTGCAGCGCTGCAAGTGGCAATTCGTCACCCCGAGCGCATTCGCAAGCTCGTGCTCGTGTCGACGCCGTTCGCGCGAGATGGCTGGTTCCCCGAAGCGCGCGCGGCCTTCGACGCGTTCGGTCCGCACGTCGCCCCGATGCTGAAACAGAGCCCTGTGTATGCGCTCTACGAGAAGATCGCTCCGCGCCCGCAGGACTTCGAGCGCCTGGTCGAGAAGACGGGGACGATGATGAAGCGGGACTACGACTGGACCGCGCGCATCGACGACAAGAGCTTCCCGCCGACGTTGATCGTCGTCGGTGATGCGGACGCTCTGCGCCCGGCGCACGTGATCGAGATGTTCGCGAAGCTCGGCGGCGGCCTGCGCGATCCGGGATGGGACGGCTCCGCGGGGCGCTCGGCATCGCGGCTCGCGATCCTCCCCGGCGTGACGCACTACGACATCGTGCAGTCGCCCGCGCTCGTCGCTGCCGTCGAGCCGTTCCTCGACTAAGCGAGCGCGCGCAGTCGCAGCAGTGCGTGGATCGCGTGCTGCACGAAGTCGATGCGAACGTCTCCGGCGGTGCGCGAGAAGCGGACGCCGCCGAACGCGCGCTCCGGTGCCGGCAACATGCCGCGATCGCGCTCCTGGTACGTGAGCAGATCGACGAACCGCACGGCTGCGAGGCACGAGGCGCGGTAGCGATCCGCGCGTTCGCGATCGCCCACAGCGATCGCGAGCTCGAGCGCGGCGGCGATCCCCTCGAGGTACACGGCGGTCATGCAGCCCGGGCTATCAGGAGTCTCGCCGTTCGCGAAGCCGCCGCTCGAGCGTTGCTGATACGGCAACGCCCACTCGACGGCATCGAAGGCGATCTGCGCGATGGCGGGATCCGGTGCGAGCGCGTACACGGCGGCCGCCGCTTGCGGGAGCCAACACACGTGTGGCCACGCCGGGTGCGCGACGAACCGCGCGGCGCACCGATGAAGCGCGCGATGGATCGCCTCGCGATCGGCGCTCGGCGCGCGCGCGAGCGTGAACACGATCTGTGGCAGCACGTAGTCGAGCTGCTGCTCGCGCCAGTAGTGCGCCATCTCTCGCGCCTTCGCGGGCTCCGTGTCCGGCGGTGGCGGCGGGGGAGGGAGCTCCGCGGGGGCGATGCCGCCGAACGGATCGATCGCCGACGACAACCGCGCGACGAGCGAGGCGACTTTCGGGTGCGCCGGCTCGCGCTCGCACAGCGCGAGCAACAACACGGCAGCCTCGTTGAGCTGGAGGGTCTCGTCGAGGAACACGTCGATGCTGCGCTGCGCGCGCGCTGCGAGCTCGTCCCCTCCCAGCGCGCGATGCGCGGCGGCGAGCGTCCACGCACCGTGGATCTGACGCGGTCGCTCGAGCTCGGCGTGCACGAGATCCGCGAGCGCGCGATAGACGCCGTCGCGCAGTCCATCGGCGCGCTGATGCACGCGCATGTACTCGAGCATGCGCGGCAACAAGTGCTCGACCGCGTCGGCGATCGTCGCGGGCGCCGTCGCCGGCGGGAGCCCCCACACGAGCTCGGACGTGGTGTCGCCGTCGCAGTACCACGACGTCGCTTCGAGTCGCGTCCAGTTGTACGGCGCGCGCGTGATGCCGGCTTTGTCGACGAGCTCGGCGACGAACTGCGCGCGCGTCAGGCTGTGTTGCAGCGCGACGAACGGCAGCAGCAGCGCCGTGCGCGCGTTCTGTTGCACCACGAGCGCGTGACGGTGGAGATCGACGTGCGACGCGATCGCGCTGGGCAGCTGATTCGGAAACGAGATCATCCGATCGAGAAACGACGTGACCACCGCCAGCGATCGCGTCGGCGCCGTGTGTTGACCGAACCGCGTGTCCTTCAATACCTGCGCAGCGAGGGTGCGCAACGTTTCGTCGAGAGATGCACCGACGCGGTTCCCGACGCACGCGACGATCTGACCATCGCGGAACACCGAGAGATAGATGCCCTCGACCTCGCCGGCGCGCAGCTCGTCGGCGATCGGTTGTCCCGGCGCGGCCGTTCCCGTGATCTCGGCGTGTACGAGCTCGCGTGCGCGCGCGGCGATCCGCGGCGCTACCTCGTGCCAGCGCGGCGCGGGCGGGCGAGGCACGCCATCGACTTGCCACTTCGCGCCCGGCTCGATCGCCTTGGTGACCGTGTGCCGGAACAGCTCGAATCGCTCGAACTCGACGAGCTTCGCGTTGCGCGTGCGAGCGTGATCGAACTGTGCCCAATCGCTGAACAGCGTCGGCATGCTCGGCAGCGCACCGCCCCACAGCTCGGGGCGTTCGAGGCTGTGCACGAGGATCCCGTAGCGTTCCCCGTCGAGCTCGCCGACGGTGGTGCGCTCGAGCGGACCGAAGTTCGTCACCGCGAGCGCGCTGCTATCGAGTTGCTCGCGCGTGATCATCGGCGCGGTGCGCAGCGCTGCCTTGACGATCGCGTCACCTGCGCTGGGCGCGGGCTCCTCGGGCAGTACCCACAAGCCATTGCGTGCGTGACGATCGAACACGTTCGCTCGCGATCGCACGCTGACCCATGCGCCGCCGCGCGTGTCGTAGTCCGCGTCGAGCGCCGACGGTGGTCGCGGAATCGGCTCGCCCGCGAGGAAGCACTCCATCACGCGACGCGCGAGCGCCGTGGGATGCAGGCCATCGGGTGCCGCCACGTCGGCCCACGTGAACGGCGGCAACCGCGCGTGCGGATTCGCGGGCACCATCCGCGGCGGATCCGCGATCGGCACCATGTCGCGAAACACGTCGAACACCATCTCCATGCGCAGGCCGCGCGATCGCAGGCGCGCCCAGCCACCGCCGAATCCGAAGCGCACCAACACGAGCCCGCCTTCGACGTGAAGTCCCGCGGCTTCGAGTTGATCGATGCCTTTGACCATCGAGTTTCCGGACGAGATCGAGTCATCGAGGATGACGACCGGCTTCGTACGATCGAACGTTCCCTCGAGGATCTTGCTCGCGCCCCACGGCTTCGCTTCCTTGCGCACGACGATGCCGGTGTACTTGCCACCGCCGAGCGTGATGCACGCTTGCAGGAGCGGGATCGCCGTCAGCCCGTACGTCGCGATCTGCGTCGACTCGAACTTCGCGAGCTCGACGAGCAAACACCTCGCGGCGAGCTCGGCTCCGCGCGGCGTCATCGACACCGCGAGCGAGTCGAGCATCCACGACATGCGCTCGCCCGACGGCGACATCACGGGGCGCTCGTCGGTAGATTCGAGAACGCCGCGGGTGGAGAGGAGCTGCAGCAGCTCGGCGCGATCAGAAGACATCGCGGCCGCGCTGCGAGCTACCAGCTACCACTCGCGCCACCGCCGCCCGACTGTCCGCCACCACCCCTATAACCGCTGCCGCCGCCGAGGGGGGCCATGAGCTCGACCAACGAGCCCCACGGGAGGCTCGGGATGCTCGGAAGAATCTCGGCGATCGACGGGAGGATGCCGCCCATGCCGCCGACGGAGCCCGACGCACCTGCCGAAGCGCCCGCGAATGCACCGGCACCGAGACCGACGTTGCCACCGACGGAGCCCGAGGCTCCCGCGAACGCACCGGCGTTTCCAGAGGCGCCGGCGAAGCCACCATCCTCGATGAGGCCGCCGGGACCGATGAGGTCGGGAGGCAAGTAGTCGCCGGGCATGTCCCCGCCGGGGAACAGCCCGCCGGGGCCGATCAGCTCCATCGGAGGTGCGAAGTCGCCCGGGAGTCCACCGGGTCCGAGCACCTCCATCGGCATCGTCGGGACCAGCTCCGCGGCGAGGCTCGGATCGAACATGCCGGTGACGGTGTCGACAACAGAGCCTGCGGCGCTCGACACGTCATCCCAGCTAGGAAGCGCACCAACGAGCTCCGCGGCCATCGGTCCGAGACTGTCCCAATCCATAGTTGTCATCCTACGTCCAAAGCGTGGCCTTCGTTCCCGAGATCTGGGAAGGTTTCGGCGTGGAATGGGACGCGATTCGCACGCAGTTTCGCAGTCCCTTCAAGGTAATCCGGGACGAGCCGAACATGTTCGCCGTCCAGGTCCCGATGAAGGCCGAAGGGTCGGATATCAGCCAGGATCTCGGCATGGCCATCCACGAGGCCCGCAACCGCAAGCTCCTCACGCTGCTCGCGCCGATATGCACCGCGCAGCGGCTCGACCCGGCGACCATCCTCCAGTATCAGGATCGTCTCCCGTTCGGAGCCATCGTCATTCGCGGCGAGTCGGTGCTCCTGCGACACGACGTCCTCACCGAAACCCTTTCGCCGACGGTCCTGTCGTGGATCGCCGCGGTGGTGGCGTTCGAAGCGGCGAAGCTGCGCGTGAACCTGCGCGTCCCCGAGACGAACACGTTCTCGCACTACACCGAGTAGCTCACGGGGCCGTCTCTTCGGCGGCCACGGTGGCGAACGTCGATGGCGAGCGAAGGTTCGCGTGCTCGGCGGCGATCCACTCCGCGGACAGCGCACGCGCGTAGATGCGCGGCTCGTCGACGCGACCGCGGAACCAGTAGTTGCCGCCGTTCGATCCGATCACGAACGAGCTGTTGCTCGCGATCGCGCCGATGTCGCCGATGCCGGTCGTCATGATCACGACGCCGTCCTTGTAGCCGAGCAACTGTTGGGTCGTGCGATCGACGACGCCCGTGATGTTCACCCACGCGCCGAACGTCTCGTTCGCGACGGTCACGGGACGATTCTGCGTGCCGTCACCGATGTACGTCGTCCAGTTATTGGTGCCGAGCTCGACGTCGAAGCCCGGCGTTCCCGCCGACGATCCGCCTTTGTACATCGGCATGTCGAACGGGCCCGCGCTCGTCACGACGTAGACCCAGACCGAGTAGCTGAACGATGCGAGGCCGAAGTCGAGCGTGTCGTCGTCGGAGTCGTCGCGGACCATGTCGTTGATGCCGTCGAAGCCACGCGCGAGGCCCGCGATGCCGTCCTGCAACAAGGGAAGATTCGTCGAGCCCGACGACGCGAGATCGTGCTGGCCCGCGCTATCGCGCGCGAGTGTTCCCACCGCATCCGTCATGTGCCACACCGCGCGAAACGTCTGGGCGCTCCACGTGGTGCGTGCATCGTGCAGCCGGATCTCGCCGCCGTAGTAGAGGAACAGCGTGGTGTGCGCCGCGAGCGAGGGAACGCGGACCCACATGGTCAGCGCGCCGGTCGTGCCGTTGAATCGCTCGAGCTCGTAGTCGAGGATCGTGTCGTCGGCGGCGGTGACGATCAGATCCTGTCCGTCGTCGCGCGCGTTCGCGGCGAGGCCCGCGTCATCGGGGAGGATGATCGCGACGACGAAGTCATCGAGGGCGACCGACTGTCCCGAGCTCACCGCGATGCGTCGCCGGTGCGTGTAGCCCGGAAGCCAATGCGCCGGCTCGACATCGATCACCGCGTCATCACCAGCGTCGCGAAGCGGCTCGTCGTCGCTCGGGGTGGCATTCGTCGCGATCTGGAAGCTGCACGCTCCCACGCATCCGAGCAGGACCAGACGCCACATTCATGACGATGCTACCCCGGAAGCAGCATGCCCGCGGCGACGGTCTCGTTCGTCGCTTCGTCGATCAACACGAACGAGCCCGTGGCGCGGTTGTCGCTGTACGGATCGAACACGATCGGCGCCATCGAGCGCAGGCGGATCCGGCCGAGGTCGTTGAGCGCGAGCGTGACCGGACCGTCGCCGGCATGGCGCGCGCCGGTGTTGATGTCGAGGCGATACGCGACCTCGGACACCAACGCGCGTGTGGTGCGCGTCGTGTGCTTGAGCGCGTAGCGGCCGTTCGCCGACAGTGGTCGCTCGCTCATCCAACACACCATCGCGTCGAGATCCTGCGCCACGCGCGGCGCGCGGCGCGGGCTCGCCAGCGTATCGCCGCGGCTGACATCGACGTTATCGGCGAGGTGCACCGTGACCGACATCGGCGCGAACGCCGCGGCGAGCGAGACGCCGCCTTGCTCGATCTTCGTGATGCGCGTGGAGCGACCAGCCGGCAACACGACGACCTCGTCGCCTGGGCGCAACACGCCGCCCGCGACCTGACCCGCGTATCCGCGGTAGTCGTGGTGCTGCGTCGATTGCGGACGGATCACCCACTGCACGGGAAACCGCACCGCGTCCGGATCGTGCTGCGTGTGAATCGGCGCGGTCTCGAGATGCTCGAGCAGCGTCGGCCCCGCGTACCACGGCATCTCCGCGGCGCGCTCGACGACGTTCGCACCGGTGAGGGCGCTGATCGGCAACGACGTGATCGCGGGGATCGCGAGATCGGCGACGAACGCGCGCAGATCCGCATCGATCTCGCGGAAGCGCGCCTCGCTCCAGTCGACGAGATCCATCTTGTTGATCGCGAACACGACCTGCGGGATCCGCAACAGGTGCGCGATCAGCGCGTGGCGGCGCGATTGCTCGACGAGACCGTGGCGCGCGTCGACGAGGATGATCGCGAGATGTGCCGTCGACGCGCCGGTGACCATGTTGCGCGTGTACTGGATGTGGCCCGGCGTGTCCGCGATGATGAACTTGCGGCGCACGGTCGCGAAGTAGCGATACGCGACGTCGATCGTGATTCCCTGCTCGCGCTCGGCGCGCAGGCCATCGGTGAGCAGCGCGAGGTTCGTGCGCTCGTCACCGCGGCGGCGCGAGACGTCTTGCACGTGATCGAGCTGATCTTCGAACGCGGTCTTCGTGTCGTAGAGCAAGCGGCCGATCAGCGTCGACTTGCCGTCGTCGACGGAGCCCGCCGTGGTGAAGCGCAGTAGCTCGCTATCGTCGGCGAGGCCCACGGTGCGATCGGGCAAACGGACAGCGGCGGCGTGCATCAGAAGTACCCCTCGCGTTTCCGATCCTCCATCGAGGCCTCGGTGAATCGGTCATCGGCGCGCGTGGCTCCGCGCTCGGTGATGCGAGCCGCAGCGACCTCGGCGATCACCTCGTCGAGCGTGCCCGCGGTCGACAGCACGGCGCCGGTACAGGTCATGTCGCCGATCGTGCGAAAGCGGACGGTCCGCCGCTCGATGCGCTCGGTCGGGAGCAGCGTCACGTACGGATTCGCCGCGTAGTACATGCCATCGCGCACGAACACCTCGCGCTCGTGCGCGAAGTAGATCGACGGCAGCGGGATCGATTCGAGCGCGATGTATTGCCACACGTCGAGCTCGGTCCAGTTCGACAGCGGGAACACGCGAAGGTGCTCGCCCTTCTTGATCCGCCCGTTGTAGAGCGACCACAGCTCGGGGCGCTGGTTCTTCGGATTCCACTGCCCGAACTCGTCGCGGTGCGAAAAGATGCGCTCCTTCGCACGCGCGCGCTCCTCGTCGCGGCGCGCGCCGCCGATCGCGGCATCGAACTGATGCTCGGCGAGCGCGTCGAGCAGCGTGGTGGTCTGCAGGCGATTGCGCGACGCGCGCGGGCCCGTCTCCTCGGTGACGCGACCGCGATCGATCGAGTCCTGCACGGACGCGACGATCAGGCGCTCTTGCAGGCGCGCGACCTCGGCATCGCGATACTCGAGCGTCTCGGGGAAGTTGTGCCCGGTGTCGACGTGCAGGAGCGGGAACGGAAACCGCGCCGGACGGAACGCCTTCTCGGCGAGGCGCAGCATGACGATCGAGTCCTTGCCGCCGCTGAACAGCAGGCATGGACGTTCGCGCTCCGCGGCGAGCTCGCGGAGGATGTGAACAGACTCGTCTTCGAGAGTCTGGAGGTGGGATCTGATATAGCGGATGCGCTGAACCTACCCGAATCCGTTATATCGGACAAGCCTCTAGTGGCTCTCCCGCGTGAACTTTTCACGTCGCATGCGTTCCTCGGTCGAGCGTGATCAGAGCGCGCCCCACGGGGATTGGCACGTGTTCGTGCGCTCGTTGCACTCCTTCATCGGGGCGCGGCAATCGCTGCTGCTCAGGCACTGCACGCAGTTTCCGGGGGGAATCTTGCAGCGCATGTCGAGCGGACACGCGTGGCCGGAATCGCACTTGATGCCGATGTCCTGCTCGACCTCGCTCAGGTCGGGCTCGTCGGGGGCGGTGGTGTCGGAGTCAGTCGCGCAGGCGAAGAAGGCGATGGTCATCACGAAGAAACCGATGAGAAGGGTACGCATGCTGCGCAGCATCGATGAGGTCGCCTTGGCAGAATTGCCAACCTGCATCTAAAATCGGCCAATGCGGATCGTGTTCGTCGCGTACCCCGGGTGCAATGCGCTCGACGTGTCGGGACCGGCGGAGGTGTTCGCGACAGCGGCGCGTGGCTACGAAGTCGTGATCGCGAGCGTGCACGGCGGGCCGGTCGAGACGACCGCCCGCTACGCGATCATCACGCAGCCCTTGTTCAAGCTACGGCCCACCGCGAACGATACCGTTCTCGTCGTCGGAGGCGACCGCGCCGGTGTCGAGCGAGCGTGCGTCGACCGCGATCTGCTGCATTGGCTCGCGCGCGTCGCCAAGACGGTGAAGCGGATCGGCTCGATCTGCACGGGTGCATTCGTCATGTCGGCGACCGGCCTGCTCGATGGCAAGCGCGTGGCCACGCACTGGTCGGCCGTGTCGCGGCTGGCGAGCTATCGCCGTGCGGTACACGTCGACTGCGACGCGATCTTCGTCGAGGACGGACGTTGGTGGACCTCGGCGGGCGTGACGACAGGCATCGACATGGCGCTCGCGATGGTCGAGGCTGATCACGGGCGGAATGTCGCGGATGCCGTCGCTGCGGAGCTCGTGTTGTACACGCGCCGGCAGGGCTTTCAGTCGCAATGGAGCGATGCGTTGGTCGCGCAGATCGAAGAGCCGGATGCGCTCGCGTCGTCGATCGCGTGGGCGCGTGGCCATCTCGGCGAGCTCGACGTGCCGCGGTTCGCGAGGCGTGCGGGGATGTCCGTGCGGAGCTTCCATCGCCGCTGCGTCGACCAGCTGCACGTCACGCCCGCGAAGTTGATCGAGCGGCTCCGTGTCGAGCACGCCCGGACCCTGCTCGCCGCTGGGAAGCGGCAGGCAAAGTCGGTCGCGCGGTCATGCGGGTTCGGCAACACCGCGCGGATGGCGGCGGCGTTCCAACGATCGCTCGGCGTGTTGCCGACGGACTATCGGCGGATGTTCGCGGCTGGTCAGGGACAGTCGAAGTAGCGCAGGTAGCGCTCTTCGTTCGCGGTGCCGGTCGCGCGCACCCAGGTCATCGCGACGCGACCACCGGCCCACGCGAGCTCCGGGTGATAGCCGGGTTGCGCTTCGTTCTGCCACTGCTCTCGCAGTGTTCCGTCGGGGGCGAAGTGATACAGCTCGACGTGATAGGCCGAGTGCTCCGTCGGGAACGCGTACGACGTCGAGTAGAGGAAGCTCGCGACCGCGACCATCCAGCCATCGCCGGTCCAGATCACCGACGGTGGCACGCCGCGCGTACCCGCGAGCGTGACGCCGGCGTCGACCCAGCCGGTGCTCGGATCGTAGAGCCGGAAGCGGCGCGACGTGTGCCCCGCAGCGTCGGTGTCGAGCGCGCTGTAGTGGAAGAAGCGCGTGCCATCGCTGGCGGCACCTTGATGATCGATATAGGCCTGGTACGGACCACCGAGCTCGACGGCGGGCGCAGCGACCTGCGTCGTGGTGTCGAACATGCGCGCTCGCAGCGTCGAGTACGTGTTCCACGAGACGAACATCTTGTCGCAGTCGAGACCGCACGCGATGCCGGCTTCCCACGAGTACTGCGGCTGCGCGCCGTCGGCGAACATCGTCATGGGCTGTGCGGTGCCGTCCTGTGCGAACTGGGCGAGTGCGGGTTGGCCCGTGCTTCCCGCACACGTGTAGTACTCGCCGGCGACCATGAGCGTGCCGTTGCGAACGAGCGCGGACGCGATGCCATCGATGCCGTTGCAGATCGTGTACGCGTTGCGCTCCCACTCGATCGCACCGTCGAGCGACGTCTTCGTCGCGCGAAATCCTTGCTGCGTCGAATCGACGAACAGCAGCGATCCCGAGGTCTCGTCGTACGCGAGCGACGTGTGGCCGCCCGTGTAGCCGAACGCTTGCGCGCGGCGCGTGAACTGCGGGCCGAACGCGATCGAGCCATCGAATGCACGACGCTCGACGATCAGATCCTGGCCGTTGAGGTTGGGGCCGTTGAGGTTCTCGGAACGCGCGAGGACGAGCTCTTTGCCCGTCCAGGTGACGCCCGTGCCACCGCGCCACGATTGGTTGGGTTGATGATCCTCGAGGAGGATCGGCTCCGACGCGACGAGGTGCGGACACGAGAGCGAGCGACAATCGGGGTCGGTGCCGCCGTAACGGAGGAGCGGGCAGCACCCGTCGGCCGGGCCGATCGGGCACAGGGCGGGATCGACCAGGGCGGCATCGACAAGCGCACCGTCGACGGTGCTGCCGTCATCGCCGCTGTCGGTGCCGATCGCCGCATCGGCGTCGTCGTCACCCGCATCGGGACGCCCGTGCGTTGGCGAGCCGCACGCGACGAGTACCGCGAGGATCAGCCAGCGCGTCATGGCTGCTTCGTCAGCGTGATCGTCTCGGGATAGGCGTTGCCGTCGGTGCGATAGAGCACGAGCTGCTCGCCCTGCATCTTCGCGGCGACGATGCGATCCGCGCGGTGGCTCGGATCGCAGTAGCCAGCATCAGCGCCGATCGTCTCGGCATCCTTCTCGGGGAGCGCGACGACCACGCCGTTATCGAGCGTGCCCGTGAAGCTCTGCAACAGGCCGGTCTCGATCGTCGCCTTGCCGTTGCAGCGGAACCGCTTCGCCTTCGCACCAGCGCTGAAGTAGCGCTCGGTGATCACGTAGCGAACGGAGACCTTGCGCTCGTTGTCGATCGAGACGCTGACGGTCTCGTTCGATTCGATCTCGGCTTCCTTGTTGATCGCGTCCGTGACGCGCGGCCGGCTCGTGGTCCAGGTGCCCTGCATCGCCGACGCCGACGACGACCGCGGCGACTTGATCGCGTAGAGGTTGCTCGTCGGATCGAACAGCTTGAGGCGCGCGCCTTGCTGATCGGCGCCGATCCACAGCTCGATGAGGTTCGACGCGCCGGCGATGCGAACGGACGCGCGATACACGCGGCCTTCGTCGTCCATGCGATCGAGCCTGGTGACCGTGTACTTCTTCTCCTTGCCATCCCACTGCATCGTGGCGGCGACGAGGTCCCACGCGAGCGGGCGCACGGCGAGCTCGTCGCAGCTCGCGAGATCGTTGGTGCGTGAATCGCCGCGCTGATCGGCGCTCGCCGTGAGGTCACCGAGGAAGCTCGTCAGGTTCTGGTTGCGTAGCTCGCACGTGATCAGCGGCGCCGTCGTCGTCGGCGAGCGATACGTCTCGAGCAGCTTGCCGGGCAGGCGCGCGAAGAAGATGCCGAGCGCGGCTTGGCCGGACAGCTTGTACTTCGCGATGAAGCTCGTGTCCGTGTTGCGCTCTTCGCGGCGCACTTCTCCGACGAGGCGGCGCAACGCGGGCAGATCGGCGCGGTTCACGAAGTCGGTCTCGCGGACCTTGCTGCGCTCCTCGAGCGGGAGCATGAGGTACTCGGTCTGGATCTTGTCGAGCAGCGCGACGACATCGGCGGGCGATGGCTCGAGCTTCGCGCTCGCGGGCTTCACGCGCTTCACGAGATCGCGCAGCGCGGTGACGCTGACGGCGCCGTTCTGGCCGACGTGTGCGCGATCCTTGGTGACGTTCACGCCGACGACTTCGCCGGCTTCGTTCAGCGTCGGGCCGCCGGAGAATCCGGGCTCGATGTCCGTCGAGATCAACAGGCCATCGACCGCGTTCTCTCGCAGGATGCGCGAGTAGCGCTCGTCGTAGGCGGGGAACGAGACGAGGCTCAATACCTTGCCGTCCTTGGACACGAGGCCCGCGTGCTTCGCCAGGCTCGAGCCGGGATAGCCGTACGAGAGGATCTTTGCATCCTTCTGCGGTTCCTTCGCGAGCGGCAGGCGTTCGAAGCGCGAGGCTTCGACGTTCTTGATGCGAATGATCGCGAGGTCGGCATCGGGATCCGATGCGACGATCTCGGTCTCGGGGAACGCTTCGACATACGCTTTCTTGTCGGTGCCGACATCGCGCTCGATCAGAACGCGCTCGCCGCGGTCGACGACGTGATTCGCGGTCGCGACATAGACGTACTCGTCGGGCCCGTCGATCAAGAAGCCCGCGCCGGTTCCACTCGGCGTCGTGACGCGAACCATCGCGTCCTTGACCGCGACGGTTCCGTGACCGCCACGCGTGAGTGCGATGCCGAGGCCGATCGCGACGACGACGCCACCGCCCGCGACGAGGCCGAGCCTCAGGTTGCGCGACATCGGAGCGCGTGGCTTCCGCGGCGGCGCGACCGCGATCGGGGGAGCGATCGGAGCAAGGAGCGGTGCGGGCAGCGGTGCGGGCATGGGAGCCGGCGGCAATTGCGGCTGCGGTGGCGGAGGCGTGTACACCTGCATCCCCATCTCGATCGGAAGCGCTTCGATCGTGATCGGCTGGATCGGTGCCGTGTGGTCGGTGTCGATCGGCGGAGCGAACACGCTCGGAACCAGAGGCGGCCCGATATCGGCCACGGTGATGGGAATGTCGATCTCGACCTGCGGGGACGGAATCGTAGCGGCCGGCACGATCGGCGTTTGTTGCGTGCCCTTCGGCGAGCGCGTCGGCACCGGCGGCGGCACACTCATGATCGAGGCGAATCGCTCGTGGATGATCGGTAGGTACTCCGTCTCCCCGACCCGACATAACGTCGCGTTCTTCGTGAGCAAACCGAGGCCGAGGCGACGGCGAATCTCGGTGAGAACGTACGGCCCGTCATCGGACGACCCCGGCTCCTGAACGAAATAGTAGTTCCTGTCCACGCGGCTACGGACGGTCGAAGGTCGGACCGAGTCGCATCATTCCTGGAATGATCTCGATCCGTTCGCGCGACGAGTGACCGACGCTGCCGGCGTTTGCCCTCCATCCTCGCGCGCCGCCGCGCTACCCCGAAGGGATGAGGGTCGCGTTGCTCGTGCTCGCCGTGGCTGTGCTCCAAAGCTCCGCGATCGCGCAGGCAGACAGCGACGAGCCTGTTCACCTGCGCGCGGGCACGCTCGCGATCCAAGGCACGCGGTACATGAAGGACATGGCCGCGCTCGCGGCCGAGATCGATCGCCGAACGCGCGGCGCGGTCCAGCTCGATTGGATCGCCGACGGTCAGCTCGGTGAAGAGACCGAGATGGCCAAGCTCGTGCGCGCGAAGAAGCTCGACGGCGGCGGATTCTCCGAGACCGGCCTCGCCGCGCTCGTGCCCGAGATGTCCGTGTGGGGGGAGCCGGGCCGCTTCTACACGTACGAAGACGTCGACAAGGCGATCGCCGCGAGCGACGCGAAGATGCGCGAGCGGTTCGCGAAGGCAGATCTGCAGCTCGTGATGTGGGCCGATCTCGGGTTCGCTCGCGTCTTCTCGCGCGATCGAATCACGAACGTCGCCGGCATCCTGCGCACCTCGCGCGCGGATCTCGTGCGGCCGATCGATGGCGCGTTGTCGTCGGCGATCAACGGCGGCACGCTGCGCACGTGGGCATTGCCACCGTTGTACATGCTCGCGATCGGAAATCACGCGCGCTTCATGACGAACCTGCGCTACCGCTACGTCGTCGGTGCGCTCGTGTTCACGCGCACCGCGTGGTCGCGCCTGACGCCGTTGCAGCAGGCGAAGGTGCTCGAGGTCTGTCGCGAATGGGAGCCGAAAATTCGCGCGAGCTGGCGCAAGGAGACGGAGCGCGGGATCGCGGCGCTCGACAAGGCCGGCGTCAAGACCTATGTCGCGACCGAAGCGGACGTCGCCGCGTTCGTCGAGCTCACGGCTGCGCAGCTCTCGAAAGACAGCACGCTGTTACCGTAATGCGAGGCTTCGCACGCGTATTTGATTCTTAGCGCGGACCGAACTCGAGCTCGGCGATCATCGCGGCGTTCGCGCGTTCGAACGTCTCGCGATCGATCGACAGCACGATGTCGTCGGGCTCGTCCGCATACGAGCGAGCGAGCGCGCTGTCGTCGACCAGGTAGCCGAGCTTCTCGAACACGCGACGCGACGCGGTGTTCTGCGGGACCACCGATGCGTAGATGCGGCCGAGGCCAGCCTCGCGAAATCCGAACGCAGCGATCATCAGCGCGAACCGCGTGCCGAGGCCTTTGCCTTGAACATTCGGCGCGCCGATCATGAACGCGAACTCGGCGGCGCCGTCGGCGAAGCCGCGAAGATCGCCATCGCCGACGAGCGTGCCATCGCGAAGAAGCAGGAACGGACGCGCGTCCTCGGAGAACATGTCGGCGTAGTGATCGACGACCTCGTCGGGCTCGATGGCGGCGGTGTGGCCCATCAGCTCCGCGTTTTTCGGTTCGTTGTAGCCCTCGGCGAGGACCGCCGCGTGCTCGCGCACCTCGTCCATCGTCGGCTCGAGGGCGGTGAGCTGACCGACGGGTGTGGTCCACTCGATGCGACGGCGTTCCTTCACGCGCGCAGCGTATCCGGTCCTCGGTGCGTTCGGCTAGGCTCGCGCACATGCCGGCACCGTGGGACGTGATCGAGGATGAAGTGCGGAGCTCGCGCTTCGGGCGGGGCGCGTTTCCGCTGCGCGCGTACTCGGAGTGGATGCCGCCGCCGTACATCGGAATCAAGCCGGCGGCGCCGCGGATCGATGCGTGTGCCGCGTCGGCGGGCGAGGTCCACGATCGCTCGACGCTCGAGGTCGACGAGTACGAGCAAGCGAACGATCTCGAGCCCGGCCTCGACGTGATCGCGCGGCATCTCGCGGCGGAGCTCGGCAAGCTCGTGCGCGGAAAACCGCACGCGTTGTCGCGCACGTTGCTCGAAGGAAATCCGGCGTGGCCACCGGAGCTCGCCGCGGCGGCCGCGGCGGGTGCGCTCGCCCACGATCCGCTCGTCGTGATCTGTCCACTCGCGCTGTCGCGCAGTCAGAGCGACAAGGGCCTCGATCAGTGGACGCTGTTCGGCGCGAGCCACGATGGTGCGACACGACCCGCATTGCACGGCCTCGACGAGAAAATGCTCGGTGCGCTGCTCGCGTGGGGCGGTGTCGCGAGCGATCGCTGGCGGGTGCTCGCGGACGATCTGCCTCCCGCGCTCGCGCGCCGTGCGTTCGCCGACGATGCCTCCGGGCTCGATGCGATCGTCACGTTCACCGCGTTCTCGGAGCTGCCGTCGCGCGTGCGCACCGCGTACCTCGCCGGCCAGCTCGTGCTCGTGCCGTCGCCCGCGTGTCTCGTGCTGTTCGAGCATCCGCGCTATCGCGAGCTCGCGCGCGAGATGCCGCGCGCTCGCCAGATCGCGCTGCTGCATCTGTTTCCGCGCATGGAGGCCGGCTGCGCGATCCGGATCCCGCAGTCGGGATGGATCGACGAGCACGACGAGGCGACACATCACGCGCACGGTCACCACGTCGTCAATCACATCATCCGCACGCACCGCTGGCAGCGCGTCGCGCGCGACTCGGACGTGCACGGCGACGGCGCGTACACCGACAAGGTCGCGATCGCGCTGTTCTCGACGACGCCGGAGGCGATCGATCTCTACGACAAGCCACTCGCGCGCAACTCGCAGGTGTGGACCGCGGACTACCACGTCGTCCTCGACGGTCCGCGCGCCGATCACGCCGCGATCGCACACGCGGCCGGCATCGTCGATCGCGGAGGTCGCTTCGGCTATCGCATGTACTACCCGCCGATGCGCGCGGGGCTGCGCGAGCTGTTCTGGCACCTGCCGCTCGTCGCGCGCGGGGATGGCGAACGCTACCCGGCGACGATGGGATACATCACGGCCGAGCGCGACGGTCATCCAGCGCTCGTGCTCGCCCCGGAGCTGCTCGCGCGTTCCGAGCACGTGACCGCGGCGCGCGCGTTCCCACGCGACACCGGCCTGGCTCGCAACACGACCGAGTCCAACGCGCGCAAGCTCCTCGAGGCTCGCTCGCTCCTCGATGCTCCGCTGCCGCCGACGTTTGCCCGCGCGCTCCTGCATGTCGCGAAGGACACCACGCTCGACGAGTGGCTCGCGGAGCTGCCCGCTCGCAGCGCCGATCGCGACGCCGCCACACGACTCGCGAGCGCGCTTCGCGAATCGATCGCAGCCGACGAGGATCCGGGCGTGCCACTCGTCCTCCACCGACTCGGGACGCGCGAGTTCGAGGAGCGCGTGTGGACCACGATCCGCGAGCTCGCGCACGGCGCGTTTCGCATGAAGAACGACGCCGACGGGATCGTGGTCAATCGGGGACGCCACGGCGGCGCGGCGGCGAAGGCCGCGCATATCCACGCGCACGAGCGTCGCGATCTCGAAGCGCTCGGCGATCACCTGCACGCGCGATACCGCGAGCTCGTCGCGGCGCACGGCATGACCGGTCGTGCCGAGGTCGTCGATCACGTGTTCCGCTGGGAGAGCGACCACCGGTTTCCATGGATGGAGGGCTGGGTGAAGAACCAGGCCGCGCCCGCGGAGCGCAACATCGTGCTCGTGATCCCCGGTCGCGATCGCACGCAGGCCGTGGTGATGGGCGACCACTACGACACGGCGTACATGGAGGACGTGTTCTACAGCGAGAAGGGCGGCGACTTCTTACGCGCGCCCGCCGCCGGCGCCGACGACAATCACTCGGCGACCACCGCGCTACTCCTCGCCGCCGAACAACTGCTGCCGCTCGCCGCCGCGGGGAAGCTCGAGCGCGACGTCTGGCTCGTGCATCTCACCGGCGAGGAATACCCGGCGGACTGCATGGGCGCGCGTGCTCTCGGTCAAGCGCTCGTCGAGAAGACGCTCGTGTTCACCGCGGAGGACGGAGCGGCGCGCGACATGTCGAACGTCGACGTGGTGGCGGCATTTGTCCTCGACATGATCGGCCACAACACCGAGCGCAACCGCGACGTGTTCATGATCGCGCCCGGCGAGGGCGCTCGCTCCGCACGCCTCGCGTTGCGTGCCCATCGTGCGAACCAGCGGTGGAATGCGAGCGCGGCCGCGTGGAACCAGCACGATCGCCGCGGGCTCGCGCGCGCCGAGCGCGTTCCCGACGGAGATGGACCGTCGTCACCGCCACCGCCGTTCGCGCATCTGCCGTTGCGCGGCGAGGTCCGGGTCGAGTGGGAGCCGCGCTCCGCGTTGTTCAACACCGACGGTCAGATCTTCAGCGACCTCGGCATCCCGTGCGTGCTGTTCATGGAGAACTACGACATCAGCCGCACTGGCTATCACGACACGCTCGACACGATGGCGAACATCGATCTCGACTACTGCGCCGCGGTCACCGCGATCGCGATCGAGGCGGTGGCCGATACGGCGTGCGCCGAACGCCTCTAATGAAATCGCGCGCCTCGTAAATCGTTCTTGGCACTCGCAGGCGCTGTTGTTACGGTCTGCTCATTCAAGGACGTGCCGTGCTGTCGAATGCCCAACCCGAAATGGACCTCGCGAGAATGACTCGCGAGTGGGCAACTTTCGACAGCCGCACCATCGCGCCGCACGACTGACCGCAATCGCGTTGTTTGTCGTCGTGTAACGGCTCTCGCATCCGCGGGAGCAGAAGGCGTGTGTCATGTCTGTCGACTTTGTTTCTCTCGAGCACTCCGTGCTCGCGACGTGGAATCGCGAGCGTACGTTTCAGCAATCACTCGCACAGCGCGCGGATGCTCCGCGCTACGTGTTCTACGATGGCCCTCCCTTCGCGACGGGCCTGCCGCATTACGGCCACCTGTTGACCTCGTACATGAAGGACGTGGTCCCGCGGTATCAAACGATGCGCGGGTTTCATGTTCCTCGTCGGTGGGGCTGGGACTGTCACGGTCTCCCCGTCGAGCTCGAGGTCGAGAAGGAGCACGGGCTCGCATCACCGGCGGCGAGTGATGGCTCGGCGGTAGCGGCGTTCAACGATGCGTGTCGCGGCCTCGTGCTGCGCTACGCGACCGAATGGGAAGGCGTCGTATCGCGCCTCGGCCGATGGGTCGACTTCGACGACGCGTACAGCACGATGGATCCCGAATACACGGAGTCCGTCGTGTGGGCGTTCGCCGAGCTGCACCGTCGCGGGCTCGTCTACGAAGGGCAGAAGGTCGTCGCGTACTGCACGCGCTGCCAGACGCCGCTGTCGAACTTCGAGACCCGGCTCGATGATTCGTATCGCGAGCGCGTCGATCTCGCGGTGACCGTACGCTTCCCTCTCGTCGGCGAGCGCGCGTCGCTGCTCGCGTGGACCACGACGCCGTGGACGCTTCCGGCGAATGCGGCGCTCGCCGTGCATCCGGCGCTGACCTACGTGCGCCTCGAGTCTCTCGACGGAGATTCGGTGTGGCTCGCCGAGGCCGCGCGCGATCGCTACGAGCTGGCGGTGTGGGTGGAGCGCGAGCGCTGCTCGGGTGCCGAGCTCGCGGGACGGGTGTGCGTGCCGCCGTTCGACTACTTCGCGTCGAGCGTGCCGGTGCTCGCGGCGGACTGGGTGAGCGCGAGTGATGGCACGGGCGTGGTGCACCTCGCACCGGCGTTCGGCGAGGAGGATCAAGCGACGTGCGCCGCGCACGGTGTTCACGGCGAGAACCACGTGCGCGACGACGGAACGCTCGATGCGCGCGTGGGCAACCTCGCGGGACTCGACGTGCTCGCGGCGAACGAGCCGGTCGCGCGTGCGCTCGCAGCGTCGGGCCGATTGTTCGCGCGCGGCAACGTGCTGCACGAGTACCCGCATTGCTGGCGCTGCGATCGGCCGCTCGTGTATCGCGCGGTCCCGAGCTGGTACGTCGCGGCGTCGCGACTGCGCGAGCGCTTGCTCGCATGCAACGCGAAGGTGCTTTGGGTCCCCGCCGAGCTCGGCGACAAGCGCTTCGCTGATTGGCTCGCGAACGCGCGTGATTGGGCGGTCTCGCGCAAGCGATCGTGGGGCGCACCGGTGCCCGTATGGCGATGCGCTGCGTGCACGGCGACTCGTGTCGTCGGTTCGCGCGCGGAGCTCGAGCAACTGTCGGGGCGCGCGGTCACCGATTGGCACCGGCCCGCCGTCGACGAGCACGTGCTGCCATGCGCGTGTGGCGGCGAGCAGCGTCGCGTCCCCGACGTGCTCGATTGCTGGTTCGAATCGGGCGCGATGCCGTTCGCGTCGCTGCACGTGCCGTTCGAAAACGCGGAGCTATTTCGCGCGTCGTTCCCCGGAGACTTCGTCGCCGAGTACGTCGCGCAGACGCGCGGCTGGTTCTACACGATGCTCGTGCTGTCGACGGCGCTATTCGACGAGCCTCCGTTTCGCAACGCCGTGTGCCACGGTGTTCTTCTCGGCGAGGACGGCCGCAAGATGAGCAAGCGTCTCCGCAACTATCCGGATCCGACGCAGCTCGTCGCCGAGCACGGATCGGATGCCTTGCGCGTCGCGCTGCTCACGTCGGGTGTGGTCTCGGGGGCGGATGCGCGGTTCTCGGCGGCACCGGTGCGCGATGCCGTGCGCCGCTTGCACCTGCCGTGGTGGAACGTCGTGCATCTCGTGACCGCGTATGCCGCCGGCGATGGCTTCGTGCCGTCGAGGACGCCGGGCGGGACGAGCGTTCTCGATCGCGCGCTGTGGAGCGAGGCGGACCTCTTGCGCAGCGACGTCGAAGCGGCGATGGCCGATCTCGATTTCGCGCGGGCCTACGCGAAGCTCGAGGACTTCGTCACGACGCTGTCGACGTGGTACGTGCGTCTCGCGAAGCCAACGCTGTGGCGCGACAAACTCGACGACGAGAAGCGAGCGACGTACGAAGCGCTGTTCGGCGCGCTCGACCAGCTCGCGCTCGTGGCCGCGCCGTTCTTGCCGTTCCTCGCGGACGCGATGTACACGGCGCTCGGCCACGAGCGATCCGTGCATCTCGAGGACTGGCCGAAGCCGCGCGAGGTCGATGTTGCTGCGGTCGCGGATATGCGCCGATTGCGCGACGTGGTGCGCCTCGCGCGATCCGTCCGCGAGAATGCGAACGTCAAGCATCGCCAGCCGCTTCGGCTCGCGCGCGTCGCCGGTCTGCCCGACGCGATGCTCGACGAACATCGCGTACTCCTCGAGACCGAGCTCAACGTGAAGCGCGTCGAGCGATTCGCCGCGACCGCGCAGCGAGCGCTGCTGCTCGACTTCGCAAAGCTCGGTAGGCGCTTGCGATCACAACTCGCGACGGTCAAGGCCGCCGTCGACGCGGGCGACTACCGCGAGAAGTCCGATGGCTCTGTCGAGGTTAGCGGCGTCACCCTCGCTGCCGACGAGGTGTCGTGGCGGACGCTCTCGGCGAGCGAGCGCGGTACGGCGTCGCGTGATGGCCTCGTGGTGTCGCTCGATCTCGCACTCGACGAAGCGCTCGTTCGCGAAGCATCCGCGCGCGAGCTCGTTCGCGTCGTACAGGATCTGCGCAAGCAGGCGCGGCTCCGCTACGGCGAGCCGGTCACGTTGTCGGTGGTCGGCGAGTCCGCGGAGCTCGCCGCGATGCTCGAGGTGCACGCGCCGTGGGTTGCCGATCAGTGCAGCGCGAGTCACGTCGCGCGGGTACCGCTCGCATCACCACTGCGCGTGACGACGGCCGAGCTGTGCGGGACGAGCGTCACCCTCTCGCTCGCGCAGGCGTGACGCTCCGCGAGCAGTTCGCAGACCGTTACCAGTCCATCCGGGCACACGACGCTAGGTGCCCGATAGATCGAGCATGGGACCCAATCGTTGTTGTCCCGCTGGATCGGGCCGGGTATCGTCGAGATCGTGGCTGGGAACCTCCTCTGGTGCATCGCATTCGTGGCGATGGGCTGCGCGAACGCCGAGAAGGGCGGCGCGGGCACCGACGGTGGTTCCTCGGGTGGCGATGGTGGTGGGAGCGGAGGCGATGCATCGTGCGGAACTACCTGCGACGAGGATCACGACGGCGTCGTCGATGGCCTCGATCTGTGCCCGGGCACGTCGTCGCTCGGTTCGGTCAACATGGACGGGTGTGCGGACTCGCAGGTCAATCCCACGCTGCAACCGGTGTTTCCGTCGTACGGAATGACGTGGACACCGACCGGCAGCCTCGGTCGTGCGGCGAGCTTGACCTGGACGTACACGGGCATCGAGCGCGGCGATCTGTTCCACATCTACTGGATCGTCTGCGATGACCCGGCCACGCCGTGCGGTGTCTCGCTCGACGGCCCGATCGACGCGGCGAACGAGAACTGGGCGTTCAGCGCCACCGATTCCGATCTGGTGAACGGCAAGCTCGTGTACACGAACACGACGAAGATCGTGCTCGCGGATGGCTCGATGCCCGCGCTCGACGGCCGGCTCACGCTGTCGATCTACGATGCCGCGGATGTGCCGGGGCGCTGGGCGTCTGCGACCACGCTCGGAGTCACCGGTCGCCTCGGTCAGTACGGCGCCGAGGTCACCGGCGCGGGCTTCAAGGTCGTCGCGATCGCGGAAGTGAAGCCGACCGCCTCGTCGACGTGGACGCCGTACCTCGACTACTACGATTCGGCACCGACGCCGATCGCGGGTGGCGGCGTGTACACGTCGTTCGGCGGTTCGTTCTACGACGAGTGAACACGTACGGATCGCGTTCGGCATCGAGGCGGATCGTCGAACGAACAGGGCGACGAATCACGCGAGTGCGACGACGGGACTCGCCGCCCGTTGCGCGAAGTAGCTACAGACCACCGTTCGCGTCGCGGCACGTACCGCTGCCGTCGCACGAGTAGCCGCTATCGCAGCGATGGCCGCACGAACCGCAGTTCGCGGAGTCCGTCTTCGTATCCGTGCAACGGCCGCCGCATACGTATTGCCATCCAGGCCCCGCGCACGACGCGCCCTCGACGAGCCCGCGCTTTCTCGTCGGCCGCGACTCCGACACCTCGACCTCGAACTGCGGGCGCTTGACGAGCTTGATCTTCGCGAACGGCAGGCCCTTCGATCGATCCCCATCGTCGTAGCGAACGTCCGCGGTGCCATCGTCGTAGACCGCGGTCAGCGTGCCGCGATACCAGCCTCCGTTCGTCCATTGCGCGGAGACCTTGTCACCGCGTCGCAGCGTGCTGACCGCGGCGGGCGCCGGCGGCGTCGCTGCCGGAGGCGTCGGTGTCGTCGGTGTCGTCGGTGTCGTCGGTGTCGTCGGCTCGACGGTCGTCGGCGTGGCGATCCCAGGCATTCTTCCCACCTGTGCCATGTCGCCGCGATCGCACGCCGCGAGCACCGCGAACACGATCCACGCGCGCTTCATTGCGCACCGCAATCGACGGGGTCGCCGCCGTCCCACACCGCGTGGATCGGCGAACCACCCGCGCGCCAGGCACCGAAGATGTCGAGCATCGTGCGCGGGGCATTGGCAGACGTGACCGTCACGTCGAACACGCTCGGGTTCGTCGACAGCGTCTCGTGATCGGGGCACGGGGGACCGAACGTCGCCGGCTCGCGCGCGATCGCGGGACCCTCCTCGGCGAGCGTGCGCAGATCGGCGAGCTCGACGAGCTGGTCGTGCACGAGCTTCGCGAAGCGCGCCGGCGTCATCACGCCCTCGCCCGGGACGCTCATTCCGGTCTCGACGAAGTTCCCGCCGATCTGCTGATCGAGGAGACCCATGCGCACCATCATCGGAGTGGTCACGTGATTGCGGACCACGTGCCCCGGGTCCTTGCACAGGTACGCGGTAGCGGGAGCATTCGTCGCGTGCCACGACACACAGCTCTCGTCGGACTCGCCGTCGTACAAGCCGCGCGCGGCCGCGATCACCGCCTCGTAGGTGCACGCACCGCCGACGGTACAGAGCAGCGAGGTCGTCCAATCGAGCAGATCACCTCGCGGTCCGAAGATCGAATCGATCAGCGTGTTGAACTCGAGCGTGCAATCGAGACACGTGTTGTGAGCCCTCAGCGTCGTGTTGAGGCGATCCGCATTCTGGATCGCGCCCGAGCCACCCGCCGACGCACCCGCGAACAACACGTTGCTCGCCATATCCAGATCCGCGAGCACCGCCGAGCCACCACCGAGCGTGTATGCCGGCAAGGTGCCACCGTCGCGGCGCAGCATCGCGATCACCGCGTCGAGGATGTCGCGGCCGTGGAAGTCGATCCGATAGCGGATCGGGTCGCCGCTGACGGGATGCAACGCATCGACATCCATCGGACCCGTCGTTCCGACCCACGCGTCGCTCGAGCAGTACCGCACGAACACTTGGTTCGCGTCCGAGATCGGATTCGCGGCGCCGCGCAGCAGGATGCCATCACCTGGGATGCCTCCCGCTGGCGCGAGCATCGCCGACATCTGCGTCATGCCGAAGTTCGTGTCGACCGAGCACCAACGCCGCGCGCAGTCATCGCCGTCCCGGCAGGCGCCACCGCCCTGGAGCTGGATCACCCAGCGCGTTGCTCCGGCCGCGGTCGCTGCGGGACGAAAGTAGAACGTGCCTGCACTGCCATCGTTGCACCGCGCGTTCGGAAACGCGGCGAGATCGAGATCCACGCGCTGCAGATCACCTCCCGGCCGCAAGCCACCCGCGCTCGCGGGCGTTCCGCAGTCGAGCACGGTGGCGATCGACGGCGCGGGCTCGCTCGCGTCGGGGACATCAGCGTCGCCCGGCGCGTCGTCGGCGGTGCCGGCATCGGGGAGCGTGTTCGTGACCGAACCGCAGGCGACAAGGACGAGGAAGGCAGAGGCTCTCAGCATCCGCGCCAGTGGTGCAGCCGGTGGGCCGCCGCGGAGCCCAAACGTTTCCATCGGTTACTCGAGTGCAGCAACGGCAACGCCGAATCGGCGCGCTGGGTTCGCCGAGAAGTTACGCTCCGCCCATGAGTGACTCACGGGCGTTTGCTGCGGATCTGTTGTCGGGTCGCCGGAAGCATCTCGACGATCACGTGCCCATGCGTGGCCCGGCTCGATCGCCCGATGTGGTGCTCGACGAGACTCGCGTGGCGATCGACGAGCTCGAAGCGCTGCGCGCGAGCGATCCGGAGAAGGCGCTGCGCGTACTTCGCGAGCAACTGCAGAACAAGAAGCTGACCGACGCGGATCTCGTGGAGTTCATCCGTGTGTGGCGCACGGCCGTCGACGATCCGGAGGCGTTCGAGAACAACGTGCGGTCACCGACCCGCGGCTTGGGCGACTGGTGGGACAAGCTCCGCGCGTATCTCCACGCACCGTCGGAAGCGGATCAGGCCGATGCGACGAAGATCGGGCTGATGTCGGCGAACTACAAGCTGCCGGCGAACCCGATGGGCCCCGGGATCAATCCGCACGAGCGCATGCTCGAGACCCTCGATCCGGCGTGGGTTCCGCTGCTCGGCGCGAAGATCCGCGAAGGGTTCTGGCCGAAGTTCCTGTCGGCCATGCCGAGGCACGGCGCATCGCAGTTCACGTATCCGGCCGTCGGTCCAGACAAGAAGGAGCTCGCGAAGGGAGCGCCGATCGACATCGCGTTGTTCGCGGATTTCGGCACGGGCTACTACCACTCGTGGGCGATCGCGGAGCAGCTCGCGACGTGGGCGTTCCCGTACGCGTTTCACCTCGGCGACGTCTACTACGCGGGACGGCAGAACGAGTTCGACGAGCGCTTCGAAGCGCCGCTCCTCCAAATCATCGACAAGACGCGGCTGTTCGGGCTCGCGGAGAACCACGAGCTGTACTTCGGCGGCTCGCACTACCTCGAGTACTTCAAGCGGCTGCGCGAAGCGGGCAACACCGATCAGGAGGGAAGCTACTTCTGCGTGCGGTTCCCGGATCACCAGGTGATCGGCATCGACGTCAATTGGCAGGGGCGGCAGCGGTTCACCGACGGCGAGCTCCAGAAGTGGCTCCGCGCGCGGCTCGCCGAGGCGGGCCATCGCACGAACATCTTGCTGTCCGGCAGCGCACCGTTCGACTACGGCGATCCCGACGCACGCAAGCTCCTCGAGGATGTGCGCCCGTTGATCGCCGACGGATCGATCGGCCTGTGGTTCTGGGGCGACGATCACTACTGCGCGTTGTTCGATCGCAAGGACGACGAGGTCCCGTTCTTCGGCAGCTGCATCGGTCACGCGGGATATCCCGGGCCACGCCAGACCGACTCGCTCGCGAGCTACAAGACGTATCCACTGTGGTTCGAGGACGAGCCGCGGTTCCCGCGCTGGACCGAGATGCGCCAGGACATGGTGAACAACGGGTGGTGTCACGCGCGGCTGCAGCCAGGTGGCGGCGTGGATCTCGTCTACGTCGATTGGCTGTCGTGCAAGCGCGCGGCGATCTCGTTCACGCGCAACGGGGCGCGGCTCGAGCGAGGGCAGGTGGAGACGTTCGATCGCGAGACGAAGCCCGTGCGCTACTCTCGCTCATGAAGATCGAGACGCTGACCAGCGGCATCTGGCAGACGAACACGACCATCGTCTCGAACGGAGATCGTTGCGTCGTCCTCGACCCCGCGTACTTTCCGCGCGAGCTCGACGCCATCGCGGCGCGAGTCCGCGAGATCGGCCACGCCGACGCGGTGATCTTCACGCACGGTCACTGGGATCACGTGATGGGACACTCGGTGTGTCCGGATGCGCCGGTGTGGGTGAGCCAACCGCTCGCCAGCGCGATCGCCGCGAACGATCCGAAGGCGATGCGCTACCTCGACGATGCTCGCGAGTTCGACTCGCGCTGGTACGTGCCGCGGCCGACGGGGCATCGCTGGCCGGCATCGCTCGTCGGCCTCGCCGAGGGCCCGGTCGAGCTCGCGGGCGTGACTGCCCGTGTCCTGCACTTGCCGGGACACAGCCCGGACGGCTTGGGGCTGGTCGTCGAAGGGACGCTGCTCGTCGGTGACTACCTGTCGCCGTGCGAGATCCCGTTCGTCGACGATGCAGCGCAGTACCGCGCGACGCTCGTCCGCTTGCTCGACGTGCTGTCGTCGGTGAGCGAGGTCATCCCGGGACACGGGCCGCGACTCGCGTCGTCGGATGCTCTCGCGATCGCACGTGCGGACCTCGCGTACCTAGAACGCCTGTTGTCGGCGAGCTCGCTCGAGACCGCGCTCGCGATAGCGCTTCCGCGCGCGGCCGATGTCGTCGGCATGGCCGATCACCATCGCGAGAACTGCACGCGCCTTACGAGCTAGCCATGCCGAGTCCCGTCGTGAACAGGATCACGCGGCCGGCGGGGAAGTTCTCGAACCGAGGGGACGATGCGACCGACTCGATGGAGGACGCGAGCACGAGGGCGAGCATCCGGTTCATGCCGTGACAACGCGCTGCGACGCGGCGCTATTCGCGGTGAGCGCGCGCAGTCGATCGGGGCCGACGGGCTCCTCGAGCTGCCACGGCACGATCGCGACTCGCTTCGCGTGCTGCGTCTGCACCGCCTGGATCTGCGCGAGCTCGCCGACGATGCGCTGGCGGAGCAGCGGATCGCGGGATCCGGTCGCGGCCAAGCTGCTGTTGATGATCCACGCGTAGGGCTCGATGCCGGCGCGACGCAGGTCTGTCTGCAGCGCCGCCGCTTCGGTCACCGGCGTGGTCTCCGCGAGCGTGACGAGGAGGATCTTGGAGTACGCCGGATCGGCGAGCCGCATCAGCGGCGTCGTGATCTTGCCCGCATGCTCGGCGCGAAAGGCGCGCACGCTGTCGCGGTGATACGCGCCCGTGGTGTCGAGAAGGAGCAGCGTGTGCCCGGTGGGTGCGGTGTCGAGCACGACGAACCCGCGCTGCGCTTCGCGGATCAATCGCGAGAATGCCGTGAACACCGCGAGCTCCTCGTAGCAAGGAGAGCGCAGGTCTTCGGCGAGCAATGCGCGACCCGCGTCGTCGAGCTTCGCGCCGCGCGTCTTCATCACGTTCTCGACGTACGCCTTCGTCTCGGCTTCGGGATCGATGCGGCTGACCGTCAGGTGGGGAACCTCGCCGGCGAGCGTCGACGCGACATGCGCGGCGGGATCGGTGGTGCTGAGGTGCACCGGGAATCCGCGCGACGCGAGCTCGAGGGCCACGGCGGCGGCGATCGTGGTCTTGCCGACACCGCCTTTGCCCATGACCATAATCAGGCCGCGTCCGGGTGCAGCGAGATCGTCGAACAACGACGCGAGCGGCGGCAGGTGCGGCATCGAGAGAGTCGACGGCGGTGTGTCGATCTCGCTCGACGGCAGGAGGAGCGCGCGCAGTGCGTCCAGCCCGACCATGTTGAACGGTCGCAGCGGGATGCGCTCCGTCGGAAGCGAGCGCAGCATCGCGGGCATCTGCTCGAGGGCCACGCGACCGCGCTGCTCGAGTGCGACTGCGACCGGATCGCTGCGATCGCCTGCGTCGAAGATCCCGTTGATCGCGAGCTGTTGGTTCTCGATCCCGAGCTCCGTCAACTCGCCCGAGGTTCGCGCGGCTTCGCGGAGCGCTGCCTTCTCGGGCCTTGTCACCAGCACGACGGTCGTGCGCTTCGGATCCGTCAACGCCGCGAGCGAGGCGGCGAACCGAGTCATCTGCATCTTCAGTCCAGCGTGAGGTCCGAGACACGACTCGCTGTGCGGCGAGTCTTCGAGGAAGCCGGTCCACGCACGAGGCAAGCTGAGCAGCCGTAACGTGTGGCCGGTCGGTGCCGTGTCGAAGATGACGTGATCCCAGCCTTCGTCGTGATCTCCGGCGAGGAGTCCAGCGAGCTCGTCGAACGCGGCGATCTCGGTCGTGCACGCCCCGGCGAGCTGCTCCTGGAGCCCGGTGATCTGCTCCGCGCTCCACATGCCGCGATACGGAGCGATCACGCGCTCGCGATAGTCGTCGGCGGCCTTGTCCGGATCGATATTCGACGCGAACAATCCGGGCGCTCCGTCGATCGCTGTCGGATGGTTCGTGAGCGGTGTACCGAGCATCTGGTCGAGGTTCGACGCGGGATCGGTGCTGACGAGCAGGACCTTCTTTCCAGCATCACGAAGTCGCAGCGCCGTCGCGCACGACAGCGCTGTCTTGCCCACGCCGCCCTTGCCCGTGAAGAACAGGAAGTGTGGGGGTGCATCGAGGAAGCTCATGGTTACGTTCGCTCCGGCCGCCAGGGTCGCACGACGACGAGCAGCGCGAGCGCCGCGAGTGCCGCGATCCCGCCGAACCAGAACGGCGCTGCAGGACCCACGCGATCCCAGAGAACGCCGGCGATCACGCTGCTGACGAGCGTCGTACCTCCCGTCGCCATGTAGAACAGGCCGATCGCGAACCCGCGTCGTTCGCGTGGAACATGATCGGCGATCAACGCCTTGCCCACACCGTCGGTGAGCGCGATGTAGACGCCGTAGACCGCGAGCAGCGGCCACACCGTCGTCGCTCCAGCGTGCGCGAGCCCGAGATACACACCTGCGTAGATGATCCAGCCGATCGCGATCACGCGCCACCGCCCGAACCGATCGCTGAGGATGCCCGCGGGATACGAGACGATCGTGTAGACGAAGCTGTACAGCGCGTAGACGAGCACGATCTCCCACGGCGCGAGGCCGACCTGTCCCGCGCGCAAGAGGAGGAACGTGTCGCTGCTGTTCGCGAGCGAGAACACGATCAGCACGGCCGCGACCTTCCAGTATCCGCGCGAGAGCCCGCCGAAACCCGTGGTCGGTGTGATCGAGGGGCTCACTGGAGGCGGCTCGTGCGGCGGCTCGCGCAAGAGAAACGTGAACCCCACGGCGGCGAGCCCCAGGACCGCGGCGACCGCGAAGATGGTGCGAAACGTCGCGGCGGTGTGCTCGGTTTGCGACGCGCCGCTCACCGGCGATCCACTGAGCCACCACAGCAGCGCTGCCGACAGCAGCACACCGACGACAGCGCCGGCGCTGTCCATCGCACGATGGAGACCGAACGCGCGCCCGCGATCCTCGGGGAGCGTGGTGTCGGCGATCAGCGCGTCGCGCGGGCTCGAGCGGATGCCCTTACCGACGCGATCGATCGTGCGGCCGAGCATGACCATCGGCCACGCGACGGCTCCGATCAGGATCGCTTTGCCTGCGACGGGCAGGCCATAGCCGAGCCGCACGTACGGCACGCGCTTGCGAAACCGATCGCTGCGCCAACCCGCCCATGCGGTCAGCACGGCGACCGCACCCTGCGCGATGCCCTCGACCCATCCGAGCGACGTGGCGGATGCGCCGAGCACCGCGATCATGAACAACGGGAGGAGCGGATAGATCATCTCGCTCGAGACGTCGTTGAAGAACGACACCCAGCCGAGGACGACGACGTCCCGTGACAGCGGTCGGCGCTCGCGGGCTGGCTCGTTCATCGCAGGTCTCTTAGCCGAGCTTCGCGAGAAGCCGCGGGGGCTTCGTGCGCAGCTGCGCCGGCGTTGCTCGGAACTGGAACGTTCCCTTGCGTGCGTCCACGCTCAGCTTCCCGATCTGTACCTTGGTCATAGCTTCGCTTTCATCGCGTCGACCTCCGCGAGCTTCGCGGTGTCGACACCGTCGGCGGAGGCGTACGCGGTTCGTGCACCATCGAGAAGCTCGCGGGTTCGTGCAGGATCGCGCCGGAGGGCGACGAGCGCGCGCGCGAGGCCAAGTCGCGCATCCGCGAGCTCGGCCGGATCGTAGTCGCCGGTCGTGGGGCGCAGCGCGATCGCGCGCTCGAACAGCGGCAGCGCTTTCGCGGGCTGCTTGGTATCGAGATACACGCTGCCGAGGCCGAAGATGGCGTAGTAGTCGGCATGCTCGTCGGGCTGCTTCTCGCCGATCGAGCGCGCCTCCGAGAACGCGGCGATCGCGTCGTCGAAGCGCTTCGCGGCTTGGTGCGCGATTCCGAGCCACTCGAGCGACATCGCGAGATCGCGCGAATCGGGCGCGGAGAACTTGCGACGGATCGCGACGGCGCGCTCCAGGTCCGCGCGTGCGCGATCGTGGACGCCGAGTGCAGTCAGCGTCCGGCCGCGCATCTCGAGGAGCGGGACGACCTGACCGGTCTCGCCTGTTGCGCGCTCGTAGATCGGTAGCGCGCGATCGAGGAGCGCGAGCGCTTCGTCGTTCTTGCCCAGCGAGGTCAGCGCGGTGCCGAGGATCGCCGCGCTGTGCGAGATACGTGCGGAGTTCGCGCCCGCAGACTCGACGGCGATCGCGAACGAGCGGCGCAGCACGTCGAGGCTCTCGCTCGGCTTGCCGGCGATGATGCGCGCGGAGCCGAGCATGTTCAGTGCATCGATGAGGCCGGGGTGCGTGTCGCCGAGGAGGCGCTCGCGCATCGCGATCGCGCGCTGCAGCGTCTTGTCTCCCTCGGCGTTGGCGCCCGATTGCCACTGCAGCGTGCCGAGGCCGATCAGCGCGAGTGACAGATCGAGATCGTCGCGCGTGCCGACCGCGCTCTCGCGGAGTGCGATCGCCGTCTTCATGTGCTCGATCGCCGCAGGAAACTCGTTCTGCGACATCGCCACTCTGCCTTCGGTGAAGGCGAGATCGAAGCGGAGGTTGTCGTCGGCGATGCGGGCGATCACCCCGCGGGCCTGCGCTAACCAGCGTACGCTGTCTTCGCGGCGATCGATGTTCGACTCCGCTCGCGCGAGATCGAGATAGAGGCGCGCGCGCAGCTCCTCGAGGCCCGCGGCTTCCGACGCGACGAGCGCCTTCTGCCACGCATCGCGCGCGGCGGCGAACTCGTGGCCCTCGTTGCGTGCATCGCCGGCGATCTTCCACGCCTGCGCTTCGATCGCGGGCAGCGGCACCGCACGAGCGGCGTCGGCCACCTTCGTTGCTTTGGCGACCGCCGCCGCGTACCGGCCGCTCGTTCGCTCGCTCGTCGCCGCTTCGAGCTCGCGGCGAAGCTCGTCGTAGCGCGCGCGCAATGCGGGCTCGGCGGGCACGCGGAACTGCGCGAGCGCTTCGCGCGGGCCCGCGCACACCTCGAGATCGGTCGCTTCGATCACCGCGGTCACCGCATTCTCGACGAGGAGCGGCGTCGCCTTCTCGAGCGCGCCGACCAACGCGCCGACGCGATGCGTGCTCTCGGCGAGGCACGTCATGCGGAGATCGAATAGCTCCGGCGACTCCGTGCGATCGACGCGCGCGGCGCGACATGCGTTCGCCCGCAATTGTCCCGCGCGACCGCGCCAGCTCGCGAGCTCCGCGATCGTCCGCTCCGCCGTCGGCACCGCGAAGCCCAGCTCGGTCGCCGCGAACCCCGCGCGAATCGCCGCGTCGGCGTCGGGTGCGTAGCCGCCGGGCAGCGGCTGATCGGTGCCTGCACATGGATCGTCCGCGGGTCGCGCAGCGAATGCGAGCGTGACGAGCGGCGTCGCGATCGCGAGCGCGGCGACGCCGGCGACGATCGCGCGCGTGCGGAAGCGCGATGGCGCGGCGGCGAGCTCGTCGAGCAACGCGTCGAGCGACGACAGCCGCTGCTCGCGCTCCATCGCGAGCCCCTGGCGCAACAAGCCGCGCAGCTTCGCCGGCAGCGGCCGAGCCGGCAGCTCGGGCCCTTCGCGCATGCGGTCGAGCAGCCCACTCGCCGTCGTGGCGACGTACGGCCGTCGACCGAACATCGCCTCGCAACACATCACGCAGAAGCTGAATACGTCGCTCGATGGATCGGCCTCGCCACCGACGAGCTGTTCGGGTGCGCAATACGCGGGCGTACCGACGACCTTGCCGGTGAGTGCGAGCTGCTGCAGTGCGAGCCCGTCGAGGTTCGTCGCCGACACGCGCTCGGAAACGCCGCGCGCGAGACCGAAGTCGACCATCTTCACGGCGCCATCGTTCGCGATCATCACGTTCGCGGGCTTCACGTCGCGATGGACGAGGCCGGCCGCGTGCGCCGCGGCAAGCCCGCGCCCCGCTCGCTCGAGCACCTTCGCGATCTGTCGCCACGTGCGCGGCTGTCGTCGCAGCCAGCGATCCAGCGACTCGCCCTCGACGAGCTCCATCGCGATGAACACTTCGCCCTCGTGCGTGCCGACCTCGTACACCGAGACGACGTTGGGATGCTGCAGCTGCGCGAGTCCTTGTGCCTCGCGCAAGAGCAGCGCTTGCGCGACGTCGGGCGTGCCGCGATCGGCGATCGGCATCGGTGCAGCGCGCACGAGCTTGAGCGCCACGTCGCGCTTCAGCGTCGGATCGTGAGCGCGATAGATGATGCCCATCGCTCCTTCCGCGATCGACTCCTCGATCTCGAAGCGACCGACCGTCGCGCCGACTGCGATCGCCGGCGCACCGTCGTCGTGAACCCCGCCGGTCGCGAGGGCAAACGCGAGCTGTCGACAGCCACCGCACTCGTCGAAGTGCGTCTCCACCGCGAGCGCGGATTCGCGTGCGAGGCGTCCTGCGAGGAAGCTCACGAGCTCGCTCTCGTCGGGGCACGCCACGCCTCGATTCTGCGCCGAAACCGACCGCCTTGCCGGTCGAACCGATGCGATGTGCGGGATTGCTGTCGTGCTCCGCGCCGATCAGCTGTCCAAGGGACGCGCGCGCAGGTCGCGTTGCGCGAGGCCGTGCTTGTGGGCCGTGTAGCGCCAGCCCAGGTCGCCCAGCCATCGGTACGCGACATCGGGCATCGGTGCCTTCATCATGAGCTCGATGGCGATCTCCGGCACATCGCCGCCCTCGGTGAGGGTCTTCGCGGCGACGTCGAGGGCGCGCTTGACGTGCTCGGCCGGGCCGTGTTGCTCGTCGAGCGGCACCTCGGGCTTCAAGTAGCCACCACCTCCGAGCGGAAGGCCGCCCGCCCAGCGATAGCCCGCGCGGTCGCAGAAGTGCCTCGCGATTCGCATCGCGGTGCGAACCTGCTCCGGCTCGGGGAACCCGCAGTTGATGATCGCGGCGAAGCGAGCAGGCATGTCCGTGGGGACGCGAGCGACGTGGTCGAGCGCGTGCACGACCAACGCTGGCAACGCATCCACGTACAGCGGCGTCACCAACACGAACAGGTCGGCCTTCGCGATCTGGGTCGCGACCTCGGCCGCCTTGGTCTCGTGGACGAAGTCGGTGGCGAAGTGCAGCTCCATCGTCACGCCCTCGCTCTGCATCCGCGCGGCGAGTGCACGCGCCATGAGCTCCGATACGCTGGTGCCTTTGATCTTCGCGCTTCCGACGAGGATCGCCGCGGTGCGAGTGCGTGTCGGTGTGCTCGCTCCCGGGGCAGGACGTACGGCTTCGAGGAGCGATTCGCGCAGTGGACCGCGAGCGTGAATGTTCTCACCCGGGTGCGCCACCGAGGTCAGCATGGCGCACACCTCGGCAGCCCACTCGTCGCGGTGGTTGTCGTCGACAACCACTGCGCCCGCGCAGGGTGCGAGCATGTTGATCGCGTTGGCATCAGCGAGCTCGCACCAGGTGCGGGCCTGGGCTGGGTCCTTCCGCGGCATCCAGCCCAGGGCGTAGAAGCTCGCCTGCTTGTCGTAGCGGCTGCCGTGATGGGTCAGCGACGCGCGCTTCTCGAAGAACGGAGACAGCAGGCAGATCATGCGGTCCTGCGCTCGCTTCACGGCGTAGCTGTGCCCGCCGTACGTGACCTCGTCGATCAGCACGAGGCGATCAGCGTCGTGGATCGCGCGGACGATCTCCTCTTCGGCGTCGTGGGCACGGCACACACCGGGAGTCTTCACCCAGCAATCGAACTCTCCCTGGCAGTACGCGAGCTTCACGTTCGCGAGATCGAACGTGCGGATCTGCGTCTCGCCCTTCTGCTCGAGCTGGGCCCGGACGATGGCTTCGAGAGCCAGCAGCGAGGGAAGCTCCGGCGTGGCGGCAGACAAGATGACGGTCGTCATGCCTGCTCTCCAGCATCAATCGTGCCCGCCCCTAGAACCTCGCGCAGACGATTTCGCGAACCGCTTGCGTGCACCAGCAGCCACCACGCAGGAATCGCAATCGAGTCAGAGGTTCAGAATCGACGATTGATTGAAGATCAACGCGTCGGGATCTTGCTGCAGCACCGCGGAGACGGTGTCGCAGACCGCGCCCCCGACGACGATGCCGCCGAGGATCGTCGGTGGGATCAGTCGATCGGGGCACACGTTCGCGACCTGGAGGTTCAGCAAGCCGTCGACGAGCCAGCGCGCGCGGCTGAGACAGACGGCGCCTTCCGTGTTCCAGCCGGCCTCGAAGATGAAGCCGAGCGGCGGCAGGAGCCCCTGCTTCTGGATCGGTCCCGGTGCCGGGAGGCGATCCCAGATGTTGATCATCGTGTTGTCCTGCGTGAACGAGGTGCCATCGCCGCAATAGTCCGCGCGTGCGGCGCGCGTGCACGTCTGATGGAGCGCCGAGAAATCTGCGCCGCCGTAGCCGGTGAGCCACGGACGATAGCCCCAGCGGTAGCACTTGCCGATCGCCGCGCTCGTGCACCCGAACGTGAAGTGCGTCGTCGAGGGAACGCGATCGGCCGCGTCGCTCCACGTCATCGCGACAGGGATCGCCGCTTGCCGGCCGTCCTCGTCGGGATCGCAGGCATCGACCCACGAATCGGTCGCGAACTGCTCGATGCGATACAGGAACGTGTTGCCCGTGTTCGTCGGATCATTCGCCGCCAGCTCGGCACCGACGGAGGCAATTCGATACTCGACCTCGACGAGCTGCGTGCCATCGCTCGCGTCGCCGTAGATGCGTGCACCGGCGAGCGTCGCGCCGCGCACGGTGACACCGTTCCGCTCGGCGAGGAGCTCGCCCTTCACGACGCGCAGGTTCGCGAGCGCCGCACCGTCGAGCGTCGCGTCCGCGAACCGAAACCCGAGCAGCGACAGGTTCGCGAGATCGACACCTTGGAGCGTGCGCCCCTGGAGCTTTCGGCCCTGGAGCTTTCGACCTTGGAGCTTTCGGCCCTCTTGCTCGACGACCGAGGTCTGCTCGAAGTCGTCGACCGCACACCCCATCACCGAGAACGCCGTCGCCGCCATCACGAGGGTCTTCACACCAACATCGTCTCATCACTCGCGCGTCGATGGAGTGTGGACTTGGGATGTCACTGGGGTGCTGCAGATCCGGATTCCGGTATCGACATCACGACGCAAGGGATCGATCGGCTCGCGGTTGGCGCTGCGTGCGGAGATGCGCGCGTTGTACCAGGACCCACCACGCGCGATCGGCTGCGCCGCGGAGCCCGTCAGCTCCCACACGTTGCCCGCCATATCGGAGATTCCGAACGGGCTCGGCGTCGGGTGCGCACCGACCTCGTCGGGCCCGTACGCGAGCGGCGCGCGACCATAGGTCTCGTCGATGTTGGCGTCGTCGGGCGAGAGCTCGTCGCCGTGCGGGTAGGTCCTGCCATCGGCTCCACGTGCCGCGCGCTCCCACTCGAGATCCGTGCAGATGCGCGCGTTCGGCACGCGCTTTGTTTCGTGCAGCCATGCCGCAAAATGCGTCACGTCATCGACCACGACGCCCGCGATGGGGAACCGCATCCAGTCCTGGACATCGCGTTTCGTGCGGTCCCTGTAGCGGAATCGCTCGCCCATCTCGCCGATGTATGTGTGGGTATCTCGCGCGAACGTATATCGCCACCGCCCGGGTGCGATCTCGTGGAGGAGAGGAGGCGTACGCGCGCGGCGTTGTTCGGCGGGGAGCGCATCGAGATACGCGATCCACTCGCCGACCGTGACTTCGTAGCGACCGATCAGATACGCGCCTGTCGACACGGGGTGGAGCGGCGCCGCATTCATGAAGCCGATGCGCAGATCCGTTTCGTCACGCGAGCCCGAGAGGAACCTGCCCGCCGGAATGTAGACCATGCCGTCCGGAACGCTCTCGGCGCGCGGGAGGTCGAGTACGAGTGTCTGCGTCTTGCCGCGTTCGAGGAGCACGGGCAATCGCGTGGTCGCGTAGCCCGTCGCATCGACGACGAACACCACGTGCCCGGGCGTCATCGTGATCTGCGCACCCGGACTCGCCGCGCTCGCTCGCTCACCTGCGCGCTCGACGGTGATCCGTGCCGTGCTCGGCGTGACGGACAGCGATACGCGTGCAGGCGCCGCGAGCTCGGCATCGTGGTGGCGATCGCTTCCATCGCGGAGCTCCTCGGCATACTGCGTCGCGTTCTGCGAATCCCCGCGTCGCTCTGCAACGAGGAAGCGCTCGAAGTAGAGATCCGCGATCGCGGTGTGGACGCTCGCGCGGTCATCGATCGCGAGGGCGTTCTTGAACAGGCTCGTCGCGTCTCGATAGGCCTTCAGCTCGGCGACCGCGCGTCCATCCACGTCCGTGCGCCACACCGCCTCCGCCTCTTCGATTCGATCCTCGTCGAACAGCCTGAATGCGCGTTCGCGTCCCGCATCGATCTGGACCGTCACGGCGCGCGCGGCTTCGAGCTGCGCTCGTGCCTTGTTCAGCTGCTCGGCGATCGCGTGATCGACCTGCTGCTCCGCGCGCGCGCGAAGCTGCATGCCGACACCGATGGCACCCGCCGCGAGGAGGGCGGTGACGCCGACGGCGATGGACCATCGCTGGCGAAAGGCGCGGTGCCCGGCGTCGAGAAACTCGACCTCGCGCGGTGCGAGCTCGTCGCGTGCGATCGCGCGCGCCTCGACGATCTGGCGACGCGTCCACACGAGGTCCCGCGGCCGACCCGCCCGTTCCCACTCGAGTGTCGCGAGCTCGAGGCGCTTGTGGATCGCACGCGCGGCCGCTCCTTTCTGCCGCCACTCTTGAAGCGTCGCCCAGTTCGCGACCAGCGCCTCGTGGGCGATCTCGTACTGTGCGTTGTTCGCGACGACGATGCGTCCGCGAACCAGCGCCTCGAGGGCACGTCGTTCCGCCACACGATCCGGACCATCGGACAACAGTTCGGACTCGGAGCGAGGCGCGCGTGTCCCGTCCGCGGTGACGAGGCGCAACAGCAGACGGCGCGCAGCATCGCGCTCGTGCGCGTCGAGTCCTGCGAGCAGTCGATCGGCGTGCCGCGCGAGCGCACCGTCGACGCCGCCCACCGCCGCGAGCGCGTCGGCGTGGATCGTCTTCGTCGTGGCGTCGCGTGCTTCCCACAGCTCGGCGAGCGCGAACTGCAAGAGCGGCAAACCACCGGGCGCTCGCTCGGTTTGCTCGACGAGCGCATCGACGAGCGCGTCCGACTCGAACGTGACGCCCTTCGTCGCCGCCGGGTGCACGATCGCTTCACGCAGCCGCTCGCCGACGAGCGGACGCAAGAAGTAGAGCGCGCGCCCGAGCTCGTCCCCGAGCGCCGGCAATGCCGCGAGGCGCGTCAAGAAGTCGGAGCGAACCGTCGCGAGCACGCGCACCGACGGCACGTGCACCGCGAGCGCCGCGAGAACACCGGCGACGACCTTCGCATCGTCCGGCTCGGCGATCGTCAGCAACTCCTCGAGCTGATCGACAAACAGGAGGAGTCTGCGATCGGGGCCGTCGACGATGTGCTTGCGGATCGCGCGCGCGACGGATGCGGGCGTGTCGCGCATCATGCTCGCGAGCGCTGCTTCGTCGACGCCGGACCACGCGGCGAGCGCGGCGGCAAACGATTGCACGGGCCGTCTCCCGGGCATGAAGTCCACGCGCGTCCATCCGGAATTCTCGACGAGGAACGGCAACACACCGGCGCGGCACACCGACGACTTTCCAGTGCCCGAGTCACCGCCGACGACAACGAGCGGCTCGGTCAGCACGCGATCGACGAGCTCGCGGATCTCGCTGCGGCGACCGAAGAACAGCGCGCCGTGCGCGGCCTCGAACACGGCGAGGCCACGGTACGGATTGCCCTCGGGCACCGCGAGCGACGTCGCCGGTGCCGCACATTCTTCGAGCGCGGCGAGCAGCGCATCCGCCGACGGAAACCGCGCACCGGCGTCTCGCTCGACGAGTCGATCGATGATCGCCGCGAGCGCCGGGTCGCAACCGGGCACCACCTCCGCGAGGCGCGGAATGTCCGCGTGCTGGATCGCCTCGCCGAGCTCTGCGATGCCGAGCCCGCGGTGCGGCGCGGTTCCCGCGACGAGCTCGTACAACAAGATCCCGAGCGCGTAGAGATCCGTTCGCCGCGTCGCCGGCTCTCCCCGCCACAGCTCGGGCGCCATGTACAGCGGCGTCCCCGCATCGGGCGGGCTGCCCTTCGCGAGCTGATTCGGCGCGACCTCGTCCGCGATCTCGGGCAACGCAGACAACGGCGCGTTGATCGAGTCCACGATGGAC
>Ga0154020_10000592_pt1 | contig 44091 bp, 34 predicted proteins | sample Klosneuvirus_201_FD_109709 | JGI IMG/M metagenome (GOLD analysis project Ga0154020, IMG submission 109709) | Active sludge microbial communities from wastewater, Klosterneuburg, Austria - Klosneuvirus_20160825_MG | ecosystem: Engineered > WWTP > Aerobic digester > Activated sludge | place... | reverse complement strand
CCCAGTCTTCAAAATTGGTGGGACCGGTGTAAAAACCGGTTCGGCGGGTTCGATTCCCGTACACTCCCGTTTCCGTCGCTGCGGTGGGGTGCAGAAAAGAGGCTAGAGCGGGGGTTTTGGGATTCGGTCGAGTGCGCTTGCCGAGTTCGTTGAGGTAGCGAACGACATCGGCCCGCACAAAATACCGACGCCGACCATCGTAGCGAGCGAGCTTTGCGAGTTCGGGACGACGCGATAGGAGCTGTTGGAACCGATGCGCCACATCATCCCGCACGGCTTGGTGCTTCACTCGCCATGTTCGCCATTCCGGGGTGCCTTCGGGTGGCTCCGGGCCGAGGTCATGTTTTGGTGTGACGCCGAGCAGGCTCGCGACCTGCCAGGTGTCGAGTAGGGCTTCGGGTTGTTCGCGACTCTCTCGGCGCTCGGTGAGCGTTTCGGTCAGTCGCCTAGCCTCGACCCGACATCAGTCCGATTCTTACTACCAGCTTCATCCGCTCACGGGCGAGTTTAGGTCGGCATCCGTCGTTTCGCGGTGCTTCTTGATGTACACGTGCAAGAGCACCATCCGCCCGGCCTCGATGCAAAACAGGACGCGCGCGATTCGATGCGGCAGGTTGCTACGCGCTTCGCCCCTCGATGAGCACAAGAAGCCGCTGCCGATTCTTGGGCAGGCCGCATCGTGGGTGAACTCTGGGGCGGGGAGCGGGCGTTCGGAGATGCGTTTTTTCGCGCGTATAGGCTGAAAGTGAGAAGTCCTGTACTCATCCAGCGTCAGGGGACCGCGCTCGGGCCTTTGGTGATGGGTTTGCTGAGGGGGTGAATGTGCGAAATCCAGAACGGCTTCGGCAGACGGAACAGGCCGTCTCACCTTCTGCAGCCCGAAGAGAGTCCGGGTTACGTGCTGTCGAATGGCCACCTTGTCTCTCGTCGATTCACGCCGGTTGTGCTAGACACCGGGAATGCACCTCTCGGTAAATATCCGCCACTGGCTGGATGAACATGACGAACCGGCAACGCCAGCGCTGCGCTCGAAAGTGCTGCGCATTGCACGGCTGATTGAGTATGGCGGGACGCTGGAGCGCGGTGAAATGCGGATTACGCTGGTTGAGTGCAGTCGCAGGCCGGGACGGAAGCCGTGCGAAGGGCTGCTTCTTGTCACGAAGACAGAGGACGACCTGCTGTTCGCGGTCTGTCCGATCTGCCAGAACGAGAGCATCACCATTTCTGGCTGGCAAGACACACTCTACGCCGATGGTCCGTCGCAGCCGTTTCCCCCGACCGAGCCGAAAGACCCAGCGCTCCTGAACTAATATTAGGCACTTCTAGCGCCTCTTATCGAGGAGGCGCGGGAGCGGGAGGAAGCGGAGGAGGGCGGCGCTACTTCACGGGGATTTGTTGTTGCGCGGGCTGGGCAGGCCTCTTGGGCTTGGCTCCGCCTGGCTTGCGCTGCCACTGTCCCTTGGGTGCCGGCGTGTATGTCACACACGGAGTCCGCTGGAACTTGCCCTCTTTGTCGATGATCAGAAACTCGGTGCGACGGTTGGCTTGACGGCCTTCCGGACTCTGGTTGGTCGCGACCGGGCAGGTGTCACCGAAGCCTTGGCTGCTCAGCCGGCCTCCTTCCACGCCATGCGTCGAGAGGTAGTTGGCCACCGAAGCGGCGCGATCTTTCGACAGCTGGAGGTTACCGCCTGGTGCATAGAACGGAACCGCATCGGTGTGCCCTTCAATCCGCAGCTTCATCTCTGGATACTGCTTCATGATCAGCACCACTTCATCGAGCAGCAGGAAGGAGTCGATGTCGATCTTGGCCTTCGCAGTCTCAAAGTGAATCACGTTACCTTGCAGATCGAGGTGCTTGTCTTCCACCTTGATCTTGGCCTTGATAAATCGTGCCTTCAGATGAGGCTCGCCGTGTACCACTATGTGACAAGGGTCGACTCCCGTACAGGCTCCTTCCCAACCGGCGAAGCGTGAGTCCTTCTCTGGAACGGCCATCAAGCGGACTTCCTGATTCTCCCTAAAGCTCGTCGAGCAGACCTTGCCGCAGGAGATTCCGCTCGGGTCCGAGATCACCATTCCCAAGCCATCGCCTTCCTTGTCAATGGTCAGGATGCTGCGCCGCTCCTCGATGTGAGCGAACTCCACGCCGACCCGCGTGTTGTGGTTGACGGTCAGGATGCAGGTATCGGTGCCGCTGCATGGACCCGACCAGCCGACGAAGCGGGCGTTTGGACCCGGCATGGCGCGCAGTGAGATCTGCGTACCGAGCTTGAAGTCGGCGCTGCAGCGCTGGCCGCAGTCGATTCCGCGCGGATCGGAGACCACGACGCCCGCCCCACTGCCCTCCTTTTCGATTAGGATGGTTCCTGTCTGGGGTGGCTCGGGCTTGCGGTGTCGTTCTACTGGCAGGTAGCCGATGCTGGCGAAGAGTCGAACTTGCGGAGAGCCGACAGCCTCAGTAAATCCCATTCCTGCGCCCATGTTGAAGTTGACTCCGGAGGCATGAACCCAGCGCCCCCCTACCAGTCCTTCCAGCGGAGAGTAGATGTGACCGGCATTGGCATTGGTGATGCTGGTGCCGCCGGCGACCTCTCCCATCAGGCCAAAGCCTTCGGGAAGGGGAACGAACATGCCGACTCCGTAACGGACCTGACTTCCTACTTCCATTTTGCCAATCAGCTGATTGGAGGTACGGCCCAGAAATCCGACGTTGAGCGCGATGATCGCGCCGCCCGGAGTGCGATAGTCAAACGCAAAGCGGGGCTCGATGCCGTACGCATCCGCACCACGAAACTGCGTGCCATCACCGCTCGGGAAAGTAACCTGCGGAACGAAGGCCAAGCCAAATCCGCCGTGCTCGTTGTTGATAAGCCGTGCTTTGCCAACCAAGCGGAAGTCACCAAGTCCGTACGAAGCCGGGGTATTGGGAACGTCGGCAATCGGCGTCGCGCGATCAAATCCTTGGTACACCACCACGGGCAGATCGAAGGCCAGCGAGAGCCAGCGCGTGATTCCCATGCCGGCCATCAGGTGCAGACTCACCATATCGGGAATCGTGGTGGCGATGGTCTGTCCGTTGTCGCGATCGAGGAGCCGCAGCGGCCTATGCGCGTAATCCAAAAGGACCACCGCCATCGGACGGAGTCGCTTGCCAGTCCGACTTCCTTCTACGGTGATGATGTTCTCTGGACCGATCGCCGGTTGCAGGGTCGCGGCATTTACAGAGAGGTCCGCATGCGCAATCCCCGGATGCAGAGCGGTAAGCCCGAGCAGCATGCTGAGCGCAAGCGTACCGCTAGCAAAAGGGCGCCGCCTCCTCCTCATAAGGAGCAGCAGGGTCAGCATCGCGGCACCGATTCCGAACAGGACTCCATGGTGCGAGCTGGCCGTGGGAGCCGCAGTGCTACAGCCGCCAACGTAGTCCCAGTTGTGGACGATCGGCGTGCACTTGTGGGTGCCGAGATCGCAGACATTGTCCGTCGGACAGTCGGCATTCCCAAGACACTGGACACAGGCTCCCTGATTGCAGATGGGAGCGCCGCTGCCGCAGGCCTGACAGCTCGGACCGCAGTGATCATTGACGTTGCACTGCTGACACAGACCAGCTGGAGGAGTCGGGCCCCAGTCCTTGACACAGTAGTTGCCCTGGCCGCAGACGCTGTCGTCATTGCACTCCATGCACTTCTGCACCGCACCTCTGCGGGCCGAGTACAGCTCGGTGTTGACAAACAGGTTGGGACGCGGCTCACCGATCAGACTGAAGCCGAGATCGTGCAGGTTGGTGAGCTTGGTGTTTTCCGGAACCCACTGGTTGGACTCCGACAGCTCGAGGACTGCCAGACTGCCATCTTGAAAGTAGAGCAGCTCGACGGGATACAGCCCACTTGTCGCGTACTGAACCTGACGGATGCGGCGGGTACTGATGAGCTGATTGATGTCCGGAGTGGTGACAAGCTGTCCGCCAATGCCAAGCCGCGCACCATCATCGGCGTACATTCCGATCGTTCTGCGGAGTCCCAGCGCATCGGCGGCATCGACGTTGATGTAGCCGCGCAGCCGGACTGCGAAGTTGCGATCGTTGCCTGGCGGAACCGCACCGGCATTGTCGCTAAACGGAAACAGAGCATCGCCCGGAAAATCCCCGAGCGAGACTGGATCATTGTTGCGAAAGTTGATCAGGGAATACAGAACGCTCGTGCGTCCGTCTTCGGTCAGCTTCATCGAAGACTGGTTCAGGAGTGCAACTGCATCATCGACACCACTGAAGGCGACCTGGCCGAGCGGCGGATCGGCAGCGTGAACCACGGTCGCGCACAAGCCATCCCCCACATCTTTGCGGGGCGGAGCCACCACTTGATTGGCGGGAATCTGCAACGGTTGGGCCGCCGCGACTTGCGGCACAGCAGCAAGCAGGGCGAGAAGGGGGACGGCATACCTGAGCAACATGATGCAACCTCTGGCTGAGAAGAAGGACTCGAACAGCGAGCCGACGCTCGCATCCTAACGCCAGATGCCGCAGAAGTGTACCTTTTCCTTCCCCTTTTTGGCTTCGCCTACTGTGCGCAGCCGGCTCTCTAAGCCTATGACATCACTGCACAATCTGCGGGCTGCAATCTGTACGTGACTTGGCCGCGCTTCCCGGCGACGATATTCGATATTCCAAAAGGGGGGAATCGTGGATGTCACTGTCTAAACGTCTGGTTGCAGAGCTTCTTGGGACCTGTTGGCTGGTCTTTGGTGGCTGTGGTGCGGCGGTCTTTGCGGCGGCCTTTCCCAATGTGGGAATTGGTCTGCTCGGCGTCTCGCTGGCCTTCGGTCTCACGGTGCTGACGATGGCGTACGCGATCGGTCACATCTCGGGCTGTCATCTCAATCCGGCGGTTACGGTCGGGCTTGTAACAGGGGGACGCTTCCCGGCCAAGGAGCTGCTTCCGTACGTTGCCAGTCAGGTGGTCGGAGGTGTGCTCGGAGCTGCGATTCTGTATGCGATTGCTTCGGGAAAGTCAGACTTCACGCTGGCTGCTGGCTTCGCATCGAACGGCTATGGGGCGCACTCTCCTGGTGGTTACTCCATGGTCTCTGCACTGGTGGCCGAGCTGTTCCTGACCTTCATGTTTCTGGTGATCATCCTGGGCTCGACTCATGGTCGTGCGCCGTCGGGATTTGCGCCCATCGCGATTGGTCTGGGCCTGACTCTGATCCACTTGATTGGCATTCCCATTACCAACCTCTCGGTGAATCCGGCGCGTAGCACGGGCACTGCGCTGTTTGTGCAGGGCTGGGCGCTTGCGCAGCTGTGGCTGTTTTGGGTGGCTCCGCTGGTTGGTGGTGCCCTGGCCGGCTTCTTCTATCTGTGGCTGCTGCCCTCATCGACCGACTCGCCGGATGTTCGTGGCCGCGCCGAGTAAGTGACCCGCTCTGCTGGTGCTGTGGGACTACTCCGGAAGCCAGCGCTTCCTGATGGTGTCGACCGTTCCGTTCTCCTTGAGCCGCGCAATCGCTTGGTTGATCTGGAGCGCGGTCTCTGCCGGCAGCTGCGGCGAGAAGATCATTCCCTGGGACTGGCGATGGACGTTGCGGATGGCGACCTGAAAGGGAGCCCTGGGATTGATCTTGGTGAGGTAATAAAGAATCTGGGAGTTGTCCGCGATCACGGCATCGACCTCTCCCTTCTCCAACGCCTTCGAGGCTTGCTCCAGACTGTCGATCTGACGGATGTGAATCTCGCTGTCCTTGGCAGTCCCAGACAAGGTCGCATTGAAGCCACAGACCCAGTGCTCGCTGACGCTGCCGGTTCCTACGGAGACCGTCTTGCCCGCGAGATCTTGAATCGAGCGGACGGTGCTTGCAACATCCTGACTCGACCTTTTGATGATGTTCACCGAGACAAAGCTGACCAGAACAGAGGCCGCGATCACGCGAACGAAGTAGGTGAATCCGATCAGGCTGTTGCCGCGAGCGCTGGTCGCGATCACGTTGGTACCGGGGCCCGTCAGGAGGATCTGAAACAGCTTTGCGAAGGTTCGGACCTTGCCGGTCTTCTGGGTGCTCTCTTGCTGAGCGTAGCCTTCGAGCTGCCAGATAACCGCGGTGATCACGAACACGAACGCCAAGATTCCGCCAAGCAGCTCCAGCAGATCCAGCGACCAGATGGTACGGACAACTGGCGACCAGATGTGAAACGGCTCCTTGCGGACCATCACTGCGAGACCATCCTCTTGCACTGGAACGCTGAATCGGTACTTGCCGAGTCGGTCGGGCGTCATGTTGATGCAGCCCACCGCCACGTCGATCTGTCCCTCCTGTCCGGCTTGCAGAAGCTGCTTGAAGCTCGGAATGTTGACGACTTCAAAAGGCAGGTTGGCGCTGACAGCGACTTCGTTCCATGTCTCGTAAAATGAGCCGCGCCACTGGCCATCTGGAATGAAGGTGCAGGGCATCGATTTGGCAGAAAAGCCAACCTTCAAGGGAGCTGTGGCGTGTGCAATCCCCGAGGAGAAATCCAGTCCGAAGAGCAGTAGATCTCCGCCCAGAGAGTAGTAGAGGAAACCACACAGAGACAGTATCCAGCAGACCCTGGAATGGAATGACACAGCACGCAAGGGAGTCGTCCTTCTTCCGACAGCGATCGGGTCGTGATCCGTTGGGATCGTTTCGTAGCGGAGCGGCAGAACGGCACATCCTATCACGATCCAAATCCAGCCGGAGCGTCGCAAATCATGCGCTCGGAACGTCTTTTAGGCACGACTAGGGTGAGTCTCCGTGGGTCGTGTCGACTTGCCTCAATAAGAGGTAGATTGTATGCTTCTTATTGTTGAGGCCCAGTGGTTTGTCCGATGATCTCGCCAATGATTCTTCGGATGACCTGGCCAATCGCTGCGCGGGGCAACTCTGACATTGCGGAAGATATTTGAATCAATTGCGCGGAATGTTGGCCAGACGTGCTCATGAATAGAGGCAAAGCGGAGGCCACATTGATTTGCAATCGTCTGGCTCATGCGAATCGGTTTCGGCAGGGGACTTTGCTGACAATGGGCTACCTGCAAATACATCGCGAGCGCTTGCTGCGCGACTGGAAGAGGTCGGACTTTTTCGACGGGCAGTGCGCTCCCTAGGCCAGTTAGAGAGATGTCCGATGGTTCGATAGGTCTTGCGCCGCGCCCAAACAGAGTCGCAGTTCAGACGGTCACAAAACACACCATTTGCGGCGGCTGCGTGATAAAGATCAGAGCGGCCAATTCACGACCCACACAGAGGAAGTAGCAATGGCATTCGATATCGATCGATTCGTTGACCTCTCGAAAGCAGTCGAGACCTCTGATCTCGACTGGGACTACATCAAGCGCGTCAGCATCACTCCTGATGAGGCGCGCATTCTCCGCTACATGGCGGACGTTGAGAGCCACACCATCATCTATCTGCGCGACATTCTGTCCGGGCACACCGCCGGCGATCCAGAGATCACGCAGTTTCTGGCGTGCTGGGTGTATGAGGAGACTCATCACGGGCGCGTACTCGACCGATTCCTGACGGCTTGTGGTTATCCTCCGGATCGCGGTCGGTATACCTCGGTGCTCGCCAACATGGGCTGGCAGGAACACATCGAGGGCTTTCTGACTGTCAACCTGCCGAAGCTGACTCCGCACTTCGCTGCCACGCATATGTCATGGGGCGCGGTCGACGAGATGATGGCGGCATCGGCATACACCCAGCTTGCTTTCTTCACGAGCAATCAGGAGTTGTCCAAGCTGCTTCTGCGGATGGCCAAGGATGAGCGGCGTCATCAGTCGTTCTACTACCAGCAAGCAGAGAAGCGACTACAGCATCCGCTGGCGCAGGCGATCTGTGCCACGGCGCTGCGGGTGTTCTGGAATCCGGTAGGAATGGGTGTCGGCGAAGACAACACGCTGGGCTTGATCGGAGCGCTGCTCTATGACGACGAGCGCGGTCGCGAAGATCTGGCGCGGATGGATCGCTTGATGGCGAAGCTCCCCGGCCTGGGCTGGTTTGGTCGCGTGTCTCTGGAAGTGGGCAAGGCGATCGAGATGTTCCGTGCCAAGGAGCCGGAGCGCGCCAAGGAGATCTATGCCCGTAAGCAGACGGTGATGCGTGAGCGCGCCAGCATGCCAGAGAATCCCGACTTTGCGCTGACGCCGAACTAAGTGCCGCAGCCATCGCAATATTAGTCCTATAACATGCCTCTTATGGAGGCAGCGTAAGACTACGGCTGTAGCGTGGTGACGCGGCCTTTGGTGGAGGCGAACACAGCCTCGACCAGGGCGGCGACCTCGCCCGCGAGCGGCGACTTGTGGAACGGCTCGTACTCCCAGTCCTGATAACCACGCAGCCGCGTGAGCACTTCGCTCTTGCTGTAGCCAAGTCGGCGGAGCAGACCCGCGCGCTCACTGATTTCCCGGCGGCGAATCTCGAGGTTGCGCGGACTAGAGCGGGCGCTCTCCGTCGAGGTGGAGGTCTTCTCGGGGCGTGGGGCGCGTGTTTTGGGTGTCGGCATGGGCGAATCCTAATATGGGTTACGGGTGCAGAGCGAGCTGCAAAGTGGGTCCGAGATCCACCTCGATCGGCGAATCGGCGGGGAGGACTTCTCCGTCGAGCGTGAAGATGGGCTCGCTGGTGTCGATTCGCAGCTGCTGCGCGGGATGGTTCACGTAACGAGGATCGCGCGGCAGCTCGGTCCGACCAAGCAGGGTCGCGGCCAGGGTCTTGGCGGTCGCGATCGGGTGGCGGAGCATTCCGAAGTCGAGCGGCACCTTGGCATTCATGAGAAGCGGAACCATCGCAGCCAGCTCGCGAGCGGACACCGCATACGCCAGAAAGTGAAAATGATCGCTCGGACGGTCGCCCGCAAACGGCTCAACGAGGCGCTGCACCGCTCCGGTGGTATTGGCAAAGACGGCAGCAAATGAGCTGTGGGACACGACCCGCCCGTCGGCAATCACCCGCGCTTGCTGTTCGTCGAGCAGCGGCGCAAACGAGGTTCGCACGGGACTTATCGCTGCCGCGATCGCTTGCAGACCGAGGCCGACCGCCGCCAGCTTGCCTTTTGGGCCCTGCTCATAGCGATGAAGCAGTCGCACCAGCGGACCCATCCCGAAAGTGAAGCCATAGTGGACGGTGCCTCCCGCGCGGACTCGCAGCAGAGGGACCTCTCGGTAACGCAGCGTGCCTTCGTGATAGGCGGTCAGCACCGAGCGGAAATTGTCCCCCGGCGTGCTGCTCATCCCAAGCTTGTTGGCGGTCACATTCATCGTGCCGCCCCCGAGGAGAAACAGCCGCGGTGGCGTTGATCCATTGAGCGGAATCCGCAGCAGCTCATTGATGACGTGATAGATCGTGCCGTCGCCGCCGTAGATGCAGACGAGGTCCGCGCGCTGACCCACGGCAGCCAGCGCCGCGCCGACGTCGTCGATGTGATCGGTGACGATGCGCCGCACTCCCTTGGCCTCGGGGCTATCGAGCACTCCGGCCAGCGCCCGCCAGCGTCCCCCCGCGCGCGGATTGCACAGAAGCACCACGTCCTTGCGTGTCTGATTTGCCATGCCCCTGCTACCGTACCGAAAACCATTGCCCCGGGGAATCGACTTGCTCGGCGCGTTGACAAGCGGGTGGGCAAAAAGGGAAGCTCGCCGCCCATGGCAGCCAGAACTCCGTCTGTGTGCGCGCTTCTGCTCTCGGTACTCGGTGGCTCGGCGTGTAGCTCCACTTGGCCGCAGGTGATGGACCCTGCGGACATCGTCGGTCTGCGCGAAGGAACTCCTCACATTCGACGAGTCGCTGATATCGGCTCACCCCACATCGGCAAGGCCGGTCCACTGCAGGCGGCGTCCGATGGCAACATCACCGTCGGTGAGCTGCTGCTGATCGAAGGCTCCGGGTTTGGCAAACAACCGACCGTACTGCTCGGGGGAAGGCCGGCGGAGATCCGCTGGCGCACCGATGGTGGCGGACTGATCGTGCAGGTACCTACCGGCGGACCGACCGGCAGTCAGCCTCTCATCGTCGAAGCGGGCGGAAGGCGCGCCGAGACCACCGTGACTGTGAGGCGCTTGGCGGTGGTGCTCGACGGTCAACGCGGCCTGTTGCATGCCCTGAGGGTCAGTGGCGGGGGCGGTCAATCACCAACGATCGAAGCCTTCGGCAAGCCGGTCGGGGTGGCTGGGGCACTCGGTGTTTCGGTGTCCAGCGACGGAGCGGCGGCCTATGTCCTTGTGCACGGTGGCGATCACGAGCAGGTCGTGATCGTGGACTTGACCGCCGCCTCAGGCCCGATGGTCCGTGATCAGCGTCTGCTGAAGCACCGGGCCAAGGCGATCTTGGGAGCGACGAATGCGCAGACGGTGGCGATTGTTGGTGATGATCAGCTGACGCTGTGGGATGTCAGCGAAGCCAATCGTCCGTCGGCGTGGCCAGCCGCGACCCTGCCGAGTGAGCTGCGGGGCGCGACGACGCTGGCGCTCGATCCGACGGGTACGCTGCTGGCGGCGGGCTTTTCGGCCAAAAACGAAGTGGCGCTCGTCGAGATTCGTCCCGGTCGCAGTGAAGTGGTGCCCAAGGAAGTGGCGAGGACGGTGGTTCTGCCGCTGGCTCGGCAGCCGCTGTTGCACAGCCTGCGCTTTTCCAGCGACGGTGACTCCCTGTGGGCGCTGTGCGGCGAGGGTCGTGACAGCGCGGCGGCTCAGACGACGCAGCTGGTTGCGGTGCAGATTGGCGGCAAGGAAGCGGGTGAGTCCAAGCGCAGTCTTTTGCTCGGCAAGCCGATGGAGATCCGGGACGGTGGCGCCCCGCTGTCGCTGACGGTGGCCCGCAGTCGACCGGTGCAGAGTGGCGCGACCATTCGGACGGTGCCGGAGCGCTCGCTGGTGGTCTTTGCGACGGCGCCGCGCTCGGAAGGCAGTCAGCCGCAGCCGGGCGCCCTGTTTCGCGTCGGTGGCAGTGGGGTTCTCAAGACCGTCCTGTCGGGGACCCAGCTGTTTCCGAGCGTCGACCTGAGTCCCGATGCCGGCCTGGCGGTCGCAGCGGAGCAGAGCGGCAGCGGGCCCCTGTCGATCACCGTCGCGGACACCGAGATTCGCAGCACGGCGTCGTTGTCGCTCGGGACAGCTCCGGCCTCGGCAGAGCGGGCGTCAGTGTCAGTGGTGATTCAGCCCTGACGAAGACTCGGTTCCGTCGCGACATCCCCCGAGAGCAGCCGCTCGACATAGCCGTCGTCCCGACGAATCAGCAGCGCCCCGTCGCTGTCAATTCCCAGCGACTCCCCACAAGTCACACCCGCCCCTGTCGTCACCGTCAGGGCTTTCCCCGGCGCCGTCAGCTCTGCGCAGTTCGCGAAGGTCTGCGTCACCCAGCGCGCCCCGTCGCGCAGGAAGCGCCGATAGAGCAGCTCGAAGTGGCCAAGCAGCGTCACCGCGAAGTCATGCACCGACAGTGGTGCGCCCGATGGTCCGAGCAGCTGCCGCAGACTCGTCGCTGGCACCTCGGCGGGAAAGGCGAGCCCCGAGACGTTACAGCCGATCCCGACGACCACAAAGTCACAGCGCCCGCTCGCTAGCGTCATCTCAGTCAGGATGCCCGCCACCTTGCGCAGCCCCGATGGAGTCCGCCCGAGTAGGTCGTTTGGCCACTTGAGCAGCAGCGGTGACTCGACAAGACCGTGCGCACGCAGCACCTCCGTCGCTGCTTCGTAGATCGCCAGCCCCGCGACCATCGTGAGCAGCGGCACCTCACGCGGCGGCAACTCAGGCCGCAGCAGCAGCGACAGATACAGATTGTCCCCCGACGGAGAATACCAAGTCCGCCCTTGTCGTCCGCGTCCGCTCGCTTGCTCGTCGGCGGTCACCACCGTTCCGTGCGGCGTGCCGGCCTTGCCGAGCCGTCGCGCCTCGTCGTTGGTCGATCCACACGTCAGCAGGTGCAGCCACGGACTGCCCAGCTCACTCAGCATGCCCGCTTACTCGAAGCGCAGAAGGTGCCAGCTCTTTTTGCCACGGCGCAGCGCGATCAGGCTGCCAAACAGCAGGTCCGTCGGCAGCAGCTTGTCGTCGGCGCCGACCTTGCGACCATTGACGCTGACCGAGCCCGACTGCAAAAACTCACGGGCCTCGCGCTTCGACTTGACGAGCGTGGTCTGCCCAAGCACGTCGATCAGCGAGAGACCGTCGCTGGTCAGCAGGTGCTTGTCCTGGGTGCTCGTCGGCACGGCGGCAAACACCTCGCGCAGCGTCTTTTCCGACAGCTCACGGACATCGCCCGAAAACAGCGCCTGCGCCGCCGCCTCGGCCTGGGCCCGCTCGCTCGGACCGTGGAGCAGCTCGGTCATGTGACGGGCCAGCGCGCGATGGGCGGTCCGGGCACCCGGATCTTTTTCATGCGCGGCTTTCAGCTCGGCGATCTCAGAGGCGGAGAAGAAGGTAAACAGGTGCAGGTAACGAGTCAGATCGCTGTCGTCGGTGTTCAGCCAAAACTGATAGAAAGCGTAGGGACTGGTGCGCTCGGGGGACAGCCAGATGGCGCCGGACTCGGTCTTGCCGAACTTGCCACCGTCGCTGCGCGTCACCAGCGGCGCCGTCACCGCAAAGCTCTCGTTCTGTCCCTCGGGAAGCAGCCGGCGGATGAGATCGCAGCCGGAGACGATGTTGCCCCACTGATCGCTGCCGCCCATCTGCACCGTCACCCCTTCTTTCCGTCGCAGGTGAAGGAAATCGTACGCTTGTAGGAGCATGTACGAAAACTCGGTGTAGCTGATGCCCTGCTCGCGGTGGTGTAGCCGATCGCGCACCGAGTCACGCTGCATCATCGCGTTGACCGAAAAGTGCTTGCCGAAGTCGCGCAGCGCCTCGATAAACGACAGCTGACCGAGCCAGTCGAGGTTGTTGGTGAGCTGCGCCGCCGTCGCGCCCGAGAAGTCGAGTAGTCGCTCGAAAATGCGGCGCTGGCGCTGGACGTTGTGCTCGACGGTGTCGCGGGTCAAAAGCTGCCGCTCTGCCGACTTGCCCGACGGATCGCCGATGAGTCCGGTGCCGCCGCCCATCACGACCACCGGCTGATGCCCGGCGCGCTGCCAGTGCATGAGCAGCTTGATCGGGATGAAGTTGCCGATGGTGAGCGAGTCGGCGGTGGGGTCAAAGCCGGCGTAGGCCCGGCGCACGCCGCTCGTCAGATGCGCCCGCAGCACGTCCTCGTGGCTGGCTTGGTGGAGGAGGCCGCGGCTCGATAGCTCCGTCAGAAAGTCGCTTGAAGTCGTCACGGAGGCAACATAGCCGAGGCTGCTCCGTCCGTAAATGCGGCGCGCGCGTCAGCCGAGCTGCTCGACGGGAACTCAATCGCTCAACGGGCAAGCCCGGCCTGCGGCGGCGACTACGAGTTTTTGCTCTGTGGGGAGTGCCCGATCGGCGGCTCGGGGGGCGTCGGACTGCCGAACACCGGCAGCACACCGCGCGTCGGAGTCTTCGGTGGACCCGCTGGACTCGGCTCGCCTGGTCGCGCCGAGAGCCGCATCGTCGGACGAATCGTCAGTCCACGATCAATGAGCGGCACCGTCGCCTGCGCCTTGGCCAGCTCGATGAAGCGACTCTGCGAGCGCAGCGGCGCTTCGCCGGGACCGGGCAGGGCGCGCTCGTAGCTGCCGTCGCGCTTGAGGTGCCGCGCCCGCTGGTTGTCACTGAGCGAAATCTGCAAGATCTCGTCGAGAATCCGCGCCCGCAGCTTGGGGTCCTCGATGGGGAACATCACCTCGACGCGGCGCTGGAAGTTGCGGTTCATCCAGTCCGCACTCGACACGTAGACGTCCTGCTTGCCCCCGGACTCGAAGTAGAAGATGCGGCTGTGCTCGAGGAAGCGGTCGACGATCGAGGTGACGCGGATGTTCTCGGTCAGCCCCGGCACCCCTGGCCTCAGGCAGCAGACTCCGCGCACCAGCAGATCGATCTGCACGCCCGCCTGCGACGCTCGACACAGCGCTTTCATCACGTCGCGCTCCGACAGGGCATTCATCTTGGCGATGATGCGGGCGGGCTGACCGGCGCGGGCGTTGTGGGCCTCGGTATCAATGTGATCGAGGATGCGCTCCCGCAGACCGAGCGGCGCGACGACGAAGCGGTGCCAGCGCGGCGGCTGCGAGTAGCCCGTCAGCATGTTGAACAGCGCGCTCGCGTCGATGCCAAACTCTTCGCGACAGGTGAAAAACGACAGATCGGTGTAGACCTTGGCGGTCTGGGAGTTGTAGTTCCCCGTCGACAAGTGGACGTAGCGGCGGATGCCATTGCCTTCGCGGCGCACCACCAGCGCGACCTTGCAGTGGGTCTTGAGCCCAATCAGGCCGTAGACGACGTGAACGCCGGCTTCCTCGAGCTTGCGCGCCCACACGATGTTGTTTTCTTCGTCGAAGCGAGCCTTCAGCTCGACGAGCGCCGTGACCTGCTTGCCCAGCTCGGCGGCCCGCACCAGCGCCGCGACGATCGGCGAGTTGCCCGAGGTCCGGTACAGCGTCGCTTTCATCGCCAGCACGTTCGGGTCCTCGGCGGCCTCCTCGATGAAGTCGACCACGCTCTCGAACGACTCATACGGCTGGTGGAGCAAGATGTCGCCCTGGCCGATCGCCTCGAACATCGTGCTGGCGTCTTGCAGCCGCGCTGGCACCTTCGGCACAAACGGCTCGTCGTAGAGGTCGCGCGCCTCGGAGGACTGGCCCTTGGCGTACAGCTCCATCAGGTCGACGAGGTTGAGCGGCCCCGTCACCGGATAGACATCCTGGCTCTCCAGCTCGAGGGAGCGCTCGAGGAAGCGCCGCACCGTGACATCCATCCCGGCGTGACAGTCGAGACGCACCGCCGGCTGCCGATCGCGCCGCCGCACTTCCTTCTGAATCGTCTGAAGCAGATCCATCGACTCTTCCTCGTCGATGGTCATGTCGTAGTTGCGCAGCACGCGGAACGGCCAGCAGCCGAGCACCCGCGTCCCCGGAAACAGATCCGCGACGTGCAGCGAGATCACGTCCTCGAGACTGACGAACACCCGCCGCGGCCCTGGCGTCGGCACCTCGATGAGGCGGCTGAAGACACTCGGCACCTGCATGACCGCGAAGCTCGCCTCTTGGCCCCGCACGCCCGAGGTCCCGCGCTGTAGCAAGATCGCCAGGTTGATGGTCTTGTTGCGCACGTTGGGGAACGGGTGGCCAGGGTCGACGGCCAGCGGCGTCAGCGCTGGATAGACTTGGGCGTTAAAGTACCCATAGAGGAAGCGGCGCTGCTCGGGCTCCAGCTCACCGACGGACAGCAGCGCGATCCCGGCTTGATGCAGGCGCGGCTGTAGTTCCTTGTGCCACAGCCGATACAGGTCGGTGACCATTCGCTGCGCCCGCTGCGCCACCCTCGCCAAGGCATCCTGCGGCAGCAGCCCGTCGGCACCCGTCTCGATCAGCCCCGAGACGATCTGCTGCTTGGTTCCCGCGACGCGCACCATGAAGAACTCGTCGAGGTTCGAGCAGGTGATGCACAGGAACTTGATCCGCTCGAGCAGTGGTACCGATGGATCGCACGCCTCGTCGAGCACGCGCTGGTTGAAGTCGAGCCACGACAGCTCGCGGTTTAGGTACAGGCTGGGATCGTCGAGCGCCGCTGACTCTGCCGGACTTAGCGACGAGCCAGGAAGCGAACCTGAGACGGGGCCAGAAGCTGGGCCCGACAGAGAGTTGACGACGGAACTCGAGATGGCAACCGCTGCGCCCGGGACAGCGCCCGAAGTTGCAGCAGATGGAGAGCTGGGAGGCGAGGTAACGGACATGGCAGCACGGCCTAAAAACGAGCCTAGAAAGTAGCATGGCCGGCCAGCGCGAGACGAAATCAGTAGAATGCGCGGCCATGAGCCAGCAAGCCGAGCCGATCCCTGCTCTGGAAGTGTCGCTGTCGTTCGATGATGTGCTGCTGTTGCCTGGTCGATCGTCGGTGTTACCGACCCAGTGCGATGTCACCACCAAGCTGTCGCGACTCGGGCTGCGCATCCCGATGATGTCGTCGGCGATGGATACCGTCACTGAGGCACAGACCGCGATTGCGATGGCGCTGATGGGCGGGATCGGGGTGCTGCATCGCAACTGTACTCCCGACGAGCAGGCCAAGATGGTGCGGCGCGTGAAGAAGTTCCAGCACGCTGTGATTGCCAGTCCGATCACGGTGCGACCGTCGCTATCGATCGGCGAAGTCCACGCCTTGATCGAGGAGACCGGCATCACTGGCTTTCCGGTCGTTGACGAGCAGGGCGTGCTCTTGGGCATGTGTACCGGGCGAGACATTCGCTATGTCACGACGCCGACCACTCGCGTCGCGGAGGTGATGAGCACCCCGGCGATGGCGCTGCCGCTCGGTGCCACCCGCAGTGAAGCCGAGGACTTTTTTCGTCGCTACAAGCTCGAAAAGCTGCCGCTTGTCGATCCGCAAGGTCGACTGGGCGGGCTGATTACCTCACGCGACTGGCGCGAGTCGAAGAGTCATCCCGACGCGGTCCGCGACGAGCAGGGCAGCTTGATGGTGGCCGCGGCGATTGGCGTCGGAGAGGAAGCGCTGCTGCGGGCCTCGGCCCAGGTTGAAGCTGGCGCCGACATGCTGGTGGTGGACTCCGCACATGGCCACAGCGACGGAGTGCTCGTTACGGTGCGGGAGATGAAGCAGCGCTTTCCAGGTCTGCTGCTCTCGGGCGGCAACATCGCCACTGCCGAAGGTGCGCTGGCACTCGCCGAGGCTGGTGCCGACATCGTCAAGGTCGGAATGGGTCCTGGCTCGATCTGCACCACCCGTGTCGTCAGTGGCGTCGGTGTTGCTCAGTTTTCGGCGGTGCTCGACGTGACCCGCGCCTTGCGCAGCACCTATCCCAACGTCGCGATTGTTGCCGACGGTGGCATTCGTTACTCGGGCGACATCACCAAAGCACTTGCCGCCGGGGCCGACGCGGTCATGATCGGCGGCCTCTTTGCTGGTACCGACGAGGCTCCGGGAGAGCTGGTGCTGTTCCAAGGCCGCTCGTACAAGACCTATCGGGGCATGGGCTCGCTGGCGGCGATGAAGAAGGGCAGCAAGGATCGCTACGGCCAAGACGGCGTCGTCGAGACCGCGAAGCTGGTGCCCGAGGGTGTCGAGGCGCGGGTGCCGTATCGTGGACCGCTGGGCAGCGTTGTCTCGCAGCTGCTCGGTGGACTGCGCGCTGGCATGGGCTATGTCGGGGCGCAGAACCTCGCCCAGCTGCGTCAGCGAGCCCGCTTCCGTCGCATCACCGCCTTCGGCCTGCGCGAAGGTCATGTTCACGACGTCACCATTACCGCCGAAGCCCCCAACTACTCCGGCACCTTCGAGGACTAGAAGGCTATCCCATGCTCTGTGTTCTCGACTACGGCTCTCAGTACACCCAGCTGATTGCGCGGCGGCTGCGCGGTCAGGGTTTTTTCACCGAAGTGCTGCCAGGCAACCTCGCCGCCGCCGAGGTCGCCCGCCACCAGCCCGACGGAATCATCCTCTCTGGGTCACCTCACAGCGTCGGCAAAGGCCAAGATCCCGATCCGGGACTGCTCTCCCTGGGGGTGCCGGTGCTCGGGCTGTGCTTTGGCTATCAGTTTTTGGCTCATCACCTGGGCGGGCGCGTCGAGCCGAGTACCCATCGCGAGTACGGTGCGGCGACTGTCCGCAAGACGGTGGCGGGCAAGACCGATCCGCTGGTGGCGCGCCTATCACCGACGACGCCGGTGTGGATGAGTCACGGCGACTCGGTCGTCGAGCTGCCCCCGGGAGCTGAGCTGATCCTCGAGTCGGCGGGCAAGCCAGCGGGCTTTGCAATGAGCTCCCGTCGGCTGTGGGGACTCCAGTTTCATCCCGAGGTCTATCACACCCCCGAGGGCAAGCTGCTCCTCGAGGCGTTTGCCCGCGACATCTGCCGTCTGAGTCCGGACTGGAACCTGCGCGCCGAGCTGTCGGAGATCAAAGAGAAGCTGCGGCTCGAGCTGACCGGGGTCGATGAGGTGGTCTGCGCGGTCTCGGGCGGTGTCGATTCGACGGTGCTGGCGGTGCTGCTGTCTCAGGTCTGCAAGGTGCGGGCGCTGTTCGTCGACCACGGCTTTTTGCGCGCCTACGATGTGGCCAATCTGCGAAGGGTGTTTCGCAACTTTCCCAACATATCGCTCGAAGTGGTCGATGCGCAGGATCGCTTCTGGGCCGCTCTCGACGGGGTCAGCGATCCCGAGCAGAAGCGGATGACGATTGGTCGGTTGTTTGTGCGGACCTTCGCCGAGCACGTCGGGGAGAAGCACTTCACGCACCTCGCTCAAGGCACCATCTACTCCGACGTGATTGAGTCGGCAGCGGCGGCCCATGGCGGGGCGGCGCACATCAAGAGCCATCACAACGTCGGTGGCTTCCCGCAAGACGCCCAGGTCAAGCTGGTCGAGCCGCTGCGACCCTTTTTCAAGGACGAGGTCCGCGAGCTGGGCGTGCTCCTCGGCATCGACAGCGAAATCCTGCATCAGCACCCGTTTCCTGGGCCCGGCCTGGCGATCCGCTGCATCGGCGAGCTGCGTCGCGAACGCATCGACATCCTGCGCCGCGCCGACGCGATCTTCTATGAGGAGCTGCTCCGTCGCGACATGTACCTGCGGACCTGGCAGGCGTTTGTGGCGCTTCTGCCGGTGCGTACCGTCGGGGTGATGGGGGATCAGCGCAGCTACGAGCACGCGCTGGCGATTCGTGCGGTCTCGTCGGTGGATGCCATGACTGCCGAGGTGACCGAGTTTTCGCTGGCAGAGCTGTTGCCGATCGCGGCGCGCCTTGTCAACGAGGTGCGCGGCGTCAATCGGGTCGTCTTCGACCTCACCACCAAGCCACCCGGCACCATCGAGTGGGAGTAGCCACAGCCGGGGTGAAAAATTTGCCCAGGTCAGAGGGCGGTGTTAACGAGCCGCATGTCGTCGCGCTCGCCCCAGATGGATATGTTTGTGCCCGAGCTGGGCCTTCAACCCGTGACCGAGACCCTGCTGTCTTCGCCGGTGTCCGACGCCACGCTGTCGCTGCGCCGGCAAGAGCAGCAGACCCGTCGTCAGCTCTTGCTCAGTCGCAAGCGGGGTGATCTTGTCGAGCAGGCCGCCTGCTGGCTGCGCCTCGGCGACATCGAGCTAGCCCGCGGGGACAGCGAGCGGGCCGGCGACCTGTATCGTCACGCCCTCAAGCTGTCGCAGGCCGCCCACGAGACGCGCCAAGTGACCGCCCGCGCACGCATCTGAGCAGTACACACTTGCTCGCCGCAGCGGTCTGCGCTACCCAATCGTGGCCATGTCTAAGCCGCCAACCAAGTGGTCTTTCCCGCGCCGCTCCTCCTTCGGGGTTCTTGAGCGCTTCCTCGGCCAGGAGATCAACGTCTTCGGCCCGCGCCAGAGCGACGAGCACGACAACTGTCTGGGCGGAGGCTTTCTGATCAGCATCGAAGACGGCTTCTTGCTGCTCGCTGAGCGTCCCAACGAATCGCCAGATCTGGCGGTTGCGCTCCCCGAGGTGGTCGTGATTGCGGTGGTCAAAGATCGCCCCGAGCTGACGGCCGTCGATGGTGGCAAGGTTCATCGCTTTCGTCGTCCTGATTCGCCACCGCCCAACGATGATGACCTCGACGAAAACTAGGGACGATTGAGCGACTGCGGTAGGTCCGCGCGATGAACAAACGACTCGCCCCGCTGCCGATCTTCGCCGACGCAGAGTCTGTCAGCGGAGTTTTTGGCTGCTTGGTAGCTCGAGGCGCTGTCGGCTACGCTACAATCATTCGGCTTTTCCCGTCTGAGCGAACACCAATTTCCTTGCGTGACATTGCGACCCCGCGGCCCGTTGACGTAGGCTGAGAATATAGGTGCCCTTTGTCTGAGGAATCGACCACGCCCGCTCCACACGCCTCATTGTCCGGCAATGCCGTCGCCAAGCTCGGCATTACGTTGCTTTGCAGCTTGGCTGCGATCGTCCTGCGCATGCAGCATGTCCACCTCTCGCCGCTGGAGGGCCTGGCTCTCTTCGGCGGGGCCGTGCTCTCGGCGGCGTTTTTGCTGGCGTGGGCGGCGGAAGCGCTCCAGGTCGACATCGCCAAAGGACTGGCGCTGGCGGTGCTGGCGTTCATTGCGGTGCTGCCCGAGTACGCCGTCGACCTGTACTTCGCGACGATGGCGGCCAAGCAACCGGTGTACGCGCAGTACGCAGCGGCCAATATGACAGGCTCGAATCGGCTGCTGATCGGCGTCGGCTGGTCGGTGGTGGCGCTGTGCAGTGTCTATGCTGCGCTCAAGAATCGAGATCCCAACGCCCCGAAAGATCCCTCGCCGGGGGTCTCGCTGCACGACGGCTACGGAGTCGATCTGGTAGTCCTCGCGCTGGCGACGATCTGGTCGCTGACGATGCCGCTGTTCGAGCAGATTGCGATCTGGCACGGTGTCGGTCTGCTGCTGCTGTTTGGCTTCTACGTGTGGCGCGTCTCGGGTGGTGTCGATGAGGAGCCAGAGCTGACCGGCGTCGCCGATGAGCTAGGCCGTCTCTCCAAAGTCCGTCGCCGGGTGAGCGTCGGGCTGCTGCTCCTCGTTGCGGGCGGGACGCTGGTTGCGGCAGCCGAGCCGTTTGCCGAGTCGCTGATTGCCAGTGGTGAGCACCTGGGCGTTGATCGTTTCTTGCTGGTGCAGTGGCTGGCGCCGCTCGCCTCGGAGGCGCCGGAGCTGCTGGTGGCGACGATCTTTGCGCTGCATGGCAATGGCGCGGCGGGCATGGGCGCGCTGTTGTCCTCGAAGGTCAACCAGTGGACGCTGCTCGTCGGAACGCTGCCGATCGCCTACTCGGTGGCGCTCGGCAAGCCGGGGGCGCTGCATCTTGACTCGCGGCAGGTCGAAGAGCTGGTCCTGACCGGCTCGCAGAGCTTGCTGGGCGTCGGGGTGCTGCTCAATGGTCGGCTCGAAGCGTGGGAAGCGATTGTGCTGCTCGTTCTGTTCCTCGTGCAGCTCCCGTTCCCGCAGGCCAATGTCCGCTATGGGCTGTCGATCTTGTACGTGCTGCTCGCGGTGCTGCTGTTCCTGCGCTATGCGCGCTTTGTACCCGGTCACATTCGGCAGGCCTTCCGCAAGGGGTCGCCTGACGGGAAATAGCCGGCAATGGTGAGGGTCTCCGCCGTGCTGCGGCTGCTGCTTGTGCCGCTCGCCTCGCTGGAGGAGCCGGCGCGGGATCTGGTGGCACGGGCCCAGACTGCCCGCGAGGGTGAGCAGCGCGGCGCGATGCTGCGGGCGTTCGCGGCGCTGCACGAGCTGCTGGTGCCGCCACTCGACGAGCTGATCGAGCGGCAGAGCCTGGCGTCGCGGCTTGGAGCAGCGGACACGATTGCTGCGCCCTCCTCGGCGTGTCTCGGTCTGCTCGGGCTGTGGGACGAGCTGCTCGACATCGACGTTGAGCGCGAGAACATCCTGGAGCTGCTGGTGGTGGCGGCGGCCCGTGTCGAGGCTCCCGAGGCGCTGCCGCTGCCCGACGGACTGGCCGCGCGGCCGGCGGTGTTTGCGCTGCAAAAGAGCTGGCTTGCTCAGGTGCTCGCCGATCGGCCACTGCCCGTGCCGCAGTGGTGGCGACGGCTGACCCGGCGAGCGGTTGGCCCGCTGGGCGATCGAGCCCGCCTCACCGTCGAGCGGCAAGCCCTGCGGATCTTCGAGAAGCTGCCCAATCTAGCGGATGCAGAGCGCGCCGAGGACACTGCGGCCACGACGGAGCTTGGCGAGTTTCGCGCTGGCGATCGGCTGACGTTGGCGGTCCAAGTGCCGCTGCCCGGACAGCTGGCGGTGCTGCACGCGAGTGGCTCCGCTCAGACGAGCAGCCTCGAGATCGTGCTGCCCGAGACGGTCAGCGAGGCGGTGGTACGTCGTCATCAAGAGGTCGTCGAGCTTTCCGGTGAGCTGGCGGCGCAGCGACAGGCCGACGGCAGCATCGCCGAGCAAGCCCTGGTGGTGGTGTGGGTACCGGAGCTTATGCCACCGTCGTGGATCGTCGATATGCTGCTGCGGCAAGGCGTTCCGCCCGAGGCGCGGGTGTGGCGCTACCTGTATCTGGTGACTCCGTAAGTTTTCCGTCGCTGTGCGCGGCTTTCCCGAGCGATTTTTCGCGTCGAAAAATTTACCCCGATGTCGGCCAATGGTATTTGGTGAAGTCTGCTACCCATGATGCGCAGTCGTCCCCAGCCCGTACGTCTTAGCCTCGGTATTGGAGGTCGCTCGCGGTCTAAGGCGCGCAGCGCACGCTCGGCGCAGCTGTTTGGTGCGGTCGGCATGCGCAGTGAGCGACGCTCGGGACAGAAGCTGTGGCAGAGGCTGCGGGCGCCGCTCCAGATCCTCGGCGCGCTGGCGGTGCTGCTGGTGATAAACCTCTACGTGCTCTATTACCGTCACGGTACGTCGCTGCCGGCGCTGCTCAAGCAGGCGGAGACGGGCCGGGCGCTGAGTGCGCGCTTGAGTGGTCCCGTCGGAACGCCGCCGCAGCCAAGTCGTCCGGTGCGCAAGCCGAAGCTGCTGCCGCCACTGCCTGACTTCCCGCGCATCGTTGAGCAGCCGCTGCATGCCAGCGACACCTTGTCGGAGTTGCTCAGCCGGGCTTCTGTGCCGCCGCGGCAAAAAGGCGAGCTGGAGACGGCGCTGCAAGGCGTGCGCGATCCCGGTGGCTTTGGGCCCGGCCAGTCGCTGACCTTCTTTTACGACCACGAAGATCGCCTGCAAGCGGTCGATTATCGGCTCACCAGCTCGCTCGCCTATCACCTCGAGCGGGTTCAGACGGGCAGTGCCGATCGTTTTGTACCGGTCAAGCAGACCCAGCCACTGGTCGTGTCGACCCAGCGGATCGAGGTCAAGCTCGACGGCAAGAGCGATCTGTTGGCGGCCATTACGCGGGTCGGTGAGACGCCAGCTCTGGCGGCGCGGCTGTACGAGGTCCTGGCCTGCGAGTTCAACCTCTACAGCGACGCCCAAGCGGGTGATCGGCTGCGACTGCTCGTCGAAAAGCAGCACCTCGGCGAGCGCTTCTATCGCTACGGTCGCTTGCTGGCCGTCGAGTACGTACCGGCAACCGGCGGCGCGCGCACTCGGCGACTGCGAGCCTTTTTGCGCAGCGAGGGCAGCCCGGTCAATGCCGGAGCCGCCCCAGGCGCCAGCCAGCACTACTACAGCGACAACGGCGACAGCCTCACCCGCAGCATCTGCAAGGCGCCAATCCAGTGGAGCCGCAGCAGCCGACCTGCGCAGTCCAGTCAGCCAGTGCTCGCCGGTGAGCGTGGACGCTGGGCCCTCGACTATCAGACCGAAGCAGCGGTGCCGGTGGTGGCGATTGGTGGCGGCAAGCTCCGACTCGTGCCGGGGCGGGCCGGCAAGCCGCAGACGGTCTTTGTCGTCCATCCCGGCGGCCTCGAGAGCAGCTACGGTCCGCTGGGACGACTTGCGCGTGGGCTGACCGACGGACAGAACATTCGGCAGCGACAGGTCCTCGGCTCTGTGGCGACTCCGACGGGACGAGAGCCGCCACACCTACGGCTGCAAGTGCGCGCCGCCGGACGGATCGTCGACCCGAGCAAGCTCAAAGCGACCCGAGAACCGGGCGTTCCCGAGGCAGAGCGAGCTGCGTTTGTGGCGCAGAGCAACGACTGGGCCGAAAAGCTGGCCCGCAGCGACGAGCCGGTTATCGCCCGCGCCGGTGAGTCGCGGTAAACAGCAGCGCGATCCGGGGCTCCTTGCGGAATACGTAGGCACCCCCGAGCCGCGCTTCCGCCATCAGCTCGTGGAGCACGGTGGCCGCTCGGTTGCGCAGCTCCTCGACGGCGCGATGCTCGGCAGGCAGGCTCTTTGTGACCTCGGGCTTGGCGGTGAGCTTGCGGGCTAGCTCGCGCGCTTTGTACGCCGACTCCATCCCCAGTCCCACCCTCGACAGCTGCGCCGGATAGGTCTCGGCCAGCAGCGCCAGGTCGAGCAGATCGCGCGCCAGGTCGGTGAGTCCCTCTCCCTCGCTGATCGCGTCGAGCGACTCCATCGCCTGGCGATCTTTGCGCAGCGTCAGGCGGGCGGCGAGCACCAGCTGATGGCGTAGCTCGACCGCTTGCTGAATCTGCTTCTGCTCGGCCAGGGTCGCCAGCTTGCCGCGCTGAGACTCGAGCTGCGCCTGCGCCTCATGCAGTGCCCGCGAATAGAGCTGCAGCCCGTCGAGCATCGCTTCCGAAAAACCAATCTTGGCCAGCTTATCGGCATAGCGCTGCGCGACGGCAAACAGCCCCAGTGCCTCGCTGATCAGATGTGGCACCGGCAGCATCGGCGCAGAGACGTGCTCGGACGGAACCCGCGACAGCATATCGCTCACCCGTGGCAGCACCGACTTGCCGGGCATCAGCTCGGGGGCCACCACTGGCACCGTATGCTCCGCTGCCGTCGCCGCCTTGCCCGCAACCTTGGAGGGCTTGGCTGCTTTGGGGACTTTGGCTGCCTTGGGAACCTTGGCCGCTTTGGGGACTTTGGCTTCCGTCGCGGGCTTGCCGGACTTGCTTGGTGGAGTCGGCTTCTTGACCGCCGGCTTTTTGGCAGGCGCCGACTTTTTGGTCGTGTTCGCCAGCTCACGAAAGCGAGCCAGCGCCGAGGAAGTCGATCCAGGAGCGGCCAGACCCGCTCGATTGGGAGGCTTTTTGGAAGATGCTTTCACCATATCTGGCAAAACTCCCCCAATCTGCCCCGACTTCGCAAGGGTCTTTGTCCTTGCCGCCCCCTTGCCGCCCCCAGCCCTTTACAGCGCCGGGTCCCTGCTCTACCCTGGGACTTCGTCGGCGGAGGCAAGATGGCCAAGGGTATTGAGGACGTTCAGTCTTACCTGCTCAAAATGGACCTGCGCTCGGAGGAGCCTCGAGAGGGCATCTGGGTGCTCAGTGGACTTGATGGCATCGACAAGCTGGTCATCACGCTGGCCGGTCCGGTGCTGGTGTTCCGCGTCAAGGTGATGGAGCTACCGCACCGCAACCGCGAGGCGCTGTTTCGCACCCTGCTGGAGCTTAACGCCAACGAGATGATGCACGGTGCCTACGGGGTCGAGGGCGATGCGGTGGTCATCTGCGACGCGCTGCAACTTGAGAACCTCGACTACAACGAGTTTGCCGCGACCATCGATGACATCTCGCTCGCGGTGGCCTCGCATCACAGTCGGCTCGGCAAGTTCAAAGATCCGCAGACGACGTAAGCAAGCAATCGAACGGAAACCAAGCGAACTCACTTTGCACAAGGATTAGCGATGGGATTTTTCTCTCGTTTGGGATCGCTCATCAAATCGAACCTGAACGACCTGATCTCGAAGGCCGAGGACCCGGAGAAGATGCTCAACCAGGTCCTGGTCGACATGAAGACCCAGCTTGTCGAGGCGAAGAAGCAAGTCGCAGTGGCGATTGGCGACGAAAAACGCCTCAAGAAGCAGTGGGACGAGCAGGTTGCTCTGGCCAAGGACTGGGAGCGCAAGGCAATGCTCGCGGTGCAAGCGGGCGACGACGAGCTGGCCAAGGAAGCGCTGTTCCGCCAGAAGGAACACGAAGATCTGGCGACGCAGTTTGAGCAGCAGTGGACGAGCCAGAAGGATGCCGTCGACAAGCTCAAGGTGCAGCTGCGGGTGCTCACAAACAAGATCGAGGAGGCCAAGCGCAAGCGCAACATCCTCATCGCCCGTCAGAAGCGCGCCGAGGCCCAGCGGGCGATTCAGTCGACGATGGCGGGGCTGTCCGATACCTCGGCGTTCGACACCTTCGACCGGATGGCGCAGAAGATCGACCAGCTCGAGGCCGAGACCGAGGCCAACAGCGAGCTGGCCGGTGAGCTGGAAGGCGACTCGCTGACGCAGCGCTTCAAGGCGCTCGAGGCCAAGAGGACGCCCTCCGATCTGGCGCTGGCGGAGCTAAAGCAGAAGATGGGACTGTTGCCGGCAGTCTCGACCTCGGCTCCGAAGGCGCTGCCGCAGAGCTCGACTGCCAAGCCCGAAGGCGAGCCCAAGTCGAGCAGCGCGCCTGGCCCCGAGCCCAAGTCCGATCCCGCCAACTGATTCCTGCCATCGCCCGCACGCGCTGGTAGGGCACCTTAGTACAGATAGCGTCAGTACCGATAGCGTCGCGCCGAGACGTTGTAGATGAGCCCGAGCGCCGCCATCACCGTCAACACCGACGAGCCGCCGTACGAGACCAGCGGCAGCGTCACGCCAACCACCGGCGCCAGGCCAATCACCATCGCGATGTTGATGGTGACGTGCCAAAACAGCAGCGCCGCGCAGCCCAGCACCAGATAGCTACCGAAGCGGTCGCGACACGCCGCCGCCAGATGCAGTGTCCACAGGATCAGAAACAGGAAGCAGGCGAGCATCACCAGGCAGCCGACCAGGCCCCACTCCTCGGCCCACACCGCGAACGGAAAGTCGGTCCAGTGCTCGGGCAGAAACTGAAGGTGGTTCTGGGTGCCGCGCAGATAGCCCTTGCCCGACAGCCGCCCCGAGCCAATCGCAAACAGCGCCTGCCGCGCGTGGTAGCCAGTTCCCGTCGGGTCCAGCTCCGGATGCAGGAAGGTGAGCAGCCGCTTCTTTTGGTACTCCTTGAGCCCGAAGCGCACGGCCAGGAACGCTCCCGACAGCCCGACCGTGAGCACCCACAGCTTGAGCTTGGGCGGCAGTGGCATAAGGAAGAACAGCGATAGCGAGAGCAGGCCACACAGCAGCGCCGTTCCCAAGTCCGGCTGCTTGAGAATGAGCAGCGCTGGCCCAATCCACAGCACATGCCACTTGAGCGCGTATCGCCACGGCCTGAGCACAAGGTCCTTGGGGTCGCTCGAAAACAGGTGCGCACCGAGCAGGATCAGCGACAGCTTCATCAGCTCTGACGGCTGAATGCCAAACGAGCCCCAGCCAAACCAGCGCCGCGAGCCGTTGACCACCTTGCCGACCAGCAGCACCGCGACGAGCAGTCCGGTCACGCCGAGATACGCTGGCCACGCCAGTCGCTTGAGGAGCTGCTGATCGAGCGCCGCCACTGCCCCGAGCAGCAGAAGGCCAAGCGCCATCCACAGCAGCTGGGAAGAGAACATCCCCTTCGGCGCCACCCTCGTCGCGGAGTAGAGATTGACCAGGCCCAGCCCAATCAGCGCCACCACCGCCCCGGTGAGCGGCCAGTCGATGAGCGACCAAGTCCGACGCAGCGCCGACATCGCGCGACCTTACCTGGCACCGGCGGAGGCCGGCAGGGTGGTGTGCAGCTTTGAGGGCTGGTTTTCGGCCAGCGGTCGCGGCTTCTGCTCCGGGGCTATGCGATCGAAGTAGCCTTGGATGATGCGGGTCGCAGTCGGGGCCGCGACGTGGCCACCGAGTCCACCGTGTTCGACGAGGACGGCGACGGCAATCTTGGCGTTGCGTGACGGTGCGTAGCCGACGAACCAGGCGTGATCGTTCAGCTGATCCCAGCCGCTCGACTCGCCCCGGCGGTTCTTGCGGACCTGCGCGGTGCCCGACTTGCCGGCGACGTCGAGTCCTTCGATGTAGGCGCTGCTGGCGGTGCCTTTGCTGTCGGCCACCACATCGACCAGGGCGCGGCGCAGGCGCTCGAGCGAGGACGGCAAGATGGGCAGCTGGGCGCGCAGCTGGGGCGCAGACTGCTCGACGATCTCGCCCGACGGTCTTTCGAGTCGCTCGACCAGATACGGCTGATAGAGCTTGCCGCCATTGCCCAGCGCCGCGTAGGCCATCGTCATCTGGAGCACCGACGTCCGCACCGCTCCTTGGCCGAGCGCCGTATTGAGCGCATAACCACCCCGAAAGCCGCCGTGCTGCTTGTAATAGTCGAGGGTCGGGACAAAGCCGCTCGCCTCACCGAGGCCCAGTCCGAGCGGCTGTCCGAAGCCAAAGCGCTCCGCCCAGCGGGCCATCCGCTCGAGGCCGACCTTCTCGGCCAGGTGATAGAAATAGACGTTGCACGACTGCGCCAGCGCCTCGTGGAGCGCCACCGGACCGTGCGCCTTCATGCAGCGAAAGACATGCCGACCCAGCTCGTAGCGACCGTAGCAGACCTGTTTTTGCTCGGGCTCGATCAGCCCTTCCTCGAGTGCCGCCAGCGCCGGAATGATCTTAAACGTCGAGCCGGGGTAGTACGTCTCGCGCAGCGCCTTGTCGAGCAGCGGGCGGAACGGGTCGCTCTCCAGCCGCTGGGCCTCCCCGCGACTCAAGCGCCCGCCGAGCAGGTTGGGATCGGGACTCGGATACGACGCCATCGCCAGCACCCGACCGGTGTCGACCTCGACCACTGCCGCCGCCGCCGAGGCATGCCGTGACAGCGCTTCCTCGACGATCCGCTGTAGACCAAGATCAATCGTTAGCACCGCCGTCAGCCCTGGCTGCGGATCGCGACGCATCTCCTGCGGAGCCAACTGCGCCATCTCGCCCAGCTCGTGCTCGCTCTTGCGACGACCATGGGCATCGACGAAGATCCGCTCGAAACCCGGGCTGCCGCGCAGCTTCTGCTCGAGCTTCTGCTCCAGACCACCCCGTCCCACGTAGTCTCCGTGCTTGTAGGTGCGCTTGAGATCCTCGGGCCCCGCCATGTTGAGGTAGCCGAGCAGGTGCGCCGCCAAGAGCTTCTGCGGATAGACCCGCCTCGTTCGCGCCTCGAGGTCGATGCCGGGCAGCAGCTCCTTTTCTGACTCCAGCGCCGCCAGCTGATCGCGGCTGATGTCTTCAGCGACCAGGACCTGCTTGCTCGCGTCGGCCCCGCGCTTGGCGGTTAGTTTCTTGTCGAGCGCCTCGCGCTGCTCATCGGACAGCTTGAGCAGCCTCGCCAGCCGCAAAAGCGTCGCCGGAGAGACGTAGCGCGGCGTTGCGTAGACGTGGAAAGTCGGGCGGTTGTCGGCCAGGACCTCGCCGTGACGATCGCGGAGCTGCCCCCGCACGGCCTCCAGCTCGCGCTCGCGAATGAAGTTGCTGGTGCTGCGCTGGAGGTAGTCGTCGCCGCGCAGGGCCTGAAGCTGCACCAGCCGTCCGGCCAGGCCGACAAACGCCAGCACTGCCACCGCGACGGCAATTCGCAAGGGCAGCGGCGCACGCAGCGAGGCCGTATTCGGACTCCCCGAGGCCACACCCGACGGAGCGAGCGAGGTCTGAAGGCCGATCTTGAGATCAAAGTGGAGCTTGCTGCGACGAAACGGTCTCATGCCCAAAGTCCCGGTCGGGTCGACTTAGACCACAACCGAGCGTCGATGCGGCTTAGCACAGATAGGACGAGCGGCGCCACCCCTGCGGTCAGCAGCAGCTGCAGCGGTAGACCCCGCAGCCCGCTCCACAGCAGCGAGCGTTCCCCGTCGGCAATCAGCATGATTCCGGTCAGAAGCAGGCGGAACACCAGCATCGCCAGCGCCGCCACTGCTCCTTGGGCCGGCCAACCACCGACGAGAAGCTGGCCCGCGACCCGATGCAAGAGCAGCAGCAGCATGCCCAGACCGAGCGCTCGCAGCCCGTGGGGTGTGCCCTCAATCAGGTCGGTCGCGTAGCCCATCGCCGCCCCCAGCGCCAGCATTCCGAGCGCCGAGGCATCCCGCTGGGCCGCCAAGGCTCCGCCGCTATGTCGACTGGTCAGCCCCGCATACAGCGCCGTCAGCAGCGCCAGGTCGGGCAGCGGCACGCGCGTCAGCGGCGAAAGTCCCGTCGAGACGATCGAGCCGGCGATCGCCAGCACGAGCAGCCACAGCGCCCGCGACCAGCTCACCTAGGGACTCCGGGGCCGCGGGCCGACTCGAAGCCGCGCTTGCCAGTGTCTGGGTCGGGCGGCGGCGGTGGCGACAGCACGATCAGCACCTCGCGCAGGTGGGCGAACGACACGCTCGGCTCGACCTCGATCTCTTGGTACAAGCTGGCGTCGCTGCGGCGCACCGCGACCACCTTGCCGACGGGAAGATCGCGGGGGAAGCTGCCACCGAGGCCGGAGCTTAAGACGTCATCACCCACGGCGACGACCTCTTTCTTCAGGACGTACTCGACGCGGCAGACATAGCGGCTGTCGCTGCCGGTGCCCTTCATGACGCCCCGGCTCTCGCTGCGCGGCAGCACCACGTCGATCGCCGAGCGGGCATCGGTTAGCAGCTGCACCTCGGCATATGGCCCGACGGAGCGCGCGATTCGACCGACCACCCCTTCGGCGGCGATCACCGGCATGCCGGGCCTTACCTCGACGCCGCTGCGATCGATGCGGACCCGCACCACCCGAAACTGTCGCGAGGTCTCGACCGACACAACCTGCGCCACGGCGGTATCGGCCAGCACCTGTGCCCGCAGGTCGAGCAGTCGCTCCAGTCGCGCCGCCCGCATCGCCAAGGCCGACTGACTCGCCAGCTGGGAGCGCAGCTCGGCATTTTGGCGCCTCAGCGCCTGGTTTTCTTGCTGCACCCCGACCAGGGCCAGGTAGCTCGACCACACCGAGGACAGCCGCCCAACCACGCCCGCCACCACGCTCTGGAGCGGCGCCGCCAGCCGGACCACCGCGCGATCGAGCGGCGTCTGTTTTTCGGGCGCTTTGACGCTCCATCGCAAGATCAGCGACAGCGCCAGCAGCAGCGCCGCGCCGATGAGAAGGCTTCTGGCCCGCCGGATCAGCGACAAGGGGAGTCCTTAGGAAACGGTTACTTCGCGCAGCAGGAGCAGCTCATCGAGCGCCTTGCCCGAGCCGAGCACCACCGCAAGCTGCGGTGTCTCCGAGACCACCACCGGCAGGCCGGTCTCGTCGCGGAGCAGCAGATCGAGCCCTTTGAGCTGCGAGCCACCGCCCGACAGCACGATGCCTTTGTCGACGATATCCGCCGACAGCTCGGGCGGGGTTCGTTCCAGCACCACCCGCACTGCCTCGACGATCGCATTGACCGGCTCGGCCAGGGCATCGCGGATCTCGTCGGAGTTGATCGTCAGGGTCTTGGGCACGCCGGCGACCAGATCGCGACCCTTGACGTCCATCGTGAGCACCTCATCGAGAGGATAAGCCGAGCCGATCTGCTTCTTGATGTCCTCGGCAGTGCGCTCACCGATGAGGAGGTTGTACTTGCGCTTGATGTGCTGGACGATCGCCTCGTCGAGCTTGTCGCCACCAACGCGAATCGACTTGCTGACGACGATGCCGGCCAGCGAGATCACGGCCACTTCGGTGGTGCCGCCGCCGATGTCGACGATCATATTGCCCGACGGCTCGGTAATGGGCAGGCCCGCTCCGATCGCCGCCGCCATCGGCTCCTCGATCAGGTAGACCTCGCGGGCCCCGGCAGCCAGGGCCGAGTCGCGAACCGCGCGCTTCTCGACCTCGGTGATGCCCGACGGGACGCAGATGATGATGCGCGGCTTGACCAGCGTCCGCCGGTTGTGGGCCTGCATGATGAAGTAGCGCAGCATCGCCTCGGTGACCTCGAAGTCGGCAATCACGCCGTCCTTCATGGGCCGCACCGCGACGATGTTGCCGGGGGTCCGACCGAGCATCTCCTTGGCTTCTTTGCCAACCGCCAGCACCCGCTTACTGCCTGCCGACGAGCGCTGCACCGCGACCACCGACGGCTCATTGGAGACGATGCCGCGCCCTTTGACGAAGGTCAGCGTCGTCGCCGTACCTAGATCAATGGCGAGGTCATTCGAGAACAGCCCGTAAACCCAGTCGAAGAGCATCTTTAGTACCCTGTCTCCACGTCGTCACCACCCAACCAGTAATGCCAGCAGCTTGTGCCGCGAGGCCAAGCCCAAACACGACTACATGTAGGCAGCCAACGCACGCCACTTGTACCACTTGGGGGGGTTGTTCGTAAAGCGCTCAGTCTTCCAGGCGGAACTTGAGCTGGGTACTTTCGCCGACGCGGATCAGGTCGCCGTCGTTGATCAGGGCCTTGCCGGCGACGCGCTGCTCATTAATGAAGCTGCCCGACGGAACGCCGTAGTCCATGAGAAAGAAGCCGTTCGGCTCGCGACGGATCTCACAGTGGCTGGGCCCCAGGCTGGGGTCGCTTAGGACCTGTAGATTGGTGGTGCCCGCGACGGAGCGGCCAATGATCGTCGTGTGCTCGATGCTGAGCCGCTGACCGGCCAGCGCGCCAATCCCAATCAGCGTTGCGCCAATCGGTCGGGTGCCCTTCATGGTGGCGTAGCCGAGCAGCTGCGTCGGGGCGGCGGGTGAGACCGGGACCGCGCCAGGTCCGGGCAGCGGGGCCGTTCCGAGCGCGCCCAGCTGTTGCGCCTTGCGCTTGAGCAGCCACAGCGCCCCCTGCGCCGCGCCCCACAGCCCGCAGAGCCCGAGCACGATGCCGAGCAGCCACTTCCACCAGGTACTCGGCTTCGGCGGCGGCACCCCCGGCTGCATGATCGGGTTCGACCTCAGGTCCCCGCACTGCATCGCAAACTGCGCCGTCCGCAGCGAGTCGAGGCTGAGCTTCTTGGCGGTGAAGTGCAGGACGTGGTTCTTCTTCAGCTCCTCGGACAGGTTCTGAAACTGCTCTTTGAGGTCGCTGTCCTTCTGCGCCCACCGGAACGTTCCCAGGGATCGCTTTGCCAGCTCGCCGAGATTGAGCAGCGGTCCACGGTCATCGCGCGGCGAGAACGCGATCGGAAACAGCGGTACCCCGTTCTGCCGCAGCACGTCGCCGATCCGCCGGAAGGTCTTGCGATCCATCAGCTGGTTCATGCCGTCGGACAGCACCACGATGGCCTTGCGCGGCGGTGGCAGCGGTTCGCCGCTCTTGTCCTTGCCTGGCTGCACCTTGTTGAGCGCCACCAGTCCGGCCTGGATCGCATTGAGCAGCTGCACGTCGCCTTGGTCGTCGGGGTTGATGTCGTCGATGATCGGCGTCAGCGCTCCTGGGGCCAGGAACACCGGCGTTGGCTCTAGCTCATAACCGAACTGCACCAGCTTGACCTTGGTGCGGGGCGGCATCGACTCCAAGAACTCCCGCAGCGTGTCTTTGATCTTGTCGAAGGAGGGCGCAAACAGCGCCGAGATCTCGACGGCGAGCACCAGATACAGCTCTTGGCCGGCGCGCTCGAACGGCTCTAGCTTGTCGGGCTTGGCGACCGGCTTGCCGTTGACCAGCAGCCGAAACACCGCCGGCGGACGCTCGGTGTTGACCTGGCCCTCCAGCTCGACGACGCCGCCGATGACGCGGATCTGGCCCCCTTGCTCAAACTGCGACAGATCGACTCGCTCCAGGCGACAGCGCGGCTTGCTGGCAGAGGCGGAGCTACCGAGCACGACCAGCCCAGTGAGCACCACAGCCCACGCCCAGCCAAGGCGAGACCTGGGGCTCGGAAGCAGGGAGCGGCCACTTTCCATTACCTTGCATCGTATCCGATGCAGGCAAAAAGTCTCAACCGTGGGCGGTGTTTGCTGGTGGCTAGGAGCGAGCCGGGAGGCTGGGCAGCGCGGGGCCGGCGGTCACCGGGTTGCGGAGCTGGCCGATGCCGTCCGCCGACAGCTCGATGACGTCGCCGGGTTGCAGGTTGCCGACGCCAGCTGGGGTGCCGGTGGTGATGATGTCTCCGGGCTCCAGCGTCATGACGTGCGAGATGAACGACACCAGCTCTTCGACGCTGAAGATCAGCTCATCGGTCCGTCCGTCCTGGACCAGCTTGTCGTTTAAGTAGCTCTGCACCGGCGCCTTGGCCAGGTCGAGGTCCGTCGAGACCACCGGACCGAGCGGACAGAAAGTGTCAAAGCCCTTGGCGCGGGTGAACTGCCCATCCTTCTTTTGCAGGTCGCGTACCGTCACGTCGTTGCACAGCGTGTAGCCGAGCACGTAGTTTGGCACGCTGGTGACCGACTGGCGATGACAGCGCCTGCCGATGACCACCGCCAGCTCGCCTTCGTAGTCGCAGCGCTCGAAGCCCGCCGGGCGGACGATGGCGCGACCGGGCGAGACCAGCGCCGACGGCGGCTTGAGGAACAAGAGCGGCTCGGCGGGAATCGGCTTGCCCATCTCGCGGGCGTGGTTGCGGTAGTTGCTACCGACGCCAATGATCTTCTGCGGCACCACCGGCACCAGCAGCTCGACCTCGCTGCCATCGGGATCGCTCTGCCACTCCCGCGGCTGGAACGGTAAGCGCTCGCCAGTCGGCTTGCCGCCGAGGAGCGGATCCCCATCAAGCAGCTCAACTACCTCGGGTTCATCGTCGAGAACTCGACCAAAACGGGGTGCGCGGTCCGGCTTCTGAAGCAGGCGGAGAAGCAGCATGGCCTCTTCATATCACGGCTTGGCCGCAAGGTGGCTTCTGTCAAACGCTGCCAGCCCAGGTGCCTCAGCGCGCTGGGTCGTCGCTCAGGTCGTCCTGGCGATGCAGGGCCAGCTGCTCATCGATCATGGCGAGCGCGCGGCCTAGCTCCGTGACCTGGGCGGTCCAGGTCGGCACTTCTTCGTCGTCACACTCGGCTAGGAGGGCATGGATCTCGTCCAGTGCAGAGACGATCTTGGCGCGCGCGGCGAGCGCTTGTGCGACGAAGGGATCGGGGGGCATCGGCATGCCCGCACACTAGCGCTTACCTGCTGGGCTGGCTACCTGACATTACCGTTTGCAGAGGGGGCGCTGCCCGTCCCCGTCCTCATCGCCGTCTTCGCGCCGCCGGCCAAAGTACTGGCGGGCCCAGCTGTGGAGCGCCGGCTTGTCGCTGTGCCACTCCCAGGCCCCGCTGCTCGCGACTCGCAGGTCGCTCCGTGGGTCGAAGCCGAGCGCAATCAGCTCGACGTTGCGATCGCTGTAGCGACGGTAGGCGTGATCGCCGTGCCACAGGTGCAGGACGGTGCCGGCAGTGGCAGCGAGTCGGCCACGGGTGTGGGCGAAGAAGCGATCGCTGTACCGACGGAAGTCCTCGCGGTGAGGGGTGTGCCGGCCCAGCACCTTGTCGACACACTTGGACTCGTGATCCCCGACTGCCGCGTGGGCGATCAAGTGGTCGCCGCTGCCCGACAGCGCGGTGTCATAGAGGCCGGTGCGAAGCAGGACGTCGCGACGGGCTGCCCAGCCAAAGCCGGTGTGGCCGTGCTCGTGGTAGTGGCCGCCGAGGTGCAGCTCCGGGGCGCGGGCGTGGACAGCGGCAAAGCCTTCGATGATCTCGCCGTCGCCGCGATACGCGGTGGTGTGGCGGGGCAGACGAATCACCTGCGTGAAGACCTGGACAATGGCGTGGCTGTCGAGCAGGCGCGAGGTCGCGGTCGCCCAGTCGGCGCGCTCGAACAGGATGTCGGCGTCGAGCCAAGCGACCTTGGTGCAGGTCGGGGGCAGGGTGGCGATCGCGACGTTGAGCAGGCGCTCCTTCTGCCACAGCACCGAGTCACAGCGCAGCTTGAGCACGGTGGGGCCATCGGGCAGCACGAACGGCTCGTCCCCAAAGGCGCACTCCACGGTCAGGAGCGGGATGCTGCTGCGCGCAAGGCTGTCGGCGAAGTGAGCGTAGTTGGCAGCGCGGGTCTTATAGCCGTGAGGGTTGTAGTAGGCCGCGATGACCCAGAGGTCGCTCGCCGCTTCGTAGCGGGGGCTTGGCAAGATGGCGCGCATCCAGCGGACATCTTACAGCGGCCAGTCGGCCTTTGGTGGCGGGGCGGAGTCGGACTAGACGGGCTTGATCTTGCCGTCGGGGAACAGGGTCTTGCGCTGCTCACGGGCGGTGTCGATGTCGCCCTGGTACTTGAGCACCAGATTGAGCGTTTCCTCGGCCACCTGCGGGTCGAGCGTGCTGTGTCCAAGGACCGTCAGGGCACGCACCCACTCGATCGTCTCGGCGATGCTGGGACTCTTCTTGAGGTCAAGCTGGCGCAGCGCTTGGACGACCCGCACCACCTCGGCGACGAGCTGCGCGGGGGCCTGGGGCAGCCGGCTGTGGACGATCTGCAGCTCGCGCACGGCGTCGGGGAAGTGGACGTGCAGGTAAAGGCAGCGGCGCTTGAGCGCGTCGGTCATCTCACGGGTGCTGTTCGAGGTCAGAATCACCAGCGGCATGTGACGGGCCGTCAGCGTACCCAGCTCGGGAATCGAGACCTGGAAGTCCGACAGCACTTCCAGCAAGAAGGCCTCAAACTCGGCCTCGGCGCGATCGACCTCGTCGATGAGCAGCACCACCCGTCGCGGCGCCCGCAGGGCCTTGAGCAGGGGCCGCTGGAGCAGAAAGCGCTCCGAAAAGAACGCGTCTTCATGACTGGCGATGCGCGCCACCGCGTCGGCCAACGAGGAAGTGCCGGTGAGCAGCTCGCCGATCTTGTCGCGCAGGATCTGGGTATACAGGAGCTGCTTCGGATAGGCCCACTCGTAGAGCGCCTTGGCCTCGTCGAGCCCTTCGTAGCACTGGAGCCGATAGAGGTCGGTGTCGAGCGTCTGCGCCAGCACCTTGGCCAGCTCGGTCTTGCCGCAGCCCGCCGGCCCCTCGATGAGCAGTGGCTTGTGCAGTCGCTCGGCGAGCAGCACGCTGGTGGCAATCGCCGGGTCGGTGATGTAGCCCTGCGACTCCAGTCGAGCAGCGACCTCGGCGACCGAGTGAAAGATGGGCGGATCGATGACAGAGCAAGTCGTGGATTCAGTCATGGCGTCGGCGCCTTAGCTGCCCTGGATTCGCTTATAGCGAGCACGGAGCGGCGAGCTGTCCGCCTCACGAGTGCGCAGGACTCGACCGTTGGCTGATAGGTGCTCGAGGATCTTCCAGGCCACCAGCACCTGCTCGCTCGACTCGGCGCGACTGGCCAGCTCGGTGGCGCTCCGCGGCTCGTCATCGAGCGCAGCCAGCAGCCGCTTTTGCAGCGCCAGCACCTTGGAGGCCGCCCGCTTGCCCGCCTCGACGCCCGGCTGATGGTAGGCGTTCACGTAGATCAGCTCGGCGTAATAGCCGACGGTGCGCTCGAACAGCGCGATCAGCGCGCCGAGGGTCCGGGCCGACAGCTCACTCACCGTCAAGGTCAGGCTGTGGCGACCCTTCTCGGCGAGCGCTTGCCGGGTGCCGAGCAGAAAGCCAAGCAGGTAGTCGCCCGAGGTGACCCCGTCCTCGACAAACAGCGGCTCAACGATCAGCGGCGACGGCTGGCTGCGATCACGCAGCACCTCGATGAAGGTCACAAAGAAGTTGTCCAGGCCGTCGCGGAGCTGCTGGACGTAGGCGTGCTGGTCGGTCGCGCCCTTGTTGCCATAGACCGCGATCCCCTGGTGGACCGTGCGCCCGTCGCGGTCCAGCTCCTTGCCGAGCGACTCCATCACCAGCTGCTGGAGGTAGCGCGACAGAAGCTCCAGCCGGTCCTTATACGGCAGCACCACCAGATCGCGTCGGCCTACCCCATCAGTGGCCTTGTGCCAGCAGGTCGCCATCAGCATCGCCGGATTCTTGGTCGGATCGCTCTGCCGGGTCGCTTCGTCCATCGCCTGCGCCCCCGCCACCAGCTCGTCTACCGCCAGCCCTTGCAGCGCCGCCGGCAGCAGTCCGACCGCCGACAGCTCAGAGGTCCGCCCGCCAACGAAGTCCCACATCGGGAAGATCGCCAAAAACCCCTGCCGCTGCGCCGTCTTAAACAGCTCACTGCCGTCTTGGGTGATCGCGACCGCGTGCCGAGCTAATCCGAGGCCCTCCTTCTGGTAGGCGGTCTCGGCGATCAGCATGCCGTTGCGGGTCTCTTTGGTGCCGCCCGACTTCGAGACCACCAGCGTGAGCGTCGCAGCCAGGCCGGTCGGACTGGCCGACAGCTGACTGAGCACGCGATCGAAGCCATCGGGGTCGGTGTTGTCGAAAAAGAACGGCTGGAGCTTGTCGCCTGGGCCACCCAGCGCCGCCGCCACCAGCTGCGGTCCCAGCGCCGAGCCACCGATGCCGATCACCAGCAGCTTGTCGAAGGGCTGACCCGACCCGGACTTGAGCTGCCCGCTGTGGATCGAGTGCGCAAAGTCGCGGATCTGCTGCCGGCAGTGCAGGATCGCGTCGGCAATCTCGGCGGTCGGCGCGCGCTTGGGATCGCGCAGCCAGTAGTGACCGACCATCCGCTGCTCATCGGGATTTGCGATCGTCCCGGCTTCGAGCGCGACCATCGCCGCGTGGGCCCGGGCCAGCGCCGCCCCGTAGCGACTCGGCCAGTCGGTGGGCAGCTCCATCGCCGAGGCATCGAGCCAGACCTCGCAGGTCGGCTCGCCCTGATTTCCTGATGACAGAACCGTGGAGACAAGATCACGACAAGACAAGGGCTGGGTCATCGGCCTGTAGTCCTACCGAAAGGTTTGGCGCACATCGTACGCTGTTTTTCCGGCTGTCGGCTTGCCTCCTTTGCTCGTCGCGGCATCATCGTCCGCATGCGCGCCTTGCTGCTCGAGTCGTCGTCCTCAAAGTGGTGCTGGCCCCGTAAGCGGACGATGGGCGTGGTTTGCTGCTGCGGCCCAGCCTACTTGTCGAGGTCGAGCTTGTGATTAGGACCGTCGAGATCCTCGGTGCCAGGCGCATAGCGCTGTGGATCAAGCCCGTAGCGCTCGATCAGTCGCCGCAGCTGGGTGCGGTGCAGTCCGAGCGCGCGGGCGGTGCCAGCGACATTGCCTTGGTGGGCGCGGAGCGCTTGCTCGATCCGCAGATACTCCGCCGAGTCAAAAGACTTGTGCGGCGGCGTGACATCGTCGGGAACCGCATCCGGAGAGCTGGACAGCGAGCGCAGGACCGTGCCCGCGCCATCCGGTAGGTGTCGGGACTCGATCCGGGCCGAGCACTTGATCGCCGCATTTTGGACCGCACTGCGTACCTCGACCAGCAGCTCGCGAATATTGCCCGGCCAAGGCCGCAGGATGCACATCTCGACCAGCGAGGCATGCACGATCGACGAGGTCGAGGTTCGCTTCACCGCCGCATCGATCAGCCACGGGATCTCCTCGGGGCGCTTGCGCAGCGGTGGGATGTGTACAAACGGTCGCGCAATCCGGTAGTAGAGGTCCTCGCGGAACCGTCCTTGCGCCACCAGGGTCTTTAGGTCCTTGTTGGTCGCCGAGCAGATGTGCAGCTCGACCCGGTGCGGCCTGTTGGCTCCGAGCGGCAGAAGCTCCTTGGTCTCGATGACGCGCAGCAGCTTCGCCTGCACTTGCAGATCCAGATCGCCTACTTCATCGAGAAACAGCGTGCCGCCCGCCGCCGCTTGGATGTAGCCCTCGGCGTTGGCGTCGGCTCCGGAGTATGCGCCGCGCCGCGCCCCAAACAGAAGCCGCTCGGCCACGCCTTGCGGAATTGCTGCACAGTTCACGGCCACAAACGGCCCCCCATGGCGCGGTCCGCTGTCGTGATAAGCGTGCGCGACCATCTCCTTGCCCGCGCCGCTCTCCCCGGTGATGTGCAGGGTGTCGCCGAACAGAGAAGACTGCTTGGCCAGCGCGAAGACCTCCTGAAGCGCCGGTCCCAGGATCTTTCCTTCCCGCAGGATCACCCCGCGCTCCGTAAGCGGAGTGATGTCTAGGAAGACTCCGAACAGAGAGTCTCCCATCCGTACCACCCGCTGGGCTTCCGTCGGCAGGTTGGCAGTCATCGGGCGACCATCCGCTGCGGTGCCGTTGTGACTTCCCAGATCTGTCACCAGGAAGCGTCGACCGTCGAACTGGATGCGGGCATGACGCCGCGACATCCGCTGATCGGGTTCCATTCCGTGACTGCCACGACCCAGCACCGCTTCCCCATCGATGATCGGAATGACCTGCGAGCACGGGGTGCCACCATGAAACAGCAGCGCCACACCCGGCGTTCGCTTTCCCGCTAGGTGTTCATCCGTGCGCGGGGTCTCCGCTTCCCGCAGGGTCGAGGCATGGTCAGGCATGGCACCATTATACGAGCCAAGCGTGTGTGCAGGCGGTGGCACAGGCACTGGCACAGCGCTGTGCCACCCGGTCTGTGCCACGCCCGGTGTGGGAAATTCAGAATTGCGACCACTGTCTTTGGGAGCAGCGCAGAGGGACGACCGCCAACCCTGCGGAATCGGTTGGGAATCATCTGGGAGTGGACCGCGCCGACTCCCTTGCGCATGCTGTCTGGCGGCGGTGGGCTCGGTGGCACGACCTTTGCCTACTATTCCTAGTAGATGTTCGGTGGCACAGAAAAAGTAGTTTCATCCCAAGAGATTGCACTTGGGAGGGTCGCGCACCGAAGCCCATCGATTCAAATCACCAGGGGGATTTCATGAAGCGCTCCGTTCTCACATCCACAATCGGCCTCTCTCTGCTTCTGCTCTCGGCCTGCACCAACAGCAGCAGCACCACTGCGCAGGACAGCGTTGAGAAGAGCATCAAGGTCTGCCAGTACCGCGACCCAGACACTGGGTCCTGCGCGGACAACAACGGCGATGACATCAACAACCCGCGCGCGACGGGCTATGACTTCACCATCCACCACTCGGAGTGGGGACTGTGGAACTACCGGCTGACTGGCTTCTATCCCCAGGCTGGCGGCTGGAAGGTGCGCGGTTGGCGTGTCGACCCGGATGTCACGTCCTTGGACCCGAACGTCAGCGCCGACGGCGATGTCCTGGGTCTGATGCTCGGGGGCACCCTCTATGTCGTCAAGGACATGAAGGTGGACCTCACCAGCCTGTCGGTCCGGTTCTGCGACGCCGGCGGGGGCAGCTGTGAGCGGCTTAGCGTCGACCAGATGTTCAGCATGGGGGCTTTGCTGGTGCTGGCTCTTCCCAATCCGAGCGGTCGCGGCTCGATCAACTTCAACTGGACCTTCGGCTCGGGTGCGCGACCGGTGGAGAAGATCAAGGCGTGGGGTGCCGACGTCTCTGGTCAGCTGGTCCTAACCGCCGCCAAAGGCCAGATCCCGACCAGTCTGTGCAAGAGCAGGGGTGCCGAGGAAAATGTCGTGTTCCAGCAGGGCTACTACTGGGACCCCGACACGTTCCACAAGTACACCGACCCGCTCGCGATCACGGTGACCTGTGAGGAAGGTGCCATCGCCGAAGGTCTCGCCCGCGGCTACACCCCGTGGTCCACTGCCATGGTGTTTGACGGCTCGGTTGCCAACATGACCGACTGGCAGCAGAGCTTCATTCGCATGAAGACGGCGGACTACTGCGGCACCGGACTTACCCACACGGTGCATGGCACCAGCTACTACATCAGCGCTCCGCTCGACAAGCTTCGGGATCAGGACCCGATCGCCAAGCTGGAAGCCATCTGGGGCCCCGATGGCGCCTTCTGCGTCAACCAGACCGCCCCGCGCGACAACCGCCGTCACCCCGAGATCGCGATGGGCTGTCCCGCCGTGATCCCGGACTGCGACGACGTGACGGTGAAGATGCGCCGGCCCAGCAATCTGGTTGACGGCATTCCGTAACCACTCGCCTCCTCCGCTCTCCCTCCTTCACCTCCTCATGTCACTTGTCTTGCAGATAGTCCGCGTAGTCCCGCTTGAGGAGCGGGTTTACCGCGAGTGCTTTCCGCCAACTTTCGTCCGCTTGCTTGCGCAGACTGGTGGCCCGCCCTGCGTCTCGCTCGGTCGTGGCCTGCTCGTGGAGGATCACCGCCTGCATCGCCCACAGCGGTCCCGAGCTTGAGCTGGCCTTGAGTCCCTGCGTGACCGCAGCCATGGCCTCGCTCAGCCGTGCCTCACGCGCGCTGCCGCCGGCCTGCTTGGCGAGCAGGTACGCCGCGCGTGACTTTTCGTGAAAGGACTCCGGCTTCTCGGGGTTCAGCTCGACGGCTTGGGTGGCTGCGCTGAGCGCCGCGGTCAGCACTCCCTCTTCGGGATGTCCCTGCCGGATCAGCCACTCGGCCCGGACCAGCAGCAGTCTGGCTTCGAGCATGAACGGGTCCTCGGCCTTGTTGTCGAACGCCTTGCAGGTCTGAACTGCCGCCAGCGCGGCTGCGACCAGCTCCGAGGGGTCCCGCTTGGTCTTCAGTTGCCACTCAGCCTCTGCCGTATCCGCGTAGCGGGAGAACAGGCACTCTGTGTACTGGTTGCTGTCAAGCTTGCGCACCGTCGCCAGATAAGCGCGCCCACGGGAAATCGCGGTCTGCGGATCGTCTCCTCTTCGCAGCTGATGAAGAGCTTGGTTAAGCCACAGCCCGGCCAGGTTGCGCTGGAAGATGAGGTAGTTGGCGCAGCCGGCGCCGCACCGCTCCGCAAGCTGGGCCGCCTCGGCCATGAGGTCGTCAAAGTCCTGGCCGTGCTCCAGGCTGTAGTCGGAGTACTGGGCCAGAACCATCACAATGGTGTTGTAGGCGAACAGATACTTGGGGTCTTGCTCCACCGCTCGCTTGGCGAACTGAATGGCCTGGCGATATTTCTGTCGCGGATCGGTGCCCTTTTCCAGCAGATGATTGCCCCAGTGGGACGAGCAGATTCCCCGATCGTTGTGCGCCCAGGGAAAGGTTGGTGCAATGGCGAGTGCCTTGGTCAGCGCCTCTTCGGCCTGCTTCCAGAACGGCTCCGGGTCCTGACCATGCCCCCTCTCGTACGCCCCTCGCCAGATCAGGGCATTGCCCAGGAGGTCCCACGCGATGAAGTCCTTGGGATTTCGCTCAATAGCTTGCCGGACAAGCTGGATTGCCTGGTCGTAGGTCTCGCCCTTGTTCTTGCCTTTGAAGCGGATCGACTTCGCGGAGAAGTACAGCACCCGCGCCTGTTCCAGATAACCACTGCCATCGCTTGGCAGGGCAGTGATGGTCCGTTCCGCAGCCGCAAGCGCAGCGGCAAACTCCTGGTCTTGGGGCTTGCCTTGGAAGCGGTCGACCTCTGAAAGATCGATCTCGGCCCGTGCCAGCGCGGCGTGAATCTGGCCATCGGAACGACTAATATCCGCCGCCTGCTGGTAATGACCCAGCGCCCGCCCAAGCAGGGTGCGCGCCTCATCATGTTTGCCATCGGCGATCTTGGTGAGCGCCTGCGCCTGGGCGATCTCCCCGCGCAGCTTGGCCGCTTCCGACAGCCAGGGAGTCTGGGACAGCGCCAGCTCGGCTTTGTGGTCCGCTTCTGGGAACTGTCCCGCATAGAACAGAAGGAGTCCTTCGATGTAGTCCGGGGAGTCGAGGCTTAGCTCGCTCCGCCGCGCCAGGGCTTTCTGGAGCGCCACGGTCGCAGGCACCAGCAGCTCTTGCGCTAGCTCCTTCTGCCGCTGCTCGACCCAGGTCTTTTCACCGGAGCGCCGCGCCTCCAGCAGGGCCTCGTGATACAGATCGCCGAGCACTCGCCCGAGCGCGGCATAAAGCTCGGGACCGCGCTCACCCAAGCGATGGGCTTCCTCCAGGTGAAAGCGGGCGCGCCTCGTCTCATGCAAAGACAGATAGCCACGTCCCAGCGCGTAGTGCGCAAGTCCGGCTCCCAGCTCGCCATAGGAACGGAGCCGTGACTCGACCTGCTCCATCCGCTTGCGCACCATCGCCTGCTCGCGCTCGACGTTGTGCAGCGGCAGGGCATAGGCAGTCCGCACCAGCCACTCGATGTCTTTGCTGTCCTGCGCAATCTGACGCGACAGCTCGGCCTGCTTCTGGGCCACGTAGCGCGCCCGCAGGCCGTAGCCAGCAAAGCCGATCACGCTCACCAGCAGCGACAGCACCAGAGCCGCCGCCGGCTTGTTCTGCCGGGCCCGCCACAGCAGGCGGTACGTCAGGCTGACCTTCTTGGCGACGATCTTTTCGCGGCTCAGGAAGCGTGTCAGGTCCTCGGCCAGCGCCAGCGCGGTCGGATAGCGCTGTTCCTTGTCCTTGGTCAGACAGCGCGCACAGACTGTCTCCAGCGCTTCGGGCAGCGACGCATCGAGGCTGCGCAACAGCGGCGCCTCTTTGCTCATCACGCTCAGGATGACGTTTACTACCGTCGCATCCTCAAAGGGAGCCCGCCCGGTCAGGACATCGAACAGAGTGGCACCCAAGCTATAGACATCGGACCGGCGGTCGAGGTGTCGCGCCTCTCCCCGCGCCTGCTCTGGAGACATAAACGCCGGGGTTCCCATCACCGCCCCCGACTCGGTCAGCCCCTGTCCTTCGCCAGCCTCGCGCGCCAGACCGAAGTCCATCACCACCGGCACCAGACTGCCATCTGGATGCTTCTCGACCATGATGTTAGAGGGCT
>Ga0154020_10000591_pt1 | contig 44156 bp, 45 predicted proteins | sample Klosneuvirus_201_FD_109709 | JGI IMG/M metagenome (GOLD analysis project Ga0154020, IMG submission 109709) | Active sludge microbial communities from wastewater, Klosterneuburg, Austria - Klosneuvirus_20160825_MG | ecosystem: Engineered > WWTP > Aerobic digester > Activated sludge | place... | reverse complement strand
GACAACTCCCAACTAAATTTTATAACATTGCACCAAGCCAACTGCAGGGGAGTTGACCACATTCCAACATCAGATATGATTACAATAATTATTAACTGACACAGTTTACTTTACAGACCCCAAGAAATATCACCTAGATCAATTAAGTCGGCTTTCTATAAGTTATTAATGGCTCTAAGTTTTTACAGCTTATATGATCAACTTGAGCTTCACAAAAAAAGTTGTTCCCTTACCAACTTCAGTCTCAAACCAAATTGCTCCACTACTCTGTTCTATTCCTTGTTTGGCAATGGCCAATCCCAACCCTGAGCCTGATTTTTTTGTAGAGAAATAAGGCGCAAAAATTTTATCCTTCATCTCCTCACCAATACCACTTCCATTATCTTCGAAACTAATTAAGGCTTCATCGCCTTCACACTTCAATTCAACTTTTACAAGAACCTGTTTTTCTTCGCTCGACTGAAAGGCGTTGAGAATAATATTTGAGAAAACACGGCTCAGCAGTTGCTCATCGCCATCCGTATAAAGAGAAACACCATTGTATTCAAACTGAACCTCACCCCCCCCCTCATAGTTATTAAACAAGGCAATACTTTTTCTAACGAGCTGCACCAATTCAATGCGTTGCAAAATGGGTGCGGGCATACGCGCAAAGGCACTAAATGAAGATGCAATATCGTTTAAGATATCTACCTGAGTAAGTAATACTTTAATTGATTGATTGCCCTTTTCCTTTCCAAGTTCTCCACGCAAAATAGCTTGTTCCATTTGCTGAAGCGTAAGCTTCATTGGGGTAAGCGGGTTTTTTATTTCATGTGCCACCTGCTTTGCAATCTCACGCCAGGCACTTTCCTTTTGACTGCGCGCTAACTCAATTTTACTTTGTTCAAGATTAGCCAGCATTCGATTATATTCAGTTACCATAAGACCAATTTCATCTTTTAATTTCCATTCCAATGGTTTATTTGTTCCCGTTAAGGTTGTGCGGCTTAATGTTCGAGTGATAAAGCGAAGCGGAAAGGTTAGTGAGTTCACGGCAAAAAATGAAAGGATCGTGAACAAAATAAAAATTACAACAAACACAGTAAGGATATTGGCAAGCACATTTATTTGAGTTGCCTCCAATGATAGCGCTGATTCAAAAAACGGAACACTCAGGGCACCAATCAGCGCGCCTGATTCAGGAGACTTTAATCCGAAATAAGAATTATTAAATCCGAGTGCACCAATTTTTTCATTCAGAATTAAACTATTATCACCCGATTGAAAAATCCGTTCCCAGGCTTCTCGATTCATAAGACCGGACGTAAGTTGGTTTTCAACAATAACCGGTTGACTGCTGACAACCGTTATTCCAGAAGGATCATAAATTGAAATGTCAACATTTGAAAACCTGGCCACATTCACGACTTGGTTCTCTAACTCACTTCGCATATTATCCGGGTCGGCTCGAAAAGTAGAAAGTATAGGAACAATATTTTCGCCAAGTAATCGGGACATACTTATGAAATCATTGTTTAATTGGTTCTCTGTTGAACGACTTATCCTATTCAATGTTGTTATTGTAACAACAACCAATGGCAATGCAAACGCCAAATAGATATAAAGCTGAATGCGGGCTGCATAATTTATTTGCTGTCCGCGGAGCAAACTGTGAATTCCGTAAAGCAACATGCCAAACCCAATCACAAAAATTCCTAGTACAAAAAAGAACGAAAAGTTGGTGAGCACAAAAAAACCGGAATAAGCCAGAGAGGTAACTACAGCAACCCGACCTGTTTCGTCTTCAATTCCAGTTTGTATAAACCCATTTTCTATAATTCCATCTTTATAAAAACTTTGATTATCAAGCAACGTAAAATCAAACTCTTTTTCATAATTAAAATTACCAAAGCTGCTAAGAATTGACTTATTAGAAATAAAGGCAAAACTCTTATCACGATTTTCGAAATATTCATTGAACCTACTATCGACCAATAATTCAGGAAATACATTTTGGGGTATAATTTTCTTTAGGGAAAGATCAAGAACAACAAAACCAATCACTTGATCAATTCGAGTGATTGGAATTACAGTAAAATAACGCTTTCCAGTTTGAACTCCTTCCGATCGAATAAATTGGACTCCTTCATAATCGCTGCCGGAACTTAGGGCTAATAATTCATTCTCGTAAGGAGAAAATCTACCAGGCGCTTGATCATCGAGCGGTTCTTTGGCAGCATTGAATAAAAGTATTTTTACATCGTAGCGATCAAAATAAGAATTTAGAAATACTTGTTTTATCTTTTGCCTTACCGGAGACTTGCTCAAGAAGGGACTTGCCAATCGGCTTTGAATAAAGGCATCTTTTGAAATTTTTCTAGAACTTTCATTGAGCAAATATTCAGCAAAAACATCTCTTCCAATTAGATAATTAGACGCAAACCTAAATTGAGATTCAATACGTTCTTCTTCAACAAATCTCTTTACACTAAGCGCACCCTGAATACCATAGGCAGATACAGCTAGAAATAGATATAAGAATGTGAGGTAAGACACGCGACTGAGTGATGAACTGAGTCTGGTACTATAAAGTATAGTGATATAAGGCACTACACTAAATAATGTAATCCAATATTCCCGCGATTCACTTGTAAAGTAGACGATAAAAAGCACGCAAGCCATTACTAATGAACTTGCAAAATGAGCAGGTTTAGGAGTAAGTGCTTTTGCTATTCTTAAGAAAATATGCGCGAAACAAAACGAACTAATTGTGCCAAGTATAACCGCAGCAAAGGAAAGAATTCTAACTAAATCAAAAGATAAAGTTTGTGTAATATCTAAAGAAATGCGTGAGTTATGAAAGATTGTTTCTATAAAGAGAAACGGAAATAGGAATGAGAATACAGCCATCAAAATAAAAGTCACACTCCAGCCTATCTTTATTATTCCGTTAGTTAGTAGTATTCTTTTAACCATGGGCCAATGTGGGTACGTGAATAACACATAAACGCATAGAAACATAACTCCCAGTGAGTTTAAAAACAGATCGCCTAACGATGCATTATAAGCAGAGGAAGCAAATTCTTGTGGGCTAAAAACAGGTGTTGAATGCCAACGTATAGGGAAATTTATAGTAAGCATCAGAATACGCAGTATTGCAAACAAGCTGATAGCAATTAAAAAAACTGATTGATACTTTCTTTGTTTATGAAGTCTTACTAAAAAAATGAAACTGCCAATAAGAAAGAAAATAAATGAGGCAGAGAATGTTATAAATACAGTCGTATTATGCGTTGATGTGATTTCTGCAGGAAGAATTTTAAAAACAGAATTTCCTTTAAAGGTAACTTTTGAGCCCGATGTAAAATCGATGCCCACTATTCTACCCGAATAATTGTGAAAGATTGATTTATTCCACTGAGGCGAGAGGTATTTGTTGACTATCGGATATTTCTTGTAAAGTGGCAGAACTGCCAACAAGAACTTAGCCTTTGTCAGCGTTTTCTTCGTCAACAAAAAATCGCCCGAAGAATTTTGCAATAAGCGAATGTTAAACGAATCCTGAAGCATCCTCACATCCGGTAAAAAATCATTTTTACTCCAGTCCATAATTCGCAGGCTGTCAATCAGGAAATGCGAACCTTTCAAGGATGACCAAACAATACTGGAAGGATTTTCACTAATCTTGAATTGCTCACTCTCCAACTCAATCAGGGCACTTTTAAGATTTGCCGAAATAGTTTGAGCAATGGCATCCTGTGAATTATTTTGAAAATACTCTACCCCAATGCTTACAATAGCACAAACTAATGATAGTACAAAAAAGACTATTAACCAGAGGTTACGCATGGCGAACGGTATTACTTAAAAGTAAGAAAATCTAATCTAAGATTACTTACGTTGAAGGCCACCAAACCAATAGAGAAACAAGATGCGCGAATAACGAAAACTAAATGGGATAAATAAGATGGACACTCCTACAAGCGAAGTTCCGTAAACCCAGTCAGGTGGATTTACAGTTAGGTATAGAATGAGGAACACGCCCACCATAATTGCCACATTGAAGGAGTAACTGACAAATAAAGATCCAAAATAAAACCCAGGCTCAGGCATAAATGAAACTTTGCAAGAAGCGCATTCTGTATTCATCTCCGCAAACTTTCCTATCCGGGAAAACGGAAATTTAAAAATACTGCCTTGGTGACACCGCGGGCATCTACCGTGCCAGAGGGCGCTTAACGAATTCATTATCTCGATTTTTTTTACTTGCCCGATACCAAAAGAAAGCTATAACTCCAATCACTGTATACGGCATTACAAACATGTAAAGAATTCCAAAGTTTATACCGGCAGCAATTCCAATATTTCCATTGCTTACATTATTTTCGAGCGATGCACGGCACATGGCACATTGCGCATTCGAGCCGACAGAAATCAGCAAAAACATAAGCATTGAAATAAAAATTCTAACTCCACTGATCATTTTCATACCCTTCATTTAAATATAATAAGGACTAATCATCAAATAGACTATTACACCCGTTATGGCTACATAAAGCCATATTGGAAATGTAAATTTAGCCAAAGCCTTATGCCTTTCAAAATCGCTTGATAAAGCTCTCGAAAACGTAAAAAGCACAAACGGGACAACGATAATAGATAAAACTATATGTGTAATTAAAACAAAGAAATAAACGTTTCTAAGCCATCCCTCGCCACCATAAGCAGTAGAATCACTGGTCATATGATAGATCAAATACATAACAAGAAAAACCGCGGAAAGCCCAATACAAATTTTCATTAGGGCTTCGTGCACCGTTCGTTTTTTGTTTTTGATAGCAATTACCGCTGCAATCAATAACACGGCTGTTACTCCGTTGATGGTTGCGTAAATAGGTGGCAGAAAACTAAAATCGTAACCCGGAATCTTTACTCTAAATAAAGCCGCAACAGCAAGCGGCAAAACAACTGAAAGTACAATTATCAATTTACGATATGGATCTTTGTTTTCTTTCATTTTAATTCAATTATCCGACTTTGATAATCATCGCAATTGGGCGAGCCCACAAAAGTCTTTCTTTAGTTATCCTCTTCGAACCAAATACATTCATTAAACCTTAACGACTTTGGGTAAAACATTCATTACTCAATACTGCTTTAGCAAAATTTTCATTTCAACAATCAGTCGGTCCATTTCCTCACGGGAACCTGGTTCATAATACCCTCGTATTCTCCGATCGGTATCAACCAACACTGCCGACCATGGCTTCTTTAAAAAGAAAAAGCATGAATGCCAATTATCCCATTCGCTGGTGTTTGATGACGAAATGAGTTGAAAGTCTTCTGGCTTAAACTCTTGAGCTAAATGTTTTAGATTTCTATTTACCTCAGGAGAATGATCTGCAATGATTAATACTACTGACTCCCCTTTCCAGCCGATTGCTTTCATAACTGAGTCTGGCACTGAGTAAGGTGTTACATAATTGAATTGGCAAGCGGTTGGATGTTCAGCCATCTCCTTTTCAAAATAAACAGGAATTGTAAACTCATTTTTACCAAACGCTTTAAGAAACAGAAAGACCACTATTGGCAAAAGCAAGGCGAGGAATAGAAAAATCAGTTTCTTTAACATGGGCATTAGCCAAAAGTCATTAAGACAAAAGGAAGAAAAAACTTGATGTCTTTGTGCCTTAGCAGCAATTAAATAGATAGTATAACAACACAAAAAGAAGGCTAAAGTTCTTCACCTTAGCCTTCATAATATCATCTGATAACTAAAAGTTAGTCTTATAAAAACACAGGCATTTTCATCCCTTCATAAATAAATGCCACCAACATCCAGATAATTAATATTATAGGAAGGATAACAGCCCAAAAAAGAACTTTAACTTCGTAACGAAGGTGCATAAATTCGCCAACTATATATCCAGCCTTTACAATGGTTAAAACCACGAAGATGGCTGTCTTAGAAACTCCATGTGGCCATAGAAATGCTACAGCAAATTCTACTGCAGTAATTAGTCCCAAAATTCCAGCTACCGTCCAAAGTTTTTTGATCTTCTCCTTATCAGGTGGAAGTACCGTTACTTGAGGCTCGTTTGTATGATGTGCCATATTATTTTATTTATACAAGATAAAAGAATGTAAATACAAATACCCAAACCAAATCTACAAAGTGCCAGTATAAACCTACCTTCTCAATCATTTCATAATGGCCTCTGCGTTCATACACACCTGTAACCGTGTTATAGTAAATAAGGAAGTTAAACATCACACCGCTAAAAACGTGGAAGCCGTGAAATCCCGTAATAAAGAAAAAGAAATCCGCAAAGTCCTGTGGACCATATTGATTAACATGAAGATTGGCTCCTGTTACGGATATCTTCTCCCACAATCCAGTCTTCAAATTAAATACATCTTTTAAAGTTGCTGTGTCAGTGCCCACAATAAAGTGAGTCCACTCCCAAGCCTGACAGCCTAAGAAGGTAATACCGCCAAGAAGAGTCCAAAGCATCCACTTTTCAACTGCTTTTCTATCCATGCGATGACCGGCTTCAACTGCCAATACCATCGTTACCGAACTCATAATAAGAACGAAGGTCATGATACCTACAAACACCAGTGGCAAAGTAACACCATGCAAAAACGGAACTGCTTCGAAAACACGTTCTGGAATTGGCCAATATTCTGTAGAGAAAACAAACTCCGCGCGAATTCCTTCAAATGCTGGATGTGATGAGCGAACTAACCCATAGGTAATAAGAAGTCCGGAAAATGTAAATGCATCAGAGAGCAGGAAGAACCACATCATGAGCTTGCCGTAGCTTACACCCATTGGTGAAACTCCACCATCCCATACGCTTTTTTCAGAAACTGCCGTGGCTGTACTATGTGCCATAATCAGGTATTAGGTTTATCGATACAATAATAGGAATACAAACAAATATAGCCAAAGGCCGCCTAAAAAATGCCAGTAGGTAACACACATTTCCATCTGAGCCAGGTTTTTAGAGTGAACACGATATCTATAGGTGGAAATCATAACAATCAGCAAAAATATGATGGCACTTATCAGGTGCAATCCATGCAACCCAGTAATAATATAGATAAATGAACCTGACGGATTCCCAACCAAATAAACCTGCTTGTCTACTAAATCTTTCCATCCTTCAAACTGCAGAATCAAAAAAACCAGACCTAACACCGTTGTGATGGTGATCAAGACTTTAACCATCTCAAGATTATCTTTTTTAGCTGACAGATAGGCGCCATGCATTGTAATACTGCTCAAGAAAATTACTATTGACGAAATTGTAAATATTGTAGGAAGTTCAAAGTACAACCAATTACCCTCCGCCTGGCGAACAATATAAGCTGAGGTAAGAGCAGCAAATAACATCACCACACTACCAATAAACAGCCACATTCCAAATTTCTTTGGATTCATTGAAATAGGCTTCTTCGGCTCCTCTACAATCTTAAACTCTGTTGACATCGACTTCTCCATTTCTTTCCCCTTTAAATTTTATCTAACAAATAAGCAATCTGCACAATCGGCAAATACAAAAACGAACCAAACATAATACGCAAGGCTGATTGACGGCTGCCGGTTTTCAAAAGTGAAAACGTTTGTGCAAAAAAAGCAGCACCGCATACCGTTGCAACTATCGCTGAATCTAATCCGGTGATCCCAAACTTAGCTGGTAACAAACCAAAAGGAATCAAAAACAATGTGTAAATCATTATTTGAATGGCCGTGTTGTGATCTTTACCACCACCCGATGGCAATAATTTAAATCCTGCCTTTTTATAGTCTTCATCGGCTACCCAAGCAATTGCCCAAAAATGCGGGAATTGCCAGATAAATTGAATCCCAAAAATAATTAATGCCTCGTGAGAAATTGAACCTGTTGCTGCAATCCAGCCCAATAGCGGTGGCATTGCTCCAGGAATTGCTCCTACAAAAACGGCTATAGGGCCTACTCGCTTTAGTGGTGTATAAACAAAACTATACAACACCATTGAAACAAATGAGAGCAGCACAGTTAGCGGATTAGTATATATCCACAAAATGAATAAACTCAGCAACAAACAAATGCCCGCGAAGATGTTTGCTTCGGTTATACTCAACCTGCCTGTGGGTATTGGTCTGTTTTGTGTTCGAGACATTAGCTTATCAAAATCTTTTTCAAGAATCTGATTGATTGCCCCTGACGCGCCCGAAAGTAGAAATCCTCCAAAAAATAACATGATCAAAACTTTCCAATTTAAACTGCCCTGCATGGCAAGTCCATATCCAAATGCACACGAGAAAGCAACCAATATAGAAAGCCTAACTTTTAATAATTCTATAAACGCTTTGCCCTTATAAAGCACAAAGGTTAATCCTGAAGCCGATTGAATATTTGAAGTCATACTTAATTTACTATCTTATTTACCTGGCTCGTTCTGAGTCTTAATAACAAAAGAAACTGAACCCCAAATGTTACAGTTGCTACCAACAAATGAACAGGTTGCAAAGCAGCTGGCACGGCAAAATAAGCCATACCTGCACCTGTTAATAAGGTGAGCAAAATTAACACGATAAGACTTACTGTTAAAGGATTCTGGCCAGTAGTTTTAACCAACCGAACCACGAAAACACCGTTAAAAATAACCACTGCCCAAGAAAATGTTCTATGAATAACAAACTCTGCCCACACCGATGAAATCCAGTTTTCGCGAGGTAATAATTGATCAGAGACTCTGTCGATGGCTGCCCTAACCTCAGTACCCAAAACAACTTGAACAAGCAACAGAATCATGCAAGCCAACAAAATTGTTTTTAGGCCTGACGTTACTTTTATAGGTTCGGGTTCACCACTATTTATATAAATCCAAACCAACAATCCGATAAGTACAAAGGCAAAAAGCATGTGCACAGTAATTGTCCATGTGGTCAGATTAGTGGATACAACAATGGATCCAAACCAACCCTGAATGATTACAATAATTAACGTGGCAAGCGATACCCAAAAGAATGCTGGCCTTGTTACTCGAAACTGAAACGAGCGGTAAAAGAGTATTATTATCAAAAATCCGATAACTACGCCTACAATTCTATTAGCATATTCAATCCAGGTTTTGGTGGCATTAAAATCTGCTTCTTCCAAAATTGAATCATCAGTAAGAATTGCGTTGGCTGTTTTTTCAAATCCAACAGCAGCGAGGTATCGGGCAAATTTTTGATTCTTTTTGTGCCTGAATGCTGAGAATTTTTCTTTGTAATCAGCGGGTAATTGATCGACTGAAGTTGGTGGCACCCAATTACCAAAACATTTGGGCCAATCGGGGCAACCCATACCAGAACCGGTAGTACGCACAACACCACCTACAAATATCAAAAAATAAACAGCGACTAAAGTTGAAAGACAGAGCTTTCTAAATCCTTTGGTCGCTGTTGAGTTCAATGGTTTTTGTTAAGCGAATTAGTGATGCTTAGGTTCTACTACAATTGCATTCTCTTCCATCTCCAATTTGATCAACTCATTCTCATGAGGTAAATTGGATTCTGGAGTTTCCGAATATGGAATATGCTGTGGGATATAATCATCCTTAGCACCTGGCTTGCTATAGTCATAAGGCCATCTGTACACCGTTGGTATTTCTCCAACCCAGTTTCCATGTCCGGGATTTCTTGGTGTTGTCCACTCTAAAGTATTTGATTTCCATGGATTTGCTGGTGCCGGTTTTCCTCTGAAAATACTATATATAAAGTTGAACAAGAAAATAAATTGCGCAGATAGAGTCATCATGGCTGCAATACTCACCAACATGTTCAAGTCTGCAAAGCCACTAAATGTTTCAAAGTTTGTCCATGAGTAATACCTTCTTGGGAAACCTGCAATACCAATATAATGCATTGGGAAGAACACAAGATAAACTCCTACCAGCGAAAACCAGAAGTGTATGTATCCCAACTTCTCATCCATCATCCGACCAAACATTTTAGGAAACCAATGATAAACACCAGCAACCATCCCAAAGAAGGAAGCACTACCCATTACTAAGTGAAAGTGAGCAACTACAAAATAGGTATCATGCAATTGAATATCGATGGCTGAGTTACCTAGAAAAATACCTGTTATACCACCCGTCAAGAAGAAGGACACAAGACCAATTGAAAATAACATGGCCGCAGTAAACTTGATATTTCCTTTCCAGAGCGTAGTAACATAGTTAAATATTTTTACTGCAGAGGGCACGGCTATAATCAACGTAAGCAGCGTAAAAATTGAACCTAAGAAAGGATTCATACCGGTTACAAACATGTGATGCGCCCACACCACAAAGGATAAGATTGCAATAAACATCATGGAGCCAACCATGGCTTTGTAACCAAAAATTGGCTTGCGCGAATTGGTTGCAATAATTTCTGAGGTTATACCCAAAGCAGGCAATAACACGATATAAACTTCGGGGTGACCTAGGAACCAGAATAAGTGTTGAAATAAAATGGGGCTTCCGCCTTGATTAGGAAGTGCCTCACCACCAATATAAATATCAGACAGGTAGAAACTGGTACCAAAACTTCTATCAAAAATTAACAGCAATGCAGCCGCAAACAACACCGGGAAGGAAAGTATTCCAATAATTGCAGTGAAGAAGAATGCCCAGATAGTTAATGGTAATTTTGTAAACGACATGCCTTTTGTGCGCATGTTAATTACCGTTGAAATATAGTTGATGCTTCCTAACAATGAACTGGCAATAAAAATTGCCATGGCCACTAACCACAACGTCATCCCCAAACCAGAACCTTGCATAGCCTGAGGTAATGCACTCAATGGCGGATAGATAACCCAACCACCCGATGCCGGACCTGTAGAAATGAACAAAGAGGTAAACATGATAACGCTTGACAGGAAGAAAAACCAATATGATAACATGTTCATGAAACCGCTAGCCATATCGCGTGCGCCAATCTGAAGTGGAATTAAAAAGTTACTGAACGTTCCACTTAATCCTGCTGTAAGCACAAAGAATACCATGATGGTTCCATGCATGGTTACGAGGGCCAAATAAAATTCAGGATCAATTTTACCTTCTGGTGTTAACCAACCTCCAAGAATAGGTTTCAACCATGACAAGTCAGCATTTGGAAATCCAAGTTGCAATCTGAATATTACTGAAAGTGAACCACCAATAAGTGCCCATACCATACCGGTAATCAAAAACTGCTTAGCGATTACTTTATGGTCTTCAGAAAAAATATAATTAGTCCAAAAATTGCCATGGTGTTCATGGTCATGTCCATGATCATCATGATGCTCAGTAGTTGCGTGGGTATGTAAATCTATTGTTGCCATGATTTAAAATATCTTAGTTTAACGTAACGGTAACTGGAGTTGCCAAAACTGCTTCTTGGCTATTAGCCGGAATACCCGATTTAATAATTGCTGCCTCTCTCAATTCAGCAGGTACCCGTTTTAAATAGTCAGGATTCTGCTTTAACCAAGCTTCTTGCGAAGCCATCCACTTCTCATAATCTTCAACGGTATCGTGCACGAAAACAGGAAAGCGCATTGAAAAATGACCACGGCCACAGATTTCGGCACAAGCCATTTCGTAGTTGAAATTTGGGTTGCCTGTTTCTTCACGCATGTCTGCTGTTGATTTTGTTGGGGTGAACTTGAATGTGGTATACATCCCCGGCACAGCATCCATCTTTAGCCGAAAATGTGGCAAGAATACGCTATGTAAAACATCTTTCGCACGAATCATCAACTGAACTTCTTTTCCTTTTGGTAAGTGCAATTCCAGTGATTTAAAATCATCAAACGAATTTTTATCAGACAGATCCAGACCAAATTCATTAGAAGCATCAATCATTTTATAATTCTGCTTTCCGAGGGTTTTATCCTTCACGCCTGGGTAGCGTGCAGTCCACAAAAATTGCTGACCAACCATCTCAATCACATAAGCATCTTTGGAAGCAGGGCCTGTAATATCGCTCCATGCTCTTAATCCGCTAAAGACTAAAAGAGCTAAGATAATAGCAGGTATCACTGTCCAAACAATTTCAAGTTTATGATCATCTGCAAAGAACTCAGCCTTTCTCCCTTCCTGATACCTATATTTAAAAGTGAACCAGAACATGACAATAAAAATAATAGCAAAGGCCACTACTGTGATGGCCATCGTTACCCAGAAAAGATGATCTGTCAATTCACCGTGTTCACTTGCTACAGGCAGCGTGTACCCTTCAAAATGAACATAGGAATACCAAAAAAACCATCCCAAACCACCAATCATAAAAAAGAGTAGCAAGTAGGCATTGATTGTATTCCATGAAGAATCATCTGTTTCAACTTCCTTACCCTTTACCAGACCAACTAAATTTCCGATCCTGAAAATCAAGTAAAGAATTCCCAGCACCAATACTACCCCCAAACCGATTATCAAACTCATCATAGGTTATCTTTATTCAGTGTTTTCAATTTAAATGTGGTGATTTAAGCTTTCCACCATCATAGGATCATTCTTTGCTACCAGTGGTATCTTAGAAAGAGCATTAAAGGATACAAAGAGGAAAAACGCAAGGAATATAAGCGCCAAACCAATTTCTAATAAGCCTAGCCCACCGTCAAACTGCATTACGCCAGGTGTAACCATATTATAAAAGTCAAACCAATGTCCAACAATTACAATCGGGCAAACAACTTTAAGCATTGACATGTGACGCTTGGCATCGCGTGTCATTAATAACAAGAATGGAAGCACGAAGTTTAAGACCAAGTTCAAATAAAAGATCCAAGAATACGGAGCATTCTTAATTCGTTCAATGAAATACACCGTTTCCTCAGGAATATTAGCGTAGTAGATCAACATAAACTGGCTAAACCAGATGTATGTCCAAAAAATGCTAAAAGCAAAAATATATTTTCCAAGATCATGAAGGTGATTAGCATTAACCATTTTTAAGTAGCCAGCTTCCTTCAAATTGACAACAAGCCAAGTTATCATAGCCAAACCTGCCACCCACCAACTTGAAAATATGTACCAACCAAACATAGTGCTAAACCAGTGTGGATCTATACTCATTACCCAATCCCATGCTGCTATTGATGAACTATAGCCAAAGAATACTAAGAAGATAGCAGATACTTTTCTTGCCGAAGTCCAATTTGAAGTTCCACCTTCAATATCCTCAGCCAGCATTCTCTTCTTAATCATGGCATAGAACCAATACCATAAGCTGAAGAACAATACCATCCTTAAAATATAAAATACCGGAAATCCGCCAGCATGCAATGGCCAGAAGAAATAAGGGCTTTTTTTATCTAATGCTTTATCATACTCTTCAATATTAGCTGCATCATACAAGGAGTGATGAGTCCAATGAAACACATCTCCCTTTACCACAAACCAAAGCACTAACATTAAAATACCTGAGATCGGTATCCACTGCCCCATAGCCAACGGAATTCGAGTAATGGGTGCTGACCAACCAGCTTGGGCTGCATAATGAATTGCTACAAAGAACAATCCAATAAGTCCCATTCCGGTAAAGAATACATTGTTATGCCAAAGTGAAGTGTAGATTTTCTTTAACCAGATAGCGGTTTCATGATGTTCGGCCGGGGCCTCACCTGCGGGTTGCGTGCTAGCCACCAAATTTTTAGAAACTTCTATAGACGCATGATGACCTGCTGCTGCCTGATGATCTCCGGCATTCATCGCCATGATTACACCAACAACAAAAAGGATAATACCTACACCAAGCAAAATGAAAATACTTCGTTTTGTTTCCGGCTTAAAAATGTACTGTTCGTCCGCTACCATTTGGTTGATATCTAATAAGTTTTAATTCGATTGTAATTGTTTCACATACTTGGCAATCTTCCAGCGCTCTTCATCATTCACTTGCGAGCCATGTGATCCCATTAAACCTTTTCCATACGTTATAACATGGAAAATGTGTCCTTCGCTAACACCCTTTATAGCATCGCCTGTTAGGTTGGCTACGCCTGGGTATTTATCGGCAACCTTGCCATCGCCACCACCTTTTGCTCCATGGCAATGCTTACAATTAATCTCATATAACATTTTACCCTGAGTTAAAATTGCAGGTGTTGCTTCAAATGGATTCACCAATTTGTCAGCTAAACGAAGACCCGTAGTGTCATTAGCTCCACGATAGGGCAACCAACCATTTGCATTTCTGCGAACCGTATTAGGAACGGGCAGACGCATATTCATTCCATAAGGATTATAATCATTCGAGTTATAATATTCACCGCGACCATTATCCAATGAGTTAACCCATTTTCCGGCTTCTTTATCTTTGATCTGCGTAAGTGGTTCGTACGCAACTGAATGGTACATGTTAGGAGCATATTCCCTTCCCGGATTATCTCCACCTGCTTTGCAGCCAGCCAGCAATGTTGCTGCTAAAATTATGGCGAAGCCTAGTTGTATAAAACGCATTTGCCTCATGTTAAAAGTTCTTTTCATTTACTTCAGATGCTCCGTTATCCTTTAAGATACGGCTGATATCATCTTTACTAATTCTGTTGGCAGCTAGGTCAATTGCCATTACATGCTTATCATCTGTGCTGCGGAGGTCATACGAGCGTGGTTTTTTGTAAGGTTTCATATCACTTACAATAAAAAATGTGGCTACCATGCCTAAGGCAGAAAGCAACACGGTCAATTCAAAAGTTACTGGAATAAAAGGTGGCAACGAAACATAGTTCTTTCCACCAATAATCATGGGCCAGTCAAAACCCAACATCCAAATTTGCATGACTAACGCTAAAATAGTTCCAGTCAACCCGAACAAGAATGCCGCAATCGGTAATCGCGTTCGTCTGTACCCTAATACTTCATCTAATCCATGAACTGGATAGGGAGTATATACTTCATGAATTTTCACACCTTTTTCACGAATTCCTTCTACTCCATGAAGCAATACATCTTCATCGTCAAAAATACCTACCAAATAATTTTCGCTCGTGTTGCTCATATGCTATTAGTGCTTCCTTTCAGAAGATGATTTAATAATACTTTTTACTTCAGCCATGTTAATCACCGGGAAAAACTTTGCAAACAAGAAGAATGCGGTGAAGAACAATCCAAACGTGAAGAGATATTCACCCACATCATAAAAGGTTGGGTAGAACATTGACCAACTTGACGGAAGATAATCGCGATGAACTGAGGTTACAATAATTACAAATCGCTCAAACCACATTCCAATGTTTACGATAATCGATAATACAAATGTAGCTACAATGTTCGTGCGTAATTTTTTAAACCAGAAAAGCTGGGGTGAAATAACATTACATGTCATCATAGAAGCGTAAGCCCACCAGTAAGGACCAAAGGCACGGTTATAAAATGCATAGAATTCGGCAGGCACCTGACCATACCAGGCTACAAAGAACTCAGTGATGTAAGCAATACCTACTATAGAACCCGTGATGATAATTACAATATTCATCAACTCGATGTGATAAATAGTAATATAATCTTCAAGCTTGAAAACTTTTCGGGTTACAATCAAAAGGGTTAACACCATGGCAAAGCCTGAGAAAATAGCACCGGCCACAAAGTATGGCGGAAAGATAGTTGTATGCCAGCCTGGTACCACCGAAGTTGCAAAGTCGAACGATACTATCGTGTGAACGGAAAGAACAAGCGGGGTTGAAAGACCTGCCAGAATTAGCGCCACAGATTCATAGCGCATCCAGGTTTTTGCGGCACCATCCCATCCAAAACTTAATGCATTGTAGATTGCTGCGCGGGTTTTATGCCCTGTTCGCACTGCTCTATCTCTTATTACTGCAAAGTCAGGAATTAATCCAATGTACCAGAATACCAGTGAAACAGTAAAATAGGTTGAGATGGCAAACACATCCCACAGCAGTGGTGAGTTAAAGTTAACCCATAATGAACCCCAGGTATTTGGTAATGGAAGCGCCCAGTAAAATCCTAACCACAACCTGCCCATGTGAGCCAGCGGAAATGTAGCTGCGCAAATAACGGCAAAGATCGTCATCGCCTCTGCTGCCCGGTTTATTGACATCCGCCACTTTTGACGGAATAACAACAGGATTGCAGAAATCAGCGTACCTGCGTGACCAATACCCACCCACCAAACGAAGTTTGTAATATCCCATGCCCAACCAACTGTTTTGTTCAATCCCCACATTCCTATCCCTTCCCATAGCAAGGCAGTAAGGCAGTAAAATCCGAACATGAAAATAACTAATGAAATACCGAAAACGGTCCACCAAAGTCGTGTCGGTTTAGCCTCTACTTGCCTGCTGATATCCTCGGAAACATCGCGAATTGTTTTTCCGCCTGTAATTAAAGATTCACGTAATGTTGAAGTTGCTTGCATACTCAGTTTCGTATCAATTCCTTATTCTAAAAACTATGCGTTCTCTTTTACCTTGTCTTTGTTCCTAATCTTAGTGAGATAGAAAATGTTTGGCTTCACACCAATTTCCTCTAATACCCGATAAGCTCTTGGATTGTTATACTTCTTATCAATCGTATGGTTGAACACTTTTTCCATCTTACCATCTTTCTCAACGTCTACATAGTGTTCGATCTGTAACAACTTGCTGATTTTGCTTTCGGTATCATTCATATCACCAAAAAGAATAGCACCTGTTGAACAAGCTGCCTGACACGCTGTAACTATTTCGCCATCTTTCACCGTCCTTCGTTCGCGCTTGGCATTAAGTTTTCCTGCCTGAATGCGTTGCACACAGAAAGAACATTTCTCCATTACCCCACGTGAACGAACCGTAACATCAGGATTTAGTACCATGCGACCTAAGTCTGTATTCATGGAAGGATTTGACTGCGCAAACTGGCGGTTGTCATGATATTTAAACCAGTTGAAGCGTCTTACTTTATAAGGACAGTTGTTTGCACAATAGCGTGTACCAATGCAACGGTTATACGTCATTTGATTTAGACCTTCGGTGCTGTGTGTAGTGGCGGCAACCGGACAAACTGTTTCGCATGGAGCATTATTACAATGCTGACATAACATGGGTTGAAATACTACTTCCGGATTTTCGGAAGCAATTTCCAATCCTTTAAGGTCGTCAACATCGGCCTCACTAGTATAGTAGCGATCGATACGTAACCAATGCATTTCTCTACGATTGATTACTTCCTGCTTACCTACTACTGATACGTTGTTCTCAACATTACAAGCTACAACGCATGAGCCACAACCCGTGCAGGTGTTCAAGTCGATGGACATTCCCCAATGATGGTTCTTGTACTCATGCCCCTTCCACATACTAAGCGTACTTGGCTCTACTTTCTCTTTCCACTTTGTAACTTTTGCTGATCTTTCATTCCAAGATTCTGGATTTTTCACATAATCCGAAAGAATCGACTCTTGAATAACATTTTCACGACCCATATAGGTTTGGTGAATCTGAGTTTGCGCTAATTGAAAAGCTTGATCGGTCTTTTCTAATTTCACGCCACTGATAACAGTAAACCCAATGGTTTCACCGGTGGAAAGTAATGGATAAACATTTACTCCAATATTCTCTCCTACCTTACCAACTTTTGTACGACCATATCCCAAGGCAATTCCTAATGTGCCTGGCGTTTGGCCTGGTTGCACAAGAGCTGCTACGGCCATTGTCTTTCCATTAGCAGTAAGATTTACTAACTGTGTTCTACCTTCAGCATCATTTTCAATTCCAAGTGCTATTGCATCTTTTAATGCTATTGTTATATAATGATCCCAGGTAGCTTTTGTAATAGGATCGGGCAATTCCTGTAATAATGGATTGTTTGCTTGTGAACCATTACCTACCCCATAACTTTCGTAAATGGTTAATTCAAGGCCCGTATTAGTAGCTTTATAGGTAGATGAAATTGCTGATAAAGCACCTTCAACATTTCCTGCAAAGGAGTATGTTGCTGGCGCAGAACCTAAATCCAATACGCCATCATAGAGACTCTTATCCCAGAAAGCCTGGAAGTCAAGACCTGATGCCGATGTAAAGAAACGGTTTTTCCAATATTCTTTTACAACTGAGAAATATTCGGTGTTAGTTTCACCTGCCCAAACCAAAAAGCTCTCTTGTGCTTGTCGTGTTTTAAATAACGGGCTGATAGTAGGCTGCGAAAGGCTAAATGAATTTACTTTAGGTTCGGCATCATTCCATGATTCAAGGAAATGATGATCAGGCGCCATATATCCAGATGCTGAAGCTGTTTCGTCTGGTGTTGTTGAGGTTGAAACAGTAAGCGCAAGTTTCTTTAATGCGCCTGCTAATACTTCTCCATTAGGATGGTCGTAAACTGGATTGCAATTGTAGAAAATTACACCGTCCACTTTACCGCCTTGAACATCGGCAACTAAACCGGCCATCTCCTCATCATTTCCTTGACGGAAATTAACGGGAGCATTTGGAAGAATGGTGGTGCCATAGCTACCCAATAGATTATTGATAGCATTAACAACCAATTGAACTGATTTATCATTAGAACCAGAAACAACCAAGGCCTTACCTTGATTTGCTTTTAGCTCTAGTGCTGCTTTTTCAAGATATGCAATTTTATCAACGCTATTAGCTCCGTTACCAGAAAGGATATTATAAATCTGAGCCACAACTAATCCTTCCTGCGAAGGCTTGATCATTGAGCGATAATCAGCATTTGCACCGGTGAGTGAAAGATTCGACTCAAACTGATACAGGCGTGACATCCCTTTCTTGTCTTCTGTAACTTCTCTGTTTACAGCAAACTGCTTGGTAAATTCGATGGGAGATAACCAGGTGCCTAGAAAATCGGCACCGATACTTACAATCACTTTTGCTTTGCTGAAATCGTAAGAAGGAATCATAGCCGAACCGAAAGATTCTTTGTTGGCTTTTAGAATTCCATAATTTGAAATTGGATCGTATTGAACAAGTGAAGTGGTTGGGTACTTCGCTTTAAATTTATCAATAACTGCTTTTGTGCTTGGGCTAAGAATAGTGTTACTAACAATTCGAATCTGACCACCCTTTGCAGCTATCTCATTGAGTTTGCTTATAACTTCTGTATCTAAACTTGCCCAATCTTTACTTTCTGCACCGGCTTTCGGCCCGCGTAAGCGATAGCTATCATATAACGACATCACCGAAGCTTCTACCTGTGCGCTTGTTCCGCCCATAGAAACTTTAGAAAGACTATTACCTTCTATTTTTATTGGCCGCCCGTCACGCACCTTAACTACAATACTGCAATAATCTCCGCCATTAACGTAAGTAGAGGCATAATAATTAGGAATGCCCGGATCTGCATCCATAGGCTTGTTCACATAAGGAATCGCCTTTCGGATAGGTGCCTCACAGGCAGCCAAAGATGCAGCAGCTACGCTAAAACCCATCATCTTTAAAAAGTCTCTGCGCGAGTGGCCAGGATCTTCCTGAACGGCCAAATCCACAAATTCCTTATCGGCATGTTTCACAAATTCCGAATCATTCTTCAGTTGTGGTAAGCCTTTCCAATATGTCTTTTTTGTTGTACTCATAGAGCCGGTCTAAATCTATCTTAACTTTCTATTCGCAATCCTAATTCACCCTTCTTAGTAGTGGCATTTCGCACACTCAATACCTCCAATATCTTCTACCTTCAATGCTTTCTTACTATTATGTAATTCTAACAACTTATCGTAATAAGCGTTGCCCTTTGTGTTAACATCTGTCTTGCGATGGCAATCGATACACCAGCCCATTGTTAGCAAAGAATATTGCTTAACCACATCCATTTCCTGAATGGGCCCATGGCAGGTTTGACATTCAACACCAGCAACATTCACGTGTTGTGAGTGATTGAAGTAAGCTAAATCTGGCAAGTTGTGAATACGCACCCACTCTATTGGCTTTTGCTTTCCGGTGTAGGTACTTGTTGCCGGATCGAATCCAATCGCTGCATAAATTTTTGCAATCTCGCCAGTGCCCGTATTCGTGCCTTCTTTAATCTGGCTGTGGCAGTTCATACAAATGTTTGGAGATGGAATATTGGCCTGCTTACCCTTTAAAGCACCGGTATGGCAATACTTGCAATCAATCTCGAATTGACCCGCATGAATTTTATGAGAGAAGGCAATTGGCTGCTTAGGCTGGTAGTTCTGTTGGATACCAATAGTATAAAGTCCATCAATAATATTCTTGAAAGAAACTGAGGCAACAACAAAGACTACTATAAAGATAAAACCCGAGCTGCGAACAATTGAGCTAAGGGTATATTTTGAATGAACAACTTCACGATCTTCAGGAGTTAGATCTTTTTGATCTAAATATTTCTTAAGTGCATTAACAATCAATATTAAAATAACAACCAGTAGCACCAAGATTAAAATCATCCCGATAAGGATGGCATTGAGGTAAGTACTTGGAACTCCTTGACTATTATCACCACCATTCGCTGTTGCTGCAGAAGGTGCTGGTGCATCTACTTTTTCTGCCTCTGCCTTTACATAAGCTAGAATGCTTAAAATCTGTTCATTGGTATAAGTGTTAAAAGCCGTCATCTGGCTCTTGTTATACTCATTGTATAACTTATTAGCATACTCATCGCCACTGGCAATTACCTTGGCGGGATTTCGCACCCAATTGAAAACCCACTCAACTGATGGAACTCTGGTTTCAACGCCAGCTAATGCAGGACCAACTAATTTTTGCTTTACCCGATGGCATGCCTTACAGTTTCCGTTAAATAATTTTTCTCCAGCGCTTATAATTGCTGCATCCGTAGGAATTGCCTGAGAGAAAGAATTGAAACTAAGTGTGAGTAAAAACAGTACGAGTGTTAAGAGATTAACGGGATCAGATAATCGTTTCTTCATCGTGACGCGGTTAGGTATCCATTTTTATTTATGGAATCGCACAAATCTACATTGCGAATGCATTATTTCAAATTAATTTTGATGAGCGCGTAAATTATTTTGATTCGGTTTTAAGCTTTACAAAATATCTTCTCCAATGCGATATCCATTATTAACTGGCACTCCTTACTGTGTAAGAAAGCGATTGGGTGTTATTTAGAATTAGTTTAAATAGAGAATTGGTTTCTTCTATTCCATTTTCCAGAGACACATGAAGGACATTTGAATAGGTTAATATCTTCATTTCCATCTTTTTAGGCTAGAGATAACCCAACTTGTCTCAAGGTTTGCCAATATTACTCTCAAGTAGAGCCAAGTAAAACCTTATTGCCTGCCTGGCAAGGATTGTTTTCGTCTTTTTCCTGCACATTCAATAGTGGGTACTCTAGGGGATTAGCGTGCAGATGCTGCCCACATTTATTTTACCATTCTCTACCCTATCAATCATTTATTCAGCCGCACATACTTTTCAATAATGAATATAGGCTTGAACGTTGGACTTTAAGATTTTTTACTTCAAAAATTTCCGAAAGTTCTTTCTATGGGCGGTAATTTTAATAACGCTGTCTTTAACCGACAATTTGATTTTCAATGGTTATAGATGAATGCAGCAGCCCATTCAAATCATTTTGTTGATGTTAATACTTTATCTTATCTACAAAAAGCCGCAACAGGAATGGGTTCACAAATCTTTAGTAATCTTCTTGATGCTTTTGTTATTCGTCAGTCTAACTCTAAAAGACTGGATTATTGAGACTTAATTTGCAAGCCCGAGCCTGTGTTGAAAGACACCGGCAATATTATGAGCCCTCGTCTTCACTTCCTCAGCTTTTGCTCCTGTAAAATTTTCATCAACGGTTTCAATAAAAAGTTCAAGCCAGCGATCAAAATGGCGTGGCTCAATTGGCAATGCTATGTGTTTTTGAAATGGGTTTCCCTGATAGCTTTGATCGCCCAACAACATAGAAGACCAAAAGTTATACATGATTGGCAAATGTTTAGGCCAATCTACATGCGCAAACACGGGAGCTAGCAATTGATCTTGATTCACTTTTCCGTAAAACTGGTCAACGAGTATAATAATCTCGTTGCGGGTTTTAATATCTGTCATACTTATTTATAATTAAATCAATTCCTGTGTGATTAAGAAAATATTTTCATTGGTACATCCCTTCACCTCGTGCTCTGTGTTTACCGGGATTTCATAAGTCTGTGATTGGGACATTAATATATTATCACCACCTATTGAGAATTGGATTTCTCCTTTTAAAACAACAAGTAAACTGGAGACCTTAGCCTGATGCTTTGTTAAAACCTGATCCTTCAATAATCCTACACAAAACATTTTTACGGTTTCTGATTTCCTCACCAGCAGGATGGAAGGTTTGGATGGATTAAATTGAAGTGTTTCAAAAATATTCATCGCCTAAAAATAAATGAATCGAAAACTTAAACCGGTTAGAATAAACATAATCGCTAGTACGGTAACTAGTACAATATGAAAAGCCAGCGTAGGAAGAGTTTCAGGTTTAAGTTTTGGAATGAGAAAGAACCGGGCATGAATGGCAAGCCCAATTGTACTTAAAAGTAATCCCAGCTTTGTCCATAATAATATATGATGAGAGGTTGACAACTGCCACCATTGATTAAATGGAACATAGGTTAATGCCATCCAAATGCCTGTAACTACCTGCAACAGCAAGGCTGGGATTCCAATTTTTTCATACTGCTTTTCAAAATCTAAAATGATGTTAGGGTTTTTATCGCGCAAAGCTTTGGGAAGAAAAGTTGTTGCTATAATTAAATGCCCACCTGCCCACACTGCAGCCCCTAACACATGAAACAATACCAACCACTTCATTAATGCACAAATTAGAGATCCTTCTTATTAAAAATTCTTAAAGCAAAATATATTGGCCAAAATATCCAAACAATCAACAAAGAGCCTGAAAATAAAATGCCAATGCTACTGCCAAAAAACTCCCGATAGAATGCACCGGTGTAACCCATTAGAGCCGAAATATCCAATTGCAACAACATGATAATCCGAGCGAGATCAATTGGGTTAAGGGCGATCAAAGCCAGTGTCAATTTTTCAAGTGGGTAATCACTAAGACTATACACTAACCATAGAAGCAGCCCATCATAAATTAATGAAAAGTAAAACCAAAATGATAATGAAATACCAATAGCTTTTGCCTTATCGCGTGTTAACACCGATGCAAAAAAAGCTAGCGATACGAAGACTAAGGTTAAGAAAACTCCTGTTATTAATAAACTTGAGATTGGTTGCCAAGCTCCATATATTATGAAGGGAAGCCCCACCCCAATAACATAAGCCAAACAGAGAGAAGAAGCTACTGCTAAATACTCGCTCAAAAAAACCGACCTGCGATTGATGGGCTGCGCCAACATAAGCTCAATAAACTCATAGGAGTTAAAAAAATGAATGGTTGTGAATATCACACTAATCAATGGCACTGCCATCAACACAATATTCATTAAACTTAATACCACCTTTCCAAAATCACCGTCTAACTGAAATAAGGCAAATGTGCAGATCAGTAAAAAGAATGTATAGAACAGGATAAACCGTGTTCTTAAAATATCATAAAAAACATATTTGATAAGTCGGGTCATAAATTTTTCAGTTTAGAGAAGCCAACAATTCTCTTTGTCGAATGAATGTCGCAATCGCTTTATTCAATTTCACTTCACTTGTTTCTTCTTTCAGTGATTCAATAGAATTATTGTATTGTACTTTTCCTTCAAACATATAAATCAATTCGCTGGTTAGTTCATCTAACTCGTTTAAGATATGCGAAGTGATGATCATTAGTTTCCCCATTTTCTTTTCATGCAGAATTTTTTCTTTCAAGATTTCAACCGAGATCGGATCTAATCCAGCCGTGGGCTCATCCAAAATCATAACGGGGGCATTGAATAAAAAAGCAAGCGAAGCACTTACCTTTTGACGGGTACCTCCCGATAGCGCGTGGAGTGGCTTATCGGAGATTTTATACAATTTAAATTCATCAATTAAGTCTTCATCAACTTTAGAAACATCTGACCTAATGTTTTTCATCATCTCAAGCAATTGGCCTATTCGCATGTTATCAGGATAGCGACCAATTTGTGGCATGTAGCCAATCTGTTCGCGGTATTTCCAATTTTTAAAAATACTTTTCGAATCAAATAGAATTTCACCCGATGTTGGAACAACAAGGCCCAAAATACTTTTTATTAACGTTGTTTTGCCCGAACCATTAGGTCCTATTAGCGCATAGCTTTTACCTAAGGCTAAGTGGAGGCTCACTTGATCAAGGGCTATCAATTGCCCAAATTTTTTGCAGGCTTTATCTATTAAAATCATAAGACTTCATAGCGGGTAAATTATCTTTAAGATTTTCAGGGGTTATAAGGGGTATTGCCTTTTCGGCACGATCCATCAAAAACACCAAGAAGCTGCGCCACAACAAAATGGTAGTGGGCATGCGTTCCACAATCGTTCCATACAAACTAATGGGGCGGTACGGAACATCACCAACGCCATCGCGGTTCAAATCGTATCCTTCATAACGATCCCAATAATTTCTTTCAACGGTATTAAGTACCAGACTTCCGTTAGTCACTAAATCAAACGTATTTTGTTGAAAATTATTTTTGCCAATAAGGTTATCATCGCAACTGGCTGATAATTTTAAAGCATATCCATTTTCATTAAAAGAGTTGCTGAGAATTTTATTGCGGTTGCCACCCTCCATAAAAATTCCTATTGAATTTTTATGAAATACATTTCCTTCAATGTGGCTATCACTAATTTCCTTCAACAACAATCCGTATGAAGACGAGCCCCAATTGTGATCGAACTGATTGTTATACATTTTAACACCCTTCGTGTACATAACTGCGACACCAGCCCCGTTGCCCTTAAATGTGTTGTTGCGATATTCATCATTATGTGAAAACATAAAATGCAGACCATATCGTTTATTATTCTCGCTTTGATTATTTATAATCAGGGAGTTTGTTACAAACTCGAAATAAATTCCATCCCGATGACCAATCACTTGATTGTTACTGATTTTTATTGAATCGCATTTCCATGCGTGAATGCCATTGCCTATTTCATATTCTTCTTTAGCTGTTGCGTGTAATTTATTTCCTTCTACCTGGCAGTTATTCGAATTCGATAAATAGATTCCAAAAAAAGTATTTTCTAACTCATTGCCTTTCACATAAACATTTCTTGCTTTCAGAATTTTTATGCCTGCCAAATCATTCAAGCTTGAGGTGCCTGTATTCACCAGTTTCAAGCCCGCAATAGTTACTCCATTGGCTGTTATTGTTAGTATCTCATACTTATGTTCACCATCCAGCACCGGAAAATTTTCACCAAGTAGCGAAATCCTTTTATTGATTTGCAGGTTGCCTTCTTTGTAGATACCCGATCTTATAATTATTGTATCGCCTGGCTGGGCCATACCGATTGCATCCTTTATGCTTGTTATTTTTTCACCTTTCCCAACATAAATTGTTTTAGCAAAAGCAGTTTGAAAAGTTAGTAAAGAAAATATAAGTATTAAAAATGTTTTCACGTTGCGTGTTTACTTAAACTCGGTTACCAACTCACCCCAACTCAACCAAATACCCTTCCATTCCTTCTTATGCAAATCCATATTCTCCTTTGTACTGAAAGCGGCAACATCTCCTCCCATAGGGCTTCGTATTAGATCTGACTTTACATAGTACGCATCTTGCGCATCAATTAAATTCTCCGGATTCGAATAATCAATCACCAATTTGAAAGGCATTTGATCCTGCAATTCATACCCTGAATTATAAAAATCGACCATGCATTTTATATCGTCAAACTTATACACCTTCCCTTTTTGGGTTACAATTTCGCCACCAAATTTTTTATCCATGAGGGTCATCTTACACGTGTGGCAGGCATCTACACCAAAATTCAGGGCTTCTGGTTTAGGTGTGCAAGCGAAGAAAAGAATAAGCGAAGCAATAATTACAAGGCCTTTCATGCTTTCTTTTTTGTAAAATACATTTCGTAGACCAGCACCGCCATTGCTAAACCTGTTGATACCATAAATATCCAGCCGCCAATATGGGGGCCAGAAAATGCGGTGAAGTTTAATAATTGTTTGGTGCCAATGAGTGGCGGTTGATAAGACATACCTGGAATGCTAATGGCCGCTGTTGGGTCAAGGTTATGTCCATAATCATATCCCCACAAATAAAAATCAACAAGTGCAGCAACACCTGTTGCACAAAGAACCAACACAAAAGCAACTACCATAAACCGCTTATTAATAAGTGCTGCCAATAATCCAAAACCAACTAAGAAACCTATTATGTAAACCATGTATTGAAATTCCGGAAACATCTCCACTTCAATATGCTTCATACCTATATAATGGTTCAGGGCACTTATCACCTTTACATCTCCTGTAATGTTGTTAATCCAGATATTCATTTCAAGACCTTCAGGATATTGTGGCGCCCACATAAGAATTCGCCAGAGTGGCACGAAGTAGGCGCTCGCCATAAGTAAGGCTGATACTGCAATCAGTAATCGTGATATTGGCTTAAGTGTTTTCATTTTACCTATTTTTTTAATAAAACGAAACCCGCTCCGCTTTCACAGAGCGGGTTTCTAATTCAAACTTCAAAAAGACAAACTTACGTGAAGCTGGTGAACGCCAACTTAATTGGCCTCCTCTATTTTTCCAGTAGAAAATTTAAGTGGTGTTTTGCTTCCTGCAGGTGATACCCTAATGTATCCAGACATTTCCTGATGTAGTGCTGAGCAAAAATCTGTACAATAGAATGGAATAACACCTACTTCATCAGGAATCCATTTTAACGTTTGTGTTTCACCTGGCATAACCAAAATCTCTGCATTTGCATTTCCTTTTACTGCAAAACCGTGCGGCACATCCCAATCTTGTTCAAGGTTTGTTACGTGAAAATATACCTCATCACCCATGCGCACTCCTTCTATGTTATCAGGCGTTAAGTGAGACCGGATTGCCGTCATGCTCACATGCACCTTATTACCATCGCGCACAACCTTAGTTTGCCCTTCGCCTATTGCTGCATATGGATGTTTGTTATCTTCCAATTTATAGATTTTAAGTGAGTTAGGAGAAACAAGGCTGGCTGGAATTGCTTCAGCATAATGCGGCTCTCCTGTTGTTGGAAAATCTAAAATCAGTTGCATCTTATCGCCACTAATATCATATAACTGTGCCGACTGAGTAAGCTCCGGGCCTGTTGGCAAGAATCTATCCTTAGTAATTTTATTGTAAGCAATTACATATTTGCCATGAGGTTTAGCTGTTGGTCCTCCTGGAACACTTAAGTGTCCAATAGAATAATAGGTTGGTACGCGATCCAACACTTCTAATGTTTTTACATTCCATTTTACAATTTCGGAAGAAACGAACATAGATGTGTAGGCATTTCCTTTTTCATCAAACTCGGTATGCAATGGGCCAAGACCTGGTTTTTTTACTTCACCATGTAAGGCAGATTCGTATTTAATTACAGGGATTCCGTTGAAATCGCCTTCATAATCTTTATCAGCAATTGCCTTTTGAATTTTTGTGAAAGAAAACACTGGCATCATCGCAGCTAACTTACCACTTCCAACAATGTATTCACCAGTTGGATCTACATCGCAACCATGTGGCGATTTAGGGCAAGGAATAAAATAAACGATATCAGGAAACTCGGTAACATCTAACACAGTAACTTCCTGCTGCATAGTTGAAGTAGCTGAATGCACCTCTTCATTGTATAGATTGTGTGCATACTTGGCTTTCTCCACACGACCTTTTCCTTGAGCGATGTATTCCTCTGCTTTTTTCCAATTCACTGCCATGATAAAATCCTTATCCTTTTGCGATGCATTTACTTCCAATAGCGTGTAAGCTTGTTCGGTATTATAGCAAGAGAAGAAAAACCAACCATGTGAAGGGCCTTTGCCCGCGCGACTTAAGTCATAATTAAAACCTGGCGTTCTTAACTGAAACGCAATGTTCATATGACCATCCTTCGGATCAATTTTTACAAAGCTTATAGAACCTTTAAAATTTTCTTTGAATGAACTAATGGGCACATCCTTATTATCTCCCATGGGGATACTAAAGCGAGTGCCCGCTACCAAATACTCAGAATTTTCGGTAATAAATGGGGACGAGTGATTTCCACCGCTATTAGGAATTTCCAAAATTTCTTCGGTGCGAAAAGTTTTCAAACTTATACGCGCAACACGCGGAGTATTGTTAGCATTACCGAATGCCCACCGACCATCATGCTCACCTTTAGTGGTTGATAGTGCAATGTGATGCAAATCATCCCAAGGAATGAACCCATGCGATGTATTTAACATTGGCTTGGTTTCTTCGCTGTATCCATATCCACTTTCTGGGAATACAGAAAACACCGGCAAAATTTTAAACAAGCGACCTGATGGAATTCCATAAACGGCCATCTGTCCATTAAAACCACCGGATACGATATTATAGAATTCATCATATTTTCCAGGTGGCACAAAAGATTTAGCAGCTGCATCGCCTATCGCGACACTAGCTGGAGCCTTAGGTTTGCAACTTTGCCATATAATAATGCTACTGCATATTAATAGCGTTGCAAGGATTCGATTTATTAATTTATTCTTCATAGTTAGTTGAGTTATTTAATAGTTGATGATTACTTGGCAGGAGGTGGTATTAACACCTGATCGATGATGTAGACAATTCCGTTGGAACCTCTGGCTGAACCCAACACATTAGCACCATTCACGGTGATTTTTCCATCCTTTTTATTGAGTACTACATTTTCAAGATTTACCTGATTTAGTTTCATGCCATCCTGAATAATATTTTCGGTAAGCACGCCAACATAAACATGGTACTCAAGAATATTACGAAGTGCATCTTTACTTTCAGGCTTCAATAAACTTTCCACTGTGCCTTCCGGAAGTTTTTCAAAAGCTGCATTGGTAGGAGCAAATACGGTAAATGGACCAGCATTGGAGAGTGCATCAACATACTCCGCAGCTTTCAATGCTGTAACCAATGTGGTGTGGTCGGGCGAGTTGATTGCAATGTGTACTACATCTTTTTGAGATTCGTCATCTACCACTGTCGATTGACCACCTTGCGGTGCAACGGCTGGTTGTTCGACTGACGAAGTTGCAGTTTGCTGGCCGCAGGAAAAGATAATTAAACCTGCCAATAAAATTAAGTAGTGTTTCATAGGTATTTGGTGTTAGGTTATTTAATTATTTGTCACCATCATTCTGTCGCATAAATTCAAGCACATCGCGTGCATCTCCTATCGACATATTTTGGTTTGGCATACGCATTAAGCAGAGTTCCAACAACTTTTGCGCTTCTTCATCCTTCTCAAGCATGATATCTACATTGGTAATCATGTTCATGATCCATTCGGGTTGACGCTTTTTTGTTACACCATGCCAGCCTGGTCCTACAATGCGCTGATCGGTTAGCTTGTGGCAAGCGGAACACTTCATTTCATATATGGACAACCCTCTTTTTACACGTTCTTCATCCAACGGTGTATTAAGGGTTACATTCTTTACAGCTCCTATTCCTTTGGTAGGATCTGTAATGGCTTCAACAGCACTTTTATTAATATCAGGTTTTTCGGTTTGATCGGGTTTGGGGCTACACGAAAAAACAAGGGCAACAAAAAGCAGGTACAAAACATTTTTCATAGGTTGATTTATTTAAAGTGAAATTTTCGTTCCAATCAATTTTAATTTACCCTCAGCATGCATCTTCTTTACTGTACGAATTACAGTCTCAACCCTTAGCCCGCTCATATCAGCTAATTGCTGGCGAGTATAAGGAACTAAATAAGCACGCTTATTTCTATGCATTGGCACCTCAGTGTTATTCTGATTACTTGCTTCCCTTTTTAAATGATTGAGGATGCTCAGAATTCTATGTTCCGGATCATATAAGGATATCTCCGAAATAACCATTGACTTGTACCGAAGTCGCTGGCAAAGCACACTATCCAACTGTAAATGAACATCAAAGTTTTCTTGTAGCAATTTAAAGAAATGATCTTTAGATACTTTGAAGATTACTGAAGGCTCTAAAGCCACGGCTAAACTTGGATAAGGAAAATTACAAAAAAGCGGGGGTTCACCAAAACTGTCCTCTTCCTTAAAAATACCTTGGATAAACTCCTTACCCTCCGAACTATTGGTCATCATTTTAACTGATCCTGAGAGCACTTGAAAATAGTTTAACGCCTCTTCACCTTCCGAAAAAATGACTTCGCCCTTATCAAATAAGATTTCCTTTGCGCCATAATTTCGTAAGATTTGGTGATCCACCATTTTCCGTTGAGATTTATGATACAAAAGACCCGATTCAGCATCAGGTAAAAAATGATTTATGTCATTCAATCGGCTGACTTGTGTTAAAAATGCCTCTAATAAAGGGTTCCAAAACGAATTATAATCCGTTAGACTAGATGGTACACCAATTTTTTTCATGATGCCAAAGATTATGGTTCGGGCAATTTTATGCTATGATCGGAGTCATGTTAAAAAAATATTTTAAACAGACAATTTGATGTTTCTCACTATTTAATCACGCTAAACTTATAAATGGTTTGCTGCTTATAGATAGCCCCGGGCATCAAAATAGTGGATGGAAAGTCGGGATGATTGGGTGAATCAGGGAAGTGTTGCGCTTCCATGCAGAAACCTGATCGGTATTCGTATTTTTTTCCATCCTTTCCAATATCCGATCCATCTAAAAAATTGCCTGAATAAAACTGCAAGCCAGGCTCGGTTGTCCATACTTCCATTATTCGTCCTGTGATTGGCTCGGTAACTGTGGCTGCCAGAGAAAGCTCCGTATCTTTTTTATTTAACACCCAGTTATGGTCATACCCTTTACCATTTTTTAGTTGCTCATTGTCTTCAGAGATATGAGCACCTATCAGCGTTGGCTTAGTAAAATCAAACGATGTTCCACTAACGGGCTTAAGCTCGCCAGTGGGAATTAAACCTGAATTAACAGGTGTAAATCGATCTGCATTTATAGTAACGAGATGATTTAAAATATCTCCACTGCCAGCGCCTGCCAGATTAAAAAATGAATGATGAGTAAGATTAACGACTGTCAGTGCATCCGTTACCGCCTCGTAGTCAATTCGCAGTTCATTATCATCAGTTAGTGTGTAAGTAACCATAACATTCAGATTTCCCGGGTAACCCTCTTCACCATCTTTGCTGGCATAGGTTAACACAACCTGGTTTTTATCACTCATTTTCTTTTGCCATAGAAGATTGTGAAATCCTTTGGGGCCGCCATGTAAAGCATTGGCTCCATTATTTTTGGCCAATTGGTATTCCTTTCCATTAATTGAAAATTTTCCGTTGGCAATCCTATTTCCATACCTACCTATAAGTGCTCCAAAATAAGGGTTGCCTTTTATATATTGATCAGCCAGATTATATCCAAGCACAACATCACCAAACTTACCATTACGATCAGGCATGTTGAGTGACATTAACTTACCGCCAAATGGAGTGACAATAGCTGTTGCTCCATTTTTATTGATCAGCGTATCTGTTGCTGCCTGCAATGTTGCATAGGAATTTTCCTGAGTGTCTTGCATGTCCTTCTTTTTTTCTGTGAAACAACTTGCCGCCAGACCGGCAAGTAAAACTAAACTAATAGGTACTTTCATAAAGTGAATATAAATAAAAAACCCAACCTGAAAATAGGGTTGGGTTTTTTATGACTTTGAAAAGGTAACTACCTAACATCAAGAAGTTTAATTTGAAATATCAGGTTAGAATTTTTGGGTATTATAATGTCTCCATTTGTATTTTTAAGATCGGTGGCTCCATATCCATAACCCGATGGAATATATAGTGTTGCCGTTGTACCCTTTGTTAATAAAGGCAATGTAGTTTGAATTCCTACAATCAATCCATATCCATAAGATTGAAGATATTTTGCAGCCAGGCTATCGGAGGAGTCAAAAGTTTCACCTGTACTCAAAAATTTTCCGGTGTATTTAATCTTGATGATATTGCTAAGAACAGGCTTGGCTCCACCGGCATCGCCCAGTGTATCAATCTTATAGCGCACTCCCTTGGGTTCAATCAAAATCTCAGGCGTTAAATCCCATCTTTCCAGCGAATCGTCAATAACTGCCAAATCGGCTGCGAGTTTAGTTTTATCAACATTGTTTAAAACCTGGTCTAAAAATTCTTCAGGGGTTTGCAGATTCTCATTTGATTTTAAACAGCTTGATAATAAAAAGAGTGATACCACAAACAGCGGCAAAATACCTGCCTTAAGAGCCTGATTCAATCGAGTTTTCATTTTATAAAATATAAGTTTAAAAAGTAATTCTCTTGTTAGACACCTAACTAGGGCAAATAGTTTAAAGTCACCTCAAAACAATAAAAGCATCCAAGCCGGATGCTTTTATTGAGGTTCCGAGCGGATTCGAACCGCTGTAGGAGCTTTTGCAGAGCTCAGCCTAGCCACTCGGCCACGGAACCAAATTCAGGCATTGATTTGCTTAAAGGTATTAACCATAAGACAAAGCTCAATGCCTGACTTGAAAAATTATTCAGCCTTTGGTTCGTCTGATGACTTAGCCTTAGCTGCGCTCATCTTCTCTTTCAAAGCACTCAATGCTTCAATATCTCCCAAGGTTGACTTCTCAGTTTCCTGATTAATCTTATCAACACTCTTTCCTTTAGGAGCGGGCTTCTTTTTAGCAGTTGCTGGCTGTACTGTTTTTTCTTCTTCAGTAGACCACATTGCTTTTAAACTCAAAGCAATTCTTCTCTCATCCTTAGAAAACTCAAGTACTTTATAATCATCAGCATCACCAACTTCAGGCTTAATTTCGCCTTCCTTCACCAAATTTTTGGTAGAGCAGAAACCTTCAATTCCGTATGGTAATTCCAATACAGCACCTTTATCATTTTTGCTGATAATGGTACACTTATGAGTTGAACCAATAGTAAATACTGTTTCGAATGTATCCCAAGGATTTTCTTCCAAATGCTTATGGCTCAATGCTAATCTGCGATTTGTAGCATCTAACTCAAGCACTTGCACGTCTAAGGAATCTCCAACTTTAATGAATTCTGATGGATGCTTGATTTTTTTAGTCCAGCTTAAATCAGATACGTGAACCAAGCCGTCAATACCCTCTTCTAACTCAATAAACAAACCGAAATTAGTTAGGTTGCGAACGATACCTTTATGCTGAGTACCTACCGCATACTTGCCTAATACATCTTGCCTTGTCCAAGGATCTTCAGTAAGCTGTTTAATGCCCAATGACATCTTGCGCTCATCACGATCAATTGTCAATACAACTGCCGCTAACTCATCACCTACTTTAATGAAATCTTGTGGATTGCGAAGATGTTGCGACCAGCTCATTTCTGAAACGTGAATCAACCCTTCAACACCTGGTTGCAATTCAAGGAATGCTCCATAGTCAGCCACGTTTACAATCTTACCTTTTACTTTCGATCCTACTGCAATGTCTGCAACTAAAGATTCCCATGGATGAGGTGTAAGTTGTTTCATGCCAAGAGAAATTCTTTTCTTGTCTTCATCGAAATCAAGAACAACAACCTTCACTACCTGATCAAGTTTCAGCAACTCTTCAGGGTGACTGATGCGACCCCATGATATGTCTGTAATGTGAAGTAAACCATCAACACCACCTAAGTCGATGAATACACCGAAGTTGGTCATGTTTTTGATTACCCCTTCCAATACTTGTCCTTTCTCAAGGTTAGTTAAGATAACCGCTTTCTGCTGCTCAAGATCTTTCTCAATCAACACTTTGTGCGATACCACTACGTTATCATTCGTGTAGTTGATTTTCACAACTTTCACTTCAATGTTCTTATTTACATAGATATCGAAATCGCGGATTGGCTTAACGTCAATCTGAGAACCCGGCAAGAAAGCTTCGATGCCAAAAACATCTACAATCAAACCACCTTTGGTTCTGCGTTTCACAAATCCTTCAATCACTTCGTCTTTATCAAGAGCTTTCTGCACATTCTCCCAGCCCTTCAATAGCTTAGCCTTTCTGCGGGATAGCACTAATTGACCCATTGCATTTTCACGCTCTTCAATAAACAGGTCAACAGAATCTCCAATTTTTAATGCAGGCTGATCTTTAAATTCAGCCAATGGCACAAGACCATCTGACTTAAACCCGATGTTCAAAATAACATCGCGATCATTAATACCAACAACAATACCAACCACCAATTCACTTTCGTTAACAGAGGTTACCGTGCCTTCGTATTTCTTTAACAATGCTTCACGGTCTTTAGAAGAATAACCTTCGCCAAAACCTTTGCGATCATAAGCATCCCAATCAAAATTCTCTGTGGATACACTTGATTCGGTAGCCGCTCTGCGAACCGTTACATCTTTAATCATTCGGCTAATACCTTCTTCTTCTTCAGCCTTTTTAGCTTGTTTGAATTCGGTTAGCTCATCTTTTTCGAAGAGTTCTTCTGCGGCAGCGCCTTTAACTGTCTTTTTTACCGGAGCGTCATCAGTCGACTTCGCGCTTTTGATTTTAGGCTCTTCTGATTTTTCTTTTTGGACTTTCGCCATAATGTGATTTGCCCTTTTTTACATGTTACGGCCGGGCTTGCCGCAACAAATTATGTTTGTTAAAATCTTTCTGAACTGACAAAAAGACCCCATTCACCCGAATGGGGTGGCAAAGGTAGTAAAATTTTGTATTTGAGCCTATTTAGTAGACATCCTCAGGAACAAGGATTCCTAGTGCATATTCCATCTGTACTTTCTGAAATAAGAGAGTAACCTCAGCTTGGGCTTTGGCAGCCAATCCAAGTATATAAGTTTGGTTGGCTAAAGCTAACGTGGTCTGTGGCGCAATACCCAACTCAAAACTTTCTTGTTGTGTTTTTAGCGCTAACTCCCCGGCCTGAAACTGGACTAAACTTGACGCATAGTTTTCCAACGCATTTCTCAAATTATTTTGAGCTCTCAGCACATCTTGCTTCAAAGTTTTCTCAATGTTCTGCTTATTAAGTAAACTGTTTTCATAAAGCATTTTTGCACTAGCCCGTTGCGTTTTGTTTTGAAATCTATTAAAGATTGGAATCGTTAAATTTGCCCCATAGGAGAGCGAAGGATTGTTTGTTCGAAATTGAGTACTGAAATTATCAGGTATTAAAGAATAATAGAATGAATTATAGCTTGCAAAAAGCGAGATTGAAGGCATAAAAAGTGCAGAAGAAGCTTGAAGAGCATTCTTGTTTGCTTTTACCTGATGGCTAAACTGCTGCAAATCGGCTCGGTTTACTAAGGCAACGGCAATTAAACTATCAAGAGATACATTTTGATAGGCGCTCAGATTTTCGGCCAACTTTGGATAATCAACTTCGAACTCTTGAGAAGGGTCTATTTGTAAAGTTTGCGCTAATGTTGACTTGTCATTTTGTAAGGTATTTCTTGCACGAATAGATAATACTTTCGCAGACTTTGTGAGCGCATCCTGTGTATATAAATCAGTGATAGCCCTTGATCCAACATCAAAGAATCCTTGAATTTGTTCAAGAAGGACTTCCTGTGCTTTTAAATTCTCCTCGGCAATCTTTAATAATTGCTGGTCTAAAAGCACCTGAAGATATTGGGTAGCAATGGCAGAGACAACATCTTGAGAGGAACGTTTAATTAAATAGCTCTGAGCCATTACTTGACTATTGGCTTGCTCCATGGTATTTATAACCCGAAATCCATTGAAAATAGTAAAGTTTCCATTTATCCCTGAGCCAAAATAATCAGTACTCAAATCTTCTAAATCTCCAGATGTTGTATTTTGCTGTTGACCCTTCTGATGTTGATACGTACTCGTCAAATTTATGCTCGGAAAAAAATTACCTATGCCATTAAGTTTTTGAGCTTGGTTAAAAACCAACTGATTTTTTTGTTGGTTCAATAACACATTTCTCTCCAATCCAATCTTTACCGCTTCTTCAAACGTAAGTTTCGTGATTGTTTGAGTTCTTCCGTTAAACCCACTTAACAAAATAAAAAATCCTATAAGAAATTGCTTCATATTTTTTTAACTAACTTTTTCATCTGATTCTACTGCACCATCGGCAATTCGCACTACTCGTTTACTGCGCTTTGCATTCTCTTCTGCATGCGTAACCTGAATTATTGTAATACCTTCTTCATTAAGCTTTTGAAAAATATCCATAATATGTTTCCCTTGTTCTGAATGCAAATTACCAGTAGGCTCATCGGCCAATATTAATTTAGGCTCACCAACAATGGCGCGTGCAATGCCAACCAACTGTTGCTGCCCGCCTGATAACTGCTCGGGAAATAAATCCTTTTTTGCAACCATGTTAAATCTGTCTAACATTTCAGCAACCATACTCTTGCGCTGACCGCTACTCACACCTTTGTATAAGAGTGGGGTTTCAATGTTTTCATAAACAGTTAATTCATCGATTAGGTGGTAAGCTTGAAAAATGAAACCGATGTAATTTTTGTGCATCTCACTTTTCTGCCTCTCCTTCATTTTATGCACGGGTTCATCAAAAAAATAATATTCACCAGCCGAGGGCTCATCAAGCATACCTATGATATTCATAAGAGTTGACTTACCTGAACCACTTGGCCCCATAATGGTTAGGAACTCACCTTGTTTTACTTCTAAATCAATTCCTTTTAGAATGAAGGTTCGCTGAAAGCGGGAGTCGATGTACTTGTCAATATTTTTTAAACTGATCATGAAAATGGCTTTAAATATTAGGCCGCCCTGCCAAGTTGTTCACTCTTTGGCTAATTGCATGCCAAGACGATAATACGGGATTAGACGTGCAAAAATGGGATTAGTTGCATAACAAGTCGTCCGTAAGTGAAAAAAGGTGTCCGAAAGCGGATGATTTGGAATGACGAATTAAGATTGCCGAAGTACGAATGGAAGGTGTGAATTAGTAATTCAAAAGACTAACGGAAAAAGAATCACATCTACCCTGCGGTTCATCCGCATACCTCTTCGGCTTTGGTTATTGAATACGGGATTCTCCAACCCCCAATCCTTTATATTAATAACATGATCAGGAATATCTTTCATAATCAGAATTTCATAGACTGAGTTACTCCGCATTTTTGAAAGCCAATCATTAAATTCCTTACCCCCAATTGGATCGGTATGGCTAATAAGTTGAATCTGATATTTATCTAACAGGTTCGGTATTGAATCTAACCAATCTGAAAGCATAGCTGTTTGTTCTTCATCAATGTAGTAACTACCACCACCAAAATAAATACTTCTGCTCAATCCCTCCTGTTCGCTTTGCGCGAATGCAACAAATGATGAAAGCAAAAAAACTATCAGACTAAGATTCTTCATGCTTTAATGGTTAAACGAATTTAATCATCACCAAACGGAAATAAAAGTAATTATTTTGACGAGTGTAATCCTTGATAAATTCGCTTTAACTTTAAAGTTCAAATTTTAATACATGAAATGTTCTGCCCTTTATTTAATTTTTACTGCCTTTATAGCAATATCCTGCGGAAACAAAATCATTTATTATGGCCGAACTTATCCGCCAACTGAAAAGATCGAGATCTTTTTTAGGGAGGGCGATATTACCGAACCTAATGAAATTATGGGCAAAGCCACCTATGAAGTAACCGCTAAAAAAAATTCTGATAAGGTTCAAAAGAATATTATAGACAAGATGAAGAAGAAAGGAGCCGATGCGATTGTCTTCGATGATATTTCGCTCACTACAATTGGATCAACATCTGGCAGCGCTGCTGCGGGTGCAGGAAGGAGACGTGGCTTTTTGGGAATTTTTGGTACTAAAACAAAATACTCAAAAGGGCAACTGATTAAAGCTACTCTGGTTAAGTACAAAAAGAATTTTTAGTAATTAAGCCAGACTACTTTGGTACTCTTTCCTTTTTTAATTACTGAGACAATAATAATATTTCCATAATCATCGTCTTCAAACTGTTGGAAAGAATTCTTGCCAACCAAATAGTTTGCAATAGCAGGTACTGTGTTTGAATGGCCACATACTAAAACTGTTCCACCTTCATACTTTTTTAAAAGGGCATCCATCTCTTCAATTTTATTGTATTCTAATACATCAAATCCTTTTGCTGTTGCCACAGGAGCAACAGTGCTTCGTGTGCGCTTATAAGGAGTTGAATAAACGGCATCTACTGTAGTTGCTGCCAATAATTTAGCTAACGACTGCGCGCGCCTAAGGCCCGCTTCACTCAAGTTCGGATCTTTAGCATCATCCGTTGCCTTTTCCGCATGACGAACTAAAATAAATGTAGTGATGGGTTGACTATAGGCAACTGAACTTATCAGAATAAAAATTAAGGCAAGTTTTTTCATAATTATGTGAATTGTTTTTTCTGTCCATCGGCTACTTAAACTTATTGCTAATAGTTGGTGGTACTTCGCAATCAACTGTTTGCCGGGTATCAACCAAATGAAAGATTTTCCATCCTGTTCCATCCTTGATTAAATGAAACGCATCAACCCCACAATGACTAAACTTATTACCGAGATAGAATGCATATTTCACCCACACTTGAGCAAAATCACCATCAATTTCAATTTTAGCATCCCAAATAGGTTCACTCCAGGGTTCAGCATGTGGTGTTCCTACTGCATTGAGGAAGTTCGCTAGCTCCGACTTTCTTAAAACCGCATTCCCCGATTTATCTTTTGCAATAGAACCCATGTTTGGGTCTTTAACAAAAGCACTATGCACCGTTGCACTGTCGCCTAAATTCATTCCCGTAAAAAGTGCCATGATCGGCCTCATAACTGCACTTTTCGTTGTATTAGATTGTGCGTTTGACAGAGCGCTTATGAAAAGAAATATTACTAAAAGTTGGGGTTTCATAGAAGAATATAATTTATCGATACAAGATTATACTTTTAATCAAAAAGACCTATCATCAGCATTGCGAAAATCATAATTCCACGTTCGGAGATAATATCTTAAATTGACATTTTAAATTCGATCCATGAAGCCAATTCGTCTCCTCCTCGCGTTTATTTTTCTTTCTACCGCGGCTTTCAGTCAATCAAAAATTGACAGTCTGAATCAGGTACTGGCAACCGCTAAGGATGACCTTAAAGTAAAAACGCTTAACGAACTTTTTCGCGCTTACATTAACTCCGATCCTGTGGAGGCGATAGAATACACGCGCGAAGCACTGGAGTTGGCAACAGAAATTGATGACAAAAAAGGTATGGCCGCCTCCTACAATAATCTTGGCGTAGCTTATCGAAATCAAGGAGCCCTGGATAAATCGCTGGAGTATTATCTTATCTCTCTTCAAATTTATCAAACACTTCAGAACAAAGAAGGAATTGCCACTACCAAAAACAATATTGGAAACATCTATTCATTCAAAAAGGATTATGGTCAGGCGATGAAATATTTTGAAGAATCACACACCGCATTTCTTGAAATCAATGACAAACAAAAACTCATTGGCTCCATGAATAACCTGGGTAATCTTCACAACGATCTACAACTTTATGAGCAAGCACTTAAATATTACTCGGAAGCCTTTCAACTAAGCCAGCAAAGTGGAAAAGCTTTTGCTGACCCGCTTGACAACATTGGTAACTTATATTTCAAACAGGGTAATTATCAACGTGCGGTTGAATATTATAAGCGCGCCTTAGCACTGGCCAGGCAGCAGAATGATCAATTGGTTGTATTAAATGTGCTTAGCAGTATGGGCGAAGTTTATGCTCGTGCCGGTCAGTTTAAGAACGCCCAATTATACTTAGATAGCGCTATGGATCTTAGTGCCCAAATGCAAGCATTTGTTTTTGAGCCCTCCATTCTAAAAAGTATGGCTCTCAATTATTCCAAGCAGGGAAAAATGAAAGAGGCTTATGAAACCATGATTCGATACGATCTTAAAAAAGAAAAAATTTATGGCGAAGAGAGCAGCCGCAAGATTGCCCAAATGGAAATAGCACTTGATCTGGAAGAGAAAGAAAAAGAAATGGAGATTATTAAAACTGAAGCTGCCGTTAAAACTCTTGAGCTACAGAAAACCAGGATGATTATTACCATTACCATTTTAGCAATTGGCATTGTATTAGGCGGCTTCAACTTAGTTTACTCGAAGCGCAAAACCATCAAGCGTAAATGATTACTCGCACTGAAGCCCGAGATTTACTCGCAACACTTACCAGCAACCCAAGTTTGCTCCGTCACATGCGCACCATCGAATTGGTGATGGAAGCTTATGCCGGAAAGTTTAATGAAAATAGGGACGAGTGGGCCATTGCCGGCTTGCTGCATGATGCGGATTACGAAGTGTACCCAGAGGAACATCCAAAAATTATTGTTGAGAAATTAAGAACCATGGGCCAAGAGAAAATCGCGCATGCGATATCAGCACATTACACCAAATGGAATGTGCCCTACGAAACTTTACTCGACAAGGCATTGCTGGGTTGCGATGAGCTTACGGGTTTTATTGTAGCCTGCTGCCAGGTGCGCCCCGATGGAATTACCTCGCTTGAGACAAAATCTGTTATTAAAAAGCTAAAGGATAAAGGTTTTGCCGCTAAAGTGGACCGGGAAGAAGTTTATAAAGGCGTTGAATTAATGAATCTAGAACTGCCAGACCATATTTCCTTTATAATTGAGGTGTTGAGGCAACATAAAGATGAATTGGGAATTTGAACTTGCTTAACGATTATTCTTAGAATCAGTGGCGATTTTGGAAGAAACTATTACCTTTGGTCGTCTTTAAAATCTAAAATATATGTTTGAACAAAATGTAGGTGACGGAGCAAATTTATTTCTAATTATTGTAGCCGTTATTATAGGCTTTGTGTCTGCACTAGGGTACTTAGACTTTAAGAAAAATACCGAGAATAAAAGCAAGGATTAATTTGATCCGCTTTGCTAAGCAATATAAAACCTCTTGTTTCAACAAGAGGTTTTTTTATATCTAATCCTGACCTGAAGTGCTGGCGGGAGGTGTGGTATAGGGCGATTTATATTCTTTCTGATAATCCTGAAATGCTAACTTCTTATAGAAATCGCCACTTACGAAGTTTACGAAAATGTGAAACTCTTCTGGTTTTCGATAGCCTGGTAGCGAGGTATAGCCTTCCATAATGGGCACAATTCTAAATTCCTCATCAAGAAAAACAAAGTTTGGATAACTCATCTGGTTATTCAGCAATGCCATAGCCAATTGATGCGAACCCTTGTTCCCGTAAGGAACAAACTTGAATGTGTTGCCTCGAAACACAATATCTCCGGTTTGCTCAGCATCAAACTTTACTGCATAAAATTTCTCGTTAAGCAGTTTGGCTATTTTTGGATCTGTAAAAGTGTTTTTATCCATCACCTTGCACCAGCCGCACCAATCGGTATAAACATCAATAAAGATTTTGCGCTTCTCGGTTTCTGATCGCTTAACCGCCTCTTCAAAAGTCATCCATTTAACGACCGAAGTTTCTGTCGTTTTCACAGCCTGTGCCCTCACTGTGCTAAAAAGTCCGCTTACCAAAAGCAATAAGAAGTATTTTTTCATTTTTTGTAATTCAATGTGTTGAATCAGAAACAAAGTTAGGAAGAAAAGAAGTTCCATCCGATTTAATTAATTAGCAAACATTAGGCTAGCAATAGCTATTGTCTTTAAAAACTGTTCAGTAATTACAATAGAGTGAACGTAATTGAACAAGATTGAAAGCCGTGCCGCTGAAACAACGCCAAAATCAAAGCATTTGGCAATGGCATCACTTTTGGCAAAGGGAGAAACGTGCGATTAAAACTTTCAAATAAAGACCTTATTGTAATAGCAGGAATTGTTGTTGCTGCTATTATTGTAATCACAACGGTAGCAATGGACTCGCCCCTGCCTCAACGGAAAGGTAATGCAGAGTTGCCTTCATTAATTAAGCTTTCAAAGCCTTTAGTTATCCTCAAAAAAATAAGCCTAACTCTTTTTGAGAATTATCCTTCCTGGTAATAATAGTGCTGTAAAACAAGTTCTATAGCGCGCTTGATTGCTTCATTGATGGGATAAAAATTTCGGGTTAATTCATAATCGATCGACTGCAACTGCATGTAATACTGATTCATTACTGGCACTGAAATACCAGCTTCGATTTTGGTATTTGCCTCGGCATAAGCAGAAGCTTGCTCCGTTTTAATAATCTGACAAGTGACCAACTCCTTTTTTCCATACTTATTAGTGCGCGCTGAGTATCCAAACAAGCGACAAATAAGTCCGCGATGTTGGTACTCTGAACAAAGTCCGGCTCCGCTTTGGGTGGGACTTAATATCACACATAGGGTTGAATCCAAAGAATTGATCTTGTTCAACCATTGATCGGCTAATTTTTGAGAGTATAAGTAATAGGCGAAAGGAAGAAACTCTAAAACTGTAGCCTCAATATCGGGTTTGAAACAACACTTTCCACAACCAGCCTTGCAATGCAATGTGGTGTTAACTTGAAAAGACGCAATCTGTTGGTCCAGGCTTTCAAACAGCAGATTAACGGCTGCAACCTTTTCCTTTATTCGCATGTGCAAAAGTACATATTTGAATCACACACTAAATGAACTCTTATTATCTGATATGAATATTTTTCGCTACTCCTAAAGTTATCCTTACAATTTTCATTAGTTAACTGGCGATATAACTATTAAGAGTCTGACCGCTCGAAGCGGTCTGAACTATTCATTTGATTTAAAATCTTAAATAGTTTGGTACCTCCTATTAATTAAGTTCCTCACATCTAAATCCATAGTTACTCAACAAGTTAATAGCCTCATCTGGCTTAACTACTCCTGATGCGATTCTTAAAATGCAATTGCAATCATCCAACGCAAAGTTCCATTGACCATCCCCAGCAAGTTTATTGAGCAACGGTGTAAGTCTCGATACATTTTCATGTGATTTTACTGAAGTTTTAAAAATAAGAACCTGCATATCGTTCATTGTATAAATAATTGAGTATGACCTGAAGAGGCTATCAGTAATACAATTACCGCTATTACAATTCCAGCCAACAAAATAATTCGCTTCCTGCTTATTGTCATTGAATTCCCATTTGAATTTCGGTACTGTTGCCCTCGGGGTTGGTAAAGTCTACATTGATGTACAACTCTCTATTAAGTCCCGAAGGGTTTAACTGATTGGCATCGGCAAACTCCATTAAGCGTTGATAGCTCTTCGGAATCTCAAGCCAATTACCTTCATGCATCAGGGATGCGCATAAAAAATTTTCAGTCCTTTTAAAGTGAAATTTGCCATCATAATTATCAAGAACTGCCCCAACAGGTAATGCTATTTCAAGCGTGAAGGTTTTTTCAAAGTCGCCAAAAAAGTCAAAGTAGTGCCAGTGAACTGGGCCCGTAATGATCAGGTTATTGGTAATGGCTTCGAGGAACAATTCAGGGGCTACCCAAATAAACTGACCTAATTCAGTAACGGTTGTTTCTGTGCGAAATAATAAAAAGTTGATAGGTTTTACTGTTTTAAGAATGGGTGATGGAATATTCTGTTTCATAGTGCATAATTTTATACTAAGAAACTGCTGTAGTGTGACAGCCCTATGTCACTAGTGAAAAAGAAATTCCAATTATTTTTCTTTGGGCTGACAACTCTATGTCAGCAGCGTAGCTGAATGATGTTGGTACAACTCTTCAGAAAGTTCGGCAACTCTATCCCTCAGGTTATCAGGAGAAATTATTTCAGCGCCCTTTCCATACATCAACAACCAACGCGCCATAAAATCTAGATTATCCATCATAAATTCGGCCCGAACCCGGTCACCCAAATCTGTTTGGGTGGTGGTTGAATTCAGTGGACTGTATCTCAATATTTTTTTATCAAACACAACCACAGCCTGTATAAGATTTTGATTAGAAACGATCATGGCCTGAAGATATTCCTTCAGTGAAACATCGCTGTGCTTCTTAAATACTTGGCCTGTGTTTAACAAGTTTTTAATTCTGTCCGAACGAAAATCACGATAGCCATTTCGCAACTGACACCAGCCAATCAAGTGCCAAGCAAGACTATAATAGAAAATACCAGCCGGCTCTACCAATCGTTGAGTTACCTCGCCAGTAGCATTACAATAATCAATTTTAAGAATTTGCTTTTTTGCTACCGCGCGTTGGATCTCCGTCATG